>Ga0316617_100000339_pt1 | contig 11690 bp, 9 predicted proteins | sample OWC_Aug_M1_C1_D2_FD_207801 | JGI IMG/M metagenome (GOLD analysis project Ga0316617, IMG submission 207801) | Wetland soil microbial communities from Old Woman Creek delta, Ohio, United States - OWC_Aug_M1_C1_D2_B | ecosystem: Environmental > Terrestrial > Soil > Wetlands | place: USA: Ohio... | reverse complement strand
ACAGAGGCCATCATAGTAGTAGACGAGGTCCTTGATGAAATCCTCAGGCTCATCCGGAGGCACGGCAGCCACCATGGCGCCGCCGGACCGGGATGCCTGACCGCCCCAATCCCTGGGGCCCTTGTCGACTATCAGGACACGCTTCACGCTCTCGCGCGCTCTGAGTGCGGCCCAGAGTCCCGCAACACCGCCGCCGATCACGAGGACGTCAGTCTCTATAATTCTGCCCAGAGTCTTAAGGCCTGCCACCTTCTTTAGCTCCCCTTCGCAAATCGTGAGTAGTCGATCGTGGGAGGGAACTCCTCCTTGAACGGATGCACGGTGATCGCCTGCGACGGACATTCCAGTTCGCATTCGAAGCACGTCATGCAGTCGTCCGGATATGCGATATGCGCCCGGCCCCCGCAGTGCAGGCAGCGGCACGCTTCTCTTCTGGCCGTATCATTACTCCACGCGTCCCTACTCTTCTGACGTGGCTTCTTCTTTATGCCTTTCCCGGGAAGATTTTTGACGACGCTTCGTGCTTCCGCACGTTCTTCGTCTTGTCCGAGGAATCGTGCAATAGAAAGGGCTGCCTTACGGGCTGCCGCGATCACCTTCACCACAGGCACCTTGCCCAGGACGAGCGCACCACCGGCAAATACATGCGGAATGCGCGTCTGAAAAGTTTCGGGATCCACGGAATTCAGGCTTTCTCTGACACCACGCGGTAAGCCGGTCGGGAGCGTGCCTGTTGCAATGAACAGAATCTTGAAGCCCGCGTGCACGGCACGATCAAGTGTCAATGCAGCACCCAACAATTTACCGGTGCGGAATTCCACACCCATCTCACGCATATACTTCACCTGTTTGTCGATGATGCTGCGAGGCAGGCGCAACTCGGGCACTTTCGTCCTCAGAGAACCGCCGAGTTTCGAAAGAGCCTCAAATACCGTAACCCGGTAGCCCATCTTTCTGAGAAAGTAAGCCGCAGACAAGCCGGCAGGCCCTGACCCAATGACGGCTATCTTTGCTGCGTGCAGAACAGGTTCGGGAACCGCCCTCGCGGGCAGGTACAGGTCTCCCACAAAGCGTTCCAATCCATTGATATTCACTGATTCATCGATTGCTTTGCGGGTACAAGCAGACTCGCATGGATGGAAACAGATTCTTCCGGTAATGGCGGGGAATGGCAAGGAGTCTCTCACGAGGCTCGCTGCCTCAGCGAGTTTTCCCTCTTTCAGGAAATGCAGGTATCCACGTATGTCCACACCCGCCGGGCAGGCTGCCTGACAGGGCGCCATCTGATCAACGCATACATCGATCCGCAACGTATCAAGCGGGCAGACCTCAACGCATCTCCCGCAACCAGTACACCTTCCCCTATCTATGCTAGTTATCATTCTCGCTCATCTGCCGACGGCCGACCGCCGCAGTTCACGGGTACTGAACACTGATTACTGGCCCTCTCCGCGTCTCCCTCTCACCGCGTCCCCGTGTCTCGCTCAGCCCTCGACTCTCGTCACTCGTCACTCGCTTCATTGCGGTTGTGTTGCCGCTTCCTTTATGATGCCTGTTTCCTTAAAGAGCTTCTCTGTCCTGACCCACTTGTCCTTGAGGTGCTTGTCGTATTCCTGGCTTCCCATCCAGACCGGGGAGAGGTAGAGCTTCTCAACCGCAGCCTTGAATTCTGGCGCTTCCGCGCCCTTCTTCAAGGCAGCGTCAAGTTTCTTCACCACGTCCGGGGGCAACCCCGCCGGCCCGACCACGGAGTGGACGGTCTCGCTCACGAATGCGTAACCCAGCTCCTTGAGCGTTGGCGCATCAGGAAACATGCGCATCCGCTGGGCACCGTGGACCGCAAGTACCCGTAACTGTCCTGACTGAACGAAAGGCGGCCAATCTACGCCGCTGGAGCAGGCATCCACATGGCCGCCCAGGAGAGCTGTGCGAGCCGGAGCCGTTCCTTTATATGGCACGTGGACCCACTTCAGGCTGTCCCTGTGGGCCATGACTTCCATGGCCACGTGCATACCTGATCCTATGCCTGCAGAGCTATATTTTATCTTCCCCGGGTTGGCCTTCACGTAATCGATGAACTCCTTGTACGTCTTCCAGGGCGCATCGCTTTTAACGAGCAGGGCGCTGTTGTCCGATGCGGCAAAGGCGCATATCGGCGTGATGCTTGCCAGCGGCTTGAAAGGCACTTTCTGCATCAGGGGCGTGTCTACGATCGACACGTTCTGGCACGCAACCAGCGTATAGCCGTCAGGCTTTGCCGTGGTCACCACGCCAAGCGCCACAGTCCCGCCTCCTCCACCCTTATTGTCCACAACGATCGACTTGCCGAGTGCTGCCTGAGCTCCCGGCGCCATGGCCCGCGTCGCGATGTCCGTGGGCCCGCCTGCTTCCATGCCGACAGTGATCGTTATGGTTCTCTCGGGGAACTCGGCCTGCCCCTGCAAGGGTACGATTAACGCTAAGACAAATGCTCCGCATAAGATCGTGAACAGTCGATTGGTATTTGCCATCCCATACGCTTTCATTAAGTCACCTCCGTATGATTTGTACGGCCGAGTCTACCCGACCCGCCGGCTTTTACCTACCCAGTACTTTTCTCTCAGCTCCCGCTTCAGTATCTTTCCCTGCGGGTTCTTCGGCAAAGAGTCAACAAACTCGACAGACTTGGGGGCCTTGTATCTGGCCAGGTTCTGCTTGCAAAAATTGACGATCTCGTCTGCTGTCGCCTGCTGTCCCTCCTTCAGATGCACGATGGCGTGCACTCTCTCCACCCACACGTCGTCGGGCACGCCGATCACGGCAGCTTCTGAAACCGCAGGATGGCGATACAAGACCTCTTCTATCTCTCTAGGATACACATTTTCGCCACCCGTGACAATCATATCTTTCTTGCGGTCTACGATGTAGATATACCCATCATTGTCATAGTAGCCCATGTCTCCGGTATGAAGCCACCCGCCGGCCTTGGTCTCGCGCGTGTCATCCGGCTTGCGCCAGTACTCCACCATGACCTGCTTGCTCTGCACCACGATCTCACCAACCGCCTGGGGAGCGAGATCGTTCCCGTCGTCGTCCACTATGCGAACGTGCACGCCAAGACATGGCTTTCCGCACGATGCGAGCACTTTCTGTTCTTCAGGCGTCTTGTCCAGTACCTGGTGTTCTCTTCTCGCAAAATAAGTGATGTCCGGGCCCGACTCAGACTGACCGTACCCCTGAAGGAATATGGAACCGAATTTCTTCATGCCCCTGCGAAGCAGCTCGACGGGCATGGGGGAAGCAGCGTACCAGATGCGCTTCAAGCTTGTCAGGTCGTACTCCTCCACGTTTGGAACAGCGAGCATCGACACCAGGTGCGTGGGCACTATGTGTATGTCCGTGGCTTTTTCGTCCTGTATTGCCTTGAGCGTGGCTGCGGGGTCGAATGAGCGCTGCGACATGATGACATTGCTCCCGCCTGAGTAAAAAAATGCCCAGAAGTGGCTGTACCCCCCGATATGAAAAAGGGGCAGCATCATGATGTGCTTGTCCCCTGCCTCTGTGCCAAGCTGTATCACTTTTGTTCGCGTATTCTCAACATTTTTCCCTTCCGTGTACAACGCGCCCCTTGGCACGCCGGTTGTACCGCTCGTGTAAAAGATCAGGTACGGATCATCCTCAGTCACGAACACGTCTGGCTCTTCCGGCGAGTGCGAGGAGAGCAGGTCATCATGAGAGTGCATGCCAGCCGCGGGACGCTCCACCGCGACATACTGCTGCACCTTCGAAAGACGGGGCCGCACTTCATTGGCCATCTCGACCAGTTCAGGCCCGACAAAGAGGACCTTTACTTCAGAGTAATTGACGAGATATTCCACCTCGCTTGCGTTCAGCCGGGGGTTGAAGGGAGAGATGATGAACCCGCCTTTCATGGCCGCGCCATACACGTCCGTGTATTCGAGGCAGTTCCACGCAAGGATCCCTATGCCATCGCCCTTCTTCAATCCGAAGGCGTACAAAGCATGGATGAGTCTATTTATCCTCTCGTTGTACTGAGAAAAGGTGATCCTTTTGTCATCGTACACCCAGACTTCCTCATTCCCGTAAAGCAACGCGTTCCTGTAAATGATATCCGCCCACGTGCCCACCTCGTACCGACACAGTTCCTTCAGAAGTAATTTCTCGCCCATTTCTCTATCCTCCTGGTTGTTGGTTTATCTGGTTTATCTGGTTTCTTGTGTTACGTGTTATGTGTTCAGTGTTAAGTCAAGAGCCGTCGCGGAGGGTTTTGCGTAACACATGATACATTACACCAGCCACTGACGACTGCTCACTGTTTGCCGTAATTGTTATATCACAACTTGCTTCTCTGAAACAGTTGACAACTCAGAAAAGTGGCGTCTATACTTAACCGTCGGTATATAAAATGGGTAGGGTCCTGCAAGCAGAACTGTGCCACTAGTTCAGCGTTGTCGTTCAGAAGAGGGAGATGACATGGCGACAAAGAAAAAGCGAAGAGACTCGACCAAGAAGAAAGACGCTATCCTGCAAACCGTTCTTCAGCTCTTCCTGAAGAAAGGGTACAACGCAACCTCGACGAGCGACATTTGTGCTGCGGCCAGGCTGGCCAAACCCACCCTCTATTATTATTTCGGCAGCAAGAGAAACCTGCTCTTTTCTCTCCATCACGATCATGTGACGAAGATCCTCCTGCCATACCTGGAGGAGGCAACAGGGATTCAGGATCCACCGGAGCGGTTTGCCTTTATGATCAAGGCCTACACGAGAATGATCTGCACCCACCCGGAATTGAAGTTTCTTATTCATGAGACCCTCGAGTTCAAGGACAAGTACTTCGAAGGAATCAAGAAGGACTGGAAAAAGCATTACCTGCTCCTCAGCCGAACAATAGACGAACTTCGGGCCAGCGGGCTGGCGCATACCAGCGTTAAGTCCTCCCTCGCTGCCCTCTTCCTTATAGGCATGATCACCTGGATGACCTTCTGGTTCGATTTCAGTAAGAAACAACATATCGAGGAGATGGCCGACGCAGCCCTCACCTTTGCCTCTCAAGCCCTGAACCTCGCCCCGGGCAAGAATGCGCCGCCGTCTGCGTAGGCGGCTACGCGACCGCAGCAACGCACATCCTCGAAAAAGGGGCGTAGCAACACGGCTTCACTCATGCTCGAAGACCGGAAAATCGCATTGACACTCGACTGGTGGCATGGTAGATAACGTTGACGCAGAACACAGTCCAGGAGGCCCTGCACCAATGCATTCATCTCAAATAAAGAGTTTGACCATCAGCGTATGTTGTCTCTTCATTGTCGCGTCACTCTTCTGCTCCTCTGGGGCGCGCGCCGCCGAGTACCCGGACAGACCGATCACGCTCATGGTCGCATTTGCGCCCGGAGGGTCGATGGACTTAAGCAGCAGGGCTGTAGCAGCGGCTGCAGAGAAGCTTATTGGCAAACCCATCGTCGTGGAGAACAAGGGCGGTGGGGGTGGTACTGTTGCTCTGGCATTGGTGGCCAACGCCAAACCGGATGGCTACACCCTGTGCGCAGCAACAAGCACCGGCATCGTTCGCGCCCCCCAGATGCAACAGGTGACATACAAACCGCTTAAAAGCTTTACTCCTATCATTGGTTTCGCTTCCCCCCAGAACGCGATAGTAGTCAAGTCTGATGCACCCTGGAAAACGCTCAAGGAGTTCCTCGATTACGCCAAAAAGAATCCAGGCAAGGTTAAGTACAGCACCACGGGTGTCGGCTCCGCCATGCACCACGTGATGGCCTACCTCGAACTCAAAGAGGGCATCAAGTGGATACACGTGCCATACAAGGGAACTGCAGATGCTATGACGGCACTCATGGGCGGCCACGTGGACGCCTGCTCTTCGGGTCCCGAGCATGTGCCTTTTGCGAGACAGGGGCAGGTGAAGATCCTCGCGTATTGCGAGGAGAGGAGAAACCCGAAAATACCGGACGTGCCTACTCTGAAGGAATTAGGATACGACTGGGCCAACGAGACCGTTTTCTCTATAGTCGGGCCGGCAGGGTTGCCGCCTGCTGTCCTCGCAAAACTGGAAAGCGCCTTCAGCAAGGCCAAGGACGGGCCCGAATTCACCGCGGTGATCGACAAGCTCGACCTCGTCCCGGTCTATTATAACGCCAAGGATTACGATCAGTTTTTGAAAAGCTCTTGGGCAAGGCTGGAAAAGAACCTGAAAGAGACGGGTCTGATCAAGGAACCGGCAACGCCAGCGCAATAGACAGTGATCGGTGATCAGTCATCAGTAAGCAGTAAGCAGTTAAACCAGAGAAACTAGAGAAACGAAACAAACGAGAGAAACCAGGTGAGCGGAGCGAACACATGAATCGACATGACTTTGTAAGCGGTTTGTTCTGGTTGGCCATTGCGATATTCGTTTTCGCAAAAGCACTCGAACTCGGGGTGGGCGCCTTTTCCAACCCCGCTGCCGGCTTTGTGCTCTTCTGGTCGAGCATCTTCCTCGGAGTACTTTCGATCATCGTAATTGCGAAAAGCGTGGTGAAGGGGCAGGGAAAACACCTTGTCGAACTCTGGACAGGCATACAGTGGGGCAATGTCCTCATTGCGGTGATCATCCTGATTCTGTACAGCCTTGTGTTGCCGAGGCTCGGCTTTGTTTTCACCGTGTTCGGATTTCTCCTTGCCCTTTTCATGCTGGGCGGCATAAGGCTCTGGGTAGCAGCAACGAGCGCGATCATCACGGTTGCAGCAAGCTATCTTCTCTTTCACACTGCCTTACAGGTTCAACTTCCCCGTGGACCATTCGGGTGGTGAGTTGAACCCAGAATAGTAGAGGAGTTTTATGGAAACACTGCAGAGCCTCTGGTACGGCTTCTCTATAGCTTTACAGCCTGAAAACCTTTTTTTCTGTTTTGTCGGATCGGTTCTGGGCACGCTCGTCGGCGTCCTGCCTGGCATCGGGCCAGTGGGAGCCATCGCTATACTCCTGCCGATCACCTTCAAGCTGAGCACCACGGGCGCCATCATCATGCTGGCGGGCCTCTATTATGGGGCCATGTACGGAGGCTCCACCACGTCGATACTCGTCAACATTCCCGGAGAAGCCGCAGCCGTCGTTACCTGCATGGACGGCTACCAGATGGCGTTAAAGGGCAGAGCAGGCCCCGCCCTTGGTATGGCTGCCTTTGGCTCTTTTATAGCAGGTACGCTGGGCATCGTGGGGCTCATGCTCTTCGCCCGTCCTCTTTCCCAGTTCGCCCTCAAGTTCGGCCCGCATGAATACTTCTCACTGATCATTCTGGGCTTGACCTTTGTCACGTATCTCTCTCACGGCTCCATGGTCAAGGCAGTCATGATGTGCTTTTTCGGTCTCATGTTGAGCAACGTGGGTCTCGATCCTATAACATCGAGCCCGCGTATCACGTTCGGCATTCTCGAACTCTTCGACGGCATCGGCATCGCCCCCGTGGCCATGGGCCTTTTCGGCGTGGGGGAGGTCCTCGTCAACCTGGAGAAGACCATTTCCACCCAGATCGTCAAGACAAAGATACGGAACCTGTTTCCTTCCAAACTGGATTGGTTTCAATCAAGGTGGGCGCTCGTGCGGGGCACCCTGATCGGCTTCTTCCTGGGCATTCTGCCTGGTGGCGGGCCCGTACTTGCCTCCTTTCTCTCGTACGGAGTGGAGAAGAGGTTTTCGAAAGAGCCTGAGAAGTTCGGTACCGGAGCGATCGAAGGCGTGGCCGCACCCGAGTCAGCGAACAACGCTGCTGCTTCGTCTTCTTTCATTCCGCTCCTGACGCTGGGCATACCACCGAATGTAAGCCTGTCTATTCTGTTCGGGGCGTTTCTCATCCACGGCATCACGCCCGGGCCATTCCTGCTGAAGGACCACCCGGACGTCTTCTGGGGTGTACTGAGCAGCATGTACGTGGGCAACGTGATGCTCCTCGTCCTGAACCTTCCACTTATCCCCATGTGGGTGCAGGTGCTCAAGGTGCCGGACAGGTTTCTCTATCCGCTAATTCTGCTTTTCTGTCTGATCGGCGCCTACAGTATGAACAACAGCGTATTCGACGTCTACATAATGATCATCTTCGGTATCATCGGATACCTTTTCAGGAAGTTCCAGTATGAGGGGGCGCCGCTCGTACTTGCGTTCGTGCTGGGACCGCTACTCGACCTTAACCTGCGCCAGGCGCTGCTCGTCTCAGAGGGGAGCTTTCTCGACTTTTTTACCCGCCCCATCTCTGCGGTCACCCTTGGTCTCGCACTGCTGCTCCTCTTGACATCGGTCTTCCCCTTTGTCATGAAAAGGGTTCAGAAGTACAGGGAAGCCACGGAAGACGAGCAGGTGTAGGCCCGAATTCGTCAGTCCAGAAAGGAGGCACTAATGAAACGTTCAGTAAGGATAAGGATGTCTATCGGAATGACTGCTGCCTGTTCCATCTTCACACTCATCACGATGCTCGCGGGGTTTGCACAGGCCGAGTTTCCTGAAAGGCCAGTGACGATTGTTGTCGGCTTCGATCCGGGGGCCGCGTCCGATATCACCGCACGCACTTTGGCGGCGGGAGCGGAACGACAACTCGGCAAGTCATTCGTCATCGAGAATAAGGGTGGTGGCGCCGGGACTGTAGCGGCTGCCTTGGTCGCCAACGCGAAACCAGACGGATATACGCTCGTCGCCATACCGAATGTCGCCATCGTGGACACGCCGTTGATGCAAAAGGTTACCTTCAAACCGCTCAAGAGCTTCACGCCCATCATAGCGCACAGCGCTGCAGAGCACACGGCACTCATTGTAAAAGTGGACGCACCGTGGAAGACATTCAAAGAGTTCATCGAGTATGCCAAGAAAAACCCGGGCAAGGTGAAGTACAGCACCTCCGGAGTGGGCACCGGCATGCATGTTGCCATGGAGGTCATCGCAAAAAAGGAAGGCATCAAGTGGGTGCATGTGCCATACAAGGGGGCAGCTCCTGCAACGACAGCGCTCCTTGGTGGCCACGTGGACGCATGCTCCGCAGGCATCGGATACCAGCCACAGGTGAAAGCCGGAACAGTACGAATGCTTGCGGATCATGGCCGCAAGCGGCAGCCTGCGTTTCCTGACGTGCCCACCTTGATGGAGCTGGGCTACGATTTTTACAACGATACTGTCCATGCGATACTGGGCCCTGCAGGCCTTCCTCCGGACGTGTTGAAGAGGCTGGAGGCTGCGCTTACGAAAGGTGTCGAGACGCCTGAATTCAGATCGGCACAGGAAAAATTATTTCTTGACCCGGTTAGCATGGGAAGCAAGGAATATGAGCGTCACTTGAAAGAGAAGTGGACAAGGACCGAGAAGGAGTTCAAGGAGCTGGGCATAATCAAAGAGGCGGCAACACAGCCGGAATAACGGTCTATTTAGTCTGTCTAGTCTATTTAGTCGTTTGGTCTATTTAGTCTTAATACTCAACAGGACCAAATGGACGAGATGGACCAGATGACGAGATGGACCAAACAGACGAGACAGACTAGATGGACGAAATAGACAAGATAAACCAGAGGGGGTGTTCGTGAAAATCGACGTACACGCGGCATGTTATCCGAAGGCGTATCTGGATGAGCTCAAGAAAATGGGTATCGGCGGTGAGGGCGGTATCGGGGTCGACATCCCGGCCTGGACAACCGCCGAGGAACGGATAGCGGACCTTGACCGGCTCGGCATAGACGTCCAGGTGCTCGGCCTTTCCGCCCCAAACGTCTATTTTCCGGATGCCGGCTTGAGCAGAGAGTTGGCCGTGATGACCAACGACTTCATCGCCGATATCTGCAAGGCATATCCGCGTCGCTTCCTGGGCCTTGCGAGCGTTCCGCTCAATAATCTGGACTATGCCGTGAGTGAACTGGACCGCGCACTAGATGTCCTCAAGATGGATGGAATTTTTCTCGGGACAAACGTCAACCAGATCTCACTGAGCGACGACCGGTTTCTCCCCTTCTTCGAAGAGGTAAACAAACGGAGCGTACCGATGGCCCTGCATCCCATGCGGGCAATCGGACAGGACCTTCTGCCCCCTGAAGACATTGCGTTGCAGGTACCCTCCTGCGTCGGCTTTCTTTTTGAGACCACGAGAGTTGTGGCCGAAATGACGTTCAAGGGTACCTTCGAGAAGTATCAGAACCTCACGTTCATCCTTTCCCACCTCGGGGGCGCAACACCCTTCCTCTATCCGCGCTGGGAGTGGAATTATCGCATCCGGCCGGAGAGTCACCCGCTGAAACGGGTCCCGCATCCCCCGAGCCATTACCTGAAGAGGCATTACTACGACACGGCTCTCTCATATGCCGGCTCTACGCTTCGGTGCACGATCGAGCTCGCGGGCATCGATCACCTGGTTTTCGGCACTGACTTGCCCTACACGAGAGACATCAGGCTGGACGGGATGATCGCCAACATTGAAACGTACGGGCTTTCGAACGAGGAAAAAGAGAAGGTCTATTTTAAGAACGCGATGAACCTTTTTCCTAAGCTGAAATGGGCCTGACCTTGCAAGGCCCGTAATCTACCCTCAGACCGCTATGGGTAAGGGCTATCCCAGCTCACGTAAAGCATTGCGGGGCATGCCCCCCCCAGAAGACGCTCCACTCTATTGATGCCTTTTGAATCTTTGTGCTAAGATAGGCAGCATTAGTCGTAAGAATCAGCTGAACAGCACACACGTTGTTACATATAAGGAGGTATGTATGGCGGATGAAACCCCTATGTTGGACGAACTTGAAAAGGGACCGTGGCCGAGCTATGTGACAGAGATCAAGCGGATGGCGAAGAAGAACGCCGCCGCGAAAGATCTGCTTGGTATCCAGGAGCAGTCGTACAAGGACAGGGTGACGCACTGGAAGCACGGCGGTATTGTGGGAGTGACCGGCTATGGTGCCGGGGTAATCGGCAGGTACTGCGACTCGCCGGACAAGTTCCCGGCCGTGTCGGCCTTCCATACCGTGCGCGTGAATAACCCTGCTGGTTGGTTCTATACCACCAAGTCGCTCCGCACCATCTGTGACATCTGGGAAAAGTACGGAAGCGGCATGACGAATTTTCATGGCTCCACAGGTGATATCATTCTCCTCGGGACCACAACGGAGAACCTGCAGCCCTGCTTCGACAGCCTGTCAGAAGCCGGTTTTGACCTTGGCGGTTCAGGGTCGGCCTTGCGGACACCTTCAGGTTGCGTAGGCCCCGCCCGGTGCGAGTGGTCGAACATCGACACCCTGGGCCTGATCCACGACCTTACGATGGAGTTCCAGGATGAGATTCATCGACCCAGGTGGCCCTACAAATTCAAGATCAAGGCTTCCGGCTGCCCCAATGACTGCGTCGCCGCGATCGCCCGCGCCGACTTCACCATCATCGGCACCTGGCGTGATGCCCTGCGAATCGACCAGTCGGCTGTCCGGGAGTATGTGAAGGGCGGCTTCGATGTCGAGGAGTTGGTTGTGCGCAGGTGCCCGACCGAGGCGTTGGCCTGGGATGCTAAGGCCATGGAGTTAAAACTCTCCGCCGAGGATTGCGTCCGCTGCATGCACTGCATCAACGCGATGCCCAAGGCAGTCAGACCGGGCCTGGAGAAGGGCGCAACTATCCTGGTAGGAGGGAAGGCTCCCATCATTAAAGGTGCATATCTGTCGTGGGTGATCGTGCCCTTTATGAA
>Ga0316617_100000336_pt1 | contig 11728 bp, 12 predicted proteins | sample OWC_Aug_M1_C1_D2_FD_207801 | JGI IMG/M metagenome (GOLD analysis project Ga0316617, IMG submission 207801) | Wetland soil microbial communities from Old Woman Creek delta, Ohio, United States - OWC_Aug_M1_C1_D2_B | ecosystem: Environmental > Terrestrial > Soil > Wetlands | place: USA: Ohio... | reverse complement strand
ACGATCCCCCTCGGGAAGAGGAAGCTGTTCATACCGTCATCGAGGGGGAAGCCGCCGAAGCACATGTAGTTCCTGACGCCTCCGCCGATGCCGGCAAGACCTTCGCTCTTGTAGTAGCGCGCCGCTATGACGACGTCGGGGATGAGGGCCCTCTCGACGAAGTCCTTCACCTCCTTGGCGCGGAAGAGAAACTCGCCCAGGCGGCTGGGGTTGAGGGCGTCAAGCACACATGAGACACCGCCCACGACGAGGTGCTGCGGATGGGGGTTCTTGCCGCCGAAGATGGCCTGGGCCTGAGCCGCCACCTTGGAGACCTGCAGGGCATCCAGGTAATGCGACGCGATCACGAGGTTCGCCTCGGGGGGCAGCTTGTAGGAGGGGTTGCCCCAGTATGCGTTGGCAAAGGGCCCCAGCCGCCCCGACTTCACGAAGCGGGTGAGCCGGTCCTGGACGGCCTTGTAGTGCGTTGCCGAGCAATTGTAGGGGTTGGGGTGGACGCTCTTGGCCAGTTCGACGGCTCTATTCGGGTTCGCTTTGAGGGCGCTCACGATGTCCACCCAGTCCAGGCCGTGCAGGTGGTAGAAATGCATGATGTGGTCGCCCAGGTACCAGATCCCCTGTGTCAGATTTCGGATCAACCGCGCATTGGGCGGCGGTTTGACCCCGAAAGCATCCTCGCAGGCCATGATGCTAGCCTCGTAGTGTACGTAAGTGCACACGCCGCAGAAACGCTGAGTGATGAGACCCGCGTCGCGAGGGTCGCGGCCCTTGAGGATCGTCTCGATGCCCCGCCACAGCGTGATGCTGCTCCAGGCATCCCTGACCGTGTTCGTGTTGTCCAGTTCTACTTCTATCCTTAGATGTCCCTCGATTCTCGTGATGGGATCAACAACCAGTCTTTTCGACATGGCTTACCTCCTGAATCCCGCTATTCCTTGTGGGGCGTTTCGTCTTTTTTGTCCGAACCGCCGTGACGAAGTGCGCTGATAAGGCCGTGCGCCGCAAGGCCCGTCGCTGTCGCTGCCATCAGCATGATGCCGATATCGTCGATGGTCTTCTCCCCCCAGATGGTTTCCTCATAAATGGGCTTCTCCAGGGGCGCCATGGTATCCCAGAATCCGATCTCCGTGCAGCCGATGCAACCGTGTCCCGCCATGACCGGCCAGGAAGTGTGGTCATTGAACCGCAGATGAGGGCAGTTCGCGAAGGTGTAGGGTCCCTTGCATCCCATCTTGTAGAGGCACCAGCCCCTCCGGGCATACTCGTCGCCCCATTCTTCCACAAATTCGCCCGCATCGTGATGGGGACGGCGCTCGCAGAAGTCGTGGATGCGCTTTCCGTAGGCCCAGACCGGGCGACCCTGCCCGTCGAGGGGCGGCATGCCGCCGAACATGAGGAAGTACAGGAGTGTCCCCGTGAAGTTGACCGTGTTGGGGGGACAGCCCGCTATGTTCACCGTCGAAATGCCAAGGGCCTTGCTCACGCCCGTTGAATCGGTGGGGTTGGGCCGGGCTGCAGGTATGTTACCCCAGACGGCGCAGGCGCCGATGCAAATCGTGGCCGCGGCCTTGGAGGTTACCTTCTTGCCGATCTGGAGGCCCGTCTCGCCCTTGGGGCCCAGGCGCATGTACTGCCCGTTCAGACCCCGAGGAATTGCCCCCTCGATGACGCAGACAAACTTGCCGGGGAAGTCGTGCAGGGCCTGCTCGAGGCATTTCTCGGCCTGATCCCCCGCGGCGGCCATGATCGTCTCGTGGTACTCTAGCGATATGGTCTCGAGGAGAATGTCATCGACATTCGGGTAGGACGAACGAAGCAGAGACTCGCTGCAGCCCGTGCACTCGGCGAAGTGGAGCCACACGATGGGAAGACGGCTGAAATTTTCTGCTGCCCGCACCACCATGGGCTCGAAGACGGGCGGCAGCATGAGGGCCGCCGTCATGAAGGAAGTCCACTTCAGGAAATCCCGCCTCGAGATCCCACGCTCTTTCAGAAGCGCATGGAAGTCTTCCCGGGGTTCGGGATATTCCTTCTCGAAGCGGTCCATGTGAACCTTGCACTGCTCCAACAGCTGTCTATAATGCCGGCTTACCGTTTTGCTGTAATCGTCTTTCCCCATAGAACCCCCTTCACAACAGATCCATTGTGATGCTTGTTATCCCTGTCCACTCCCAGCAGGGGCTCGATTCCATACGGTCCTGCCTTAGCCACAACCAGATATCCTCTGATACAGGGCCTTTATCGACCGATCATTTTTCAAGAACGGAATTTGCGGCTGGCCGGGAAACGAGTGTACACTGACAAGTCAGCACTTTGAAAGGGCTGTCGGCTCGCACGTTTTACCGAATTCACCCTCTCCCGGTGCAGTTGAACTTTCTGTAATCGCGCCTTTAAAGGTCGCAACATGTGACTTTTCAAACTGTTGGTTGACTTATGTCATTTTTTGCTAGAATGTCAAGGCAAACTAAACTTCGGAGAGTCCCGGAGCAGACGTTCCAGTCTCATCATCTTAATTCAATGAAATGGGCGCACGGTTGGACACAATTCAAAATTTCGACAAAAAAAAGGGGGCAGCATTGAGCGCTAACCCCCTATGTTTTTCTGGTGCCGGAGGACGGAGTCGAACCGTCATGCCCCCGAGGGGCGGGGGATGTTGAGTGCAAAACAGTCAAAACCAGAAAGGCCAATGATTCCAACTTATTTGTGGATTTCATTGGGCTTTTCTTTGAATAGTTAAGTTGGAAAATGTTAGGTTCCGTTTGGAAAAATGAGATAAGGCGGGCACAATTTGGGCACAGTTTTGGTTACCTCTTACACCTACAAGTCCACATTTCATCACAGCATGACCGATTGAAGATTGATGGTTGAAATAAAAATACCATGCTGGCCAACCTGCTGAAGTGGTAAGTTGAATCCTGCAAGAGATCTCGACGAACACCAAGGAGGAGAGCCAACATGGCACCTACCAGCGTATTGTGTGAGGGAAGTGAGAGGGCAAAGATGCAGAAAAGAGAGGTTCTCCGAGAATCAACAATATTGCTACCTATGCAAACTTATCGCATTTCAGGAAATGAGTAGAATTGCAATTGTAAATATAATATAGGAATAAAATTAAAGCAGATCATGGTTCTCAACTTTTTTATGAGAAATAAAAATGCCGACCACTTTAAACGAGGGCTATCCCCATCAATATGAAAACTGGCTCACGCTCAAGAATGGCAGGAATGTGTTTCTTAGGCCTATTCTGCAAACCGACGGGGATCTTCTAACCGAATTATTTAACAATCTTTCTCCTCAGTCTATAAATTTTCGCTTTCTGCGTCCACTTCGTGCTCTTCCGGAAAATTTGCTATATCGCTTCACGCATATCCACTACGATAACGAATTTGCCCTTGTCGCTGTGATTAAGGAAAATGGAAAAGATGCTATTATTTCCGTAGCTCGTTATGGTTATGATCCTCAATATCATTTTACGGAGGTTTCTGTTGCAGTCCGTGACGACTGGCAGAATGTTGGCCTCGGCAAATCATTACTGGTAAAGATCATTGCTATAGGCAAGGAGCGCGGTATTGCCCGTTTCGTTTTTATTATGAATCCTAAGAACGATATAATGAGGCAGACCCTGCAGAAACTGGGTTATAAGTTGAAGTATTCCTTCCATGACGGTCTTACTCGAATAGATGTTCTTGTCTAAGAATCGTGCGATTTCGATCTCATTGAACATAGCATTACTGGAAATACTATTTAAACCGGATCAGATGAAACACAGGCAAAGTTTCAGTTACTCTGAAGATGATTTCTATTGTTTTAGAAATAAAGTAAGCGTTACTTTATACTAAAATAATTAATGATTGACAATTATGTAAGCATTACTTTATTAATATAAAAATAATATTTTGGCGGTTATCGGTATGAAGGTCAGCAAAAGGAAAAAAATCAAAAAAATACAACCGCTCGACAAAGGCAACCTACCACCTGGTGGTGTAAAAATTGTTGATGCTATTATACTACTGTTGAGCAAAAAGGAGTTCAGCACAATAACAACATCGGAAATAGCTGAAGTATCAGGTGTTAACGAATCTCTAATATACAAGTATTTCGGAAGTAAGAGAGGATTACTTCACAGTGTATTATTTTACTTTGTTGATGATTACGTAAATGACATAACACTCAAATTAAGGGGACTGACGGGTTCTTTGAACAAATTAAGAAAAATTATATGGGAGCATATATATTTATATCAGCACAATCTCGTTATTGCAAAGATTCTGCTTTTAGAAGTAAGAAACTATCCAGGTTATTTTCAAAGTGAGACTTATAAAGCCGTACGAAGATATACAAAATATATCCGTGAGATTATTGAAGAAGGTGTAAGTGATAATGAAATACGAGGTGATATATCGAGCTGGGTTATCATGCAAATGATAATGGCCGGAATAGAACACTTAAGTATGCCAACACTATTGTTCCGAAAGAACTTGTCGACAGATGAATTGACTGAGCAGTTCTGCAGTATTCTATTTGAGGGCATTAAGAAAAATTGACATCTCCCTCAATCCCCCATCAAAATTGTAAATACATTGAAAAGGTCATTTTAATTTCAAGTTGTCATTTTTGCTCACCCTCCGTATTAACATCCCAATATTTTTTCCAAGAAGCTAATCACGAAATCCTTCAAGCGAGCCATAGCTGCAATAAAAAATACTTTCCCATAATTCGAACAGTACCTAATGGTACAGTCACAGTAGAATGAAAATATTTATGCTTGACAATATAATCCTTGCATAGTATCGATTTTTTTAAGTAAGTAAGTATTACTATTTGGTAGTTAGGATATGAAAATGTTTCCCCTCCCGCCGAGGCTCGGAAAACCAGATGAATACGCCGGGCTTGCCATACACATCATTGAGAACACGATGCTCAACGGGGAGGTCATTCGGCTCGACGGGGTCATCCGTATGGAGACAAAATATATACAAGTGCAAAGCGAGGAGAAAGACAGCAATGAAAAATAAAGACGATATATTGATTGTGAGCGCTGTTAGAACGCCCTTTGGGCGGTTTGATGGAGCGATGCGGGATATTCCCAGTATCGATTTGGCTGTCATCGTAATGAAAGAGGTCATCCAGCGCGTGGGAATCAAGCCCGAAGAGGTTGGAGAAATCAACTACGGAGGCGTTATCTTAGCGGAAATGGCGTTGGAGACAGATGTGCCGGCCCGTCAAGCTAGTCTTCTTGCTGGGTTCCCGGCGGAAAATATTTCTTTGACGCTGGACAAAGCGTGTTGTTCTTCTCTCACAGCTTTCCGGCTTTGCGTACGTTCGATCAAAGCAGGTGATGCAGAGATTGCCATGGCGGTTGGCTCTGAAAACATGCCGAGGACGCCGCATTTGGCTCCCGGTTTGAGGAAGGGGGCAAGACTAGGGCATATCAAATTGATCGATTGCCTCTTTGAGCTAGGATACACAGCTAAAGGTTTTAACCCGGTCGCTGTCGATGCTGGTGAGGTTGCCTTGGAACATGGTGTCACCAGAGAAATGCAAGACGCTTGGGCAGTGCGAAGCCAGGAATTATATGCGAAAGCATATGATGAAGGAAAATTCAAGATCGGAGAAGAGTTGACCCCTGTCGTCATTCCGCAGAAAAAGGGAAATCCCATTATCATTGAGAGCGATGAATCCCCGAGAAAAACGGATGTGGCGGCTTTGGCAAAACTCAAAACAATATATGGGAGCCCGACGGTTACGGCGGGAAATGCACCTCCCATGAATTCGGGGGCGAGTGCAATTTTAATAATGACGCGAAAGAAAGCTGAAGAGAAAGGTTTAAAGCCTTTGGCCACCGTGGTAGCCACTGTGGCTGCTGCAACTGAACCACGAGGAATCGCCGTAATTCCTGCATACACAATTCAAAAGGCTCTCGACCAGGTGGGACTGACCATAGACGACATGAAGCTCATCGAAATCAATGAAGCCTTTGCTGCCATGCCGCTTGTCTCCACGAAGATTCTTGCCAAGGGTAATGCGAAGAAATGGAAAGAACTTCAGGATAAGACCAATGTGAATGGCGGCGCCATTGCTATCGGGCACCCCGTGGGAGCAAGCGCCGCAAGGATCACCATGACAATGGCTTATGAATTAAAACGACGCGGAGGAGGCTATGGAGTAGCATCCATCTGCGGAGGGCTGGCCCAGGGTGAGGCGGTCATCATCAAGGTGTAAAACCATTACGGGTGAGAAATTGTCGTGTTCAAGATCCCCAAGAAGATCGACTTCCTTGGTGGTCCCTGCACATCCCGCAGAAATTTATCCTAAGACAATCATCTTTCAAAATAGTCGTCTCCAAACCAACGAAAGGAGATCGAGATGGCATACAAGACGATTCTTTACGAAAAGAAGGACCGAGTGGGAACGATTACCCTGAACCGGCCCAAGAGCATGAATTCTCTAAGCAGCGAGCTTTGCAGAGAATTGGACCATGTTCTGACGGAAATCGATCGAGATGACGACGTTAAAGTGGTCGTCCTGACGGGAAGCGAAAAGTACTTTGCCGCTGGTGCCGACATTACAGAGATCGGCGCAATCAAAACCTCCCTGGACGCTCATCGATTCCTTAAAGAAGCCCAGGCGGTGTTCAATCACATTGAAGACCTCGAGAAACCCGTTATTGCGGCAATCAGCGGTCTTGCTCTGGGTGGTGGCTGTGAGCTGATTTTTGGCCTGTGATCTGAGGATCGCCGCGGACAATTCCACCTTTGGCCAGCCGGAGATTAAGATCGGCATCATTCCGGGTGCCGGAGGGACACAGAGACTGCCGCGTATCGTGGGCTTCACAAAGGCAAAGGAACTTCTGTACACGGGTGATTTTATAGTAGATGCCCAGGAGGCTTACCGGACCGGCCTTTTGAACAAGGTTGTGCCTGTAGCCTCGTTGATGGAAGAGACCCGCAAAATGGCCCTTAAGATTGCCCGGCAGCCGGGAGCGGCACTCACGGCAACGAAACTCGCCGTTAACGGCGGTCGTAACATGGATATAAAATCCGCAATGGCTTATGAGGCCCGCTGCTTTGAAATCCTCTTTTCCACCGACGACCAGAAAGAGGGAATGAAGGCCTTCATCGAGAAGAGGACCCGGTCTTTAAGGATAAATGATCATTACTTTGGGAGGAAACATGAGCAAATCATTATTCAAAGAAGAGCATGATATCTTTCGTAATTCCTTCAAAAAATTTCTTGCAAAAGAGGTTGTTCCCTATCTTGAAGAATGGGAGCAGGCAGGAATCGTTCCGAGGGATGCGTGGAAAAAAATGGGCATGAACGGCTTCCTCTGCCCCTGGCTGGATGAGAAATACGGAGGTTCCGGCGTAGGCTTTGAGTATTCTGTCGTCATAAATGAAGAACTTGCATACATCGGCTGTCAGGGGCTCCTTGCAGGGCTACACAGTGATATTATCGTTCCCTACATATACAGTTTTGGTAATGAAGCGCAAAAAGCAAAGTGGCTTCCAGGTTGTGCATCAGGTGACATTGTTACGGCCATTGCGATGACAGAACCCGGAACGGGATCTGATCTAGCAGCGGTCCGAACCACAGCTGTGAGAGAAGGAGAGGAGTATGTGATTAACGGCGCGAAGACTTTCATTTCAAATGGAATACATTGTGATCTGGTGATTGTGGTGGCAAAAACAGATCCCAAGGCAAATCCCCCATTCAAGGGCATCAGCCTGATTTGTATCGAAAACGGAACCCCCGGTTTTTCAAGGGGAAGAAAGTTAGAAAAAATGGGATTTCACAGCCAGGATACAGTAGAACTCAATTTTGAAGACTGTCGGGTACCTGTATCCAATCTTCTGGGAGAGGAAGGAAAAGGCTTTTATTACCTGATGCAGAAACTGCAAGGAGAAAGGCTTATCGCAAGTATTTGGGCACAGTCTATGGCCGAGGCTATGCTTGATATGAGCATTAAATATTGCAAGGAAAGAACGGTTTTCGGAAAGCCGATCAGTGCCTTTCAACATAATACCTTCAAAATTGTGGAGATGGCCACTGAAATTGAATTAGGAAGGACTTTCTTGAATTCTCTTATTGAGTGTCATCGCGAGGGAAAGGATATCGTTAAAAAGGTTTCCATGGCAAAAGCCTGGATTCCCGAAATGGCGAACCGTGTGGCTTACCACTGTGTTCAGCTTCATGGTGGGTATGGCTACATGGAAGAATATCCCATTTGTCGTTTTGCAAGGGACGTTCGTGTCATACCAATTTTTGCCGGAACTACTGAGGTAATGAAGGTTATTGTGGGTAGGATGATGGGATTGTAGCATGTATCAGGAGAATTCGGAGGCGGCGCGTGGGGTTGAAATTATCAAAGGTCGAGCCATCCCTACAAAGGAAGGGGGGATATGCAGAATTTCATTGAACAGATCAGGCACAGATGGTTTAGAAACTCAAGGACGTCATGGCACGTGAAGGAGAAAAATTCTACTTACATGGAAATTTGTAACCGAGTTCGACGATTTTCAGGAGGATTTTAAAAAGTTGTGTATTAAGAAGGATGTTGCTTTAAGGTAAGATAAACGCCGCTGTTTGTTCGCATTTTATAATTTAAAGAGATAAAGGAGGTATAAAATGGGAGGATTTGATTGGGGTTTGTTTAATTGGAATATGTTCAAAAAGTCGCTTAGCAATGGATTGCCCTATAGTGACATGGTCTTTTGGGATTACGTGAAGAGAAACGTGCAGCAGTGGGGAAATAAGGAGGCAGTGGTTGATACCTTCTACAGTACCGATAAGGGTAAACGTAGAAGAAAAACTTGGAAGCAAGTATATGATGATTGCAATAATATAATTTTCAATTTGGCAAATCTTGGGATCAGAAAAGAACATATGGTTGTTACCCAATTGCCAAATGTTATTGAAAATTATTATGCTTCTATTTTCATCTCAAAATTATCGCTTGTGTATCTGTGTGCACAAGTGGAATTAGGCGAGAAAGACACAAAAGGTACTCTTGAGGCTGTTAATCCTGATGTAACAATTGTCGTTCCATCTTATCACGAACGAGACATCGCAAAATGGCATCTAGAGTATCAAAAAGATCATCCTAGTCTCAAATATATATTTGTGGTTCATAAGCCTGGTGAGTCTATTCCTGAAGGGACAAGGTCGTTCACAGAACTGCTCAATCCGGACATTAGAAAATTGTGGGATGACACTGATTTAGATTATTTTAAAACCGATCCATTCGAACCTCTTCACGTAATACCAAGCGGTGGAACAACAGGAATTCCGAAACCTTGTATTTCGAGTCAAGCTACATTCCAAGCGACGATTCACGATATTTACTCAAAAGCTGGTTTTGTAGCCTATGATTCTTGTCTGATTTTTGGTCCTATGAATGGAGGCACAGGAAGAATTATAGGTGTGTGGACCACTGTAATGGCCGGGGCAAAAGCAATTCTTTTAACAGAATATAACGAGAAAGATTCTTGTATGTTAACAGAAGATGAAAAGGTGAATAAGTGGATATGCAATCCTGCGTTGATGATCAGATCAGCCAGTTCTCCCTACTTTGATCAATATGATCTAAGTTCGCTAAGATCAATATCTTACGCTGGAGCGCCGTTTCCGATTGAAATTGCAGACAAACTTTGGAGTCGTGGTGTTCGAATCGGAGGATGCTATGGGTCGATGTCAGTTCCGAGCGCAGGGATGGTTTCAATAACTGAAAACAATAAAGATGTGAGTATAGGAACGAGTGGTTTAGTACCTCCGGGAGATGAATATAAAATTGTTGATGCCAAAGGAGATGAACTTCCGCCCGGAGAGGTCGGGGAGGTATGGATATGGTCCGCGCACCAAGGGTTTTACAATAACCCAGAAATGACAAGGGAAAGCTATGACGAAAATGGATACCAACACACAGGGGATATAGGTTTTAAGGATGAAAGAGGTGGAATAAAAATAGTTGGTAGAAGCACGGACATGATTTTGAGGGGTGGGGCCAACATATATCCAAAGGAAATTGAAGATTTACTGAGCAAACATCCAAAGGTACGAGAAATAGCAGTCGTACCGATGCCCGATAAACTCCTCGGTGAAAAGGCCTGTGCTTATGTAGTCCCTATGGAAAATGCAAAAATCACACTAAAAGAGTTGACAAACTATCTACAAGAGAAAAATGTGACTAAGTATAAATGGCCTGAGAGGTTGGAGATAATAGCTGAAATGCCAATATCAACTGGTGGCAAGATTACGAAAGCTCGTTTGAAAGAAGATATTGTTGAAAAGTTGAAGAAAGAGGGTGCGATATAAAGCAACTTAACTATGTGCCCACTTTTTCAAGGTAACATCGTGTGGTGCTAAGAGAATTATGGAAGAGAATAGGGGATAATGGTCTTCTCTGTCCTTGCCAGAATCATCTAGTCAGGGGCAGAGAAGACATGGTTTCATCTTAATGTTTTTTGACTTGATATTTTATGGGGAAAAACGAAGCATGAAAAAAATTCTTGGTATCATCGGATCACCCCGTAATCTTGGAAATTGTGAGATCATGGTTAAAGAAATCAGCAGGAACATCGATGTTAAGCATGAACTTCTGCTTCTTCGACTTTCCGAATTTAATATTCTTCCTTGCAGGGGATGTTATTCATGCCTTTTTGGGAAAAAGCGTTGTGTTCTAACTGATGATTTTTACAAAATATTTAATTCCATATTAACTTCGGATGCCTTAATTGTAGCAGCGCCCACATATGTATTCTCAGTCAACTCATCGCTAAAACGCTTCACGGATAGATTCCTTTCATTTTTCCCATTTATTGAAGAGTTGTGGGGAAAGCCTTCCATCGGGGTGGGTATTGGCGGTGTTAAAGGCAATCAGGGACATACTTTGCTCGGCATCAATCATTTTTTAAAGGCCCTTTTTACAGATAAGAAAAAGGCGCTGATGATTTTTGGTGCATTACCAGGTGAGATTTTTCTCAACGAGGAAAATAAAAGAGTAGCCGCTGAATTAGCTTCAGCTATTTTTAGACCCACACCGGCCCAGGAACAACCCTGCTGTCCGCTGTGTGGTGAGAATGTATTCCAGTTTCTCGGCAATGAAAAAGTTCAGTGTATGCTTTGCAGTAATATGGGGACTATGTCCGTCGAGTTGGGGCAACCCGTGTTCAAGATCGATAAATGCAATCTCTCATTATTGCTAAGCAAAGAAGAAGCATTAAACACTCGAGAATTGTTGAAAAAAATGAAAAATGATTTTATTGAAAAAAAGACAGCACTTAACGAAATATCATCTGGTTATCTCAACGAAGGCACTTGGATAAGGCCCTAACTTGTAAGGGACAGAGCGTCCCGCCCGAACCGAGGCTATTATCTCCAAATAACACAGTAGCCCAAAACGCTAGACGCAAAAAAGGTGATTCTATCCAACTAGCAAAATTTCCTATTGCTCTGGGGACACCGCCATATGTTCCCTCCTTTAAGAAAGGCCCTCATTCCATTCGAGGGCCTTTCCTTAAAGTTCTCCTCCTCACCGTAAAACTCCGCTTTATCGAAAACGGGTCTTATATCAATCCACAGCACTTCCTCCCCTTGAGTTTAAGACCTCGCCGTGATCTGGTCTTTCCCCGATTTAGTGGACAGGGGGTAAAGCTGCTGTTTGCCGTTGTTCGAACTCCATCGGGGACAGATCCCCGATGCTGGAATGTATCCGCTGGCGGTTGTAAAACCG
>Ga0316617_100000335_pt1 | contig 11731 bp, 11 predicted proteins | sample OWC_Aug_M1_C1_D2_FD_207801 | JGI IMG/M metagenome (GOLD analysis project Ga0316617, IMG submission 207801) | Wetland soil microbial communities from Old Woman Creek delta, Ohio, United States - OWC_Aug_M1_C1_D2_B | ecosystem: Environmental > Terrestrial > Soil > Wetlands | place: USA: Ohio... | reverse complement strand
GTCCTGTCGCGAACGGACAAGCCGACGCCTCTCTTTCGTGCGACGCTCGCGCCGCGAGTCGCATCGCCAGCGCGGACGCGGCAGCAACCCGCGGCACTGCTACGGCCGCGCGCAAGTCGCGTCCCCGCGGGAGGAGAGAGACGTGGACAGAACACGCAGTCGGATTAGATCGGTGCCCGCAGCGGGCGACGCGAGTACCGGCATCGTCCGCGAGTTGCAACGCGCGCTGCGCAATCGGGTGATCGGCGGGAGCTGCTCGGCGAGCGATGTGGCCGAGGTGCTCTCGATCCATCGCCGTACCCTCAACCGCTGCCTCCGGCGGGAGGGCACCACGTTCAGGGCCGTGCTCGACCGCGTGCGCTTCGAGGCCGCGCGCGACCTGTTGTGTGATGAACGCCGCGAGATCGAAGACGTCGCACGAGCGCTCGGCTACGCGGAGCCGAGTGCGTTTACGCGCGCCTTCCGCCGCTGGGCCGGCGTGCCGCCGTCGCGCTGGCGCTCCAGGGGTTGAGGTCGCCGGCGTGCTTCGGTGCGCGCCACGATGCCCTGCGTCGCGTCGGCTCGTGCGAGAATCGCCGGCCTTTATGTCCGACGCTCGCTCACGACGCAGCCTTTCGCCACACGGCCATCCGCGCGCCGCTCACGGCGCGCGCTCCCGGTGGTTCATGCGTGCTGCGGCGCTCGCGCTCGCTGCGGCCGCTTCGGGCTGCGCGTGGCTCGGACCCGAGATCGTGCGATCCGGGCGCCCGGCCTATAACGATGCGATTCTCGCGACGAATGACCAGCAGCTCCTGCAGAACATCGTTCGCACCCGGTTCACGGATAGCGTGGGCTTCCTCAACGTCTCGTCGATCACCGCGAACGTGTCGGTCCGGGCGGCCGGGAGCTTCGACGTCGGGTTTGGCCCGTCCCAGAACTATGCGGGAAACCTGGTCCCGCTCCAGGGAATGTTGGCTACGGAGCAAAACCCCACCATCTCCTACCTCCCGGTGAGCGGCGACCAGCTGCTGCGGCAGTTCGCGACCGAGGTTCCTCTCGAGCGCGCGATCCTCATCATCAACAGCGCGCACGATCACGCGCAGGCGTGGCGAACCGTAGTCCGGCGCGTGAACGACCTTCGCAACCCGGACTTTCCCGATCCGCCCGCCGTCGTCGTCGACCCGCGCTTCGAGGAGCTCGTCGAGCTGGCGGGCACGCTCCAGCGTCGCGGCGTTCTCTACTGGGTCCGGTTCGCCGGCGCGCAAACCGGCTACGGCGTCGTGTTGCATAGCTACTCGCCGGCGAGTTCGCGCGAGGTCGAGTTGCTGCTCGCGCTACTCGGAATCCAGAAGCCGATGCGCCAGGTTGAAGACGTGGTGATCCCGGTGCAGTTGTCGGTGGGCACGCCCGCGCCGGGCGCGATGGTGATCGAAACGCGATCCGTGCTTGACCTGATGCGCCTCGCTGCCGCCGGCATCGACTTGCCTGCCGACACGGCCGGTGCCGCACGCCTCCCCGCGCCGGGCCCCGCCGGACAGGCAATCCGCATCCGCTCGTCGGGCGAGGAGCCTTTGCGGACGCGTGTGGCGGCCCGCTACCGGGACCGCTGGTATTACATCGGCGACGAGGACGATGCGAGCAAGCAGTGGTTCAACCTGCTGGTGCTCCTCGCCAACGCGCAACTGCCGGACACGGCTGCCGGGTCGGTGCCCGTGCTCACCATTCCGGTGACCGGTCGGCGCTGACAGCTCCAGCCGCTTGGTTCATTCGATCGCGGGAAGTCAATGCGCGACGCTGCCGTTCGCCGTGCACCGGCACAGTGCGGCGACCCTCCCGGCAATGAGCGCGTCGCGAAATGTCAAGCACGTTAACGAATGGGGCGCCGAGAATCTTGACCTTGCGCAAGACAAGCGCGCGGTTCGGGAGTAACTTGCGCGGTCCCGTGCGTCCGGCGCGACGCGGCTTCCAGCGACACCAGCGTTATCTTTTTTGTTTGGAGAGTGCGGAATGGCGATGATCAAGCGACGGATTCTCTTCTTCATCTCGGTCGTGGCCGCCCTGTCGTGGGCCGGCACGGCGACGGCGCAGCAGGTCACCGGCACTCTGGGTTCGCCCAGCGCGACAACCACGATCAGCAACAAGCAGCTGCCGCCGCCCGACCCGAAGTTCGGCGGCGTCATCAAGAACGATGCGCTGCAGTCGCAGTACTGGTGGGCGCCGCGCATCGTGCCGCCCAAGAGCGCGCCGAACGTGCTGCTGATCATCACCGACGACGCGGGCTTCGGCGTGCCGAGCACCTTCGGCGGAGTGATCCCGACGCCGTCGATGGACCGGCTCGCCAAGGAAGGCCTGCGCTACAACCGCGTGTTCTCGACCGCGCTGTGCTCGCCCACGCGGGCGGCGCTGATCACCGGGCGGAACCACCACTCCTCCGGCTTCGGCGTGATCTCCGAGCAGTCGACGGGCTTCCCCGGCTACAACAGCATCATTGGCAAGGACAAGGCGACGATCGGCCGCATGCTGCTCGACAATGGCTACGCGACCTCGTGGTTCGGCAAGGACCACAACACGCCGGTCTACACGGCCAGCCAGGTCGGGCCGTTCGACCAATGGCCCACCGGCATGGGCTTCGAGTACTTCTACGGCTTCGTGGGCGGCGACGCCAACCAGTGGCAGCCGAACCTCTTCCGCAACACGACGCAGATCTATCCGTTCGAGGGCAAGCCGGGCTGGAACCTGGTGACCGGCATGGCCGACGACGCGATCGACTACATGACGCGCATCCACCAGACCGACCCGTCCAAGCCGATCTTCATCAAGTACGCACCCGGCGCGACTCACGCGCCACACCACCCGACGAAGGAATGGGTCGACAAGATCCGCGCGATGAAGCTCTTCGACGACGGCTACGAGAAGCTCCGCGAGCGCATCTTCGAGAACCAGAAGCGGCTCGGCGTGATCCCGCAGGACACTAAGCTCGCGCCCTGGCCGAAGGAGATGCTGAAGCCTTGGGACCAGCTGACCGCCGACGAGAAGAAGCTCTTCATCCGCCAGGTCGAAGTCTTCGCCGCCTATGCCGCGTACAGCGACCACGAGATCGGGCGCGTCATCCAGCATTTCCAGGACTTGGGGCGGCTCGACAACACGCTCGTCATCTACATCAACGGCGACAACGGCACCAGCGCCGAGGGCGGGCCGTCGGGCACGCCGAACGAGGTCGCGTTCTTCAACGGCCTGAACGAGCTGCCCGTCGAAGTGCAGATGAAGTTCTACGACGTCTGGGGCACCGATCTGACCTACAACCACATGTCGGCTGGCTGGTCGTGGGCCTTCGATACGCCGTTCGACTGGTTCAAGCAGAACGCGTCGCGGCTCGGCGGCATCAACCAGAACATGGTCGTGTCGTGGCCGGCGCGCATCAAGGACAAGGGCGCCCTGCGCGAGCAGTTCATCCACGTCATCGACGTCGTGCCGACGATCCTCGAAGCAGCCGGCATCAAGGCGCCCGAGATGGTGGACGGCATCAAGCAGGCGCCGATTGAAGGTACGAGTTTCGCTTACACCTTCGACGCGGCCAACGCGAAGGCGCCGTCGCGCCACAAGACGCAATACTTCGAGATGATGGGGCAGTACGCGCTCTACGACGACGGCTGGCTGCTCTCGACCAAGGTCAACCGCGCGCCGTGGCAGGCGTTCGGTCCCGCCAATCCCGACCCGCTCAACAACCAGGAGTTCCAGCTGTACGACCTCCGCAAGAGCTGGAACCAGGCCGACGACATCGCCGCGAAGAATCCGCAGAAGGTCAAGGAAATGCGGGCGAAGTTCGTCGCCGAGGCGAGGAAGTACCAGGTCTTCCCGATGGACGCGTCGGTTGCGGCGCGCATCGTGGCACCGCGGCCGAACATCACCGCGGGCCGGACCGAGTTCGTCTACACGCGGCCGATGATCGGACTGCCGCAGGGCGACTCGCCGAACATCCTGAACGCGTCATATACCTTCACCGCCGACATCGACGTGCCGCAGGGCGGTGCCGAGGGCATGATCGTGACCTCCGGCGGGCGTTTCGCCGGCTACGGCTTCTACCTGCTCAAGAACAGGCCGGTGTGGCTGTGGAACATGGTCGACCTCGAACGTCTCAAGTGGGAAGGACCGGAGCTGACGCCGGGCCGGCACACCGTCGAGTTCGAGTTCAAGTACGACGGCCTCGGCGCAGGAACGCTTGCGTTCAACAACTTCAGCGGCGTGGGGCGGCCGGGCGTCGGTGCACTCAAGGTGGACGGCAAGGTGGTCGACACTAAGGAGATGAAGCGCACGTTGCCGATGATCCTGCAGTGGGACGAAGCCTTCGACATCGGGTCAGACACGCTGACCGGCGTCAACGACGCCGACTACAAGCCGCCATTCGCATTCACCGGCAGGCTCAACAAGCTGACGATCAAGGTCGACCGGCCGCAGCTCTCGCCGGCGGACATCAAGAAGCTCGAGGCCGCGATGAAGGAGAAGGCGAAGGCCGACTGAACCGTGATCAAGCGCGACGATGCGGTGGTGAACGAGACCAATTGAGGGCTCGGATGACGGATCGCTCGCGCGACCAGAGGTAATGACGTCGGTGTTGGCTGCCGCCTGCGCTGCACGGAGGTCCATCGAAGAACGAAAGGATCAGGCATGCGCAACCAGGGATTGAACCCGAGGTTTGCGGCGCTATTGGTCATGGCGCTCGTCGCCACGTCCGCGCTGGCGCAGACGGGCGGAGAAACCGAGATCCGCCAAGGCGTGGTCGAGCAGATCACGAACACGCAGATCACCAGCAATCACCACCGCGGCGTTGGCGCCGTCGTCGGCGGGCTGGCCGGCCTCGGTATCGGCAGCCTCGTCGGCGGGGGCACCGGACGCGACGTGGCGATGGTGGTAGGCACGATCGGCGGGGCGCTCACCGGCAATGAGGTGCAGAAGAAGCACGACCAGCCGGTGCCGGCGCAGCAGGTCATCGTGCGTGTCAAGAGCGGCGTGCTGGTGGCCGTGACGCAGCCGGTCGATTCGCGGCTCAAGACTGGCCAGAAGGTCTACATCGAAGGCAACGGCGAAGGCGCTCGTGTCGTGCCACAGTGAACGGACGTGCATGCGTCCATTGGATGCCGGTTCGACCGGCTTCAACGAGCAACGAGGAGTAACAATGACGACGAGCAATGCGCTTGAATGGAGACGTCTGCCGGGTGTCGCCGCCTTGCTGGTTACACTCGTCGCATGGCCCCTGTGTTCCGTGGCGCAGGGCACGGGCATTGATCCCAAGGCGGCTCAGATGGTGAAGGCCTCGATGGCCTACATAGCCGGACTCAGGCAGTTCGGCATCACGACGCGCAGTTCGCTCGAAGTGGTCCTCACCTCGGGCCAGAAGATCCAGTTCGACAACGCCGTGAGCACCACGGTCCAGCGTCCAAACAAGCTCCGGGCACAGCGAATTGGAGACCTCGTCGACCAGGTCTTCTACTACGACGGCAAGACGCTGACGCTGTTCAACCCGGGACAGGGCGTCTTCGGGTCCCTCGCAGCGCCCGATACCCTGGAGACGATGCTCGACTTTGCGCGCGACAAGCTCGACATCGTGGCACCCGCAGGGGACTTCCTCTACGCCAATGCCTACGACATCCTGATGGATGGCGTGACGACGGGATTCGTCGTCGGCAAGGGCGTGGTCGAAGGCGTGCGTTGCGACCACTTGGCATTCCGTGCCCCGCACGTCGACTGGCAAATCTGGATTCAGGAGGGCGCGCAGCCGCTGCCGCGCAAGATCGTCATCACGACGCGCGATGTGACCAACGCACCCCAGTTCGAGGTCGTGGTCACGAAGTGGGACCTGCAGCCCAAGATCACGGCGAACATGTTCACGTTCGTTCCGCCCAAGGGTGCCCAGAAGATCGATTTCCTGCCCGCCAGGGTGGCGGCGCCGGCGAAGTGAGCGGGAGGATCAAGATGAAAAACCATGTGAAGACGATCGGGCTGGTGCTTGCAGTTCCCTTCCTGCTGATGGCCGATCTGTCGCCCGATGCACCGCTCGGTCTCGTGCGTGTGCGTGAAGCCGCGGCGCTCATTGGTGCGCCGATGACGCCTATGTCGTATGCCGGAGTCGCCCGCCGCACGACGCGGCGCGTCGTCGCGACCGAAGCGACCGTGGCAGCAAGCGCTGAAGCGACAGCGAGCGCGCAGCAGGCGGCAGCCGCCCAGCAGCAAGCCGCCACAGCACAACAGCAGGCGCAAGCGGCGCGGCCGCCAGTTGGAGCAATCGTTTCGGCATTGCCGCCCGGATGCGGTACTGCCGTGAAGGATGGAGTTCAGTACTACAACTGCGGCGGCGTGACCTACCGCACGGCGTTCCAGGGCAACAACCTGGTCTATGTCGTGCAGTAGCGCTAAGCGCTTCAGTGCGCCGAGTGAATGCCAGAGGGAAGTCGGACGAGCATCAAACTGCCCGCTGTCCTGAGCGCGCGGCTGATCGCCGCGGTGGCGGGGGCGGCGGCGGGCGGCGTGCAGGCCCGCGACCGTGGTCCCAATCAGCCAAGTGCCACGGGCAACACGGACGTCGGGCGTGATCCGGGAATCAACCAGCCGGGTGCTACGGGCAATGTCGGCGTTGGCGCGCCTGCTCCCGCCGACCGCGCGTTGCGCGATTCTCCTTGTAGCGCATTAGGCCGCCCGGTTAGTGGGGTCGGACGATAGCGCTTCGGCCTGAGCGAGCTCGTTGGATCGTTCAACAACCTGGGGATCCTGTTGCTCTCGGTCTACTTCAACCGGAAGTTCGAGGGACGTGTTCGGGGCACACGCCGTACTCGCCAGGCCCCGCACTGCCTGGCACCGCGTCGGCGATCGACGAGCGACGCGCATCGAGCAAGCTGATCGCTGGCGTATGCTTTGGCCATGTCGGATGTAACGCTCATAGCCTGTGAAGACTGTGACTTGTTGCAGCGCCTGCCGCCGATCCCCGTCGGCGGTAAGGCTCGTTGCCCGCGCTGCGGCTTGATCCTGGCGACCCGGCCGTCGGATTCGATCGATCGGCCCCTTGCGCTCACCGTCACTGCGGCCATCCTGTTCGTGATCGCGAACGTCGAGCCGATGATGAGCTTGACTGCCGTTGGTCGCCATGCGAGTACGACGATCCTCGGTGGCGCTTACCAGATGTGGATGCAGGGCGAGCCGATCACCGGGACGATCGTCGCGTTCTGCGCCGTGATCGCGCCGGGCTTTTTCATCCTGTTCATGCTGGCAGTGTTGCTGGCGGCGAAGCGGCTGCGCGTGCCCCAGTGGGCGGGCGAGACGCTCCGCTGGGGACTGCACATGCAGCCTTGGGCGATGTACGAGGTAATGCTGCTCGGCATCCTCGTCGCGCTGATCAAGATCGCCGAGCTGGCGGCGGTCGATCCCGGCGCCGGAATGTTCGCGCTCGGCGGGCTGGTTGTGCTCTTCCCCGCGATTGCGGTCACGTTCGACCCGCGGGAAGTCTGGAATCGCGTGGAATGGGCGGATGACGAGGCGGCGCCGGCATTCCGCGATCAGCTGTCGACCCGCACGGAGGCGACGCGATGACGGCCGTCGCCCTCACGGGAGCGCAGGCAGGGCTCGTCTCGTGCGAAGCGTGCAAGCTTCTGTCGCGGCCCGCACACCACGACCACCCTGGCCATTGCCCGCGCTGCGGCGGGGAGCTCGAGTTCCGCCGTGCCCGCTCGATCCAGTACACATGGGCGCTCGTCATCGCGGCGGCGATCTGCTACATCCCGGCAAACATGCTGCCCGTGATGGTTACGACCGCGTTCGGGGCGACCGAGCCGGACACGATCATGGGCGGCGTGGTGTTCCTGTACACCTCGGGGTCGTGGCCGCTCGCGCTGATCGTGCTGGTCGCGAGCGTGATGGTGCCGCTCGGGAAGCTGATCGCGCTTGCCTATCTCCTGATCGCGGTGCAGCGTGGCGTACCGGGCGGAAACCGTGACCGCACGCGCCTGTACAGGATGGTCGAGTTCATCGGCCGCTGGTCGATGCTCGATGTGTTCGTCGACACTTTCACCGTCGCCCTCGTCCAGTTGCAGCCGCTGATGTCGGTGGCGCCCGGGCCAGGGGTCTTTTTTTTCGCGGCCGTCGTCGTGCTGACGATGATCGCCGCTGACTCCTTCGATCCTCGCCTGATCTGGGATTCAGCTACCGCGGGAGGCCGCAAGCGTGCCTGAACAAGCCGAACGCGACGACCTTCCGCAGGCCACGGTCGTGCCGAAGCGGCGGACGCGGATCTCCGTGGTCTGGATCATTCCGATTCTCGCCGCGGCGGTCGCGATCGGCATCGCGGTCCAGCGCATCCTCGCCGCCGGTCCGACGATCACCATCGTGTTCAAGAATGCCGCGGGCATCGAGGCCGGCAAGACCCTGGTCAAGTACAAGGACGTGACCATCGGGCAGGTGTCAGCCGTGGAGCTCACGGACGACTTCGCGAAGGTAAGGGTGACGGCCAAGATCGCCAAGAGCGCGGCAGGATTGATCGTCGAGGACGCCAAATTCTGGATCGTCGAGCCGCGCATCACGCTCTCCGGCGTGACCGGGCTCGGGACACTGCTCTCGGGGAACTACATCGGGTTCGGGACCGGCAGTTCGAGCAAGCACGCGCGCGAGTTCACGGGTCTGGACGCGCAGCCGGTCGTCGCCCCGGAGGACCGCGGGCGGGAGTTCGTGTTGCGCGCGGAGACCCTGGGGTCGCACAGCGTGGGCGTCCCGGTCTACTTTCGGCGGCTTGCCGTCGGCGAGGTCATCGCCACGGAGCTCGACAAGGACGGCAAGGGCGTGAGCATCCGCGTCTTCGTGCGCGCGCCGTACGACCAGTTCGTCACCACCGACTCCCGGTTCTGGAACGCCAGCGGTGTCGATGTTTCCCTCAGCCCCGCCGGGTTCCAGGTGCAGACCGAGTCGCTCGTCGCGGTGCTGATCGGCGGGATCGCGTTCGAGGCGCCGGCGAGCGACGCTGCGGCGCCGGCCGCCGCAGCGAATACGGTGTTCCAGCTCTTCGGCACCCGCGAGATGGCGATGAAGCCGCCTGACCGCGTGACCGAGCACTTCGTCATCCGGTTCACGCAGTCGGTGCGCGGCCTTCAAGTCGGAGCGCCGGTCGAGTTTCGCGGCGTGACCATCGGCGAGGTGGCCTCGATCGGCGCGGAGTTCGATCCGAAAGTCTTCAACTTCGTCCAGCCGGTCGAAATCCGGCTCTATCCTGATCGGTTGCGGGCGCGCTCGCGCGATTCCGGGACGACGCTTCCGCAGCCGACGACCAGGGCGGAAATGGTGAGGCGCGCGCAGCTTTTCGTGGAGAAAGGGTTCCGCGCCCAGCTCAAGACCGGGAACCTGCTGACGGGGCAAGCGTTTGTCGCCGTGGACTTCTTCCCCAACGCGCCGAAAGTGAAGTTCGACGCGTCGCAGACGCCGCTTGAGATCCCGGCCGTGCCAGGCCAGTTCGAGGAGTTGGAGGCGAAGGTCGCCAGCATCATCACCAAGCTCGACAAGGTGGAGTACGAGAAGATCGTCGCGGACCTCCACAAGGCCATGGCGTCGCTCGATCAGATGCTCCAGAACACAGACGCGCTCGTGAAGCGGCTCGATGCCGAGACAGTGCCCGAGCTGAACAAGGCGCTCGATGAGGGACGCCGCGCGCTCAAGAGCGCAGACGGAACGCTTGCGCCCGACTCGCCGACGATGACCGACCTGCGCGAGGCGCTGCGCGAGATCACCCGCGCGGCGGCGTCGATCCGCGTGCTGACCGACTATCTGGAGCGCCAGCCTCAGTCCCTGATCCGCGGCAAGCCGGCGGAGGAGTCCAAGTGATGAAGCACCTGCACCTTGTGGTTGCCGGCCTCGCGGCGCTCCTGCTCGCGGCCTGCGGCAGTTCGCCGAAGGAGCGCTACTACACGCTGACCGCGGACGCGAGCGCGCCGGTGACCGGAACATCCGCACTCAGCATCGCTGTTGGACCCGTCACCGTTCCGGAAGCGGTCGACCAGCCGCAGATCGTCGCGCAGGTCGGGGCGAACCAGGTGGCGATGTACGAATACCAGCGCTGGGCGAGCCCGCTGAAGGGTGAGATCGCACGCGTGATCGCCGCGAATCTCGCGCAGGAGCTGGGCACGCCGCGCGTCTGGTCGTACGCGCAGGCGACGCTGCCGAAGCGCGACTACCAAGTGCTGGTCGACGTGCAGCGCTTCGACTCGGTGCTCGGCGAGGCGGTCACCGTCGAGGCGCTCTGGACCATTCGGCCGGCCGAGGGCGGCAAGGCGAAGACGGGTCGCTCGTCCGTGCGTCAGGCGACGGCCGGCGACGGGTTCGACGCGCTAGCGGCCGCGCACAGCCGCGCACTCGCGCGCGTGAGCCAGGACATCGCCGCTGCCATCCGCTCGCAGTGAACCCCGCGTCGAGGTCAGCACGAGCTTGCGCGTTCGCATGCGGCGGGCCGCGGTCGCCTGCAATGTGTAGCGGCGCGTGGGGTCACCGCGTGCGAATGTCGTCGTCGACGAAGCCACGTTGAAACGAAGGGGCAACTCATGAACGCAATCAAGCGGGTCGTTGCCATGGCGGTTTCAGGTGTCGCCTCCGGATCTGATCCGGCGTGCGGCATCGCGCAGCAAGTCGCCGGGGAGTTGGGTTCGTCCAGTGCCACCATGATCCTCGACAACAAACAGCTCCCGCCGGATCCGAAGTTCGGCGGGCTGATCGCGGAAGAGATCGTGGAGTCGGGAGCCTAGTGAGCGCCGCGCGTCGTGCCGCCAACGGGCGCGCTCTGCGCGTGGGCCGACTTCGCGCTCTCGTCGCAGCAGCGGCCCTAACGGCCCTCGGCAGAAAACCCCGCAGCCCTGACGATTGGTGCCCAGTGCGCGGTGTCGGCTGCGATGATGGCCGCGAGCTCGTCGGGCGTGGTCCCAGTGGGTTCCACGCCGAGGTCCATGAGCTTTTCGCGGATGGCGGGCGTTCGAAGCGCCTTCGCGATTGCAACCGAAACCTGGTCGATCAGCGGCTTCGGCGTCCCCGCGGGCGCGTAAAGGGCGTTCCAACCCACCGCGACGACTCCTGGGAATCCCTGTTCTACGAACGTTGGCACCGCCGGCAATGTCGGAGCGCGCCCGGTCCCTGCCGTGGCGATAACGCGAAGCTTGCCGGCCCGCTCGAGCGCCAGAAAGTCGGCGAATGCGCTGATGGCCGCGGGGATCTGGCCTCCCAACAGCTCGGATTCGACCTTGGCGAGGCTGCTGTAGGAGACGTGGACCAGATCGGTGCCGGTTGCGTGGGCGACCATCACACCGAGCAGGTGCGGAACGCCGCCCGATCCGGCGGTTCCGAAGCTCGCCTGCTGCGGATTCGCCTTTGCCCAGGCTGCGAACTCGGCCACCGTTCGGGCCGGGTGATCCGTCCGAACCGCAAGAACGAACGAGTAACGCGCGACTTGGGCGACCGGGGCAAAGTCCTTCGCGGGGTCGTAGCTGAGGTCGCGGAAGACGAGCGGCGCCAGCACGGTCACGACGATCGGCGCCAGCAGGAACGTGGTGCCGTCGGGTGCCGCGCGTTTGAGCGCTTCCGCAGCGATGCGTCCGGTCGCGCCGGGCCGGTTCTCCACGACGACCGGCTGCCCGACGGACTCCCTGATGCCTTCGGCGACCAAGCGTGCAACGAGGTCCGTCGTGCCCCCCGCCGCCACCGGAACGAGGAGTTTGATGGGGCGCGTGAAGGTTGTCTG
>Ga0316617_100000330_pt1 | contig 11779 bp, 11 predicted proteins | sample OWC_Aug_M1_C1_D2_FD_207801 | JGI IMG/M metagenome (GOLD analysis project Ga0316617, IMG submission 207801) | Wetland soil microbial communities from Old Woman Creek delta, Ohio, United States - OWC_Aug_M1_C1_D2_B | ecosystem: Environmental > Terrestrial > Soil > Wetlands | place: USA: Ohio... | reverse complement strand
ATCAGAACCGAGACCGGGACATACCCCATGAGGGAAAGCCCGAGGGGAGTAAGAACGCCGTGCGTCAGGTACAGGTGGGGGATGCTGGTGGCCAAACCGCTGCTCGCCAGGGCCAAGGGTAAGAGGATGCCGCCAGCCACGATCACGCGCCGCGGGCCGAGGCGGTCGAGGAGCGAGCCCGCCAGGATGCCCCAGATGCCGTACAGGACGGTAAAAAGGGAAAAGATGCCCGCCGTGGACGCGTAATCTGACTTGAACTCCTGGATGAGAGCCACGAAGAAGACGGAGGCGGTGTACCAGACACCCGAGGAGATCGCCATCAGGGTCGCACCCGCCGCCACCAGACCCCAGCGCTGCCGCAACTCGCTCGGTTGATGGCGCACGCCATCGCGATCGGGTGTCATGGCAACCGCGGGTCGGGATGCGAACTGGCAAGGATGTCCTGTGGCATGGCGCGGTGAGAGTAGCAAACCCCTCCGCGGGATTCAACTGCTGCCGTGGTGAATCGGAACGAACGAGGAAGATTGGGGAATTCGGTGAGACTCGGTCCGGTCAGGTCAGATGCGACCAACCGAAAACGGCAGAGGGCCGGGACGCACCAGGGAATTCGGAATCGAGCGCCGCGCCCGGTACGATGCGCGGACGTTGGGAGCCGTTACGAATGACAACGGCTTAGGCCGCCTTTCGTTCCCCGCTCAAGAAGGTCACGTACCGATGGAGTCCCTCGAAGAAGAGCCGCTCGTATTCCAGAAGCGCCTCCAGCGATTCCTCTCGATCCAGGACCTCCAGCTTCGCCCACAACTCCGGCTCTCGCTGTCGGAAGTACGGGATGGCCCCCTCGATGTACTCCGCCTGCAGCCGCTTACCCATGGCAATGATGAGCGATTCGAGGTCCGTGACATCGTGCGCGTTCGAAACCTTCCGACGTGTTCTGGTTATCGGCGCTTTCAGCACAGTCCCCATGTTTGTCCTCCCCTCTCTCTGACGCGAGCCAGGCGCCTGTTCTCCTTTACGGCGTCCTCGATACCTCTCTGAATACCATACATACGTTTGGCTGTCAATCAAATTACGACCAATAAGGTTTGCAAGAACCGAACCGGCGTGCGCTTGAGGGGCGCATCGCCAACATCTGTATAAACGACGCTCGTCCAATAGATTGTATTCATTGAGTCGCACGGCGGTGAGGGGATGGACTCTGGAAAGCGACGAGAATAATCGACGGGGTGTTTCCGCAGGAATTCGCACACCATTACCGCAGGCCGTCACCCGGACTGCCGTTTTTTGGGGAAACAGCGCAATGCCGATGCGGCGGATAGATCGGTCGGAATCAGACGGGCGCGCCCCCGGAGAGGGCGGGGATCAGATGGACTTCGTCGCCGTTCGTCAGGACCTGAGCCTCGACGGCCTGGCGGCCATTCACCACCAGCAGGATGGACTCGTCATTGCGGGGAACCGCCACATGATCCAGCAATTCGGCGAGCGTGCTCGCAGTCGGGAGCGCCACGTCAAGACGCCGTAGCGCTCCCGCCGCCGTCCGTCGTTGCAGTGTGGTGTGCAGATAAACGGTGACTACCAATTGAACACGCTATCCAGATCCGCGTCCGAGGCGTCGTACACCGCATTGTGCGGTGGGAGCTGCTCGGTCCGCATGTACTCGGGAATCCGGTCGTCCGCGGCGGTGAAGCCCGCCCGCCGGTTGAACTCCCGCTCCAGTGTGATCGTTTCTTTTCCCAACACCTGCAGGATATCGGCGCCCACCTGCCACCCGTAGCGGGCGTTCAAAATGTCCGGAATCACCTCGGGGTTCACGTTGAACCCGAAGCCGGCGAAGATGCACGCGCCCAGCGTGTCGAAGCCTGCCATGTTGATCTGCGCCGCCCGCGACGTCGCGATATTCGCCTTGGCGTCCAGATGATCCACCTTGGCCCGGACGGTGTTCCCCGCGGTGTGGTCCGCCCCCTGCGGCGAGGTCACATAGGTCGTGCCCGTCCCCTTGATGGCGCGCGGCTCGTAGGCCGACATGGCCTGCCCCTTGACCACAGGCACCCGCAGGACGCCGAGCACCCGCCCCGCCATCGCCGCTCCGTGCCCCAGGATTCGCCCCAGCGGCGTGCCCTTGCGAATTTCCGCCAGGAGCTGCAGCCCTCGTTCGCCATCGCCGAACTCCATCAACCCCGCCTCGGCAGCGACGCCCAGCGCGGCGCCCATATCAATGGTGTCCAGCCCGAGGTCGCTCACCTCCCAGTTCAGCCGGGCGATGGTGTCCAGGTCGGCGATCCCCAGATTCGATCCGAGGAGGCCGATCGTCTCATACTCCAGCGGCGAGACGATCGCCTTGCCGTCCTCACCACCATAGGTGTTGGAGCACTGGATGACGCAGCCGGCCATACAGGCGTGGGTCGTCTCGCTCTCCCCGCCCCGCTTGAGGAGCAGGTCGCGCATGGTCTCCCCACTGATCGTCTCGGCCCCCTCGAACTGGCCGCTGCTGAAATTCCGCGTCGGCAGACCGCCGAACGCGTTGCACGTCCGCACCATGGCGGGCGTGCCGTACTCCTGGTAGGTCTTGGTCTGGGGATGCGCCAGCGTGTTGTTCGTGAAGAGTTTCTGCGCCGCCTTGAACGCTTCCCGGTTGGCGATGGCCGGCTTCTTCCCACCCGTATCGTCGAAGACGATGGCCTTGAGGCGCTTCGATCCCATCACCGCACCCAGTCCCCCGCGGGCCGCGATGCGTGAGGGGACCCGGTCCTTGTCCAGGTTTTGGATCCCGGCCGCCGCGAGCAACATCTCACCCGCCGGCCCGATCAACGCAATGGCCACCTTGTCGCCGTACCGCTTGAGAAGCCGAGGTGCCGTCTCGTGGACCCCCAGGCCGGCCACGTCGTCCGCCGGCTCGAATCGCGCGCCCGCCCGGCTGAGATGGAGCACCCACCACCCCGACCGCGCGGTGCCATCCGTGGCGCACTGGTCTTCAAGAATCAACGCCTTCATCCCCAGATTGGTCATGTGAAGCCCGGTGGAGCCGCCCGCGTTCGCCTCTTTGACACCACGGGTCATGGGGCTCTTGGCTCCGAACGACAGCCGGTCGCAACTCGAGAGCATGTGGCCCACGATCAGGCCGGGCGCCAGCACCAGCTTGTTGTGCCGTCCGAGCGGCTCGCAGGTCGCGGGCACCTCGTCCAGCAGGATGCGGGCCGACAGCCCGCGCCCACCCAAACGTTCCCACGTTTCCGGGACGGGCTCTCGCTTCAACGACCGTTCACGCAGGTTGACACGCCAGACGTCCATGGCACCTCGCTCCTTTTTCAAACCCCCTCCCTCTCGGGAAGCGGAGGACGAACGACACCTCGTTTCTTCCTCCGAGGATCGCGCGATTACCCGTCGTCGTCAAGAGCACACTTCGCCTCGACGCCGCGCTTCGTAAAGGAACAGGGCTGCGGCGCCCAGGACCCCGGATGCCTTGGAGAGGCCGGACCGGACGATCCGCGTCTTGGCGACCGCGCGCTCGAAGGCGTAGAAGCGCGCCCAGCGTCGCACAGGCTCCACCAAGATCTCGCCCGCCTCCATCACCCCGCCGCCCAGGATGATCATCTCCGGGTTGCACAGGTTGACGAGTGCGGCAACGCCGGCCCCCAGCGCCTGTGCCGCCTTCGCCACCACAGCTTCCGCCACCGGATCACCCCGATCAGCGGCACGGAAGACGAGGGGCGGATCGATGCGGGACTGGTCCCCCCCGGTCAGCGAATCAAAGACGGCGGACGGCTGGTCGGCGAGCAGGTCCCGCACCTGGGCCACGATATCGGGACCGGAGGCATACGCCTTCACGCACCCCCGGCTCCCGCAGAAGCAACGACGGCCGTCCAGCTCCACGGGAATGTGACCCACCTCTCCCGCATAACCGCCGGCCCCCCGGACCAGAGCGCCGTTGAGGATCAGGCCGCCGCCCACGCCCGTCCCCACAGCGACCATGGCCACATTGCGAAGCCCGGTCGCCTGGCCGAAAGTCCACTCCGCCAGGGCGAGCGCGTTCACGTCGTTGTCTACCGCCACGCGAAGGCCCGTACGCTCCTGGAGCACGGATCGAAGAGGGATGTTTCCCAATTCCGGGAGGTTCTGGATGTCGGGACCGATCCGCCCGGTCGTTTCCTCCACCGCCCCCGGGACGCCGACACCAATTCCGCGCACCGGCAGATCGGCGCGCTGGGCCTCGTCCTCCAGGCCAGCCACGAGCTCCAGCAGGTTCTTCAGGATCCCGGCCCCGCGCCCGAACCGATGCGCGGCCACCGTTCGGGAACTCACGATCCCACCGGACGGATCCACGAGACCGCCGGCGAATCCGGTGCCCCCCACATCCACGGCCACGATCACGCCGGGCTCCGACCCGGTCACGCCGACGCCCCCATTACTGCGGACAGCTCTCGATAGCTGATCAGCCGAGCGCCGGCGGCCGCCACGGCGGCCTTCACTCGCGGATCGGAAAGCCCGCGCAGCTCGCCCTCGCGCTGCGCGCAGTAGCTGCTGACGGCCAGCGCCTCATCCGCATAGCCGGGGTGGCACATCAGCTCGGTCACGCCATCCTCCAGTGCCTCGAGGAATGCGAGCAGCGTCTCCGCCGTCCAGTAGGCATCGGCGCCTACATCGCCCACCATCCGATCCGGGGCCACCACACCCCGGCGACGGATCTCAGGAGCCATCTCGGCCGTGACGGCTCGCACGGGCACCCGGAGATCGGCCGCCACATCCAACACCGCCGTCAGCACCCGGGGAAGCCGGTGCATGTGGTAATGCGTGTCCAGGTGAGTCGGCCGGCGTCCGAAGACCGCTTCGAACCGGTTGGCCTGGGCGGCGACTTCATCCCGGAGTTCAGAGGGGACACCGACCTCGCCCACTTGGTTCCGGTCCCGGACGAAACATCCGTTCACACCTACCAGCGACGGGACCGTCGCTGCGGAAAGCACGGGCGCGCCCAGCGTCAGGTTGACGTGCAGCCCCAGGCCAAGTCCGGGCGTCTCCTGCGCCACATCCCGGGTGCGGGCCAGGCCGGGGAGATTCACCATGACGGTGGTGCTGGTGATAATCCCGTTCCGGTGTCCGTCCAGGATTCCGCGGGTCACCCCCTCGGTCAGATTGAAGTCGTCGGCGTTCACGATCAGGTATTTCGCCACACGTTACTCCTTAGCAGGCTGCTGAAAAAGGCCCATCTGCCGCGTTGGCTTGCTCGCGCACTCGTTGCGGCGTACCTGGAGTAGGCCTTGACCCACCTTCGGTGGGTACCCCGCGCATCGCGCGCCGTCTTGCACCTGGGCCTTTTTGATCAGCCTGGGCAAGAACGAGCGTTCAGAATCCTGTTAGGGGCGGTTACGAAATAGCTTGGCAATGTTCTGCAATTTCGTTACGGCTACTTATACTGTCCCCGGATTTTCTCCGGTCAAGTCATTTTGCGACAACGGCTTGGTTCCGCAAATGACCAGCCGGGCGCACGCCGCCGGCCTGCCTTCCAGCGATGCAGCCTCCGGGCTGGCACCCCGGATATACTCCAGCCGTTCGCGGGCAATCCGGGGAAATGGCTGCTCGGCCCGGGCGAGCACGCTCGGCACCAGTCCCGCCGCGCGGAGCTTCTCCAGCGCCCGCTCGACACCGAGAAACCCGAACAGCGTGAAGACCAACCGGCCGCCGGGCGCCAGATACGCCGGCCCCTCCTGGATGATCCGTTCCAGCAGCAGCCAACCATCCGGCCCGCCGTTATCCATCCGGGCCAACGAGTCATCCCACGCCCGATCCGGCGGCGTCGGCATCTCCGGAGGATTGGCGGCAATCAGATCGAACGTTCGGTCGGCCACGGGGCCGAAGAGATCCCCGACGCACACCTCGACCCGGTCGCCGACGCCGTTCAGGAGAACATTCGCCCTGGCGCATTTCGCATACGCCTCCACCACGTCCGTAGCGACCACCCGGTGGCCGCGCCGCGCGGCGAGGACGCCGATCAAACCGGCGCCTGTCCCCAGGTCGAGGACCACGTCGTCAGGCTGGAGGGGAAGATGCCGCGCCAGGAGTAGGCTGCCGAACTTCGGAACCAGATCGTCGGTGGGTACCCGAATCAGGCAGTTTTCGTACAGGAAGAAATGCACGCCTCCGCGATCCGCCATGGGAAACTCCCGGAAGCAAAGGGGGAGGGAACGCGGAAACCCTATCAAAGGAACGCTGGGCCGTCAATTGCCGCCTCGACGGCTACTCACGAGACAGCGACGGCGGGGAATCCCCAGCCGGGAACTCCCCGCCGCGAGGCCCGAAGGCGTCGTAGCAGGTTGTGGAAGAACCTTTTCCCCAGGCTGCTCAAAAAGGTCCAGATGCCAGGCGGCGGGCAAAGGGCGGGGTACCCACCGAAGGTGGGTCAAGGCGTACTTCCTTTACGCCGCAACGAACGCCCGAGCACGCCAACGCAGCAGGTGGCCTTTGTCAGCAGCCTGCCAGGCTAGAAATTCTGCATCAGATACGCGATGCTCGCCTTGTGGTTTGCCTGGACCTGCTCCATGGTGTCGGGCGGGAACAGTTCGATCGCCACGTAGGGCTTCTTGTGCTTGACGGCCTCCCAGAAGACGATCTCGAAGATCAGCGGATTCTCGGCCAGGACCGGCGACTGCTTGCCATCCTTGGTCGCCGTCTTGAGGTGCATATAGCCCATTCGGGGCGCTATGCCCGCAAAGAAACCTCGCACCGGGTCGACCTTGCCGGGCACGCGCGCGACGGCGAAGAAGTTCGCCGTGTCGAGCTGGAAGCCGACGTTGGCGTTCGCGTTGGCGAAGAATTCGGTCGTCCCGAAGCTGGTCACACCGTCGCCCTTCAGCACTTCCAGGGCATTCTCGACTACGTACTGCAGCCCGAGCATCTTGGCCATGTTTGCCGCTTGGTTGGCCGTTTCCACGAGCTTGGTGAACTCGGCGAAGGTCCACGCCGTCTTCTTCTCGTTGTTCGCGAATTCCAGGCCCGGGAGGGCGGTACGAATGGTGCGGGGGCCGTCAAACACTGCCGCGTTGGCCACGGCCCGGGAGAAAACCTCCATGTAGTTGGGATCCAGAATCCCGACATTCACCGCGTAGGACATGTCAATGTCCCGCTGCTTGGCGTACACCGCGATCTCCTTACATTCCGCCAGCGTGAGGGACGCCACGGGGTCTCGCAGCTCGACATAAGAGAATCCGTGGTCCACGGCGAAGTCCACATACTTCTTGGCGTTGGCCAAGTTGACCGGCATGAACTTCAGAAGGTTTGCCGTGGTGATCCCGATCTTCAGATCCGGGTAGCGCGGCAGGACGACCTTTTCCCCGGCGTCCACCGCACTGGCCAGCGTCCCCAGGCACAGCATCAAGACCGCGAGCGATACGGCGCAACGTTTCATGGCCACCTCCTTGGGTTTAGGATGAGACACGGAAAAGCTGGAACAACAAAAAAACGCCCTCGCCGGTCTGGTCGGACCGACAAGGGCGTGCGCGATCCTGGGACGACCTTCCGTGGGCACCTGGCGTCTCCTGCCGGAACCACCCAGCTCCGAGGACGAACCAAGCAGGAGGCTACCCAATCCCCCTTCAGGATGTCAAGCCCAGTCCGTGAGTTGTCCAGCCGCACCCTCCAGGTTCCACGGGTGGAACTTCCCTTACGAGAGTGCGCGATTCAGTGCCTGAAGCGACCGTGCGATCGTCTCGCGGAGCTCGGCGAGGGGTGGGATCTCGGGAGTGCGCCAGCGGGGCTCGAAGTCGCGAGACCGCTGGCGGGGAGAGAGTTCGTAGCTCACGGGAACGCCAGGCATCTGCTCGTTCAACACGCGGGCGAGCGCCGGCAGGTCGAGGATACCCTCGCCAAGGGCCACCCAGCGCAGGAGGCCGTCCACGATCTTCGGCGTCTTCACATGCACGTGCGCCACTACCGGCGCCAGCAGAGCCAACTCCTCCACGGGGTTGATGGCCCCCTTGGAGTAATACCACGCGTTCCCCGTATCGTAATTGACCCGGATCGCGGGGTGGTTGGCCTCCCCGATGAAATCCAGGACTTGCTGCTCCCGGTCCAACAGGTCCCCGTGGTTTTCCAGGGCGATCATGACGCCCAGGTCCCTCGCCCGGTCGGCGATGGCCGGAATGTTCTTCCGGAATTCCTCCAGCTTCCCCGCCGGTCCCGCGATGGAGTTCACGCAGCGCGCGCCGATGTTTCGGGCGAATTCGAGGCGCCGGTGGAACCGCTCGACCGCGTCCGACCCTGTGAGGTCCATGTGGACCGACAACGACAGACAGGAAAGTCGTCGGGCCGACAGTTGGTTCCGTAGCCACACCGCCCGGCTGTCGCAGAAGTCCTCTTCGACGAGGTGCTGAAAGATCTTGTCCACGCTGGCCGGCTCGACGTACTTCACGCCGAGCGCAGCCAGTTCGTCCAGGGCGACCTCCAGCGAGTAACCATCGAAGGCCATGGTGCTGACGGAGACGATGCGATTCATGAACGACTCCTTGGTTCTGCGGTGCGACAGTTCGACGGTTCGGCGGTTCGGAAATTCCACGGTCCGGCAGTCTACGCGTCCGGCTGCTCGGATACTGCCGAACTATCGAACCGTCGAACTGCCGAACCAGTGTCCTACCTTGGTCCAAACAACCTCGGTAGGACCATGATGATGTCCGGGAAATAGGTGATGAGGAGCAGGACGGCGATCTCGATCAGCAGGAAGGGGATGACCGCCTTGCTGATCTGATCCAATCGAACATCCGAGATGCCGCAGGCCACATACAGGCAGACGCCGACGGGCGGCGTGATTGTCCCGATCATGAGGTTCACGGTGATCACAACGCCGAAATAGATGGGATCGATTCCCAGCTTGTAGATCAGGGGTAGGAGCACCGGCGTGAAGATGATCAGGGCCGAGGCGCCGTCAATGAAGCAGCCGACGATCAGGAGCAGGATGTTGATCAGGAGCATCATCACCCACTTGTTGTCGGTGATGCCCAGGAACAGCTCCGCCACCATGAGTGGGATGCGCTCGATCGCCATGATATAGCCGACCAGGTTCGCCACACCCACGATGATCAACACCATCGCTGTGTTCAGTCCTCCCTTGTACATAATATTTGGCAGATGACGCCACTCCAGCTCCTTGTACACGAACATGCCCATAATGAACGCATAGATGGTCGCGACCACGGCGGCCTCGGTGGCGGTGAACACGCCGCCGAAGATCCCACCCAGGATGATGACGGGCATGATGATCGCCCCCATGGCGCTCACTGTAGCCTGGAGGAACTCTTTCCCCGTCGGCCGGACCGCTTCTCGGGGATACCCGTTCCGCTTGGCCTTGATATAGGCTACGAACATCAGCCCCAATCCCATCAGGAAGCCGGGGATGAATCCCCCCAGGAACATCGCACCCACGGAGACGCTTGCCATGACGCTGTAGATGACCATAGGTATGCTGGGGGGGATGATCGGTCCGACCACGCCGGCCGCAGCTACCACGCTGGCCGAGAAGAGCTTGGGGAACCCGCGCTTGTTCATGAGCGGAACCAAGGCTGAGCCGATGGCCGTGGTGTCGGCCACGGCGGACCCCGTGATCCCCGCGAAGAACATGGCGGCCACGATGGCCACGTGCGCCAGCCCGCCCTGGATCCACCCCACCAGATAATTCGAGAATCGCACGAGGCGGCTGGAGATTCCGCCGGTATCCATGAGGGCGCCGGCCAGCATGAAGAACGGGATCGCCATCATGGGGAAAGAGTCCATCCCGGCAAACATGCGCTGGACCACGAGCTGAGGAGAGAGCATTCCCTTGTTCCAGAGCAAAGCGATCGCACTGAGCCCGAGACTGAAGAAGATAGGTGCGCTGACGATCAGGGTGAAGAAGAAGATGGAAAAGAAGAGTATGAGGACCATGGCTACTTCCCCCTGACCAGAATCTGTGCCGACTCGATTGTCTGCAAGAGCACCCACGTTCCCATCAGTGTGGCGGCGATCGGGATTGCGAGATAGACCCAGCCCATGGGAATCTGCAGGGCCGGGGCGAGCTGCCGCCACTCATTCCGCGTCAATTCCACACCGCCGATCAGGAAGAAGTAGACACAGATCAGGGCGCAGAGGTTCGCCAGTAGCACGCACGCCGCCCTCAAACGTGCCGGCATGAAATCGATAAACACTGTGACGTTGATGTGCTCCTTGACCCGCATCAGCGCACTGGCTCCCATGAAGGAGACCCAGACGAACGCGAAGCGGGCCAGCTCCTCCGACCAGCCGAGCGGCACGTTGAACACGTACCGGAAGAAGATCTGGGCGAAGACGATCACCGTCATGACGAACATCAATCCGATGATCATCCACCGGATGACGCAGTCCACCATCCGTTGAAACCCTGTAATGAGGCTCGACATTGCTGTACTCCGAGCGGAGGTGGGGGCGGGCGGCCAGGCGCCCACCCCCATTATGTTCAGTGGCTACTTGGTGGCCTCGATCCGGTCGATCCACTCCTTCGCCTTGGGGCCGAACTCCTTCACGGCCTCTTCCCGAAGCGGCATGACGGTCTTTTTGAACGCCTCGCGATCGGCGTCGTTGGCCAGCATCCCCTTGGCCGTGATCTCCTTCAACAGCCGCACGTCGTCGTCCCGGACCGCCTTGCGCTGGGCTTCCTGCGACTCAATCACGGACTCCCGCACGATCTGCTGGAGATCCGCCGGCAACCGATCCCACAGCTTGGCGCTGTACATGACCATGTGGGTCAGGTGCAGATGGCCCGTCAGGGATATGTACTTGTTCACCTCGTAGAACTTGGCATTGTAGATATTCGAGAAGGGGTTCTCCTGTCCGTCCACCACCTTCTGCTGCATGGCCGTGTAAAGCTCGCCGAAGGACATCGCCACGGGGTTGGCCCCCATGTACTTCAGTGTGTTCAGATGGTACTTGGCCTGGGGAGTCCGGATCTTCAACCCCTTGAGGTCCTCCGGGTTCTTGATCGGCCTCACGCTGTTGGTGATGTGCCGCATGCCGGCTTCGTAGAAGCCGAGCAGCTTCACCCCGTGCTTTTCGACCAAGACCCGGACCTCGTTCCCCATCGGACCGTCGAAGACTTTATAGGAGTGTTGGCTGTCTCGGAACAGGTAGCCGCTCTCGATCACGTTCAGGATCGGCTCGTAGGAGCCGAAAAATCCCACGGTGACCCAGGTGATCTCCTGCACGCCGTTCCGCATGTTCTCGACCATCGTCCGCTGGTCGCCGATCTGGCCGTCGGTGAAGACCTGGACGTCCACCCGGTCCCCAGCCTTCTTTTCGATCAACTCCTTGATCTTCCGGGCGCCGACGTTCTCGGGGTGATCCGGCGCCACCACCGTCCCAATTTTGATAACCGTCTTAGTCCCAGCCTGTGCCGCGGGCGCGACCACGCCCACGAGGGCGATCATGGTCACGGCAATACCGACCCACAACAAGATCTTCCGCATGGCTCCGACCCTCCTCACGAATTGTTTACTAGCCGTCAAACGACCGAAACGTCGCGTTCTCGCTTTTCACCTCCTCCGTACTCCCCAGATGACGCGTACGCCGCCCCTCTCACGTCTTGCACCCCTTCAGCACTCGGCACTCACCCTGTGCCTCTTGTGGCACGCTCTACCTCGACTACCGAAAATCCCCTTTCCCCCCAGGTTGCTCAAAAAGGTCCATATGCAAGGCGGCGCGCGCAGGGCCGAGTGAGGCGTACTCCAGGTACGCCGCAACGAGCGCCCGAGTAAGCCAACGCCGCAGAGGGGCCTTTTTCAGCAACCTGCTA
>Ga0316617_100000329_pt1 | contig 11781 bp, 10 predicted proteins | sample OWC_Aug_M1_C1_D2_FD_207801 | JGI IMG/M metagenome (GOLD analysis project Ga0316617, IMG submission 207801) | Wetland soil microbial communities from Old Woman Creek delta, Ohio, United States - OWC_Aug_M1_C1_D2_B | ecosystem: Environmental > Terrestrial > Soil > Wetlands | place: USA: Ohio... | reverse complement strand
CGGCGTCTTCGGCAGACCGAGGTTGATCTCGTAGATGTCGCTGCCCCACACCGTCTGGCCGACGCCGTCGATGAAGTAGGTGATGCCGAGCGTGGCCATCAGCAGCACCACGCCCTCCTGGTTGACCAGGTGCCGCAGCACCAGGCGCTCCACCAGCCAGGCGAAACCGACCATCAGCGCCATGGCGATCAGGAAGGCGAGCATGTTGCTGACCAGGCGGCTGTCGATGCCGGTCAGCTGCGGGATCCATTCGGCCAGGCGGGCCATCGCCAGCGCGGCAAACAGCACCATCGCTCCCTGCGCGAAGTTGAAGACCCCGGACGCCTTGAAGATCAGCACGAAACCGAGCGCGACCAGCGAGTACAGCACCCCGGACATCAGGCCGCCGAGGAGCACCTCGACGTAGAAACCCGGCGTGCTCATGCCGGACGCCAGCGGCACGATCATGCCGATCAGGATGCCGCAGATCAGCGTGATGATCGGCCAGTTCTTCCTCAGGTTGCCCATCGTCGTCGTCCTGGTCAATGCGCCACGCCCAGATAGGCGGCGATCACGGCCTCGTTGCTGCGCACCTCGTCCGGCGTGCCGTCGCCGATCTTCCTGCCGTAATCGAGCACCACCACGCGATCGGAGATGTCCATCACCACACCCATGTCATGCTCGATCAGCACGATGGTCGTGCCGAACTCGTCGTTCACGTCGAGGATGAAGCGGCACATGTCCTCCTTCTCCTCGACGTTCATGCCGGCCATCGGCTCGTCGAGCAGCAGCAGGCGCGGCTGCATCGCCAGGGCGCGGCCGAGGTCGACGCGCTTCTGCAGGCCGTACGGCAGCCGGCCCACCGGCGTCTTGCGGTACGCCTGGATCTCGAGGAAGTCGATGATGTTCTCGACGAAGGCGCGGTGCTCGAGCTCCTCGGCGAGCGCCGGGCCGAAGCGCACCGCCTGCAGCAGGATGTTGCTCTTCATCCGCAGGTTGCGCCCGGTCATGATGTTGTCGAGCACGCTCATGCCCTTGAACAGCGCCAGTGACTGGAACGTCCGGGCGATGCCCATCTCCGCCGCGCGGCGCGGGTTCATGTGGTCGAAGGTGAGCAGCTCGCCGTCGGCGCCGCGAAAGGTGATGCGGCCGATCTGCGGCGTGTAGACGCCGTTGACGACGTTCAGCATCGAACTCTTGCCGGCGCCGTTCGGCCCGATGATCGCCCGCACTTCGTGCTCGCGCACGTCGAACGAGATGTCGGTAAGTGCCTTCACGCCTCCGAAGGCCAGTGAGATGTTGTCGACCTTGAGGACGACATCGCCGATGCGGCGTTCGCGGTTCGTCATTTGTCTGGGTCAGTCGGCTTGACGGGCTCGTCCTTCATCGACCATGCGGCGTTGGCGGCCGGCTTGATCCGGGCTTCGGCGCCCATCGGCTTGCTCGCGCCCGCCATCCACTGGACGAGCAGCGCCAGGAAGACGAGGACCAGCACCAGCCCACCGAGGCCGACCAGCAGCATGCCGTTCGCGAGGCCCCACGCCGCCAGCGGCACGCCGATGAGCAGGCAGAGCAGCGCCAGCCAGTTCTTCGCAGACATGTTGCCGGCCGTCCCGCTACCGGCGGCGGGCACGCCGCCGGGTCGCCGGTAGCGGGCACGCTGGAGAAGCCGTCGCACGCCCCGGCCTCGGGAAAGTCCGACGGCGCCCCGCCGCCATGGCCCGTCGCTGAACTCGCGCAGCCATCATCGCGGTCACGCCGCCCGGGCCACGGGCGCGAACACCTTGGCGTCGCGGATCTTCAGCGTCGCGCTGATCTTGCCGGTGCGGCCGTCCTCGAACTTGACCTGGGTCTCGATGAACTGCTCCTTGCGGCCGGAGTACAGCGCTTCGACCAGCACCCCGTACTTGTCCTGGATGAAGCGGCGGCGAACCTTGCGCGTGCGGGTCAGTTCGTCGTCGTCCGGGTCGAGTTCCTTGTGCAGGATCAGGAACCGGTGGATCTGCGAGTTGGCAAGCTTGGGGTCGGCGGCCAGGTCGGCGTTGACCTTCTCGACACACTCGGTCACGAGGTCCAGCACTTCGGGCTTGCCGGCCAGGTCGATATAGCCGGCGTAGGGCATGCCACGCCGCTCGGCCCAGTTGCCGACCGCCTCGAAGTCGATGTTAATGAACGCGGTGCCCATGTCGCGGCCGTGGCCGAAGGCGACCGCCTCCTTGATGAACTGGAAGAACTTGAGCTTGTTCTCGATGTACTTGGGCGCGAACAGCGTGCCGTCGGACAGCTTGCCGACGTCGTTGGCGCGGTCGATGATCTTCAGGTCGCCGTCGGTGTCGAGATAGCCTGCATCACCGGTGTGGTACCAGCCCTCGGCGTCCATCACCTCGGCAGTCGCCTCGGGGTTCTTGTAGTACTCCTTCAGCAGGCCGGGGCTCTTGAGCAGGATCTCGCCGGTGTCCTTGATCTTGACTTCGACGCCAGCGATCGGCGGGCCGACCGTGTCCGGCTTCACGCGGCCATTTTGCTGAATGCAGACGAACACCGCGGTCTCGGTCGAGCCGTACAGCTGCTTCAGGTTGATGCCGATCGAGCGGTAGAAGCTGAACAGATCCGGGCCGATCGCCTCGCCGGCGGTGTAGGCCACCTTGACGCGGCTCATGCCGAGGACGTTGCGCAGCGGACCGTAGACGAAGAGGTCGCCGAGCCTGTACAGGATGCGGTCACCGAAGCCGACGGGCCTGCCGTCGAGGATGTCGGAGCCGACTTTCCTGGCGACGTCCATGAAGTAGTGGAACATCGTCCGCTTCAGGCGGCCGGCGTCCTCCATGCGGATCATCACCTGCGTCAGCAGACCCTCGAACACCCGCGGCGGCGCGAAGTAGTACGTCGGGCCGATCTCGCGCATGTCGTTGGTCACCGTCGACGGCGACTCCGGGCAGTTGACCGTGTAGCCGGTGGCCAGCGCCTGCGCGTAGGAGAAGATGTTCTGCCCGATCCAGGCCAGCGGCAGGTAGGCCAGCACGTCCTCGTAGACGGTCAGCCCTTCCATCTCGGTGCAGACGCGGGCGCGGTCGATCAGCGCGCGGTGCGTCTGCACCACGCCCTTCGGCTTGCCGGTGGTGCCCGAGGTGTAGAACAGCGCCGCGGTGTCGTCGGGCGAGCCCTTGGCGATCTCCTCGTCGACGAACTTCGGCTGCACCGACAGCAGGCCCTGTCCCAGGCGCACCAGTTCCTCGTACGGCAGCAGCCCCTCCTGCGTGTAATGGCGCAGGCCGCGCGGGTCGTCGTAGTAGATGTGTTTCAGCCTCGGGTGCTGTTCCCGCACCTCGAGCATCTTGTCGACCTGCTCTTGGTCCTCGACCACCGCATACGCGATCTCGGCGTTGTGGAACACGTAGACCATCTCGGCGGCGATGGCGTCCTGGTACATCGGCACCGGGATGCCGCCGAGCGACTGCGCCGCCATCATCGCGAAGTACATCCGCGGCCGGTTCTCGCCGATGATCGCCAGGTGATCGCCGCGGCGGAAGCCCTGCACATGCAGGCCGGCGGCGAGCTTCTTGACCTCGTCGGCGACCTGGGCCCAGGTCCACGTCTGCCAGATGCCGAGGTCCTTCTCGCGCAGCGCCGGATGCTTGTCGCGCCACTGCGCGTGTTGCAGCAGCAGCCGCGGGAACGTATCGGGCAGCTCGGCCGGGGCCAGCGCCATGACGATGTCTCCTGTCAGATCCAGGGGTGCGGCGCAGCATCCGCGGCTGCTCGCCCCTCTTGTTTTTGATGCGCGCAGACTCTACACGAAGGTCGTCAGACGGCAATTGGCCGACGCTGCGAGCAGCCCGCGGCGCCAAGGTAACCGCTCGGTTGCTTCAAACGCTGTCATCTCGGCGACAATCGCGCCATGGCGGCCGAGACCCTGGAACAGGCACTGCGGGCAACGCGCTGGGGCGCGTCGCTTGCCGCCGAACAGCTGGCCCGCGTGGCGACCGAGTCCATCGAGGTCGTCGTGTCGACCGGCGGGTATGTCTGCCGCAGCGGCGAGCCGGTCGATGCCTGGCTCGGCGTGCTCGACGGGATGGTCAAGATGATGATCTCGACGCCGTCCGGCCGGGCGTCGACCTTCACCAGCATTCCCGCCGGCGGCTGGTTCGGCGAAGGCAGCCTGCTGAAGACCGAGCCGCGCCGCTACGACGTGATCGCGCTGCGCGAATCTCGCATCGCCCGCGTGCCGCGGCGCACCTTCGAATGGCTGCTGAACACCAGCATCCCGTTCAACCGCTTCCTGCTGGTGCAGATCAACGAGCGGCTCGGGCAGTTCATCGGCATGCTCGAGGCGCAGCGGCTCCATGATCCGGACGCCCGTGCGGCGCGCTGCGTGGCCGGGCTGTTCAACACGATCCTCTACCCCGGCATCGGCAAGAAGCTGGAGGTGTCGCAGGAAGAGATCGGCTACCTGGCCGGGATCTCGCGGCAGCGGGTCAACCAGGCGCTGCACGCGCTGGAGGCGGCCGGCTTGCTGAAGGTGGAGTACGGCGCGATCCTGATCAACGATCTCGACGGTCTGCGCCGGTACGGCGCATGACCGCGAGCGCGAGACCGGCGCCTGCTGCGCGGCGTGCTGCAGAATCTCAGCTGGTCCACAATCGCGGCTCTTCGATAGACCCATCCCGTGGCGGCAGGAGAAGTGGCCCGTTCCCGGACTTTCGACGAAGCCGTCGATGCCTTCGGCCGTGGTGCGCTGGAGCTTGCCGAGGCGCTCTGCCGGCACGTCCTCGAGGACAACCCTCGTCACGCCGAGGCCCTGCATCTGCTGGGCGTCGTGCTCGGCCGCACCCGGCGGTTCGCCGATGCCGCGGCGGCCCTCGAACGGAGCGTCGCCGTCGATCCGGACAACGCGTACTCGCGCAGCGATCTGGCGGCGATGCTCAGGATGCTGGGCCGCAGCCGCGAAGCGCTCGAGCATCTGGAACGATCGGTCGAGCTGGATCGGAGCAACGCCGCCGCTTTCAACGAGCGCGGCCTGGCGTTGCACGCCCTGCAGCGTCCTGCCGAAGCCGCCGACAGCTACGCGCAGGCGATCGCGCTCGCGCCGCAGCTCGCCGAAGCGCACTTCAACCTCGGAGTGGCGTTGAGCAGCCTGCGGCGTCCCGAGGCAGCGCTGGGAAGCTTCGAGCGCGTCACGGCACTGGACCCTGGGCATGCCGACGCGCACCTGCAGCGAGGCAATGTGCTGGTCGATCTCGGGCGCCCGGCGGAGGCACTGGCGGCCTATGAGCAGGCGATCGCCGTCCGCGCCGACCTGGCCGAGGCGCACAACAATCGAGGCTGCGTGCTGCTGGACCTGAAACGGCCGCAACCAGCACTGGAAAGCTTCGCGCGCGCCGTCGCCCTCCGCCCGGACTTCGACGAGGCGATCAACAATCACGGCAACGCGCTGCGCGACCTCGGCCGTCTTGCCGAGGCGCTGTACAGCTACGAGAAGGCCATCGCGCTCCGACCGGCCAACGGCCACGCGCACGCCAACCGGGGGGCAGCGCTCTACGGCCTGAATCGTTTCGCCGAGAGCGTGGCCAGCGCCGACCGGGCCATCGCGCTCGATCCGGAGCTGGCCAAGGCCCACAACAACCGCGGCCTCGCCCTGGTCCGGCTGAAGTGCTACGAGGAAGCCGTGCGCAGCTTCCGGCGCGCGATGGAGCTCGACGGGAACATCGAACTGCTCGCCGGCAATCTGCTGATGGCGCAGTTGCACTTGTGCGACTGGGAGGACTTCGACGGGCGCCTGACGGACCTCGAGCAGCGGATCGGACGGGGCGAGAACGCGACCCCGCCCTACGCGGTCCTCGCGCTGACCGATTCGCCGCGGCTGCAGCTCGAGGCCGCAAGAATCCACGCGGCACGCAGTTTCCCCGCGAATCCGGCACTCGGTCCGATCGCGAGGACGGGCGGAGCGGGCCGGATCCGGATCGGCTACTTCTCGGCCGACTTCCGCACGCATCCCTCGAGCCACCTGCTCGCCGATCTGTTCGAAATCCATGATCGGTCGGCATTCGAGTTCACGGGGTTCTACTTCGGCCCCGACGTCCGGGACGACATGACGGCAAGGCTGTCGGCGGCGTTCGACCGCTTCATCGAGGTCGGCGCGAGATCGGACCGGGACGTCGCGCTGCTGTCGCGCGAGCTGCAGATCGACATCGCCGTCGACCTGATGGGATACACGGAGCACTCGCGGCCCGGCATCTTCGCTCTGCGGGCGGCGCCGGTGCAGGTCAACTACCTCGGCTATCCGGGGACCAGCGGCGCCGAGTACCTCGACTACATCGTCGCGGACCGGACCGTGATCCCGCACCGCAACCGGTTGCACTTCTCGGAGCGTGTCGCCTGTCTGCCGCAGTGCTTCCAGCCCAACGACCGGCGGCGGGCGTTGCCGACCCGGCAGTTCACGCGCCGCGAGCTCGGCTTGCCCGAGACCGGCCGGGTCTTCGCCGGGTTCCACAGCAGTTACAAGATCACGCCCTCGACTTTCGACGGCTGGATGAGAATCCTGGGGAAGGTCGCGGGCAGCGTGCTCTGGCTGCGCGAGGACACCCCGGAGGTGGTCGCGAACCTGCGTCGCGAAGCACAGCGCCGCGGGGTCGATCCGCGGCGGCTCGTGTTCGCGCCGCGCGTGGACCTCGCGGACCACATCGCCCGTCACCGGCAGGCGGATCTGTTTCTCGATGCATTCCCGTTCAACGCGCACACGTCGGCGAGCGACGCGCTGTGGTCCGGGCTGCCGCTGCTGACGCGTTCCGGAGAGTCCTACATCAGCCGGGTCGGGGCCAGCCTGCTGACGGCCGTCGGTCTTCCCGAACTCGTCACTCGATCGCAGGACGAGTTCGAGGAGCTCGCGGTGCGGCTGGCCGGCGACGAGGATCGGCTGCGGCAGTTGCAGCAGCGCCTGGCCGCCAGCCGCGCGAGCAGCCCGCTGTTCGACACGCCGCGCTACGCCCGGCATCTGGAGGCGGCGTACATCGCGATGTTCGAGCGGCATCGTTCCGGCCTGCCGCCCGCCGACATCGAGGTCGTGGCATAGCGGAATCGGCGCGGACCGAGACGCTGCCGGGCGCGGATTCCGGGCCGCGCCCGGCTTATCCTTCTGCTCATGACGGCGTTGATGAAGATCGTGGCCCTGCCGGACGGCGAGACCGTTCCTGCGCTCGGTCTCGGCACCTGGCGCATGGGGGAGTCGGCGCGAACGAGGCGCGACGAGGTTGACGCCGTGCGCTTCGCGCTCGAACTCGGCTACCGGCTGATCGACACGGCCGAGATGTACGGCGACGGCGGCGCGGAGGAGGTGGTCGGCGAGGCGATGGCGCAGGGTCCGGTGCGGCGCGACGCGGTGTTTCTCGTCAGCAAGGTCTACCCGCACAACGCCACCCGCAAGGGCACCTTGGCGGCCTGCGAGCGCAGCCTGAAGCGCCTGCGCACGGACCGCATCGACCTGTACCTGCTGCACTGGCGCGGCGCCGTGCCGCTCGAGGAGACCGTGGCCGCCTTCGAGGGGCTGCGCGAGCAGGGCAAGGTCCGCCACTGGGGCGTCAGCAACTTCGATGTCGATGACCTCCTTGCGCTGCGGGACGTCGACGACGGCGACCGATGCAGCGCCAATCAGGTGTACTACTCGGCGGGCCAGCGAGGCATCGAGTTCGACCTGCTGCCGTGGCAGCGCCAGCAGCGCATGCCGGTGATGGCCTATTGCCCGATGGACCAGGGCGCACTGGCCCGCAGCAGCCGCCTGCAGCCGATCGCGCGCGCCCGCGGCATCACCGCGGCGCAGGTGGCGCTGGCCTGGGCGCTGCGCCATTCCGACGTGATCGCCATCCCGAAGGCAGCGCAGCCGACGCACCTCCGGGACAACCTGCTGGCGGCGTCGATCGCGCTGTCCGCCGCGGAACTGGCGCAGATCGACGCCGCCTTCCCGCCGCCGGCCCGCAAGCGGCCGCTGGCGATGAACTGAGCGCCGCTGCGCCGCTGGCCATTCGTGATGTTCGACCCGCAGAACTGGGAACTGGCCAGCTACGTGGTGACGGTGATCGGCCTGCCGCTGGCGATCGCCGTGTTCCTGTTCGAGCAGCGCAAGGAGCGCGCCAACGAGGAAGACGAGGTCTATCAGCTGCTGGCGCAGGGCTACAACGAGTTCCTCAAGGTGGTGATCGAGAACGCCGACCTTCACCTGCGCTCGAACGAGCCCACGCCCGATCTGACGCCGGACCAGCGCGAGCGCCGGCTGGCCATCTTCGACATGCTGATCTCCCTGCTGGAGCATGCCTACCTGACGGCCTGGTCACCGCACATGACGCCGTCGCAGGCGCGGCGCTGGAATTCCTGGGAGGACTTCATGCGCGAGTGGATCCGCCGCGACGACTTCTACGAGCGCCTGCCCGAGCTGCTGCGCGGCGAGGACCCGCAGTTTGCGGAGTACATGCGGGCGCTGGCGCGGGAAGAACGCGGCGAGGCGGTTGCCGCGCGGACCTGATCCGGCGCCGGTCCCATCCGGCGGCCGCTACGGCGGTCCGGGCTGCTCCCGCTGCACTACCCGCCGTGGCCCGACCAGGATCGCCGCCGCCGCCAACGCGCTGAACAGGGCCCCGGCCAGGAACGTCGCCGGGGCACCCGCCGTATCCCACAGCAGCCCGGCGACAGCGCTGGCCGCCAGCATCGCGACGCCCGCGACGAGATTGAACACGCCGAAGGCCGTGCCGCGCAGGCCGGCCGGGGCCGCCTCGGCGACCATCGTGGCCAACAGCCCCTGCGTCATGCCCATGTGCAATCCCCAGAGCGCCACGCCGGCCCAGAGTCCGGTCCAGTGGCCGCTCCACGCGAGCAGCAGGTCGGCGGTCAGCAGCACCGCCAGCCCGGCCACGAGCAGCCGGTCGTGCCGGACGCGGTCCGAAAGCCGGCCGAACGGGTAGGCGGCCAGCGCGTAGACCACGTTCATGGCGACCAGCACGAGCGGCGCAAGGGCGATCGCCACACCGGCCTGATGCGCGCGAAGGATCAGGAAGGCCTCGCTGAAGCGGGCCAGCGTGAAGCTCGCGCCGATGCCGACCACCCACCAGTACGCCGGCGACAGCCGGCGCAGTTGCTCGCGGCTTATCGGGCTGACGGCCGCGCGTGCCTTGCCGTGCCGGGGTTCGCGCACGCCGACGACGAGCAGGACCACGGCCAGCACCGCCGGGACGACGGCCACCCAGAACACGGCGCGAAAGTCGTTGTCCCAGGCCAGCATCAGCGCCATCGCCAGCAGGGGGCCGAGGAAGGCGCCCACCGTGTCGAGCGACTGGCGCAGGCCGAAAGCGGCACCGCGGACCGCGGCCGGCACGATGTCGGCCACGAGCGCGTCGCGCGGCGCGCCGCGGATGCCCTTGCCGATGCGATCGATCAGCCGCGCGGCGAGCACCAGACCGCTGCCCGCGGCCAGCGCAAACAGGGGCTTCGACAATGCGCCCAGGCCATAGCCGAGGATCGCCAGCGGCTTGCGCCGGCCCCAGAAGTCGCTGAGGGCGCCGGAAAAGACCTTGACGATGAGCGCCGTGGCCTCCGCCGCGCCTTCGATCAGACCCACGGTCAGCGCGCTGGATCCGAGGGTGGCGACCAGGAACACCGGCAGCAGGCTGTGGATCATTTCCGAGGAAACGTCCATCAGCAGGCTCACGAAGCCCAGCGCCCAGATGGCCGGCGGGATGCTGGCCGGTGGCAATGCCGGAGCCGGCGACGTCGTCACGTTGCCTGCGTCGGAGACCGCGCAAGGCGCGCCGGCGACAGCGCGGCCGCTTCGACACCGAGGGCGGCGATGTCGCCGGGCAGCGCGGTGCCATCGATCAGGGCCGCGGCGGCGCGGGCCACCGCCGGCGCCGTCTGGATGCCGTAGCCACCCTGGCCGGCGAGCCAGAAGAAGCCCGCGACCGCCGTGTCGAAGCCGGCCACGATCGTCCTGTCGGCGACGAACGATCGCAGGCCGGCCCAGCGGGCGTGGATGCGCGGCACCAGCAGCGTGGTCGAGCGCGTCAGGCGGTCGACCAGCACCGCGATGTCGTACTCGTCAGGCTGGGCGTCGCAGGGCGGTGATGGTGTCTCGTCGGCCGGCGACACGAGCAGACGGCCGGCGTCGGGCTTGAAGTACCAGGACTCGTCGATGTCGATCACCGCGGGCCAGCGCTCGATGTCCGAGCCCGGCGACGGGTCGATGGTGATGGCGGTGCGCCGCTTCGGTACCAGGCCGACCGGAGTTGCGCCGGCCATCGTCCCCAGCTCGTCGGCCCAGGCGCCAGCGGCGTTCACGACCAGGGCCGAGGAAAACTCGCCCGCCGTCGTCTCGATCCGCCAGCGCCGGCCGTCGTGCGCCAGCGCACGCACTTCGGCGTCGCAGTGCAGCCTCCCGCCGCGCGCGCGCAGGCCGCGCAGGTAGCCCTGGTGCAGCGCATGCACGTCGATGTCCATCGCGTCGGGTTCGAACAGGCCGCCGGCAACCTGTTCCGGCGCGAAGCAAGGCACGTGCGAACGGACCTGCTGCCCGGACCACCACAGGAGGTTGTCGATCAGTGCACTGCACTCCTCGAAGGCGCGTCGCAGCGCCGGCAGTTGCTCGTTGCGACCGACGAGCAGGGTGCCGCGGGGAGACAGCAGGGCGCCGGGAGCGAAGCCCGCCGGCGGCCGTTCGAGAAACGGCTTGCTGGCCCGCGTCAGCGCCCGCATCGCGGCGTTGCCATAGGTCTCGGTGAACAGTGCCGCCGATCGCCCCGTGGTGTGATAGCCGGGCTGGTGTTCCCGCTCGAGCAGCAGCACGCGGCGAGTCGCCGCCAGTTCGTACGCCACCGAGGCGCCGGCGATGCCGGCGCCGATGACCAGCGCGTCGGCGTGCCGGGCAGCGTCCATGCGCCCGGAGGATAAGGGGTCGCGGTGGCACAATCCGCCGCCGCTTGCGAATTCGAGTCGTCCCATGACCGCGATGCATCCTTTCCATCTCGCCTTTCCGGTCACCTCGCTTGCCAACGCGCGGGCGTTCTACGGCGAGTTGCTCGGCTGCCCGGAGGGGCGATCGTCGGACGACTGGGTCGACTTCGACCTCTATGGCCACCAGATCGTCGCGCACCTGGCGCCGTCCGAAGTCGGGCATCGCCGCACCAGTGCCGTCGACGGTGACGCGGTGCCGGTGCGGCACTTCGGCGTCGTGCTGCCGATGGCCGAGTGGAACGCCCTGGCCGAGCGGCTGCGGCGCCGCGGCGTGCAGTTCATCATCGAACCGCACCTGCGTTTCAAGGGGCAGGTGGGCGAGCAGGCGACGATGTTCTTCCTCGATCCCTGCGGCAACGCGCTCGAGTTCAAGGCCTTCGCCGATCCCTCGCGACTGTTCGCGAAGTAGGAACGGCCGCGGGTCGCCCCGCCCGGGCGCGGTGCGCCGGCGAACCCGCTACGAAGCGCCTCGCGGTCCGCGGCCTTCCAGTTCGCGCAGCAATCCGCCGGCATCGGCGCCCAGATCGTTCGTTCCGGGGAAGAAGCCGTTGCCACGGGTCCACCAGTCGGCGTAGCGCCGCAACTGGCGCGCGGTCGACTCGAGCGGGAAGGCGTCGCCTTGCCCCGGATTCGACTCGACCTGTGCCTTCATCGCCGCGATCGCCGATTTGGCGGAACCGATCGCCGGCGCCTGCCCTGCGGCCGGCGCGAGCAGGAAGGCCTCGACCAGCGAACCGAGCGCCCAGAGGTTCCGCTTCGCGTCGTCGCGATCGATCTGCGCGGCGGCGACCACCGCATGCCACAGGTGTGGGT
>Ga0316617_100000326_pt1 | contig 11810 bp, 11 predicted proteins | sample OWC_Aug_M1_C1_D2_FD_207801 | JGI IMG/M metagenome (GOLD analysis project Ga0316617, IMG submission 207801) | Wetland soil microbial communities from Old Woman Creek delta, Ohio, United States - OWC_Aug_M1_C1_D2_B | ecosystem: Environmental > Terrestrial > Soil > Wetlands | place: USA: Ohio... | reverse complement strand
TCGCCCGGGTGTGGCGGAAGATGAACGAGATGAGCGGCGTGCGGAAGATGTGGTGATCCATCACGAAGCGGATCGGCCGCGGCGAAACCGCCATCAGGATGACCGGATCGACGAAGCTGACATGGTTGCAGACGATCAGCGCCGCGCCTTCGTGCGGGATGTGCTCGACGCCGCGCTTCTTCACGCGGTAGAAAAAGTGAATCAGGGCCCAGGCCAGGAAGCGCAGCAGGAACTCGGGCACTAAGCCGTAGATGAAGACGGCGACGGCTGCGTTGCAGATAGCGGCAACCGCGAACAGCATCGGGATCGACAACCCCTCGGCGAACATGGCGGCCGCGGCAAGCGCCCCGACAACCATGAAGAATGCATTGATGATGTTGTTGGCGGCGATGATCCGCGCCCGCTTGTCGGGCGTGCTGCGCAGCTGCACCAGCGCATACAGCGGGACGATGAAGAAGCCGCCGAAAATCCCGAGCAGGAGCAGATCGGCCATCACCCGCCAGACGCCGGGCCGGCCGAGCAGCGCGCCGAGCGCCAGTTCGCCATTCACCGCTGGCAGCAGGGTCGAGGCATAGGCCAGATCAAGCCCAAAGAGGGTCAACCCGATCGACCCCAGCGGCACCAGCCCGATCTCGACGTGGCGCGCCGACAGCCGCTCGCAGAGCAGCGAGCCGGTGCCGATGCCGACGGTGAAGGTAGCCAGCAGCAGGGTGACCGCCGCCTCGCCGCCGCCCAGCACATACTTGCCGTAGGCCGGTATCTGGGCGAGGAACAGCGCGCCGTAGAGCCAGAACCAGGAAATGCCGAGGATGGACAGGAAGACTGTCCGGTTTTCGCGCGCGAACCCGATGTTGCGCCAGGTTTCGGTCAATGGATTGGGGTTGACCGTCAGCCCCGGCGCCGGCGGCGGCGCATCCGGAATGCCGCGACTGGCAATGTAACCGGCCACCGCGACGCCCAGCCCGGCCATGGCGATCCACACCGCATCGACGCCGGCCCCGGCGAGCAGGCCGCCGGACAGCGTGCCGATCAGGATGGCGACGAAGGTGCCGGCTTCGACCTGGGCGTTGCCGCCGACCAGTTCCCGTTCATCCAGGTGCTGCGGCAGGATCGCGTACTTGACCGGCCCGAACAGCGTCGATTGCAGGCCGAGCAGAAACAGGGCAGCCAGCAGCAGGGTCAGGCTGTGCAGCAGGAAGCCGGCGATCGCAACCAGCATGATCCCCACTTCGAGCAGCTTGGTGAACCGCGCCAGCATTGCCTTGTCATACTTGTCGGCGAGTTGCCCGGCGGTCGCCGAAAAGAAGAAGAACGGCAGGATGAACAGTCCGGCAGCGAGGTTGGCGAGAATTTCCGGGCGCATCGACGTCCACTGCGCCGACTGGAAAGTGACCAGCACGACCAGCGCGTTCTTGTAGAGGTTGTCGTTGAACGCGCCGAGAAACTGGGTCAGGAACAGCGGGCCGAAGCGCCTTGTACTTAAAAGCCGAAACTGCCCGCCGCCAGTTTTTTCTGTGCCATCACTCATTCGCTATCCGTATTCGCATGTCAAAATCACAGCTCGCCGTTCCGCATTATCTCCGACATGCTCGCTTCCCGCTCCGAATATCTCGACCTGCCCACCGCCCGCCTGCACATCCGCCGCTGGGGCAATGCCGCAGCGCCGACGCTCTTCCTGCTGCACGGCTGGATGGACGTTTCCGCCTCGTTCCAGTTCGTCGTCGACGAACTGCAGCGCGACTGGAACATCGTCGCCCCCGACTGGCGCGGCTTCGGGCCGTCGCAATGGCTGCACCGCCCCTACTATTTCGCCGAGCACATCGGCGACATGGAGGCCATCGTCGACCGTTACGCGCCGGACGGCAAGGTCCGCCTGGCCGGGCACAGCATGGGCGGCATCATCGCCTGCCTCTATGCCGGCATCCGCCCGGAACGGGTCGCGCGCGTCGTCACCCTGGAAGGCTTCGGCATCGCCCCCAACCAGCCCGACATGGCGCCGGAACGCTACCGGCATTGGCTGGACATCCTGAAGAAGCCGCCGCGCATGCACGTCTACGCCGACCGCGCCGCCTTCGCCCGCCGCCTGCTGCACACCGACCGCTATCTGACCCCCGAACGTGCCGCATTCCTCGCCAAGCACCTGGCCCGCGTCGGCGACGGCGAAAACAAGGCCGGCCAGCGCCGCCACGGCGTGATCTGGAATGGCGACCCCTGGCACAAGATACCCGGCCCCTACCTGTTCCGCCTCGAAGAATCGATGGCCATCTGGAAGCAGATCACCTGCCCGGTGCGCTGGGTCGCCGGCCGCGACTCCTGGGTCATCCGCGACTTCGGTACCCGCCCGGGCGACTGGGAAGCCCGCCGCGCCTGCTTCGCCGATGTCAACGAACAGTGGATCGAAAACGCCGACCACATGCTGCACCACGACCAGCCGGCGGAAGTAGCGCGAATCATTGAAGCGGCGTTCACTGAGGGAAGAGTCAATTGATGCCGCCCGTTCGCCCGACAGATCCGGGAGGCCGGATGGCGGTTTCGCCGGCAACAGGGGCAAGCCGGTGAGTCAGGCCTCCGACTACCTGAACGAAGGCGTCCGGCCGCGCGAAGTGTGGGCGTGGGCGTGCTACGACTTCGCCAATTCGGGCTACACGACGGTGGTGGTCACGGCCATATTCAACGCTTATTTCGTCGCGGTGGTGGCCGGCAACGCCACCTGGGCCACCTTCGCCTGGACCGCGGCGCTGTCGGTGTCCTACGCGGCGATCGTCGTCACCGCGCCATTGATCGGCGCCTGGGCCGACGCCCATGCGGCCAAGAAGCGGGCGCTCGCCGTCACCACCGTCGGCTGCATCGCCGGAACCGCAGCGCTGTATTTCGCCGGGCCGGGGGATTTCGCCATCGCCATCGCGGCGCTGGTGATCTCCAACTTCTTCTTCGGCACCGGCGAGAACCTGATCGCCGCCTTCCTGCCCGAACTCGCCAAGGGCTCCGCGCTGGGCAAGGTCTCCGGGTGGGGCTGGTCCTTCGGCTACGTCGGCGGCATCCTGAGCCTCGGCGTCTCCTTCGCCTATGTCGTCTTCGCGCAAGGACAGGGGCAGACCGCCGAGCAGTACGTGCCGGTGACGATGCTGATCACCGCCGCGATTTTCGCGCTTGCCAGCCTGCCGACCTTCCTGATCCTGAAGGAGCGCGCCCTGCCCCAGCGCCAGGCAAGCGGCGACTATGCGCAGACCTTCGCCCGGTTCCGCGAAACGGTGCGGCAGGCCAGCCGCTATCGCGACCTCGCGCGCTTCCTCGTCTGCATCCTGCTCTACCAAGCCGGCGTGCAGACGGTGATCTCGATCGCCGCGATCTACGCGCAGCAGGCGATGGGCTTCGGGACGCAGCAGACCCTGCTGATGCTGCTGGTGGTGAACGTCACCGCCAGTATCGGCGCCTTCGCCTTCGGCCAGTTCCAGGACCGCATCGGCCACGTCCGCAGCGTCGCGTTCACGCTGGCCTGCTGGCTGCTGACCACGCTAGTCGCCTGGCGGGCCGACGGTCCGGGGATGTTCTGGGTCGCCGCGAACCTTGCCGGCCTGTGCATGGGCGCCAGCCAGTCGGCCGGCCGCGCGCTGGTCGGCTACCTGAGCCCGGAGGCGCGACGTGCCGAATTCTTCGGCCTGTGGGGCGTCTCGGTAAAGCTGTCGTCGATTTTCGGCCCGCTGACCTACGGCGCCGTAAGCTGGGTTTCGGGCGGCGACCATCGCCTGGCCATGCTCGCCACCGGGGCGTTCTTCGTCGCCGGACTCGTCATCCTCGCCGGCATCGATCCCGAGCGGGGCCGGCGGGCCGCCGAAGCCGGCTAGACAAGACCCCGGCTTCCGCGCTTAGCCAGTCCAGGACAGCGCACCGACCATCACTGCGGCGAAGAGCCCGGCCACCACATCAAGCGTCCAGTGAGCGCGCAGGATGATGACCAGAACCATCTGCAGAATGGCAGTCAGGATGCCGAGACCGGTGAGCGCGGGAATCCCGAGCGTCGCCAACTGGATGGCCCCATAAACCGCCAGCGCCGTATGACCAGAAAAGAAAAAGTCGTTGCCGACCTTATAGGTGACGAATAGGGACGGGAAGCCCGGATCGCGCCAGATAATCCCGGGCGGCGCCGGCAGCACGACGATCGCCTGGGATGTCTGGCGCATCACGAACAGGCCGAGCAGCCCCCAGAACGGGGTAAAGCTCGGGCCGAGAACCGCATAGCCAAGGACGAACAGGGTGATCGCATCCACCCCCAGCGAACTGCAGATCAGCAAAACGTTGGCGGCACGCGAATTGCGGTGCAGCCAGTCGTTCGCGCCGCGGGTCAACCGGTGGAGCTGGTCGTCGATTCCACGCTCGTCGACCGGACGGCTGCCGATCAGGCGCTGGGTGACGAACCAGGCGCCCATACTGCCGCCGATGACCAGAAGCCGCAGGGCAATCGTTGCGAAGGGCGGCAGATCCGGCATCGCTCAATTCGCCTCGGCGTCGGTTCGCGAACGCCCCTCGCCACCGTCGAGCTCGATCCGTTGCGCGGGAATCCCGGCCCAGGTTTCGCCGGCGGGAATCCGCGTGTTGGGCAGGACGAACGAGCCGGCCAGCACCTTCGCCTTTTCGCCGACCTCGACCCCGCCCATGACGATCGCACGCAGGCCGATCGTCGCGCCGGCGCGCAGCCTGACCGGAGCGATCACCAGATAGCCCCCCTGGGCGTAGTGGGCCATGATGCTGGCCGTACCACCGATCGTCACGCCATCCTCCATTTCGATCAGCGAGGGGTCGGCAATGGCCGTCGAATTGATGGTGACGTGGCGCCCGATCTTCATGCCCATCAGACGATAGTAGAGTTGCGCGAACGGTGACGGGGTCACGAACTCGAGGAACGAGTAGCGGACGACCAGGGTAAGCGTGCAATGCACGTACCAGCGCAGCGCCGCAAGCGACACGGCCGAGCCGCGATATGGCCGGAGCCGCCCGCCGAGAAACAGGTTCAATGCGGGCGCGACGAGGAGCAGCGTCAGGCCGTAGGTGAAGTAACTGGCAGCCAGCGCCAACCCAGTCAGCGGATAGTGCCAGAACGATGTCACACCGGCGAGCGCAGGCGCGAACACCTCGCTGAACAGCCCCGCCGCAACGCCAAGAGAGAGACCCGCCGCCAGAATGGCGAGGGCAATGAATGGCAGGGGCCCGACAAGCGCTAGCAGTCTTTGCATGCGAGAGGATTGGGAGGATGAGTGGAAGCGAGCGTATCCGAAATCATGGTGCCTGGTCGAGTCGCGAAAGTGGCAGTCCTGGCAAGTGCTCGTCCAGCGAAACCCGGCCTGTCGCTGTCGACACCGGATTGAGGGCAAATTTCAACCGCCGGAGACCAGCGCGTCGGGAATCTCGAAGCGTTCGTCGTCGCCGAAGCGGACGACGCTGACATCGCCCCGGCGTTCGACCGCCAATGGATCAGTGGCGTCCGCAGCGACCGCCTTGCCCTTGACGAACAGGATATGGCGCTTCAATCCTTCGCCCCAGCGCACCTCGACCGTCGCCGTCCCATCGAAACCGCGCCGGATGACGAAGGCGTCGCATTCTCTCGTCGTGGCGCCAAAGGGCGGCGCGCAGGCGACCTTCGCCGAGGCATGGAAAGGCGTGCCGGGAATCAGCGCGTCCCTGGCGGCGGGCGTCGCCGCCAGCGGCTGGCCGGTAACGCCGACGGTCAGCGTGTAGCTGGCCGATTCGTTACGGCGCGCAGCATTGCGCATCAGATAGACGCGGATGCTGTAATCCCCATCCGCCGGCAGAACCCCCGAGAAGCGGTTGCCGGACGTGCTGCCGATGAACATCGCGACATCGCCGCTGCCCGGCGGGAGGATGTTGAAATAGCTGGAGGCATTGCCGGTCTTCATCTCGACGCTCAAGGTCTGTCCGGCGCCGGCGCGCACCCGATAGTCGATGTAGTGATCTCCCTTGACCTGTCCCTTGACAACTGTCGAGGTTGCGCCCTTGGCGAAGTGAACGCGCTCGCTGCGGCGATCCGGGTCGGCGGAGGCAGTGCCGACGACGGACAGGAGAAAGAGCAGCGCAGCAGCCAATACAGTGAGGAGTCTTTTCATGAGCGAGTTCATTGTCTTAGCAGCCACGAACGCTAAAGTGCGGTCGGTAAATCATAAGAAACCTTGGTTCCCTCAACCCTGACGAAGCCACGCTTGCACAACGCGGCGAACAACGCTGCAAGTTGCTGCTCCGATAATTCCTTCTTGAACAACGCGTGAAGGGTGCTCAAAAGGGTTTTTTGTGTTCTCGGCTTCGATGCCTTGCGGCGAACAAGGTCTGTGACGACAGCTTCCACCTGCGCCTCTGGCGTGGTCGGAAGCACAGGCTTGAAATAGGGGATGTCGGCTATGCAAGTGGAGCGGTGGGCAAAAATCATCTTGCCCTTCAGGTATTTCAGCAGCGGATCAAACCCCGAATCTTTGGAGATGACTTGAAAAAATGCGCCAGGTTCGACTGCTGACAATGCCCCGATGTAATAGGCAATGTGAAAATCCAGCGCATTGTTTCCGGCTGTTTCGAGAACGATGTATTCGGCGTACTCTCCAAGCGACTGGAGCGCGGCAGCCAGCGAAACAGGAATCTTGGATTGGTTTGGCCCTAAGAAGACCTTGACCTTGAAGGGCCCGTCCTTGAGCAAACCAATGTCCTTCGGCTGGACATTTTCAAAATCGACGAGGACGAAGTTTGTGCGCGTAGTCACTGGTGAACCTGTATTCGTATTGTATGGAACAAGTCTCGCCTAATCCGCCAATTTGTCCAATAGGCTGGCCGCATTCCTTACGACTTCAGCAACTCCTCCCGCGAGCCGAGCCAGCGTTGCAGGTGGCGCTCGGCCAGTCCGGGATGGCCGGTCAGCATTTCCTCGGCCACGTCGCGCGCCATCTCGACCAGGTCAGCGTCCATCTCCAGGTCGGCATAGCGCAGCAGCGGCACGCCGCTCTGCCGGCTGCCGACGAATTCGCCGGGGCCACGAATCTGCAAATCCTGGCGGGCGATCTCGAAGCCGTCGGTGTTCTCGTAGATGATCTTGAGGCGCTGGCGGGCGACCTCGCCGAGCGGGCCGGCGTAGATCAGCACGCAGCTTGATTCGTACGGGCCGCGCCCGACGCGGCCGCGCAACTGGTGCAGTTGCGACAGTCCGAAGCGCTCGGCGTGTTCGATGACCATCAGGCTGGCGTTGGGGACATCGACGCCGACCTCGATCACCGTCGTCGCCACCAGCACGTCGATGGCACCAGCGGCGAAGGCGGCCATCACCGCCTGCTTTTCGTCGGCCTTGAGGCGGCCGTGCACCAGCCCCACGGCCAACCCCGAAAGTTCTGCCGAAAGCGCCTCCCAGGTTTCCTGCGCCGTCTGTAACTGCAGCGCCTCGCATTCCTCGATCAACGGGCAGACCCAGTAGGCCTGCCGGCCTTCCTCGACATGCTTCTTGACGAAGCCGACCACATCCTCGCGCCGGCTGTCGGCGACCAGCCTGGTCTTAATCGGCGTACGGCCGGGCGGCAACTCATCGAGCACCGTCACATCGAGGTCGGCGTAGTAGCTCATGGCCAGCGTGCGCGGAATCGGCGTCGCCGACATCATCAGCTGGTGCGGATTGCTGCCTTTCTTGCGCAACGCGAGGCGCTGGGCGACGCCGAAGCGGTGCTGCTCGTCGACGATGGCCAGCCCGAGCTTGGCGAAATCGACGCCCTCCTGGATCAGCGCGTGGGTGCCGACGACCAGTTGCGCGTCGTCTGCCGTCGCCGCCAGCTGCTCGCGCCTGGCTTTGCTTTTCAGGCTGCCCGAGAGCCAGGCGACGCGGACGCCGAGCGGTTCCAGCCAGTCCTTCAGCTTCAGGTAATGCTGCTCGGCGAGGATTTCGGTTGGCGCCATGAAGGCGGCCTGCCATCCTGCCGAGATGGCCTGACAGGCAGCGAGCGCGGCAACGATGGTCTTGCCGGCGCCGACGTCCCCCTGCAGCAGGCGCTGCATCGGGTAAGGCTGGGCGAGGTCGCCGGCAATTTCGGCCATCGCCCGCAGCTGGGCGCCGGTCAGGCCGAACGGCAGGCGATCCAAAAGGCGTGCGCCGAGGTCGTCCTGCGCGACCAGAACCGGCGCGCCCTGCTCGCGGCGGGCCAGGTAGGCGCGACGCAGCGACAGTTGCTGGGCCAGCACCTCGTCGAATTTCACGCGCCGCCATGCCGGATGATTGCGGGCGTGCAGCGTGCCGAGATCGGTGCCGGGCGGCGGCGTGTGCAGGAAGCGCAGGCTGCGGGCGAGGCCGGGCAGCTTGAGTTGCTGGCGCAGGTCGTCGGGCAAGGTGTCGGCAAGCTCTGCCGTCTCCAGCGCCCTGCCGATCAGCTTCTGCAGCGCCGAATTGGCGAGTCCTGCGGTCGACGGGTAAATCGGGGTCAATTCCGTCGGCAGCGGCTCATCGTCGGCGACCTTCCGGAAGCGCGGGTGCACCATCTCGGCGCCGAAAAAGCCGCCGCGGATCTCGCCGAAGGCACGGACCCGCGAGCCTTCGCTCAAAGCCACTTTGTGACTGGGGTAGAAGCTGAAAAAGCGCATGGTCATTTCGCCGCTCGCGTCCAGCGCGCGGACGACCATCTGCCGGCGCGGCCGGAACTGCACCTCGCAACTGCTGACCACCACCTCGACCTGCACCGGTTCTCCCCACGGCGCACTGGTCACCGGCGTGATGCGGGTTTCGTCCTCGTAGCGCAGCGGCAGGTGAACGAGCAGATCGGCCTCGCGGTGGAGGCCGATCTTGGCGAGCTTCCTGCGCAGCGCCTCGGACGCGCGAATGGCTGACGAAACCTGCGCGGAAGCGGGGGCCGGTTCCCCGGCGGCGCTCATCAGCCGCTTATTGGCCGCTTATTGGCCGACATACATCACCGCGTCGGCCTCGACCAGCGCGCCGCGCGGCAGTTCCTTGACGCCGACGGCGGCGCGCGCTGGAAAGGGCGCGCTGAAAAACGCGGCCATCGTCTCGTTGACCCGCGCGAAATTGGCGAGATCGGTCAGGAAGACGTTGAGCTTGACGACATCGGCCAGTGAGCCGCCTGCTGCTTCGGCCACCGCCTTGAGATTTTCAAAAACGCGAACGATTTGCGCGTCGATCCCGTCTACCATCTGCATGGTGGCCGGATCGAGGCCGATTTGCCCGGACATGTAAACAGTGTCGCCAACGCGCACGGCTTGCGAATAGGTGCCGATGGCGGACGGGGCGTTGTGTGTGGCAATGATGGTCTTGGCCATGATTAGCTTCCTGTATCCGGATTGCAATGTCTTATTCTAGCCTTGGTAACCCATGAATCCACGCATCGAATCACTGGAAAAAATGCTCGGCGGCCCGCGCGATGGCGCCCTGCTCCGCTTCTCGCTCGGCAACGAATACCTTAAGGCGGGCGACCCGGCCACGGCCGGAAAATGCTTCCGGGAGGCAGTCGACCGCGACAAACAGTATTCGGCGGCTTGGAAGGCGCTCGGCAAGGCGCTCGCAGAGAGCGGAGACCATGCAGGAGCACTCGCCGCCTACGAGAACGGAATCACCGTTGCCGAAACCAAGGGGGACATTCAGGCCGCCAAGGAAATGACTGTTTTCGCCAAGCGCCTGCGCAAGGCGCTTGGCGGCTGACGAATAAACCTAGAAGCCGTTCGAGTACTGCACGCCGAGCAGATGGGCGCTATCGCTGTAGGAGCCGCGCAGGGTGCTGGTGACTCCGGGCGCAAACACCTTGGTCTGGTTGATCTCGGCATCCTTCAGATACAGGTACGCATAGCCGGCGTCGATCTTCCCGTAAGCTCCACCATTCCACTGTCCGCCGAACGAGAACCAGATACGGTCGTTGTCGGGCACGCGCGCCGAACGGTCGTTGTTGGTAGTCGGGGTCTTGTCGTAAGCGATGCCGAACTTCACCTTCCACGCATCCGTCGCCTTGTAGGCAGCGCCCCAGGCGATGCGCCAGGCGTCCTTGTAGCCGAAGTGCTCGCTGCCGATCTGTACCCCGGTATTGCTGCTGACCACATTGAGGTTCTGCAGCGTGCTCCAGTTGGTATAGGACAGATCGCCCATCGCTTCCCAGCGATCGGAAACCTGCTGCCAGACCGACAGGATGGCGGTATCCGGCAACTTGACGTCGGCCTTGATCGGTGTCGATGTCAGCGCCGTGTTGGCATTTCCTTCCAGCGTGTAGTCGACCGCCGAGCGATACGAAATGCCGACGCGCATTGCCGGCGACAGCGTAAATAGCGCCCCAGCGTTCCACCCCCAGGAAGCGTCGTCGCCCTTAAGTTGTGATGAGCTGAGCGGCCCCGGAACCGCCGAGGTCATTTCAGCGTCGATGGTCTGATAACTGAAGCCGAGGCCGAGCGACACCTTGTCATTGACCTTCCAGGCCAGCGACGGGTTGTAGTTGACGGTGGTGATCTCGGACTTGATCGCCTGGTAGCTGCCGATCCAGTTGTTGCTGTCGTATTCGGTCTTCAGCCCGAAGGGCGAGGAAATGCCGAGGCCGACGAACCAGTCGGGCGCCACTTGCCACGAGAAATACGCGTTGGGTACCGCTGCCCAGCTACCGGCGTTGCCGCCGTTGCCGCCTGTCCCGAGCAGGCCGCTCGAGCCGTCGTTGCTGAACTCGAAGCTCGGCCCGACACCGGTGACGCCGGCCGAGAGCTGGATGCCGGGCATCTGCGTCATGCCGGCCGGGTTGAAGAAAATGGTGCTGGCGTTGTCGGCCACGGCGGCAGAACCGGCATAGGCCGTGCCGAGACCGCTGGCGTTCTGCTCCCAGAGCTGGAAGGCGGCGGCTGAAGCCGCGCCGGAGAAAGCTGTGGCGAGTAGCGCCGGCAGGACGCGAAGGGTAGTATTTTTCATTCTCTTATTTCACCTGAATATAGTTTCGCACCCGCCTGATTTTACGGATTTTCTGGTGGAACGAAACGTTTTTTGCCGTTTCCGTCGATGGCAACGTAAGTTAGTTGCGCTTCGGTCACTTTGACCGTGACCGGGTTGACGTAATTCCGTTCGGCATAGACCTCGACATTGACGGTAATCGAGGTGTGCCCGACATGCACGACTTCTGCATAGAGGCTGACCACGTCGCCGACCGAAATCGCCTGCTTGAACTGGAAGGAATTGACCGAAACGGTTGCGACGCGGCCCCCGGCACGATGCATGGCGGGGATCGCGCCGGCCACGTCGACCTGGGCCATGACCCAGCCGCCGAAGACATCGCCGTTCTGGTTGAGATCCGCCGGCATCGGCATCGTGCGCAAGGCCGGTTGCTTTTGCGGGAGACTGACGCGGTCGACGCTCATGATTTGCCCGATTTCAAATAAAGCCTGATTTTCGCGGAATCGGTCAAGTTTTCATATACTGGCGAAAACACAATCAAGGCGAACCCCGACATGCGTCATGCAGGCTCCATCTCCAAAGCCCCGGCCGGCCAGCCGTTGGCGGAAATTCACGTGTGGCCGACGCTGCGCCTGCTGTTTCCCTACCTTTGGGCCTACCGCCTGCGCGTGCTGGCTGCGCTGGGCTGCCTGTTCGCCGCCAAGGTCGCCAGCGTCAGCGTCCCGGTAGTTTTCAAGAACATGATCGACGGGTTTTCGGTCGCCGATCAGGCGCTGGCACTGCCTGCGCTGCTGCTCATTCTCTATGGCGTGCTCCGTTTCTCGACCTCGCTATTCACCGAACTCCGCGAATTTCTCTTCGCCCGCGTCACGCAGCGCGCCGTGCGCCAGGTGGCGCTCGAGGTTTTCCG
>Ga0316617_100000325_pt1 | contig 11814 bp, 8 predicted proteins | sample OWC_Aug_M1_C1_D2_FD_207801 | JGI IMG/M metagenome (GOLD analysis project Ga0316617, IMG submission 207801) | Wetland soil microbial communities from Old Woman Creek delta, Ohio, United States - OWC_Aug_M1_C1_D2_B | ecosystem: Environmental > Terrestrial > Soil > Wetlands | place: USA: Ohio... | reverse complement strand
CTTGCCGATTTGCCCGGGGACCCGGGGTTGAGGACGCAGTTGAGTGCAAAGAACTCATGTTTTAAAAAAGGACTGGAAAAGGCAGGGCGACTAAGCTATCATAAAAGCCTATTTTTATCACGAGGAGAGAACGTTATGGATCCAGCAGTAAGTCAGGCTTATGGTGTGGCAGGGGCTGTGGTTTGTTTGGGACTGAGTGCCGCAGGCTCGGCCTTGGGAACCGGTGTGGCGGCGGCGTCGGCTGTCGGGGCCTGGAAGAAGTGTTACGCGCAGAATAAGCAGGCCCCCTTCCTGTTGCTCTCCTTTGTGGGCGCGCCCATTACCCAGACCCTCTATGGCATGATCTTGATGTTTACCATGTTCGGCAAGGCCCAGGCCGGCCTTCCCTTGCTGGTGCTGGGCGGCTTCTCGGGGCTGGCCATCGGACTCTCCGCGTTTTATCAGGGCAAGGCTGGCGCTGCCGCGGCAGATGCGCAGGCTGAAACAGGGCAGGGGCTCACGAACTACCTGGCGGCCCTCGGTATTATTGAGACCACGGCCATCTTCACCATGGTCTTCACCCTTATCGCGATCGGCAAGATCGGCGGGTAAGGCCACCGCCTAGGGCGGTGCAGTACCAGTTGGCAGTCGGCAGCCGGCTTCGCTAAGGCTACGCCGTGCCAGGGTAGGCAGTGGGCTTGCGTGCTGCAAGTCCCACGTCCCAAGTCCCAAGTCGACAAAGTTCAAGACGAAGTTTTTCCTGAACCCTGCTTGTCCGCCGTAGCCTTGGCGAAGGCGGAAACCCTTGCCCCTGACCCCTCTATTCTTCCGCTTCTTCGACGCGGTGCTTAGCCGCCTCGGCGATGATCTTCTGGGCGACGTTCGAGGGTACGACATCATAGCGGTCGAAGTCCATGACGAACGAACCCTGTCCGCCGGTGATCGAACGCAACTCGGCCGCATACTTAAAGAGTTCGGCCATGGGTACTTCTGCGGTGATGACCTGCACACCCTCGTCGACTTCCATGCCGAGGACGCGTCCGCGCTTGTGCGGCATATCGCCGCTGATGGCGCCCATGAAGGCTTCCGGGATCGTGATGTGGAGCTTCATGATCGGCTCCAGCAGCACGGGACGGGCCTTGGTCATTGCATCGCGCAATGCGCCGCGGCCTGCGATCTTGAAGGCGATTTCCGAGGAGTCTACATCGTGGAAGGCGCCGTCATAGACTTCGATGTTGATGCCCTGCACGGGATAGCCTGCGACCGAGCCCGCCAGCATGCCTTCATTGACACCCTTCAGGATGGCGGGGATGAAGTTGCCGGGGATCGATCCGCCAACCGTCTTGTTCATGAACCATTCGCCAGTCTCCCCTTCGCGGCGCGGATAGACGCGGAGATAGACTTCGCCGAACTGGCCACGTCCGCCGGACTGTTTCTTGTGGCGGTAGTGGCCTTCACCCATGGCGGTCACGGTTTCACGATACGGCACCTTGGGTGTCGAGAGTTCGACGTTGACGTGGGACTGCGTCCGCATCAGGCTCACGGTGACATCAATATGCACATCGCCGAGGCCTTTGAGGACGACCTCCTTGGTCTCCGTGTTCTTTTCGTAATGGAGTGTGGGGTCCGCATCCAGCACGCGGTGGATGGCGGTGCTGAGCTTGTCTTCGTCCGCCTGTGTCTTGGCGGCGAGCGCCATGAAGAAGACAGGTTGCGGGAACTCAATCTCCGGCAGCTTGCCTGCGAAACCCGCCGCCAGCGTGTGGCCGGTCTTGACGGTTTTGAATTTCGGTACCGCGACAATGTCACCCGGGACCGCCTTGGTGATGGGCACCTGCTTTTTGCCGAGCACCTGGACCATGCCGGAGACGGTCTCCTTGGTGTCAGTCGAATTATTCTGCAGGGTCATGCCGGAGGTCATTGTGCCACTCAGGATGCGCACGTAGTTGAGCTGTCCGATGAAGGGATCAGCGGAGGTGCGCCAGACCTGGGCGATCAGCGGTCCATTGGGGTCTGCCTTGATGATGTTGCCTGCGGCATCTTTAAATTCGCGCTCGCCCGGGGCGGGGAGGAGTTTGCAGATGCTGGAGATGAGTTCATTGACACCGATATCCTTCAGGGGCATGACGCTGTAGATCGGATGGACGGATCCGGCGTCAATCCCGAGGTGAAGTCCCTTGCGGGTCTCTTCGGGGGAGAGTGTCCCCTCGGCGAAATATTTTTCCATCAGCGCCTCATCGGTCTCGGCGGCGGATTCGGCGAGGGACTGGTGGTAGACTTCCAGGTTGTCGGGCAGATCATGGGCGTCGAGCAGATTGACAACGGTGGTCGGATTGAGCGGCACGGTCACGGGGACGCAGTTGACGCCGAAGGTTCCGCGGATGGCTTCGAGCGTCTTTTCGATGTTTGCATTTTCCTTGTCGAGACCGGTGATCACAAAGCCGACGGCCGGCATGTCGCAGTCCTTGCAAGCCTTCCAGGCGCGGCGCGTGCCGACCTGTACACCGGACACCGCGTCAACCGTGATCAGGGCGAAGTCCGCTGCACGGATTGCTCCGAGCACCTGTCCGTAAAAATCCATGAATCCCGGAGCGTCGGTAAAGACGAGTCGGAAGGTTTCGCCACTGAGGTTGTATTCGCCCATGAAGGGGTTTGCGAAAATACTGATCTTGCGGGTCTTCTCCTCCTCGCTGGTGTCCGAGAGACTGGAACCGTTGCTGACTAAACCGAGGCGGTCATTCAAGCCGAGTTTAAAAGCGATCGCGTCTGTCAGGGTTGTCTTTCCGGTTCCGCTGTGTCCGAGAATCACGAAATTACGAATATTGGCAACAGGTACATCACTCATAACGAAACATCCAATCTTTTTTAGTGTTTAAGTTGTCGGTAATAACCTTGAGAATCTTTTGTTCCTGCATGGATCGAGGAGCTGTTTCAAAAACAGTCCAATACCCATTTCAGAATACTGTTGCAGTATCTCAAAAGGCTTTAGTCGAACGCAAGCGAAAATTTCGCAAGTGAACGTGAATTATGTCAAACGTCCGGCGATTGTTGCTGCGGGTGGTTGTTTCGAGGCTCAACGCAGGTCGAAGCGGTCGAGGTTCATGACCTTGTTCCAGGCAGATACAAAGTCCTTTACGAACTTCTCCTCGCCATCCTTGCAGGCATAAACTTCGGCCAAGGCCCGGAGCTGGGAGTTGGAGCCGAACACAAGGTCAACGCGGGTGGCGGTCCACTTGACTTTTCCGGTTTGACGATCCCGCCCTTCGAAGAGGTCGTTCTCCTTGGAGGTCGGCTTCCAGATTGTCCCCATGTCGAGCAGGTTGACGAAGAAGTCATTGGTCAGCAGGCCCGGACGGTCGGTGAAGACACCGTGCTTAGCACCCCCGACATTCGCATCAAGCATCCGAAGGCCGCCGATCAGGACGGTCATCTCCGGCGCGGAGAGGGTCAAGAGTTGTGCTTTGTCAACGAGCAACTCCTCTGCCTTTACCGCGTATTTTTTCTTCTGGTAGTTCCGGAAACCGTCCGCCAGGGGTTCAAGGACAGCAAACGAAGCGGCATCTGTCTGTTCCTGGGTGGCATCGGTGCGTCCCGGCGCGAAGGGGACTGTGATGGTCTTACCCGTTTTCTTGATCGCCTGTTCGACACCTGCACACCCGCCCAGCACGATCAGGTCGGCCAGGGAGACTCGCTTGCCATTGCTTTGTTGGCTGTTAAATTCCTTTTGAACCTTTTCAAGGGTTTGCAGAACCTTGGCGAGTTGAGCAGGTTGGTTGGCCTGCCAATCCTTCTGGGGGGCGAGGCGTATACGCGCGCCATTTGCGCCGCCACGTTTGTCTGAGCCTCGGAAGGAGGCTGCTGAGGCCCAGGCCGTGGAGACCAGTTCCTGGACGGAGAGCCCGGAGGCGAGGATCTGAGCCTTGAGCGACGCGATGTCTGCTGCATTGATCAAGGGATGATCCACTGCGGGTACAGGGTCCTGCCAGATCAAGACCTCTTTGGGGACTTCCGGTCCGAGATAACGGACGCGCGGTCCCATGTCGCGATGGGTCAGCTTGAACCAGGCGCGGGCGAAGGCATCCTCAAAGGCTTTCGGATTTTCAAGGAAGCGGCGCGAGATCTTCTCGTACACGGGATCGAAGCGTAACGCAAGGTCCGTGGTGAGCATGGCGGGGGCGTGACGTTTGTTTGCATCGTGTGCATCTGGCACCGCGTTTGCGCCCTTGCCTCCCTTGGGTATCCACTGCTGCGCACCCGCTGGGCTCTTCGTCAGTTCCCACTCGTACGCAAAGAGATTTTCGAAGAAATTGTTACTCCATTTCGTCGGGGTGGTTGTCCAGGTTACTTCCAGTCCGCTGGTGATCGTGTCAGGACCTTTACCGCTCCGGAACGAGCTCATCCAGCCGAAGCCCTGCTCTTCAATGGGGGCTGCCTCAGGCTCGGGACCGACATGCGAGGCCTTCCCTGCGCCATGGCACTTGCCGAAGGTGTGTCCTCCGGCGATCAACGCCACCGTCTCTTCATCATTCATGGCCATGCGTGCAAAGACATCGCGTATGTCCTTCGCTGCGGCAAGCGGGTCGGGCTTCCCGTTCGGTCCTTCGGGGTTCACATAGATCAGTCCCATTTGGACAGCGGCAAGGGGATTTTCAAGTTCACGGTCGCCAGAATAACGTTTGTCATCCAGCCACTTGGTTTCAGATCCCCAGTTGATGTCATTCTGAGGTTCCCAGACATCCTCGCGTCCGCCTGCAAAGCCAAAGGTTTTGAAACCCATGGATTCGAGCGAGACATTCCCTGCCAGGATCATCAGGTCAGCCCACGAGAGGCTCTTGCCGTACTTCTGCTTGATCGGCCAGAGCAGGCGGCGGGCCTTGTCGAGGTTGGCATTGTCCGGCCAGCTGTTGAGCGGCGCGAATCGTTGGGTCCCATACCCCGCGCCACCCCGTCCATCGCTGATACGGTAGGTGCCGGCGCTGTGCCACGCCATGCGGATGAAGAGGGGGCCATAGTGCCCATAATCGGCCGGCCACCAGGGCTGGGAATCCGTCATGAGCTTTTCGAGATCCTTCTTAACAGCCTTCAGGTCCAACTTGCTAAAGGCTTTAGCATAGTTGAAATCCTTATCCATCGGATTGCCCTTGAGTGAATTCTGATGGAGAATGTCCAGATTCAGCTGGTTGGGCCACCAGTCTCGGTTGGAGGTCCCGCCGCCCGCCTTAGGTGTGCGCGTCATGCCGGTAACCGGACACTTGCCGGGTTCAGGTGCAGCCCCTTTGTCCGTCGTGCAGGCTGTGAGGGAGACGAGCGTGGCGAGTGACACGGTGAGGATAAAAGTTGCGTGTCTCTTCGCTTGGTCGAAGGCCACAAAACCTCTGTTGTGTTGATCAGTCGTGAGGGTTCTCTGTTTAGTCATTGGGGATCTCCTTTACACTACCATGTTAATTTTAAGTTTCATGCTAGACCTTTTTTTTCGAGATGGCAAGTTGAAAATTGAGATTTGGAAATCTATTTTTGTTCCGCCCGTGCGAAATCTTCGGCTTGAAGGGACGGAGGGAAAATGATAACGTTAAAAACCTAATAAGTGTCTCACAATTGTCTTAACATGCTCGGGAGGGTCTGGCGTCTGACGGACTGCGGACGGCGAGGCCGCCGTCCCTCCCAAGAAAAAGAGCATATCAAGTCAATAGCAAGGCGTTTAGTAGTTTTGATAATCAGTGAAAGGATATGACCATGAAGCGAGTCGCTGTGTTGACCTGCGCATTAACGGGCTTAGTCGCCTGTACCTCTGAAACAACAACCCCTATGACGTCTGTGAAAGCAATGGCTGTAAAAGACAAGCAACCAGCACCTGTTAAACTAGTGACCGTGGCCCCTGGCCATTTCCATGCCTATCTGGTCCAAAACCGCATGTATCCTCAACTCTCGCCGGAAGTCAGTGTTTATGCCCCGGAGGGCCCCGAGGTCGAGGCCCATCTCAAGAAGATCGAAAGTTTCAATACACGCGAGAAGGATCCGACAGCCTGGAAGACCACTGTTTATCGCGGGGATGATTTCCTCCAGAAGATGCTTCAGGAGAAGAAGGGTAATCTGGTGGTGTTGGCGGGAAACAATGCGAATAAGACCCGGTATATTCTGGAAAGTGTCAAGGCGGGACTCAATGTCCTCTCCGATAAACCCATGGCCATCACGCCTGAAAACTTTGAGATGCTCAAGGAGGCGTTCACCATTGCCGAGAAGAACAATGTCCTGCTCTATGACATCATGACGGAACGTTATGAGATCACGGCGATGCTGCAGCGCTATTTTGTCCAGTGTCCGGAAGTCTTCGGCACCATGGATCCCGGAACCCCCGAAGATCCTTCCGTCACCAAGGAGAGCGTCCACCACTTCTCCAAGATCGTGGCGGGTGCGCCGCTGCGCCGTCCGCCATGGTTCTTTGATGTCAAGCAGCAGGGGGAGGGTATTGTGGATGTGAGCACGCATCTCGTGGACTTGGTCCAGTGGGAGATGTTCCCGGGGCAGGTGATTAAAGACTCGGATGTCAAGATGCTCAAGGCCAAGAGTTTTAAGACAGCGATCACACCCGGACAGTTCGCGCGGACCACAGCCTGCGAAACTTTCCCTGCCTATCTCCAGCAGTACAAGCAAGCCAATGGAAATATCGAGATCCCGTGCAATGGCGAGTTCACCTACACCCTGCGCGGCGTCCACTGCAAGATCTCTGTGATTTGGAACTATGAGGCACCCGCCGGCGCCGGGGACACGCACTACTCGCTCATGCGCGGCACCAAGGTTGCGGCGGTGATCCGCCAAGGCAAGGAGCAGGGGTATAAGCCGATGCTCTATCTCGATCTGCGTCCGGGGGTTGATGCGGCCTCGATTGAGCCTGCACTGATGAAAGCCATTGCGAAGGCAAATAAGGAGTGGCCTGGCGTAGAGGCGAAACGGCTTCCGACGGGCTGGCAGATTGTGATTCCCGCGCAGTACGCTGTGGGCCATGAGGCTCATTTCGGCCAGGTCACGGAGAAGTATCTCGGCTTCCTGGAAGCAGGCAAGATGCCCTCCTGGGAGGTGCCGAACATGATCCAGAAGTACCGCACCATCATGGAAGCCTACAAACTCTCGCGTTAACGATCCGGTTCTTGGACAGATCGTAATGATAGGGTCCGCCGGGAAAGGGCACGCGTCTGCGTGCCTGACTCTTTTTTGACCGTAAAGTTCGTGTATGAAAGTGGCTCTGTCCAGCAAGAATCCGATGCTCGTCCTCTCAATCCTCTTCGGGATCTTTCTCGGGGCAGGGGCCTTCACTTTTCATGAGGGGGAGGGGCTCTCTTATCTGGGCAACGAGCCTAAAACATGTGTGAATTGCCATGTCATGCGCGAACATTATGATGGTTGGCAGAAGGCGAGCCACCACGGACACGCCACCTGCAATGACTGCCATCTCCCCAGCCATCCTGTGGGCAAATATCTGGTCAAGGGTGAGAATGGGTTCGGCCACTCCAAGGCCTTTACCCTCCAGAATTTCCATGAGCCGATCATGATCCGTCCCGTGAGCGCCCAGATCGTCCAGGACAACTGTGTGCGGTGTCATGCGGGGCGTGTCAGTGAAATGCTGGCGCGTCAGCGCAATAACGATGTGTCATTTACGTGTGTCCATTGCCACGGTCAAGTCGGCCATGGTCCGAGACGTTAAGAGAAAGAGGTCCCTATGTCAGAACCAATCCAGCGTGAATATAAACTGCGATTTTCTTTCGGGTACGGATTTGTCGCCCTCCTCGCCGCTGCCGCGACAGTCGCTGTTCTCGCCCTCTGGCGGAATATTGTCATGCACAAGATTGAGGCGAAACAGACGGTCTTCCAGATTGTGAAACTGGATGAAAGCGTGGATGATCCAGCGGAATGGGGAAAGAACTATCCGCGCCAGTATGACTCGTATCGCCGCACGGTGGATATCGAGCGGACCCGCTTCGGCGGCAGCGAGGCGTTTCAGAAGTTGGATGCGGATCCGCGTTGGCGGATCATTTTTCAGGGGTATGCCTTCGGTGTGGATTATCGTGAGGAACGGGGCCACGCCTATATGCTCTCAGATCAGGAGGAGACCGAGCGCGTCAAGCAGGTGAAGCAGCCCGGCGCCTGTTTGCACTGCCATGCGTCCGTGCTTCCCGCCTACCGTGAGCTGGGACGCAAGGCCGGCGCCCCGCCGGAGGAGGCGGTGATGAAGGGGTTTGAACGCCTTTGCCCGATGCCCTATGCAGAGGCAAGGCATGTGACGGATACGCAAGGACGCAAGCTGATTCAGCATCCCGTCGCCTGTTTGGACTGCCATGATCCGGCCTCCATGCAACTGCGTGTGACGCGTCCGGGCTTGCTGAACGCCCTTCCGGAGTTGGCCAAGGCCGAGACGCCGCTCCCGCATCTTCCGAGTATCATGCGCTGGCGCGCAGGGAAGCGGACGCAACCGTATAATGTCAATGCAGAGGCCTCCCGGCAGGAGATGCGCACCATGGTCTGTGCACAGTGCCATGTCGAGTATTACTTTAAGGGTCCGGAGAAGAAACTGACCTATCCCTGGCAGAAGGGACTCCAGGCTGAACAGATCGAGGCGTATTATGACCAGGTGGGACACGCGGACTGGACCCACGCCGCCAGTGGGGCGAAGGTGTTGAAGGCCCAGCATCCCGAGTTTGAACTGTGGAGTCAGGGGATCCATGCCCGCAGTGGAGTCTCCTGTGCCGACTGCCACATGCCTTACCTGCGCGAAGGCGCGATCAAGGTCAGTGACCACCATGTCCGCAGTCCCTTGCTGGCGCCGGCGCGCTCGTGCCAGGTCTGTCACCGCACGGACGAAAAGGAGATCCTGGCGCGGGTTGAAAACATTCAAACCAAGACACAGGCTTTGATGGTTCGCGCGGAAGAGGCCACGGTCGGCTTGATCCAAGCCCTTGCTGAATCTCAGAAGGCAGGGGCTCCTGACGCCCAGCTCCAGGAGGCGCGTGCATTCCAGCGCCAAGCCCAGTGGCGACTTGATTTCGTGGCGGCCGAGAACTCCATGGGGTTCCATGCGCCGCAGGAGTCCGCGCGCCTGTTGGCTGAAGCGATTGATCTCGCGCACCGCGGTCGCCTGAGTTTGACCAGTCGAAAGTGAGTTTCCGCTTGGAGAGGGGAGGGGAATCCGCTACAATCTTGCGCTATGACTTTTTCCCTCTTTTTGGCGTTGAAATATCTGAAGCCCAAACGGTCGGTCACCTCGGTGGTGACGTGTGTCTCGGTCCTGGGCGTTGTTTTGGGTGTTTCTATTATTATTATCGTCCGGGCGGTGATGACCGGTTTCGGCGACCTCTGGCGCGAAAAGATATTGGATTTTAAGCCGCATATCACCATCACCGGGGGTTCGGGTGTCTCCCGTCTGATTGAGAACGAGGAGTGGCTCTGTAAGCAGCTGGAGAAAATTCCCGGTGTGAAGGCTACGGCGCCGGGGGTGGAGATGCGGGTGTTGATCGAGTACAACCGCCGTGTCCTGGCGCCCCTGATCGTCGGCACCGATCCCGTGCGCGGACAGCGCATTATGAAGCTCGACAACATGGCTTCTGGAAAATTTGATCTGGAGGGCGACTCGGTTGTGATTGGGGTGGATCTTGCGTATTCGTTGCGTATTGGTGTTGGTGACGATTTGCTGGTCTATTCGCCGATGAATCTGGTATCCAAAGATGAGGTCTATTTTCCCGAACGCCTGAAGGTCACAGGCATTTACGACTCCGGACAGCGTGACTTTGATGCAGGCTATATCATCACCTCGCTGCCGGTCGCGCGCGATTTGATGGGCATGAAGCAGGGGGTCTACTCCATCCATGTCAAGGTGGACAATCCCCAGGACACCACTTCTTTCAAGGCGCTTTGTGATAAGATCAGTGCCCAGTTCCCGCAATACACGGTACGCACCTGGCAGCAGATTGACAGCCAGCTCTTTAATGCATTGGCGGTTGAGAAGAACATGATGGTCATCCTCCTGATGTTTATTACAATTGTCGCGATCTTCTGCGTGATGAATACGCTGATTGTGCTGACCGTGGAGAAGACCGATGAGATCGGCTTGCTCAAGGCGCTCGGCTTCTCCTCGTGGCAGGTAATGTCCGCCTTTGTCCTGCACGGCTGGATTCAGTGCCTGACAGGAACCTTGCTGGGCATCGGCACTGCGATGATGGTGCTGACCAACCTGCAAGGGATGGTGGAATCCCTTGCCAAGTTTGGGCTGGAAGTCTTCCCCAAACACATCTACGGACTTGCGGAAATCCCCTGGCGTGTCGTGCCGAGTGAGATCGCGGTGGTCGCTGTATCGGTGATCGCCTTCTGTACCATCGCGAGTTTCCTGCCTGCCTGGCGCGCCGCCCGCATGGACCCTGTGACCGCCCTGAGGAAAGAGTAAGTGAAAAGTTTAAAGTTTAAAGTGAAAAGTCTCCCTAGCGTCATCATGAGACCCCTCAAGGAGCCCTTACAATGGCTATATTAAAAGCTAATAACCTTTACAAAACCTACACGCTGCCGCACAAGAAGGTGCAGGTGTTGAAAGGCGCGACACTGGAGGTGAGTGCTGGCGAGCGGGTGGCCATTGTCGGTCGCAGCGGTGCGGGCAAGAGTACGCTCCTACATGTGCTGGGCGGACTCGACAAGCCGGATGCCGGGGAGGTCTCAGTGATCGGGCAGTCCCTGTATGCGCTCTCGGCACGCAAGCGTACCGCGTTGCGGGCGGAGAAGATCGGGTTTGTCTTCCAGTCCTATCATCTCCTGCCGGAGATGGATGTGACGGAGAATGTCATGTTGCCTGCTATGACTGGCGTGCGGAAGATCAGCAAGGCGCAGATGCGCAAGCGTGCGCAGGAGTTGCTGGAGCAGGTCGGACTCAAGGAGCGCCTGAGCCATACACCGTTGGAGTTGTCTGGGGGCGAGCAGCAGCGCGTCGCCTTGGCCCGCGCCTTGATGAATGAACCTATGATTATCCTGGCGGATGAGCCCACGGGCAATCTGGACCGTCTGACCGGGGCCCAGATCATGGACATGTTGCTGGGGCTCTCGCGCTCGAATGAGATGTCGGTGATCATGGTGACCCACTCAGCCGACACCGCCGCAACCTGTGACCGCGTGTTTGAATTGAAGGATGGCGTGTTGATTAAGACATGAGTTTTTAGCATCCGAATGGCGCGAACAGCACGAATTTCATAGAACATCGAACATTCAACGTCGAACATCGAACGTCCAACTGAATTCCAACCCCTGAACCCTGAACCCCGAACCCTGACCCCTCGTTACAAAGTATTGGCCCCAATAATGGTAACTTTTAAAATAACAGACTTAGAAGACAGAGACGCGAAGCGCCAACTGTTTTTTGACAAGAATCTCTGTGTTGTGTCGCACTCGGGGTTACACCGGGCCGAATCGACACTCATTGAGCGCATCCCCGCGATTGCGACGCCGCCGTCGCAGGTCCTGGTGGCAGGCAGCAGGACAGGGGTGCTCCCTATGGTCATTGCCCTGCAGTGGCCGGATGCGCGTATACGGGGCCATGCGCTTGATATCCATCATGTCGAGACCATGGAAAGGAATCTCGCGGACAATGATGTACGCGGTGTCTCAATCGTCTGTTCGTCCATGATCCCCGAAGGTCCGTACGACTTGGCCTTCTTTTCCGGTACAGAGACCACGACCACCGCGGAACTGATGCTCGACCAGTTGGAAGACATCCATGAACAGCTCGCAGTCGGGGGTGTCTGCTGGATCGCGTATGAGGGCGATACAGGGACATGGCCCAAGCAGATCCGTCAGATCTTTGGTATT
>Ga0316617_100000323_pt1 | contig 11828 bp, 8 predicted proteins | sample OWC_Aug_M1_C1_D2_FD_207801 | JGI IMG/M metagenome (GOLD analysis project Ga0316617, IMG submission 207801) | Wetland soil microbial communities from Old Woman Creek delta, Ohio, United States - OWC_Aug_M1_C1_D2_B | ecosystem: Environmental > Terrestrial > Soil > Wetlands | place: USA: Ohio... | reverse complement strand
TATGGGTTAGCTCCCGCGAACCTGAATGTATTTTTTCGCCCCCGCCTGCGAAGTAGTAGCGGGGAAGGAGCTCCCGTAATCATCGTTGCACCGGACGCACAAGCAGGGTCGCTTCGCTGGGCTGCTTGCGCGCCGGTAAGCTGGAGCGTTGCTTGGTCAATCGGGGTGCTTCTTGCCCTTCCGTCCCCCGAACGTCGCTTTTATAACCGTCGGCGCTTGTTCTGAACCGGTACAAGTCGATTCTGGTGGAAGAGGAGCCCTACCTCCTGGAACTCGTCCGGTACATCCACCTCAATCCGCTCCGGGCGACGGTGGTCCCCAATCTCCGGACCCTGGACCGCGCTACTCCTGGACCGGGCATTCGGCGCCCCTGAGGAGCGTCTTGCGCCCCTGGCAAGACACCCGGACCATCCTTGCCCAGTTCGACTCCACCCGTTGGGCCCGCGCCTCCTACCGGGCTTTCATCGCCGCCGGGACAGTCCAGGGGCGCCGCCCCGAGTTGCAGGGTGGTGGGCTCGTCCGGAGCCTCGGGGGGTGGCAGGCGGTCACGGCCCTCCGCCGCGGGCGCGAGGCCTACGGCGGCGACGAACGGATTCTGGGGAGCACCGTGTTCGTGGAAGCAGTACGCCAGACGCTCTAGGCGGCCTAGTCGGTGCCGTGCCGGCATCCCGTGGCGGCGCTCGTTGCTGCGGTGTGCGCGGCGATCGGGTGCCACGCCCCGGCCCTGCCACACGGGAGCCGGCGGGCGTCCGCCGCCCGTGCCCGGGAGGGCGTCGCCTATCTCGCCGTGGAGGTCTGCGGCTATCCGGCCAGCGCTGTCGCCGACCGCCTGGGGGTCCGCCCCTCCTCGGTCTACCGGGCCGCGCAGCGCGGCCGGGCCACGGGCGCCCGGTGGGAGCGGGTGCTGGCCGCCCACACGCTTGAGAAGAATATTCGGACGCAACGTATGACGGGGAGATCCGACACGCTCCGCTTCAACTCAGCCTGCTCATCGCGGAGCTGACGGCGTTCCCGAAGTTCGCCCGGGCCCAATCCAATCCGACGCCCTGTCTCTCTCGGACGCAGAGAAGGCGGAGCAGGCACTGCCCTGTCTTCGCGCATCCCCATAGGCGATCGGTCTCCAGCGTTCACTCGTTCAGCTCCCCCCATTGTAGGGCTTCCCCCCATTGACATCCCTCGCGGCTGGGGGTAGCCTCCCACGCGAGTTCCGGATTCCTCACCAAGCCGTCTGGGTGGGCGGCTTTGCTGGACACCCATCTCCGCCGCCTAGAGCGAAGCCGTTGCATTACAGATCCTGAATTGTCTTGCCTGGGTGGACAGCGTCGCATCTCGGCACTGTCTGTTGCGGGATGCGATCACCAACGGAAGGCCGACGGAGTGCGTGTGATTGCAGCGCGATCGCACGGTATGGGCTTCGATCGCCGGGAGGTGCCTGCCGTGAAGACGGAAAGCCAGACGAACGCGTCCTTGCCGGTTGCGGCAGAAACGCGTCTGGAGTTCGAAACACTGCTGGCAAATCTCTCCGCACGGTTCGTCGCTCTTCCGCCGGAACAAGTGGACGAGGAAATTCGGCGTGCCCTGCACGAAGTGCTGGCATTCTTCCGGATCGATCGCTGTTCGCTGCTTCGGCTTCTACCGGGAAAGACGATGTGGTTGGTCACGCATAACGCCGACACCGCCGGCGTGTCGCCGTACCCCATAGAAACCCCGCTGCCCGTGTCGCTCTTTCCCTACTTCTACAAGATGCTGACAACACAGCGGGAAGCCATTTCCTTCGCGCGGTTGGACGAATTGCCCGACGAGGCTGCTATTGACAAGCTGTCGATGGAGCAGTGGAAAGTGCGGTCCGGCTTGTATGTCCCCATCGCTGCTCTCAGATCCACGGCGGAATATACACTCGGAATCAGTTCCGGCGACAACGATCGCACCTGCCCGGCAGAATACGTCCCGAGGCTGCGCCTGCTCGGGGAGCTGTTCGTGAACGCGCTGGAGCGAAGCCTGGGCGAACAGATTCTGCGCGAGAGCGAAGAGCGCCTGAGCCTCGCCGCTTCCGCGGCGGAAGCCGGGCTGTGGATCATGGAGATGGGGAAGGGGATCGTCTGGGCGACGCCAAAGCTTCGGGAGCTGCTCCATGTTTCTCCCGACGAGGAACTCCCGTTCGAACGATTCATGGCGGCCATCCATCCCGATGACCGCAGGCGCGTCAGGGGGCTGCTCCAGCAGAGCCTAGAAAGTCGCGAGGCCCTCCGGATGGAGTACCGCATCGTACGGCCCGACGGAGCGGTCCGCTGGATCTCGTCGCTCGGGAAGCCGTCGTCGGATGGATCGGCACAGGCGGAGCGCCTGACGGGAGTCTCGGTCGACGTGTCCGAGCGCAAGCAGATGGACGCCGAGCTTCGGGAACGCCTGGCCGAGATCGAACGGCTGAAGCTCCAGCTGGAAAAAGAGAATGTCTATCTCCGGGAAGAGATCAAGACGGAAAAGGGCTTCCAGAGCCTGGTGGGCAGCAGCGACGCGCTGCAGTATGTGGCCTTCCGAATCAAGCAGGTTGCCCCCACCGACGCCACGGTCCTCCTTCTCGGCGAGACGGGGACGGGCAAGGGAATGGTGGCCCATGCCATTCACGAGATGAGCGCCCGGAAGGACCGGCCGATGATCACGGTAAACTGCGCGGCGCTCCCGGCCAGCCTCATCGAGAGCGAGCTTTTCGGACGCGAGAAAGGGGCCTTCACGGGAGCGCACGCGAAACAGGTCGGCCGCTTCGAGATTGCCAATGGCGGAACGATCTTCCTGGACGAAATCGGCGAGATGCCGCTGGAACTCCAGGCCAAACTCCTGCGGGTCCTGCAGGAGGGGGAGCTTGAGAGGCTGGGGAGCCCGCGAACCATCAAGGTGGACGTGAGGGTGATCGCCTCCACAAGCCGAGACCTCAAGGCGGAGATCCGCAACAATCGGTTCCGGGAGGACCTCTTCTACCGCCTGAACGTGTTTCCCGTGTCCGTGCCGCCCTTGCGGATGCGGTCCGGCGATATTTCGCAGCTTGTCCGACACTTCATCGACAAGTTTGCACGGAAGATCGGCCGGCAGATCACGACCGTTCCGAAAAGGACCATGAAAGCCCTGCAGGAGTACTCCTGGCCCGGCAACGTGCGCGAACTGGAGCATGTGATCGAGCGGGCCGTGATCACCAGCCAGGGGCCGGTCCTCCAGCTTGCGGATCGACTGGAGGGCGAGGCGCCGGGGCCCAAGGAAGAGCCGCTCAAGGCGCTTGCCGCCATGGAACAGGAGTACATCCTCACGGTGCTCCAGAAGACCCACTGGAAGATCGACGGGAACGGCGGTGCAGCTTCCATTCTCGGATTGCATCCAAGTACCCTCCGATTTCGAATCAAGAAGTTGGGAATCGAACGCCCCTGAAGACCGGCCGCCCCGGCGCCTACCTCTCAACATATTGCGGAACCGCAGTAGGTTGAGGGTGCTTAGTGACCGCCCCTGATGCTCCCATCTGGCTAGACTCCAGTAGAATCGAATCGTTGGGTCTCGTCTCCCCACCATTTCTCCCCCGGAACGTTTCTTGGATACCATACCGTCTGGATGCGCAGGGTGCGCACCCTGCGCCGTCATCGCCAACCGCTCGAAGAGGTTCCCGTCTGGCCACGACCGATCGGAAGGAGGGGACAGGGCGGCCATGAAGCTCACGATCGAGATCCGAGCGAAGCCCGGCAAGCGCCAGGAACTCTACCAGACGCTCCAGGCACTCCTGCCCACGATTCGCAAGGAGAAGGGGTGCCGGGACTGCCAGGTGTACCGGGAAGTGGAGGACGGAGACCTCTTTTCCATTTCGGTGCACTGGGAGGCTGCGGCCGGCCTCGAGCACTATGTGCGGTCCAGCAGCGGTGGGGTGCTGCTCGGCGCTATTGACCTGCTGAGCGAAGCCGCAAGAGTCAGGATCGACCATGAGACACTGTGGGAAGGGATCGAGGTCCTGAAGCGACTACGAAACCACACGTGAGGCCTCCCGTGCGGCGCAACGGCTCGGGCCGGGTCTGCCGGAGAAGGTGCATTCAACAGGACGCCGTCCACGATTGGCAGCAACGGAGGGATATCATGACGAGACGACCCGCACAAGTAACCCTCAACCTTGCGTTGGGCGCGGCGTGCGCCGTGACCGCCGTATCGCCCCTCGGCGGCGGTGCCGCGGCACAAGAGGTGCTGCCCGTTCCGCCTGCCCCTTTCAAGGGGCAGATCGGGCTGAGCGTGAAGGACTCGAAATCCGATTTCCCGAAACCGCCGCAGGCACCCAAGGGGGCACCCAATGTCGTCCTGATCATTCTCGATGATGTCGGTTACGGTGCATCGAGCACCTTCGGCGGCGCGATCAGCACGCCGACGCTTGACCGGCTCGCCCAAGACGGCCTGCGCTACACGCAGTTCCACACGACCTCGATCTCGTCGCCCACGCGGGCGGCGCTCCTCACCGGGCGCAATCACCACTCGGTGCACACCGCGAACATCATGGAGCTGGCGACCGGTTACCCCGGCTACGACAGCCTGATGGGCAAGGACACGGCGACGGTTGCCGAGATCCTCCGGCAGAAGGGCTGGAACACGGCCTGGTTCGGCAAGAACCACAACGTGCCCGATTGGCAGAACAGCCAGGCCGGCCCGTTCGATCTCTGGCCGACAGGCCTGGGTTTCGAGAAGTTCTACGGTTTCATCGGGGCCGAGACCAGCCAGTGGCGACCCGCCGTCTTCGACGGGACCAAGCCCATCGAACCCTACCTGGGCAATCCTGATTACAACTTCGACTATGATATCGCGGACCAGGCAATCGAGTGGGTGCGCAGCCAGAAGGCCGTGGCGCCCGACAAGCCATTCTTCCTTTACTATGCGCCGGGCGCGACGCACTCGCCGCATCAACCCAAAAAGGAGTGGATTGCGAAATACAAGGGGAAGTTTGACCAGGGCTGGGACACGCTTCGGGAGGAAACGCTGGCGAGGCAGAAGAAACTGGGTCTCGTGCCGGCGAACACGAAACTGACCGAGCGTAGCCGGGGGATTCCAGCATGGGATTCGCTCAATGCCGAGCAGAAGCAGCTCTATGCCTACATGATGGAGATCTACGCCGGGTATCTCTCCCAGACCGACTACAACGCCGGGCGGGTTCTTGAGGCGCTCGAGAAGATGGGCCAGATGGACAACACGCTCGTCATCTACATCTGCGGCGACAACGGCGCAAGCGGCGAGGGCATGATCCAGGGGTCCTATAACGAACTGGCCATGATGAACATGATCATGGAAGATTACAAAGAGGTCCTGAGACAGAAGGAAAACCTGGGCACATGGAAAACGCACAACCACTATCCCGTCGGCTGGGCGCACGCCATGAATGCCCCCTTCCAATGGGTCAAGACCGTGGGGTCACATTACGGCGGCACCGCCAACGGGATGGTCATCTCATGGCCGGCCCGCATCAAGGACAAGGGGGGCATCCGGCCGCAGTGGCACCACGTCATCGACATCGTCCCGACACTCCTGGAAGTGAGCGGGATCGAACAGCCCTCCTCCGTGAACGGGGTTGCGCAGAAGCCCATCGAGGGCGTGAGCATAGCTTACACGTTCGACGATCCCAAAGCCCCCTCGACGCGCCGCACACAGTATTTCGAGGTCTTCGGCCATCGCGCCGTCTATCACGATGGCTGGCTGGCCTGTACCACGCCTCCCTACGGGGGGACCTGGGAGGACCAGACTAAGTTCAAGCGGGTCGATGTGATAGGCGGCTACGCGTGGGAACTGTACAACGTTGCCAATGACTTCAGCGAGGCCGTCAACCTTGCAGACAAGTATCCTGACAAGCTTAGCGAACTGCAGCTACTGTTCTATGCTGAAGCCGCCAAGTACAACGTGCTACCTATCGACGACAGCGGCACGGAGCGGATGGACCCGGCCATACGACCCAGCCTCACACGCGGACGCACAGAGTTCACGTACTTCGGGATCGTGAAGCGCATTCCCGAGGGTGCGGCGCCGGACATCAAGAACAAGTCCTTCCGTATCACCGCCGATATACTCCTCTCAAAAGGCAACGAACAGGGGGTCCTGGTGACGCAGGGCGGAATGTCGGGAGGATACGCCCTGATGCTCGAGAAAGGAAAGCCGGGCTTCTATTACAACGCAACAAATGTCGCCCATTACAGCATCCAGACCAAGGATGCCCTCAAGCCGGGTAGGCACACCATTGTTTTCGATTTCCAGTATGACGGCGGCGGGATAGGCAAGGGCGGTACCGGCACCATTACAGTGGACGGCGAGGAGGTCGCCAAGGGGCGGATCGAGCGGACCGTGCCCTTGCGCTTCTCCCTGGATGAGACCTTCGACGTGGGTGAGGACACGGGCACACCGGTGAACCTATCCTACGACGTGCCGTTCCCGTTCACGGGCACGATCGAGAAGGTCGTCGTGAACCTCGGCGAAACGAAGCTGGGCGCTGTTGACCAGAAGACGCTGCAACTTCAGGAGGCGAAGGTCAAGGCGGACTGAGACTCTAACTCCTCTTCCCGGTCACCCCCTCCTCTTGAGTTGGGGGCGGGGGATATGGAGACGATGTTCCGATCTGAAAGGCAATGAACACGGGGTCCACGATGAGGACGAGATGAAATTCGCTTGCCGTCCAGTGGGTTTGGATTTCATCGAATCGGCTCCGCTTCGGTTCGTGAATGAAGTCGAAATCAATGCCTCTCCGGAGGAGGTGTTCAAGGTCCTCGCAGATGCGGAGTCATGGCCCAGGTTTCTCAAAGACGCTATCAAAGCGGAATGGACCAGCCCAGAGCCTCATGGGGTGGGCTCCACCAGGACGCTAATTCTCAAGGGGATGACGGCGCAGGAACACTTCATTGCCTGGGAGCCGGGGAAGCGGTTTACCTTTTTCGTCCCGGAGATCACTGCGCCTCTCGCACGCGCCATATGCGAAGATTACCGTTTGGAGCCGGCAGGTCGAGGAAAAACCAGATTCACTTATGTCGTTGCATGCGAGCCTGGGCTGCTGTTACGACTGACAGGCCCGTTCGGAAGATGGCTACTCGGGAGTATGTTCCGCAAGGTCGCCCATTCGCTGGCAGCCTTCCTGGAAGAAGATGGAGGCCGTGCATGAAAAGGAAAACGGTATCCAGCGCTTTGGGCTTCGCGTTCAGTGCCGTGTGTGCTGCAACGACCGCAGCGCAGACAGAACCGGACAGGACCACGCTGCCGATCCCTGAACCCCAGAGTCCGCACAGTACGATCTTCAACGCACGGCATGCTACGCCGCCGCCCCGCGTCGAGGTGAAGGCGCCAGCTGGGGCCCCGAATGTCCTCATCGTCCTGCTCGACGACTTCGGGTTCGGCCAATCCAGCGCGTTCGGCGGACCGATTCCCATGCCGACGGCGGAGCGCCTGGCAAAGAATGGCCTCAAGTACAACCAGTTCCACACGGCAGCCGGAAGCTCCCCGACCCGGGCGGCGCTTCTTACCGGCCGGAACCACCACACGGCCAACACCGGATCGATCATCGACACGTCTACGGCGTTTCCGGGCAACACTGGCCGGCGCTCCGGGAGCGTGGCCCCACTGGCGATGATGCTGCGGTATAACGGCTACACTACCGCGCACTTCGGCAAGAACCACGAAACCGCCCCCTGGGAAATCAGTCCGGCCGGGCCGACCGACCGCTGGCCGACGCGCAACGGCTTCGACAAGTTCTACGGCTTTATGGGCGCCGAGACGAACCAGTGGGTGCCGACCGTCTATGACGGCATGACCAAGGTCGAACTGCCGAAGGACGCGAACTACCACTTCCTGACCGACATGACGAACCAGGCGATCACGTGGATGCGCTCGGTGAAGGCGCTGACCCCGGACAGGCCGTTCTTCCTCTACTTCGCGCCAGGCGCGACCCACGCGCCGCACCATGTACCCAAGGCGTGGATCGCGAAGCACAAGGGTCGGTTCGACCATGGCTGGGACAAGGTACGCGAGGAGACCCTGGCGCGCCAGATCACGCTGGGCATAGCGCCTCCAGGAACCAAGCTCGCACCCAAACCGGACGCCATCAAGGACTGGACCACACTAACCGCGGACGAACAGAAGCTCTTGAGTCGCCAGATGGAGGTCTACGCAGGCTATGCCGCGTATACGGATGCCGAGGCTGGCCGGCTCGTCGACGCCATCGTGGACATGGGCCAGCTCGATAACACGCTGGTCTTCTACATCCTCGGCGACAACGGCGCGAGCGCCGAGGGCGGGATGAACGGCTTAGTCAACGAGATGACCTACTTGAATGGGGTGCAGGAAACGATCCAGGACATCTTGAAACACTACGACGAACTCGGCAGCCCGATGACCTATAACCACTATGCCGCTGGATGGGCGGTCGCCGGCGATGCCCCGTTCACCTGGACCAAGCTGATCGCAGGGAACTACGGCGGTACACGTAACGGGCTGATCGTCCATTGGCCAAAGGGAGTGCCGTCGAAGGGGGAGATCCGGACGCAGTGGCACCATGTCATCGATATCGCCCCCACGATCCTGGAGGCCGCAGGCCTGCCCGAGCCGAAGGTGGTGAATGGGGTCCCGCAGACCCCGATCGAAGGCGTGAGCATGCTGTACACCTTCAATGGTGCCCAGGCGAAGGATCGGCACCAGAGGCAGTATTTCGAGATGTTTGGCAACCGAGCCATCTACCATGATGGCTGGCTTGCCGGTGTCGTGCACAAGGCGCCATGGGAGCTGCAGCCCCGGGCTGCGCTCGAGGACGATACCTGGGAGCTCTACGACACCCGGACCGACTTCAGCCTGGCGAACGACCTGGCGAAACAGAACCCCGCCAAGCTCAAGGAGATGCAGGATCTGTTCATGAAAGAGGCGGAGAAGTACCACGTGCTCCCCCTCGATGACCGCGGGGTCGAGCGGGTCAATCCGGCCCTTGCCGGCAGACCGGATCTCATGGCCGGCCGCACATCGCTCGCGGTCTACGAAGGCATGACGGGCATGCCCGAGAACGTGTTCATCAACACCAAGAACCGGTCTCACGCGATCACAGCCGAGGTCACCATCCTCAAGGGGGGCGCCAAGGGCGTGATCCTCGCCCAGGCCGGGCGATTTGGCGGCTGGAGCCTCTACCTGAAGGATGGCAAGCCGACCTATGTCTATAATTTCCTGGGGCTGAAGCGCTTCACCATTACCGCCAAAACGCCCGTACCCGCTGGGAAGGCCACCGTCCGGTACGAGTTCGCCTATGATGGCGGCGGTCTTGGCAAGGGCGGCGTGGGAACCATCTTTGTCAATGACAAGAAAGTCGCCGAAGGCCGTATCGAAATCACGCATCCCCTGGTTTTTTCGGTTGACGAAGGCACGGATGTTGGCCAGGACGGCGAAACGCCGGTCGTCGAGACCTACGGCATTCCGGCGCCCTACAAATTCACCGGGAAGATCGCCAAGATCACCATCGACGTGAGGGAGATGAGCAAGGCTGAAAAAGCAGAGGAAAACAGGCTCCATGCGGAAGCTGCTTACAAGAAGGCGATTTCGGACTAGGTGATATGCATGGATCAGAAAGGGCAAGACACGACGCTATTTCTACCCTGATCGCTTCATCGATGCAAAGGTCGAAGAATATTGGCCATGATGACAACCGAGTCCACAGACGTTCGCTCCCATGCGGCGTGCGTGGCCACCGGCCTCCACGTCCTGGCCAAGCCCATCGGGCCGGTGTGCGACATACAGTGCGAGTACTGCTTCTACCTGGAGAAGCACGCCCTGTTCGAGAAGGGTGAGAACTACCGCATGCCGGACGAGGTGCTCCGGGCCTACATCGCGCAGTACGTCGCGGCCCAGCCGACACCGGTCGTCGAGTGCGTCTGGCACGGGGGCGAGCCGACGCTGCTCGGCCTCGACTTCTTCCGCAAAGCTGTCGAACTTCAAGAGCCGTTCCGGGGCCAGAAGGCGATCCGGAACGCCCTGCAGACCAACGGGGGGCGCCTCACCGACGAGTGGTGCGCCTTCTTCAAGGCGCACAATTTCTTCATCGGCCTCAGCCTGGACGGGCCCAAGGACATTCACGATCGCTACCGGAAAGGCCGCCAGGGGCAGAGCACCTTTGACAGCGTGAGGCGGGGCCTCAAGCTCCTCCAGGCGCACGGGGTGGAGTACAACATCCTGGCCTGCGCGGGCAAGGAGACGGCGAATCGGCCGCTCGACGTGTATCGGTTCTTCAAGGCGGAGGGGGTGGAGTTCATTCAGTTCACCCCCATCATCGAACGCGTGCCCGATGGTCAAGCGCAGGCGCAGGGGCTGTGGCTGGCGCCGCCGGCGAAACTGGATGGGGAGGAGCCCAACACTCAGGTCACCCCCTGGACGGTGGAGCCGGAAGCGTACGGCGACTTCCTGATCGCGATTTACGAAGACTGGGTCCGCCACGATGTGGGCAAGGTCTTCGTCATGAACTTCGAATGGGCCCTCAATGCCTGGATCGGGAATCCGTCCCCGGTCTGCACCTTTGCCCGACAGTGCGGCCGGGCGGTGGCGCTGGAACACGACGGGAGCGTCTTCGCCTGTGACCACTACGTCTATCCCGAGTACCGGCTGGGCAATATCCTGTGCGACGATCTCGCCCACATGGTCGAGGCGTCCGTCACGGCCGGCTTCGGCCCGCACAAGGAAACCATGTTACCCACCTACTGCCGGGAGTGCCCCGTCCTCCAGGCCTGCTGGGGCGGCTGCCCGAAGCATCGCTTCACGAAAACACCCTCGGGAGAGCCGGGGCTGCATTACCTGTGCGCTGGGTACAAGAAGTTCTTCCTGCACATCCGGAAGTACCTCCGGGCCATGACCACCTTGCTGGAGCGCGGCCTGCCGGTCAGCCACGTGATGGAGGCGGTCAAGGGGCCGCTGGTGATCCAGCGGGGGTAGGGCAGGCGGGTAAGACTGGGTAAGGCAGTATCCTTGTCGGGTTGAATTCCTGCAATCGCCGAACGCAAGCCGAATGGTGAAGAAAATCCAATGCGAGAGAGGAGCGGGCGCCATGAAGCGACGCGGATCGATTGGGGCAGTGCGCATGCTGCTGATCACTGCCGTGCTCGTGCAGGGCGTCACCTCGGCGGCCTGGGCGGGGGGCCTCTGGCTGTATGAGCGCGCGACGCCCGAGGTCGGCACGGCAAACGCCGGCGTGGCGGCCCGAGCCGACGATGCGTCCACTGCGACCAGCAACCCGGCTGGCATGTCACGGTTGGAGAAGCCGGAGCTCATGCTCGGAATCCAACCCATCATCGGGGATGTGAAATTCCAGCCCGGCCCCGGGACGGCGAACATCAACCCGCGAGGGCCGGACGGAAGTGGCGGCCTCGTGACGCCGGCGGCGAGCCTCTTCTACGTGCATCCGCTGGGCAAGGACTGGCGGGTCGGGGTCTCGATGGGGTCGTACATGGGCCTCGGGGTGAAATACGAAGATGACTGGGTCGGCCGCTACTATGTCCAGCAGAGCGCGTTCCTGACCGCCAACATCGCGCCGACTCTTTCCTATCGCGTGACCGACTGGCTGTCGATCGGGGCAGCGTTGACCCTGCAATCCGCCTATCTCACGAACACGGTTGCGCTCAACAACACGATCTTTGGCGACGACGGCCAAGTGGAGTACAAGGGCGGTTCGTTTGGTATCGGGGGCGGCGCGGGGATCCTCGTCGAACCGTGGAAGGGCACCCGCTTCGGGCTGACCTACATGTCCCCGATCGAGCACGAGTTCAAGGATACCCCAAAATTCTCGAACGCCATCAGTCCCATCAATCAGGTGATGGCCG
>Ga0316617_100000321_pt1 | contig 11837 bp, 13 predicted proteins | sample OWC_Aug_M1_C1_D2_FD_207801 | JGI IMG/M metagenome (GOLD analysis project Ga0316617, IMG submission 207801) | Wetland soil microbial communities from Old Woman Creek delta, Ohio, United States - OWC_Aug_M1_C1_D2_B | ecosystem: Environmental > Terrestrial > Soil > Wetlands | place: USA: Ohio... | reverse complement strand
CGCAGCAGAATGACGCTTATTCGAAAGTCGCAACAGTTTCAGAAATTAATACCTGAGGGTAAGGAGGGTATGCCGTGTAAAACGTATGACTTGTCGGTTTAACAAAATCTTTCAGAAAGGAGGAAATCAAGAAGATTGAAGGAAGGATGGACACCTGTATGGACAAGGAGAAAAATAAAAGGGGTCATGGCTCTCATAACCCCTTGATTTTTATGGTGCCCCCTGCAAGAATCGAACTTGCGGCACCAGGTTTAGGAAACCTGTGCTCTATCCGACTGAGCTAAGGGGGCTTTCGGGACAAGGATTATTATACAATAAATCAGCAGAAAAAATGAAAAGGCGACGACGACCACTCCTAATTCTGCTTCGCCTGTGCCGATGTTCATCTTCTTGATTTCCCCGAGTTTGTTAGATATATTCTCCATAAGATTCTTTCGGAAATCTATTTTAGCAGACGGAGGCTGATTTGGACATTATCGATATCATAAAAAGCAGGAGGAGCGTGAGAAAGTTTACCCTGGAGCCTGTTGCAGATGGGACCATTGAAAAGATCCTTGAGGCAGGCAGATGGGCGCCATCCGGCCTGAACAACCAGCCATGGAGGTTCGGTGTTGTAACGGACGGAGTAATTAAAAAGAAGATATCGAAACTGACCCACTACGGCAATATAGTGCGTGCCGCTCAGGTATTGATAGCAGTATTCCTGGATACCGATAAGAGCTATCACCGTGAAAAGGACATCCAGGGGATAGGGGCCTGTCTTCAGAACATGCTCCTGGAGACGCATTCCCTCGGCCTCGGCGCGGTCTGGCTTGGCGAGATCATCAAGAGCAATGAGGAGATAAAAAGACTTCTCGGTCTTGGCAAAGAGCTCGAACTCATGGCCGTCGTTGCCCTGGGATATCCCGGTGAAAGGCCGAAGAACGTAAAAAGGAAGCCGCTAAAGGACCTGGTGATTTTCAGAAAATGAAATTTATAGGATAAGCCCAAATAATGCGTTTAGCCTACATTATTCATAAACTATCGTTAGAATACGGCAGAATATAGCATTCTCGCTCATTCTCGTCCCGGCATTACGCCGGGACTCCGAGGGTTTTTGCCTCTTGAATTCATATATATATGCTGTAGGAATATCGGACAAAAAAATCCGCTCGAATACTATATCCCGCCTTATTCCGGGTAGAGTTGTCTGAAATTTATGAATTATGTGAATTAGAGAAAAAGTTGCGGAGATGTGTGAAAAAAGATCTTTATCTGCGCCACCTTTGTAGGACATGCGTGATTCAAACAGGCGGATATTTTTATAGCCGGCGCATGGTAATTATCAGTAGCGAAATTGCGACATTATAAAGATTTTTTTCACATGTCCCCGCAATAATTGCATTTTTCGGATAAAGAAGATCAACCCCTTATGTGCTGCGGTTGCAACTGGTATTTCAGGCCCTGGTGCGTGTCTCTTGCCTCAAGCCTCTTTTCAATATCGCTCAGCATCTTGTGCCTGCTCTTTCCCCAGTCAGGGGCCACGAGAATGCTGTCGGGGGCTGTTGCGAAGAGCCGCTGAAACACAATGTCCGGCGAGGTCCTCTCAATGAAATCTACGATGAAGTCAACGTATTCTTCGTACCCGAAGGTGTAAAAAGGCTTTTCCTTGTAAAGGTCGGCAAGCGGAGTATCTTTGACGACCTGGAGTTGGTGTACTTTCAAAAAACCTATCCCCAGCGAGGATATCTCCTCTGCCATAGCCAGCATCTCCTCGCGTGTCTCAGTAGGAAAACCTGCGATGAGATGGGCTCCTATGTGGATCCCTCTTCCTTTTGTCATGTCCACTGCCCTGAGGAAGGCAGAATAATCGTGGCCGCGATTTATAAAGGTCAGACTCTTATCGTATATTGACTGCAGTCCGTATTCGATCAGTATGAAGTGCTTTTCAGCCAACTCTCCGAGCATACTGATCTTTCCCTCGTCAACTGCATCAGGCCTGGTCCCGATCGCGAGACCAATGATATCAGGCTGCTTCAGTGCTTCGGCATATAGTCCCCTGAGTGTCTCAAGCGGAGCGTAGGTGTTTGTATAGGGCTGGAAATAGACTATGAATTTGTTGGCCTTATATCTTTTCCTGATATGGTGCATGCCGTTTCCGATCTGCTCGGCAAGGGAAAGCGTGGGCTTGCAGGAGTTCGGCCGGAAGCTGTCATTGTTACAGTATATGCAGCCTGAAAGCCCCAGCGTGCCGTCCCTGTTGGGGCAGGTGAAGCCGGCGTCGACATTCACCTTATACACGGTTAAGCCAAATTCTCTCTTCATGAATGCACCGAAGGATTTATATCTTTGCATAATTGATTATCAGATTTTGGCGATTGCTATGTCAAATCAATCAGCAAAAAGGATAACCTATATCAATTGCGGTGAATCCAGGGGAAGGCTAATCGACGTGGTCCATGACCCCTTTTTGTCTATGCTATAATAGCTGAGCCGCTGCAGAGCGATTATGAGTTTAATCAGCTACGGAGGATGGAATGAGCAAACCGGAGGATAAAGAAGTCGAAAAACTCGAAGAGTCATTAGAGGGATATAAGGAAAAGATTGCCCCTGTAAATAAAGGCTCGGTCACCTGGGACAAAGAGCTTATCTTTAAGGGAAGGACGCAACGGGGCGAGGAAATAGACTTTGATGCTCATGTCCAGTGGGGCTGTGCGCCGACGGAAAGTCTGCTCCTGAGTCTGGCCGGCTGCATGGCGATCGACTGCGTGTCCTTCCTTCAGAAGATGAAGGCGGTCATATCGAAATTCAAGGTTGATATAACAGGGGAAAGGAACCCGACTCCACCCCAGTATTACACGAAGATAGAGATGGCGATCCACATCTCGGGTGAAAACGTTACGCCGAAGAAGATGGACAGGGTGATTTCACTTTCACAGGAGAAGTACTGCTCTGTTTACCATTCACTCAGGAAGGACCTGGAGGTGAAGGTCAGCTACGTTATAGAAAAGCCGTAATGCGTAATGAGTGACGAGGACCAATCCATAGAAGTTGTCGGCGAATAGGAGTTAATAAAATACAGGCGCCTGCCCGTTACTCATGACGCATTACTCATTACGCATCACGGTTTTTCAGTAAATAAACGTCGCAGGGTCTTTTAACTGGTGACATCTGCTGCAAAGGTTAAGGGCCTCTTTCTTGCCTATTGACCAGGTATGTGCCTTGTGGCAGTCCTGACAGTTCAGCCCTGCCTTTTTCAAGTGAAGATTGTGCTGTCCGACCTTGGCTTCGTTGCCGTGGCAGTTTTTAAGGCAGTCCTGGTTAGAAGGCTTTATTTTGCCGTGCGGGTGGTGGCAGTCAAAGCAGTTCAGCGAAGACATGATGCCCTTTGTCGGCAGGTCCTTGTGGCATTGTAAACATCGTTCCTTGTTCACCATCTTGGGTGCCTTTTCGCTGTAGCTGTGGCATTTTAGGCACGATAGCCCTTCCATACCCATGCCGTGTATCAGTTTGTCTGCATGACATTCAGAGCATGCCTGCTCGTCCGGAAGAAAATTATGGAGGCTTCCGGTGTGGCACTTGCTGCAACTTATCTTCTGCATGAAGACATGCTTGGCATGACCATAGGACTTGCTGAGGGTGACCGAGCCCTGCTCAGCATCTGAAAGATGACATCCTCTGCAGGTGTTCCAGGGAGAAACGCGACCATGCTGCTGTTTTATAGAATTGCCCCCCTTGATCACATAGGCGATCAGCATCTTGTTCTGCTCCAGGATGCTCATGGTATGGCAGGTCTGGCACGTGAAGTCCCTGTGTTTGCTCATCTGCCAGGACTTGAACGCCTCTTTCATCATATGACAGGATATGCAGAACTCGGGGTCTTCACGAGTATGTTTGTAATAACGTAAGCCCACTACTCCGCCGACTATAGATATCAGCAGTAGAAGGATAACGATCGCCTTCTGGTTTTCTTCGATAAACCTTATACAGAAAGATGTCAGGCGTGAGTTATTGTCCATTTTCCCTTCTCATGATTTGTCTGTCAGAAGGCTGAAAAATTTATAGAGGAAAAAAGAAAAAATAAAGCCGAGGAAAGCGCCGAATGCCGTCAATACGCCGAGGACAAAAACGAAAAAGATATTTACAAGGATGCTTTTTGAAGTAACACCGATAGAGAAGAAGGTGTTGAGGTCCTTTGCGATCGCGTCACGCCATGTCCCCTGAAAGGAATCGGCATACATTGAATCCATCAGCAACGTTATCGTAAGACTGATAATCCCTCCGATAACTGCGCCGCTGAGAAGAATTTTTTTGGCCTTGCCGCGATCGCGCATGTAATTCTATTTATTCATCATATCCAGGAAATCCTTGTTTGTTTTAGTCCCGGTTAGCTTGCCGAGCAGAAACTCCATGCTCTCTACTGTGCTGAGAGGGTTGAGAACCTTTCTCAGGATCCACATACGTGAAAGCACTTCCTTGTCCACCAGCAGCTCTTCCTTCCTGGTGCCGGAGGCATTGATGTCGATCGACGGGAATATCCTCTTGTCAACGAGCTTCCTGTCAAGGTGCAGTTCCATGTTGCCGGTCCCCTTGAACTCTTCGAATATGACGTCATCCATCCTGCTCCCTGTGTCGACGAGGGCCGTTGCAAGAATAGTGAGGCTGCCGCCGGTTTCGATATTACGCGCAGCTCCGAAGAACCTTTTAGGTTTCTGGAGAGCGTTTGAATCCAGACCTCCTGAGAGCACCTTCCCGCTTGTAGGCATTATCGCATTGTAGGCCCGGGCAAGTCGTGTTATGCTGTCGAGAAGAATCACCACGTTTTTCCGGGACTCGACAAGACGTTTCGCTCTGTCGATGACCATCTCCGATACCTGACAGTGTCTTTGGGGGGGTTCGTCGAATGTCGAGGCTATTATCTCTGCCTGAGATACCTGACGCCTCCAGTCCGTAACTTCTTCGGGCCGTTCGTCTATCAGCAGTATTATCAGATGAATGTCCTTGTGGTTCTTCTTGATCGCCTTAGCGATTGACTGAAGCAGCACAGTCTTGCCTGTTCTGGGAGCAGCCACGATCATGCCCCTCTGTCCCATGCCTATCGGCGTGATGAACTCCATGACCCGTGTCGAATAGTCGGTTCGGTCGTATTCGAGCTTTATTCTTTCCGTTGGGTAGTAGGGGATGAGGTTATCGAAGAGAGGCCTCTTGACGTTTTCTTCGGGTGATTCGTGGTTTATCGCCTCGACTTTTAATAGTGCGAAATATCTTTCTGATTCCTTCGGAGGTCTTATCTGGCCTGAAACCAGGTCTCCGGTCCTGAGGTTGAACCTCCTTATTTGAGACGGCGAGACATATATGTCATCAGGCCCCGGAAGATAACTGTAGTCCGGAGACCGCAGAAAACCAAACCCGTCAGGAAGGATCTCCAGCACCCCTGCGGAGAAAGCGTTTCCGGTTTTTTCTGTTTGTGCCTGGAGAATCGCAAAGATAAGATCCTGTTTTCTTAGGCCTGATGCGCCCTCGAGCTTCAGTTCCTTGGCGACAGAGGTGAGTTCTTCGATAGTTTTTTCTTTCAGTTCGGAAATTGAGATATTTCCCATTATTTTGCTCCTCATTTGGGTGATATACTTTTAGGGCATTTGACTCCCGGGGAGGTTTTGTCCTGTCCATGCGGGATTTTTATTTATTAAAAAGAAGAATTGAACTAATTCTAAAATACTAGAAGAAAAACATTTTGTCAAGAATGCCTTTACAAAAATTCTTTCCAAATGGTAGATTTTCAAAATGAAGTACGGAGAGAAGGCTATAAAGAGTGTGCGACTTGAGATATGGGAGAACCCGCATCCTGAGAGAGATTATGAGATCGATATCAGCTTCCCGGAGTTCACCTGCCTCTGCCCCAGGTCAGGCTACCCTGATTATGCGAACATCAAAATCAAATATGTCCCCGATGAAAAGATCGTGGAATTAAAGTCCCTGAAGTTGTATCTTAACTCTTACCGGAACCTTTACATCTCGCATGAAGAGAGTACGAATAAGATTTTTGACGAGCTGAAGAAGAAGCTGAAGCCTAGGTCCCTTGAGGTGGTTGGCGATTTTAACCCGAGGGGGAATGTCAAGACGGTCATAACAGTTTCGACCGGGTCAGAGTCTGGCGCAACACAGCGCTAAGGCCGCGCTGCTGATCTTGCCCTTTCAATGAACAATTTCATTTTTTGGTGGTCTTTTTTCCCTTTTTCAAGTTCGACCCCGCTGCTGACATCGACCGCGTAAGGCTTGACCATCCTGATCGCCTCTGAGATATTCTCAGGCGTGAGTCCTCCGGCGAGAATCACCCTGCCGAAGTTTTTTGCCTCGAGAGCTATGTTCCAGTTAAATACCTGCCCGGTCCCGCCGAGTGTATGAGGAGCATAGGTATCCAGAAGAAAGGCTGACACAAGGCCCTGGTATCTTTTGAGCGGCTCAAGGCTCTCAAGGGATTTTACCCTTATTCCTTTTATCACTTTCCTTGTCAGGAGGCACGATTCCGGGGGTTCCTCTCCGTGCAACTGTATGACAGAGATGCCGGTCTGGTTGACTATCTTCAGGATTTCTTCCCTGGGTTCATTGACAAATACACCTACAGTCGCAGCAAAGGCAGGAAGTTTGGCGATAATTGCAGCTGCTTTTTCAGGGGATATATTGCGCGGGCTTTTTTTGAAAAATACGAACCCAAGGGCATCTGCTCCCGAGTCTATCGCAGCGCTCGCATCATCAAGATTTGTCAGACCGCATATTTTTATTTTTGTCATGTGAAAGGCGGCCCGGCAGCATACGCTGTTGCCGGGCTTTCGTCCTATATTACTGGTAGTTTCATCAGGGCTTCCCTGATCTTCTCCTCAGGATATTCATAGTCCTGGAGCTTGCCATCGTGATAATCTGCATAGGCCTGGAGGTCGAGGTACCCGTGGCCGCTCAGGTTGAAGAGGATAGTCTTTTGCTTGCCCTCCTGCTTGGCCTGGAGCGCTTCATCGATGGCCCCGAGGATCGCATGAGCGCTTTCAGGCGCCGGTATGATCCCCTCTGTGCCAGCGAACTGCAATGCCGCCTCGAATACCGGTATCTGGTTGTACGCCCTGGCCTCGATAAGCTTGTCGTGATAGAGCTGTGAGATAAGCGGCGAGTCGCCGTGGTAACGCAGCCCTCCTGCATGGATGCCGGGGGGCATGAAGTCATGGCCGAGGGTATACATCGTCATCAGAGGAGTAAGTCCTGCAACATCTCCGAAGTCATACCGGAACTCGCCCTTGGTGAGTGTGGGGCATGACGCCGGCTCGACTGCCATGATGCGGACCTTCTTGCCCTGGATCTTGTCGTGCACAAACGGAAAGCCGATGCCCGCCAGGTTGCTTCCGCCGCCGCAGCAGCCGATCACGATGTCGGGATAGTCGCCCGCGATCTCCATTTGTTTCTTGGCCTCAAGCCCGATCACGGTCTGATGAAGGCATACGTGGTTCAGCACCGAGCCGAGGGCATAGTTGGTGTCATTGTGCGTGGCCGCGTCTTCCACAGCCTCGGAAATCGCCAGGCCGAGGCTGCCTGGGTTGTTCGGGTCAATTTCGAGGGCCTTCCTTCCCGAGTTCGTGACTGTCGACGGGCTTGCATGCACCGTGGCGCCCCAAGTTTCCATCTGGATTCTCCGGTAGGGTTTCTGGCCATAACTCACCTTCACCATGTACACCGTGACGTCAAGTCCGAAAAGCTTGCCCGCAAGCGCCATGGATGCCCCCCACTGTCCGGCACCCGTCTCTGTAGCAATGCGCTTGACGCCTGCCTTCTTATTATAAAAAGCCTGGGGGATAGCGGTGTTCGGCTTGTGGCTGCCCGCAGGGCTCACGCCCTCGTATTTATAATAGATCTTTGCCGGAGTGCCGAGCGCTTTCTCGAGCCGGTGCGCGCGAAAAAGCGGCGAGGGCCTCCAGAGGGTATAAATGTCGAGCACCTCTTCGGGAATGTTGATCCAGCGTTCTGTTGTCATTTCCTGTTCGATAAGCGCCATAGGGAAGATAGGCGTGAGGTCATCAGGTCCTACAGGCTGTTTTGTGCCGGGGTGAAGGGGAGGCTTTGGCAGGTTTGGCATATCCGCCATGATATTGTACCACTGTTTAGGTATTTCCCTGTCAGGCAGCATTACTTTTGTCTCTCGCATATTCTTCCTCCAGATGTTTTATTTTGCTGAAAGTTTGCTAAAAGGCAGTCTTATAAAAGTCTATTTTACCACAATATGGACCAGGTTACCCTCTTCCACGTAAAACGTCAATTTTCGCGGCAATGTCCTGAGCTTCCATCAGGAATGTGCCAACAAGCATAGCATCTACCCCTGCTGCTTCCAGGCGCAGTACATCATCGCGGTTTTTTATTCCGCTTTCACTTACGACAATCCGGTCTCCGGGGATTTCCTTTCTCAACTCGAAAGTTGTATTGAGATCAATTGCAAGGGTCTTCAGGTTCCTGTTGTTGATGCCTATGACAGGAGCGTTAATCCTGAGAGCGGTTTCCAGCTCGGCAAAATCATGTACTTCAAATAAAACAGAAAGCCCCAGTTCCCGGGCGAGGTGAAGAAATTCTTCCGCCTGTTTCAGCTCAAGGATGGCAGCTATCAGTAAGATGGCGTCGGCTTTTTTTGCCCGCGCTTCATATATCTGATATTCGTCGAAGATAAAATCCTTTCTAAGGACAGGACAGGAAACGATTTCTTTTACATCTTCCAGAAACTCCAGTCTGCCCTGGAAAAAATCTTCTTCAGTCAGCACCGATACTGCGTTGACCTTTTTTGCCTCATAAATAGAAGCGATGGTGGTATGGCTGAAATCAGGCCGGATCAATCCTTTGGAGGGAGATGCCTTCTTGATTTCAGCTATGAGACGCAGAGGCGAGTCGTCTCCTTTTACTGCCTTTGAAAAGTTTAACGGTGCAAGGACGTTTTTAATCACGCTTTTCAGTTCCGCCAGGGGAGTTACAGATTTTGCGTGTGAAACCCGTTCCTTTTTCTGATCAACGATTTTTCGTAATACGGACATAACGCATTTTAAAGGTTATAGAGAAGGTTTTTCAAGGCGAATTAGAGTCTGGTACGAAGCCGCTTTTTTGTTTATCATTTCCAGCCCGAAACGGCATTTTCAAAAGGCAGCCAAATTCAGCCGCTGGTCATGTGGGGGAAATGGTCACGTTGTCATAAGTTGTCATAAGTTCTTGTAACTTTATCTAATCTGATATAATCAACGCTGATATGGACCGAAAAGGGAAGATAGCCAAGGCTGCTGGAGTCATGTCAGCTGCAACATTTATAAGCCGTATCCTCGGCTTCATAAGGGACATGATCTTTGCGTTTTACTTCGGTGCGACAGGGATTTCCGATACCTTTTTCCAGGCCTTCAAGATCCCAAATCTGCTGAGGGAACTCCTTGCAGAGGGTTCGATGTCTTCCGCCTTTGTGCCGGTGCTTACCGAATACCGGCAGAAGCAGGGTGAGGAGGAGGCTGTCCGTCTCGTCAGAACAACCTTTACCTTTATCCTGGTCGTCGTCGGGCTTGTCTGCGTCCTGGGTATTATTTTTTCTCCGGCTATTGTGACTGTTGTCTCTCCGGGGTTTGTTAAATCTCCCGAGAAGTTTTCCATGACCGTACTCTTAACGAGAATAATGTTCCCCTTCCTGCTCTGTGTAAGCCTTGCCGCGCTTCTTATGGGCGCGCTGAATACGAAAAAGATCTTTTTTGTGCCTGCCCTCGCGCCGGCAATGCTCAATGTCACTCTGATTTTGAGCATTGTTTTTTTTGAATCAAGGACCAGCCAGCCGATTATTGCAGCTGCGATAGGTGTGTTGGCCGGCGGCTTTGTGCAGTTCGCGTTTCAGTTGCCGTCATTTTTCAGGAATGGTTATCGGCTCGGCCCGGACCTTTCCTTCCGGCATCCTGGAATCAGGAAAATGATGCTACTCCTGTTGCCCGCGACACTGGCGCTGTCAGTCAGTCAGATCAATATTATTGTGAGCAGTATCTTTGCATCGTTTCTTCCTCAGGGTAGCATAACCTATCTGTTTTACTCCATGCGGTTGGTACAGTTTCCGATCGGCATCTTTGGTGTTGCTATGGGCATGGCAGTGCTGCCAACACTTTCAGAACATGCGGTAAGGGGGGACCTGGAAAAGCTCAGAGAAGACTTCTCCTTTGCTCTTCGGCTGCTGTTTTTTATAGCTGTGCCCTCTATGGCAGGACTGATCGCACTGAGGGAACCGATTGTCAATCTCCTCTTCCAGCATGGCAAGTTCGGGCATGCTGCGACGCAGGGAACTGCCGAAGCGCTTCTGTTTTATTCGCTCGGCATCTGGTCTGTTGTCGGTGTCAGGGTTGTCACCGCTGCCTTTTATTCTATGCAGGACACCAGGACACCCGTTAAGATTGCGATAGTGGGCATGCTCTCAAACATACTTTTCAGCCTTGCCCTGATGGGCCCCATGAAGCATTCCGGATTGGCGCTTGCATATTCGGTTGCCTCTTGGATCAATTTTTCTCTTCTTTTCTTTTTCCTGCGAAAGAAATTGGGACATGTCGATGCACGTAAGATCCTGGGCTCTTTTTACAAAACGCTTGTCTCATCAGTTGCTATGGGCCTTGCAGGCTGGGGCCTGCTGCGAGGTGAGATCTGGCAGCAGAGCGGCAACAGCCCTGAAAAGGCTGCATATTTGACTGGTACGGTGTTATTTTGTTGTGGTATTTACATAGGGTGCAGTTACTTTTTTAAAAATGAGGAAATGGGATATGTTTACGATATAATGAAGAAAAAATTCAGGGGGAACAGAGAGGAAGCATGAAAATAGATACTATTGTAGTTGGTGCGCTGCAGGTCAACTGTTTTATAGCGTATGACGAGGACAATCATGATGCGATAGTCGTTGACCCCGGAGATGAAGCAGAAAAAATCATCAGTCTCATTGAAGACAAAAAGCTTAAAGTTTCGCGTATTGTATGCACCCATGGGCATTTTGATCATGTAGGCGCTGTCAAGAGACTGAGAGAGAGAACAGGCGCCGCAGTGATGCTGCATAAAGGAGACTTAGATATCTATATGCGGGCTGATAAACAGGGGGGATTATGGGGATTTCACATTGAGCAGCCCCCGGCGCCTGACATGTTTATGGCCGAAGGAGATGAAGTAGCTGTCGGGAGATTCCGCTTGAAGGTATTACACACACCAGGCCATAGCCCCGGGGGAACATGCCTGTATGGCGAAGGAGTGATACTCACCGGGGACACTATCTTTGCCGGTTCTGTTGGCAGGACCGATTTCCCGGGTGGCAGCCTGACAGAGCTGAAGAAATCGTTTGCCAGGATAATTGCACTGCCTCCTGAGACTGGGATATTTTCGGGCCATGGCCCTTTGACAACAGTAAAAAATGAGAAAAATAGCAATTTTTTTGTCCAAGAACTTTAGCATTGCGTGCATGAAAATTCGATTTATATCAAGATAAATGGATATTTTGCTTCGTATTTGGAAGGAAACTTAATTTATTTGTCATTTGTGTTTGATTATGGCTGAAAATAGCCACTTGAATTTAATTTTAAAAATGTTATTCTAAATGTATAAAATATAGTTGCAAAGTTTTAGGGGAGTGTCTATAATAACCTCTTACCTGAAGAGGTAACTTTTTTTCCCTTGTACCTTTTAAATCATTAAAGACTGAAGGTAAAAGGGAATCTCGTTCTTTGAAAACTAAAAAAGGTGCGTAGCGTATTGTAGAAGTATTTTGAGTAAACAGTATCAAATGAGAGTTTGATCCTGGCTCAGAACGAACGCTGGCGGCGTGCTTAACACATGCAAGT
>Ga0316617_100000319_pt1 | contig 11885 bp, 32 predicted proteins | sample OWC_Aug_M1_C1_D2_FD_207801 | JGI IMG/M metagenome (GOLD analysis project Ga0316617, IMG submission 207801) | Wetland soil microbial communities from Old Woman Creek delta, Ohio, United States - OWC_Aug_M1_C1_D2_B | ecosystem: Environmental > Terrestrial > Soil > Wetlands | place: USA: Ohio... | reverse complement strand
CTCCCCACATCGTAGGGTTGGCGGCATTGGCCTCGAAAAACTTGTTTAACCGAACCGCGAAGTCGCCCTCTTCATACTCGAACGGATACCATCCAGTGTTGGGGTAATACTTCGCGAGCAAGAATTTGTTTTCAGTGATCTTGTTCCAAAGCCACATCCGATTGTTAGCCATCGGAGTTCTCCTTCAGCGTTGGATCTGCGGCTGCCTGGGCACAAACTTTTGAGGCCAAACAGTAACCGTTGCAACGAACGGACTCTCCGGGACGCTTCTCGATGTGGTGCCCGCCCTTGAGAGCCGCCACGGCATCGGCCTCGGTCGAGAAGACCGCCGAAGCCCTCTTGTTGCCGTCCTTGACGAGAGCCCACGCGGTCGGCTTCTGCCACCGCTCCTCGTCGCTGCACGGGACGTTCTGGCCGTCCTGAGCGGCTTGGTGGATCTTCAGGCGCTTCGAAACGTACTCGGTAGCCTCGTCCATCGTCCACATGGGGATCGGGATGTTGACGACGCGGGCGGGGTAGTCGGGGTTCTTCAGAGATTCGTTACGGCGCCAGTCGCCGCAGAAGAGGACGATGGCGAGCCCGTTCACCTTCTGGCCGTTCCGTTCCCTAATCCACCGGAGGACGTTGAGCTGCTGCTCCCACTCTTTCTTCCCGAAGATGAACGTCCAGACGGACGAGTTTTTGTAGTCGATGAGGATATGGTCTTTCGTCTCGAAGAGGTCGGACTTTCCGGAGATGGTCCATCCATCGAACATCGTCTGAAGGCGCTCTTCGGGAATTGCCGTAGGAGCGTCCTGTCCCGCTCGCTCAAGAATATGATGGAGTGCCTGTCCAAGCAGAGCAGGAATCGTATCAAGGACATCCATTTCGAGGTCATCCTTGTGCCTCCGTTCCAGCACCCGCTTCTGCGCCGGTCCTATCAAGGAAGTTACCGAAATCGCCTTCTCGCTCTGGACGAAATCATAGGCGTCGTTAAGGAAGGCCGCTCTCAGGACGTGGGAGATGTGGTCGGGGAGGGAACTCCGGTTCTTGAAGATCACGGGAGCCTCCCTAGCAGTTTGTAGGAGTAAACCTTCGTGCCGTCCGCGAAGATGCTCTTCAGGTCACAGTCGATGACGTAGCGGCTCCTCCGCAGTTCCGAGATGCAGGTCCCGGGGGCGACGACATTGGCCTTGAGCATCAGGTCACGGGAGGTGACTCCGTTGGAGCCTGCTTCGCTGAGGACGCGGAGGACACGCTGGAGCCGCTTGGACTTCTCGATGGTGGCGGCGTGAAAGCTCACTTGGACTCCTTGCTTTTCTGGAAGCGGCGCGCGGCGCTCAGAAGGGGCCTGTCCTGATCGGCGTGGTTCGGTAAAGACCACCACTTCTCCGCCGCCCTCACGAGCGCACGAAGTTCGGGCGTGCAGCCGTACTTGTGGCGGAGTAGTCGAGCCCTCTCCCCATCCGGGGCGAGGTCGCAGACCCTACAGCATTTCGCGCTCATGGCTTCTCCGCGAGGGCGGCGGCGATGATCGCGTTTGCCGCGTCCGCCCCACAGTTACAGTCTTCGCCCTGCGAATCGTCCGCGCACCCCTCGTCGGCCTTTGGGCACGAGTACCATGTATCCTCGCAGTAGACGTGCGAGCGGCGAAGTTTCGTCAGCGCCTCCCGCAGCCGCTCGTTCTGTTCGCGGAGGGCGGCGCAGGAAGGGCAGGTAAGCACCGTCACGATCTCGACGGGCTTTGTCGGGGGCGGCAGCCTGACACACGCGGATAGATGCCCCACCCACGGTTGACCGCATCTATCACAATGGGAGAAGCTCATCCCTTGCCCCCTTTCGCGGCGCTCTTCCAGCGGTCGAATGGGCATGGCGGGGTACAGAAGTGTGGGCACTTCGCGTCCTCGATGATCTTCGTCAGCCGCGCCACGTCGGCCTTGAGCGCTCGACAAACTTCCGCCGGGGTCATCGTGTTATGCGTGCGCTCGTCGTTGAGGGCGAGCGTGATCTCTCGGAGTTCGGCGTGCGCCGCGTCCCGCTCGGCCTGAATCGTTGCGTGCAAAGATCCGCACGCCGGAGATTCAAACGGCTCGCCGCATTGAGAGCAGAAGTCCGGCGCGGACGGGGCGGGATATTCTTTCTCAAGTTCCAGTAGATCTGGACCGTGGACGGGGCATTCGTGCGCGTCCGAAAACGGCCCGGTGCAGACCGGCGCGGGCGTGGGCGATGTCTGGACGTTGAGTAGCTCCCCCGGGGAAAGCGGCCTCGGGATAACTGGCGCGGGCGGGGCGTCACGGTCAGACTCCGATAGCGTGGCGTAGGTTCTCCCTCCGCGCACGCCGGGTGGTTTCCCTGCCGTTGAGTCCAGCGCGGGCGGGGCGGGATGGTCGGGTAGCGTGTCCGTTGACGGGGATTTCACGACGTTCCGCGAGCGGGAATCCCCACTCCCATGTCTATCCCATCTCTCTACACGATCTCCGGCTTCACAGCCGGTGTCCTGCTTTGGACGACTACCCGAATTCGATTCGCAGACCGGCGCGGGCGGGTGTTGCGGGATCGGCGTCTCCGTTCCGTCCGCGTGTACGCCCGAGACAGTAAACGTCTCCGGCGCTGGCGGGGCGGGCTTGTCGTCTGTCATGGATCAGTCCCTCCCAAGGTTGCGGTTCTCAATCGTCTCGAAGAAGAACTCAACGAGAGCGCAGATGGCGATGAAGAGTCCGAACGCCATCAGGGCGATGAGTCCCTTGAAGATCCAGATCAGGATGTTCCAGAGGATGATGTCGCTCACGGCTTCCCCCGCTTGGAGCGCATCGTCTGCTGCGCCCGGTAGAGCAGCGCAACGACCTCGTCCACGTTGTGAACCACGGTCACGGGGCCTCCCTTCCACGCATCCGCCCAGTCCTGCTGGTTCTTCCGGAGCGTCTTCTTGCCTTCCTTGACCTCGACCAGAAGGTTCTCTCCGGCGAAGCCTACGAGGAGATCGGGGAACCCGGCGCCGACCTGGTGCAGTAACGCGACGGACGCGCCGAGTTTCCGGAAGGCGTCCACGACGGCCTTCTGGTTGATGTCTACCTTCTTGGCTCGGCTCATCAGTACCCCCGCGCTTTCTTCTTGTTCTCGTGCCGCGCCTTCTGCTTGCAAGACTGGCAGGTTTCCTGCCCCGGCCTGTGCCCTTCGAGGCTGATGACGAGGCGATAGGGCGTGTACCCCTTCGAGCAGGTGCGGCAGACGGGTCGCCCGTCGTGGGCCGTCATGGGCGAGCGGTGGGGCTTGTCGTCGTTCATGGCGTTGTCTCCCACAGTAACTTTGTCCCCGTGTCTGCTGCTTTGCGTTTTGTATCCCCAGCCCATGCCCATGAACCGCCACCCCTTTCTCCGATCAACTTCCAGCCAGACGCCCGCAAACTAGCACCACTCTCGTCCTTTAATGTATAGGTTCCGATCTTTTCATAGCCGAGTGCGAATGCAGCACGCGCCGCAGAGCCATAAAGGAAGGAACATGCGTTGTTTGTCCCGTCCGTGCAGAGTCTCGTGACTTCCAGCGTTAGGCCATCGTCACGATGACGTGCTACGGGCCTGCCTACGATAGCAACTCCGACAAGTTTGCCGCCGATAACCGCGCCTAGCGAAAACTTGTGACCGACGACTCTCTTGTGATGACGATGAAGAGAATCGACAAATTTATTCGCCTCCTCCAACTCGACATGAACGAGCCTAAGTCTGTCATTTTTTGGCGAGTTCATGACGGGAGAGGCTCCTCTAGCTTCGTGCGGTTGAGGATGCGGGACAGACTGAGAAGCTGTTCCTCGGGGGCGGCGCAGACGGGGCAGCGGTCGTATCGGTTGATGACCGAGTCGCAGTTGACGCAGAGGTAGCTTTCTGAGAGGGGCATCGCCACGATCCAGAACCGCTCGTTCTGCGCCATGTCATCACGCGGCTGGCCTGATGCCGACGAGGTTGTAATACTTCCCCCGCTGCTCCAGCCGTGCGTAGCAGAGCTTCCCCAAGAGGGTCTGGGCCACGTTGGCGACCAGCCCATCGAAGGTGGACGCCTCGATCCCGCCTTCCAGCGTGACCTGATGGCGGACGTAAGCCTTGCCGGGGTTCTTGGACTCGGGGCCGCTCACTCCCGGCTTGTCGGCGTATCCCGTGACCTTCACGGGGCCGATCTCCTGGCCTCCGGCTGCCGCCTTCGGAGCGGGAGCGGGAAGCGCCTGCTGGATCGGGACGACCGGAGCCGGAGGCTCGAAGTCGAACGTCGAGAGAGCCGAGGCGATCATCTCGGGGGCCTCGGTGAGAGCCTTGAGATAGTCACGGAACTCCTCGAACGAGACGGCGCGGACGTTCAGCATGTGCTGGCCGAGTTTCCACGAGAGCTGGAAGCGCCAGTCCTCGCCTTTCGTCGTGTCTTTCGTGGCCTTGGTATCACTCATTAGTTCACCTACTTGATAGAATCGTAAGGGGCTACGCCCTTGACCGCTTTCCACGCGGTCGGGTACGACACCTTCAGGGCTTTCGCGATTGCCTTGATCGTCGCTCCCATCTCCGACGCTTTCCGTGCCTTCTTGATGTTTTCCGAAGAGATCCCCAGGGCCGGAGTCTTCGGCACCTTTGGCTTCTTCAGCTCGGCGATGAGGGCGTCGAGACCGCCTCTTTCCTTTTTCGTCGTGGGTTTCTGTTTCATAACTCATAACCTCCACCCCCTATATAGTGCTACTTTAGCGTTCTGTCAAGAGTCATATTTATCTTTTTCGAATGCGTCTATGTTTTCGTCCGTCAAGATAGCCAGTATCGCTTCCCCTTTTTCCGTGAGCCATGAGCATCTGATGGCGGTCCCGTGTTCCGTCAAGTCGAGCCGCTGCATGACCGACAGAAAAACGTAGGCAAGCGGAGTCCACTCGGACTCTCCACAAAGGAGCGTCCGCTGTCTCTCCCACTGGGGTTCAACGTCTTTGTGGTCCTCGGTTCCGTATTCACTCCGGCATGCCTCTAGGTAGTCGCGGATCAGTAGCCAGACCCCTTTGGTATCGCAGCATCCGCAGATGCCGAGTGCCTCGTCCAGTTCGGTCATCTCTTTCGGTAAGCTCATGTTCGCCTCTTGTGTTCCGCGTGGAAAGAAGGCTCCGGCTGCTCGTGGAGGAATGCCGACTTCAATAGCGCCTTATCGAGAAGGTCCAGAAAGGCTTGGTCTTCTTCGGGCTTGTAGCGGGCGCCTTCGATCCAGCGGAGACAGTCCAGCTCGTGAAAGCCCCGTAGCCTCCATTCCTTAACCTGCTGCTCCTCGTCCGCCGTCAGGTCGGAGCGTTTCAGCTTCGGCATCGTCTGGAAGTTCCTCTCCCGCCAGAGTGGCGACCGGCGCTCGTCCGTTCCGCAGTACGGGCATGGGCCAGTCTCGCGGGAGTAGGGATCGGAGGCGGCTCGGGTGGTGTCCTCGCAGGGGCGGCAGAGGAGGAGGGCGTCGGCCCACGGGTTACAGCGGCAGGTTCCTTCGCTCATGGGCGCTTCGCCATCTCGGTCATGGCCGCGTATATAGTGGCGTTGAGCGTGGCGTCTTTGGCGTCGGCCATCTTGGAAGTCCCGTCCGGGCGGTAGCCGTCTTCCGTGTACCAGCGTTTCAAGTCGGGCGTCGGGTGATACCAGGAACCCTGATACAGGATGCCGGTCCCGTCTTTTGCGCGACGTAGCCCGTAAAGGGACGATCCGGGGCTAGAAGCCGTCTGAGCGGGTTTGCCCCCGTTTGAGCCGTTATGGGCGAACGTGGGAGAAATTTCGGTCCTTTTCTGCCATGTTGTGCAGGCGGCTCGCCAGTCGCGCATCGGCTGATTCCCTATGCGCCAGCCTTTCGACTCGTAGAAGGCGAGAAACGCCTCCGGATCAAAGGCATAGTGCATTTGAATAACATAGGATCGGATCTCTTCTATGGAGGGTGCAAGAAACGCTTTTCTGCCGGGTTTGGCCTTTTGGGGGAGGGAGTCTGAGGCGAAAAACATCCGAAGGCCGTGCCGGATAGCCTCGGAGAAGCTCCTGTCGTTTGCGTGGCTCCAGGTTTCGATGAGGTCGTAAACGTCGTCGTCGCACATGAACGAGACTTGCTTCATTTGGAACCCTCCATTCCAAATATAGAATCGGATTCTATTCTGTCAAGGATCTTTTCACTATACAGACCCTAGATAGACGAGGGGCTTTCCCCACGGGATACCTCCCGCGAGTCCCCAAACGGTCTATGCGGACCTCCAGCTTAGTCTTGAGCAGCCTTGCGGCTATCCCGTGGGACCAGGACGTAGCCCCTAGCAGGCGGATCAACTACCGCCCCGTAGCCTGGATTTTCGCTGGCGACCTCGCTCCGTACCTCTCCTATGTCCCCGGAGAGATGACAACCGGGTGCTTGCGGTCCAGCCGTTTGGGGGCTATATTTGGATCGCATCGTAGTCCACCCGTAGACTAGGGCCACTTTACGGGAGATGCAAGAAAAAAATGGCCGGGGGCGGGGGTAACTCCCCGCCCTTCTCGTTTCCGGCCCTAGCGCGGATGCGTCCACGTCGTCCTCCACCATTCCGTAAGGTCCGCTGAGATGACTCCCAGCGAGTAGAAGAGGCTCCCCATGAGGAGAATGGCGAGCGCCGCCCCCAAGACTCGGCACAGGAGGCGGCGGATAGCGCCGGGGCGCATCATGAGCCCACGCCACGGTCAAGCTCTCGGTTGCAGCGGTCGCAAATGCCTCCGGACTTCGCCCCCGGCAGCTCGGAGCCGCACACCTCGCACAGGACCGGATCTTTGATCCCGTGGCGCTCACGATAGAGCGCCGGGTTAGCCTTCTCCTCCTCCTCGTGGAGCGTTGCGGTCAAGGTCTGATCCGCCATCCTGAAATGCGTATGGCAGAGACTCCGGAGCGTTCCCTGAAAGTTCTCGAAGATGCGCTCTCCCTCAGGGATCTCGTGATCTCCGAAGATGCAGAGCACGGGAACGCCGGGCCGGCGCCGGTAAGCGTAGAGGTCCGTCAGGTTAGCTTTCATTGGCTTAGGCTCCTTTCGCCTTGGCGATAGCGGCGCGAATCTGACGCGAGAGCGTTTCTGTTGCTGGTTCGCTCCAATCAATCCCGACTGTTTCTAGCGTCTCTTCCAGTGCTGCGAGGAGATCCGCGTTTAGTTCCCGTAGCATGGCGATCTCTTGACAGGCCGCAAGATCTTGCTGGTCTAGCGTCAGAATCGCGTCGGCTTTCTTCTCGGGTTTCCCATAGGCCACAATTTCAAGAGCCTTTTTGAAAGCTATCCGCTCGGGGACAACGTGTTTGAATGGTCTGGGTGTGTGCTTCGTTTCTCTCACGGTCTAGACTCCTTTCGGGTTAGGGATCGTGGCGGCACAGCGGTAACAGCGGAGGAGCTTCCCACCGGGGAGCGGCCATGTCTGGTAATGCCCGCAGCGGGCGGGGGAAGGTTCCTCTTCGTTCCATCCCTGGGACTGGCGCTTTTCCTCGGCGCGAAGCTCGTCATCCTGGAACGGGGACGGGGAATCGTCAGGGTAAAACATCTCTTCCTCCTTCTGGCGTTCCTCCCATTCTTCCTCTGATGGGAGAAGCGCTGAGAACCCTGGGTCGTCGTGGCCGTTCATGGCGTCGCCTCAGCGGCCGGCGTCGCAGAATGAATCGTGATTGATAGGGAGAATGCAGGGGCGGACGAGATCATCCGGGGCAAGCGTTTTCTTCCCGCATCGGTGATAGAACGATTCAGGAACCCACACGAAGGCGTATCCATCTTTCAACGCCCCCCCGATCAGTTCCCCGCTCCAGTTCATCTTCCGGCAGAGAGCATCGGCGGCGGCCCGGTGTGCCGCTTCTCCCGACAGCTCGTGAGGATAGGGAATCGAGACGCGGTTTCCGTCTTCGTCAGAGGCGGAGATCCTGGAGCCGCGCGTATCGGTCGGCCCGTGATACTTCGTCCGGATGGCTTTCATGGCATTAGTTCCTTTCGTCCGGGAGCGGATAGCGTTTGACGAAGGTGACGGCGTCGCGGTATCCCGCGAGATAACCGAAGCTCCACCCGAGCCAGATGGCGAACCCGTAAGCCAGGGCGGCAATGACGTAGATCATTAGTGGCTCCGATGGATAGGGCATTGGGAAACGCCAAGCTCCATACTGAACACCGCCAGGCGGGCGGCTTCCTGGCATTCCTTGCACTCTTCCCGTGCTTTCAGAAGCGCCATCCGTTCCCGATATTCGCGGGAAGTTGCCTGCCTGCCGGATGGTAGGGTGTAGCCGGTTCGTGAATAGCCGCGAGAGTAGCCGTAGCGTCTCATGGTATTTATCCCCTTCCTTCGTGCTAGGCGTTAACGATCCTAGAGCCTTCTACGGTCAATCCGCACAGGTGGAGCGCCGCGATAGCTTCCCGGCGCGTGCCGAAGAGGCGCCCGATGAATCCGGAGGCATCCCACAGCCCTACGATTGAGGCATCGTCGATGCGATCCCCGAGAATGACGCACCACGCCGCGTTCGTTGGCAGATAGGCGAGTCTCATGTTCTTATCCCCTGATGGCCTTAGCAGCGGTGGAGTAATAGCGCCACGTTCCCATCGTTTCGACGGACCAGGGGCGCTTCTCGTTTCCGGGATGGCCCGCGACCATTAGGAAACCGGGAACGGACCAGAGGTAGACGGTAAACCCGGCGTTCCTCGCCTGCTCCATTTTCGGGGCGAGTGATTCGTAGGGATAGCAGCCTCCGGGCATGAGGTAGTCGCGGAGTTTGAAGTCTACAGTGTCAGGCTTTTCGCTCATGTTCTCGAATCCTCCTCTCGGTCTAGGCGACCGCTACGGCTCACGGGTCGCGTGAGCCGTGTGCCGTGGCCTAGACTTCGGTGCCGAGAGCTTCTTGGAAGACTTCGGCAAGATACTCGCGTGTTTCCGCGTAACGTCTCGGGAAGGCTCCGGAAACCTTCAGATTGAATCCGTAGGCTAAGGACGGAGTTACCGTGAGCGTGAAATCCGTCCATCCGTCGTAATAGCCTCCGTCGTTCATCGAATGGTAGGACCCGGTGAGGACGAGCTTCTCAGGTGTGGAGCGGGAGAAATCAAGCTCGGTTTTACCGTCGATCCCGGAGCCGTGCGGGAGAGAATCCACTAGCTTCTTTATCTCTTCGGCGTGACGGAGTTTCCATTCCTGATTGTTTGATTTCTCGCAATTCTCGATTGCAACGAGACGAGAAGAAATCTGGGATGCGACGGTCTTTAGCATCGGCGTATCCTTTCTTACAGCTGCTTCAGGCCAACCGCGGCCAGGGCGGCCCGGAAGGCGAGACGAGCTTCGCGGACGGCCGAGTGGTACGTCTCCTCGCGGTAGATCATCCATCGCGCGTCGTCCCGTGCCTTGTCGATGGCGCGAACCGCGTTCAGGCCGTGGCGGTTCGTCTCATCCGTGAGGGGGCCGCAAACGAGATAGCCCTTACGGTTTCTCTCTGCCCAAGCGTTGAGAATGCCCAACCCAATCAAGTAGTTCTCTTTTTCTGTTAGGCCAGCCCTAAGAGCTTCGAGGGATTCGGCTCGGTTCATCGGCGTATCCTTTCTTACAGGCTCTTGAGGCCGACCGCGTTCAAGGCAGCGCGGACGGCGAGACGGGCTTCGTGCTTGGCGACGCCATCCGGCCATCCGAGCGACTCGCCGGCTGGATGCAGGGATTCCTGGATGGCGCGAACCGCGTTCAGGCCGTGGCGCTGAGCTTCGATGAGCGGCCCGGCGTAGTCGAGTGGCGGGAAGTAGCTGTCGGTCGCCCATGCATGGAGACGGGCGAGTGAATCGGCTCGGTTCATCTCTTGTTCCTCCTGCCACACCTATAGCACGATAGATGCCATACACGATAGACGAGAATCAATGACTTAGAACGAGGGTCTGACAATTAACGGCGCTTGTGAAGAAAGCGACAGCAAAAAATTGTCGGTTTGCCTCAGCCAGGGGCCGCGGGAGGCGAATCACAGCGCGCCCCACTGAGCCGCCATAGCCTCCGCGATGCCGGCGAACGTCCGCGAACGCTCGCGCCAGCGATCAGGAGAGGGAGCCATACGATGCACGCGGGCTTCCCTGCCGTCTACGATCAGCGTAGGAACGAGCCTAGGCAGAGCCTTCAACCAGAGGCAGGTAGCCTTTGTCTCACCGTGGCCGAATTGCCATGGCTGGATTATCTGGTCGGGCTTCCTGATCCGGCTCGAGATGATGGAGACGGGATTCTCCAGAGCTATGCGCGGGATGGGAGCGTCGAGTAGCAGGCGGACGAAGCTCAGCGCTTCGGCCTGTTCCGCCTGTTTCTCTTTGAACCATCGGGCGCCCGATACCGCAAGATGGGTGCATGGCGGATGGGCGATCAGGAGATCCCAACCATCAGAGAGGATGTCGCGGACATCACCATGATAGTGGGGTCCGGAGACTTCCGATGGTAGCAGGTCGCACGATAGGGCGTCATGACCGAGACGCCGAAAGGCATCGCGGACGATGCCAGAGAATTCGCACGCGACGAGAACGCGCATCAGCGGGTCTTGAGCGGTTCGCGGGCGTCGAGAACGTAGTCGTCGAGCGTAGCGGTATAGGGGAACTCGGGGCCGCTCCAATAGCCATCCCAAGGACCGGAGAGATTCAGTTCATACGCAACGCCGTGAATCTGTCTGGCGCGGTAGGCCGCGGCCTCCATGGCCTTGGCGCCCGTTCCGTGATACTTAGCGTGAGCCTTGTCTTTGTTCATCTTGATCCTCCTGTTAGTCGTTCTCGGAAAAGAAGCGCTCAGCCAACTCGTCCTCGACGCGCCGGCACTCAGGGCAATCGGGGGGAGCGGGCGAGTCGCCGGAGATGAACGTGCGTTTGCAGATGGTGCAGACGGCCTGTCCGGGGGCAGGGCGCATAGCCTCGCGTGCTAACGCCTGAAGCTCGTGGAGTTTCTTGCTGCTCATCTGATCCTCCTGCATCCACTATAGCAAGGGCAATGCCATCGCACTATATCAACGGGTTAGAACGAGAGGCAGGCGGAAACCGACAATGGCCGTCAGTCTGCAACAGTTACGCTGACACTTTTTGTCGGAATCAGGATCGATTGATCCGATTAAGCGGCTGCGCCCGGAGCTTGCCTTAAATCCTAGCCCTTGGACTATATCCAACTCCAGCCAGGAGCATCCAATCCGTTGGCTATTAGAGGGATACAAAGGGGGAAAATTGGATTTGTGCTTACATTCTATGGATTAGTCTGTATCTCTCGCCTGTTATCTTCTAGCGAGTCAATACTTTAGCACGTATTCTTGTACGCTCTGTTCAGTCTTTCCTAGCTCTCTTCGTTCGCTCCCCGTCGTCGGCTTCCCACTAGAAGCCTCCTCCGGTCTGACCCCCGGTCGGCCGCCCACCCAGCGGCCGCCGGGAGAGTGATCCTAAGGATAGCTAGTGGCGTGAAGTAGGTCATGCTTCGGGCTTCGTCCCTCGCCCTCGCACCTCGCTCACCTTCGTTCGCTCGGAATACTTACTCTCATTCGGGATGGCGTGTCAAGTTTTTGAAGGTTGGAGGCGAAGTCGTTTCTTTGGAGCAAATACGGTGTTACGTTTTGTAACAGATTAGACATCGTCGAATTCACGAGTCTCTTCGATGGCCTTCCACTCCTGCCGTCTCTTTACTTCCCGTCTGGCCTCTTCGACGGCAGACACCGTCACTCTCGACTCCTCCGGTATGTAGTGGAGAAACCTGTCCCGTTCGTATTCGCGCTCTTCGGAGTCGAGGAGGAGGAGAGCCCGTTCGAGGGCAAAGACGGCACGGGTCAATCGGTGAGGGCTGGCTGTCCTAGTAGATGAACCCACGGCTCTCCTCCTCTCTCAGGTCACGGGCGGGGCGGCGTGGGCGGCGGACCTGCCTCGCGGGCCGCCTGGATGGCTGGACCGAGCAGGAACTCTTCG
>Ga0316617_100000316_pt1 | contig 11901 bp, 19 predicted proteins | sample OWC_Aug_M1_C1_D2_FD_207801 | JGI IMG/M metagenome (GOLD analysis project Ga0316617, IMG submission 207801) | Wetland soil microbial communities from Old Woman Creek delta, Ohio, United States - OWC_Aug_M1_C1_D2_B | ecosystem: Environmental > Terrestrial > Soil > Wetlands | place: USA: Ohio... | reverse complement strand
AATTTACCAATTTTGAATGCATACTTCAATAAGACTTATCTCTCATGTAACGTGATTCAATCTGTGACTTTGTTTTATCGATTACTACTTCAAGGTTGTATGGTAGGACAACAATATAAAAACAATATTACAGTAATGTTTGAGGGTGTACTGAAGCAAAAGGGCAGAGCCATTCCCTATTTTGATTCTTTGACGATTGAAGGGTGATCGGAGGAGGGTAAGTAGGAGAAAAATGGTTCTGCTCTAAGAGGTTAGGTCTTCCAACTTCTCGCAAGTTCGTTTTAAACTTGCTATACCAGTCAATCTCCGGCCCAAACCGTTTTCCCCCTCCAGGCAAAGCGTATCGTTATTGATTTCCATTCTTATAATGTATATCTTTCCGGTTGTCTTATCTTTGAACCTGTCCCCTATCTTCATCATAACACCGTATCCTTTCTTGACCCCCTGAAGACTATTATGGTTTGAGGCCAACAATTAACCTGCGAAATCCGGATCTAACCTTATTGCCTTTTTTTCTGGATCAGCGAGGTCGAGCTTGATGGGTCTCCGGCAAAGAGGACATTGTATAAACTCTTTAGTTTCCAGCCCAATCCTGCTCAGTTTGAATTTTCCCTCACAATGCGGACACAAGGCGTCAAAATCGAACATAGGTTTCCCTTTCTCCAAGATTTAAAAATAAGGTGGCGAATTTCTGACCTCGTTTGCCCCGTTAGAAATAATGCGTCGCTGATCCCTCCGGGCCAGAGGCCCTCTGGGCCGGCGGCTGCAGCGGGGTTTAACCCGCTGCGCCAGCGCCTGCGCGGCGAGTGCTTAACTCGGTTTCGAGTCGCCATGACTGGAATTTCTAATGGGGTTTATTCTTTGGGTTTCTCCTTGACCTCGTCTTCTACCAAAGGCAGGAATACGGATTCCATGTTGTTTGGATTGACAAACATGGATTGGAATCCGTCCTTCGTTCCCAAAATGATGGTGCGGGGATCAACGCTTTTAACTGTAAAGATTTTCCCGCTTTCTATGTTTTTGAACATGTCCCCTGCTTTGATCATGATAATTCCTTTCTTGAAAATAGTTAAGATTCTAAACTCTTAACTTATCTTTTTCTCCCTTCCGGTCCGCCCAACAAGCCAGCCCTGACGGAATCATTGTCTGCTCCACCTTTTCAAATTAAAAAGGTCTTGCACGAGGCCTCGGGGGCTTGATCTTTTCGGAGTTGCTTTTCTTTACGGAGAAACGATCAGATTTCTTGTTGGGCATCGATCGTGACTTCTCCTTGTAAAGGTTTTCCAGCCTATCCTCCTGACGTTCTGTCAGTGCATGGTTTTTATCGAAGTCCCCCACCGCAGTTTTGAGAAATTGGTCTTCAGCCTGCGTTAATGCATACTGATTTAACCCTGACATAACCCAATCAAGCCTTGCTTTATTCATAACGACTCCTTTCCAGCCTGATGACTTTCTTTAAGTTCTTTTTTATTGCTATCTTCCACGGAAGCCACGTTTATCCGTTGCCTCTTTTACCAGCAGGTATTTGCCCATGAAATCCTGTCGGTTCAGCATGGAAGCAGCTCTCCGGCCTTCCCATTGCGTGGACATCTCCACAAAGGCAATACCTCTCGGTTGACCAGTTTGCCTGTCCTGGACAATCTTAACGGACATGACGCTTCCGGCTTTCGAGAAAAGGGCTCTGAGTTCGGCTTCGGTGGCCTGGAAAGGAAGATTGGCTACATAGACCTTCTTATTCATTTTTTCTCCTTCATGCTTCCGGGGTTGGTTGGATATAATCCTAATGATCTCTCTATTTGCTGAAACACTCAGTACACAATAGTTTTTTGTCATTCGGTGCAGGAACCTGAGTGATCACTTCCCTTCCGCAACCCGAACATAAAACTTTATAGGATTTTGGACGCCTTAAATGGCTTGGTTTCGGCCCACGATGATTTCCACGCCTTCTCCGCTGTACCATTTGGTCAACCTCTTTTCTGCTGTCTGATTGAACTGCTTGAAGGAAACAGGATTAATAACGGTTTCCGCGGCCGCTATAATCCATTCGCCCTCGCCCTCCCTGTCCTCCGGTTCTTCCCTGATCCGTGCGGGCACGCGCCTCATTTACATTGATTTGTTTGCCCAGGAGTTCCTTCCCATTTAGACTTTTGATCGCCGTTTGAGCCTGAGACTGTACAGACATTTCTACAAAACCAAACCCTCTGGACTGGCCAGTATACTTGTCTTTGATCACTCTCGCTGAGGTTACCTCGCCAAAAGATTCAAAAGCCTGCTTAATTGTTTCTTCTGTTGCATCATAAGATAAGTTTCCTACATAAATATTCATATCATTCTCCTTATTATACGTTTACCCCGTTAGAAAACCCGGCTGCTTGCAGCGGGAATGACGGGATGGTCGTTTCCATTTTAGCGAACATGGGGTTTAAAGCCGCATCGGTGCTCGGATCATCGGATCAAAGATACCCTACTGCTGAAAATCAGGGACGACCCATAATAATCCGATCCTTCCCAGACCCTACTTCACAATTTTCAGACTATTTGATGTGCCGAAAGGGTTCTTAACAAAAGGACCGCCATTGGGATCATTTTGCCATTCTCCATCCACAAAGAATTGATACTCATATTGACCCGGATTTAGAGTGAGTGAGATCCTCCAGATCCCCTCCTGATCCATTGTCATGGGATGCGAAGAGGGATTCCATTGATTAAAATCTCCTGCTGTGGAAACACTTCGTGCCTGAGGTGCTGAGAAGCTGAACTCTGTTTTCCTTACCTTTTCAGTTAACTTAGCTTTTTTCTCAGATCTTGTCGCCATAAACTACCTCCTAATCGTTTTAAACTGTCCCTTCCACTTGATTCTATTAAGTGGGGACTCTCTCTTATTTTTTTGTCATCTTGGAAGGGCGAAATAAAATGTTGCACCCTTGTTGACCTCTCCTTCAGCCCACACTTGTCCGCCGTGTCGCTGAATAATGCGCTGGACGATAGCAAGCCCAACGCCGGTTCCTTCAAATTCATCGACATTATGGCGTCGTTGAAAAACTCCAAACAACTCATCGGCATACCGCATATCAAAACCGACACCATTGTCTTTGACACAATAGATATTTTGATTTTCTTTGACCCTACAGCCAATTTGAATGACTCCGGCCCCTTTAGGTCTTGTGAATTTGATGGCATTGGACAGGAGATTAACAAAGACCTGACGAATCATTGATTGGTCGCCTAGGGCAGGAGGAAGCGTTTTAATATCCAATCGCAGTGTTTGCTCAGGGATGATGCTTTTAAGTTCCTCAAAAACCGCCTTTGCAAGTTCTCCCATGTCGATGTCCGACTGTTCCATCTGCTGACGTTCTGAACGAGAAAAGGTGAGAAGATCGTCAATAAGTTGCAGCATTTTGTGTGCATCCGAATGTATAATGCTCAGAAATCGCTGTCCCTTTGCATCAAGATGGTTTGAGTATTTTTCTAACAGGACACGAGAGAAACCGCCAATGACGACTAATGGCGTGCGGAGATCGTGAGAGATAGAGTAACTGAAAGTTTCTAACTCTTTGTAAGCGGCCTCAAGTTCAAAGGCCCGGTGCTTTAAGGCCTCGTTCAGTTTTTTGATTTCATCCTCCGCTCTCTTGCGCTCGGTGATGTCCTCGATGGCCAGAAGGATCATATGGACACCGATGCCTCTACTATATATTTGGCGGGCATTGAGCAGCATTATTTTGCGTCCAATGGTCGGAAACTCATGGTCAACTTCAAAATTCTGAAATTGATTGTCCCTGGGAATGATCTCCTCCAAGAGTACCCGTAGCTTAGAGATATTCCACTGACGGTTGCCAAGGTCATAGATCAACCTCCCCTTTGTATCCTCTGGTGTCACTTTGAAAGTCTGATAGAAAGAATGGTTGACTGAAATCACTCTCAGGTTGGTATCAAGCACGACCAGGGGTTCACGTACTGTCTCTACGATACTCTCAGCATATTCACGAGCTTCCTGAACGGCCCGCTCAGCATACTTTGGTTCGATCATATCCTGTTGGAGTCGTTCATTAGCCATTCTCATGCCCTTGTTTCTTACAAAAAAATTTAAGGGTGCATTCCATCTCATGCAACATCGGAGTTAATCTCCAGCCCTAAGACCGTTTCCTTTCCAAATCTATGTCAGTAACAGGATTTATCTTAAAGCGTTTGCTCAATGGGATCTAATATTCCCACCTTCTCACTTGGTCTCCAGTTCTTTGTGCGGCCAAAACGGACATTCGCCTGTATCTCGAACTTCTTCCATGTCCATTACCCCTTCCGAATCTTTTCGGCAGTTCAAAGTATCCGTAAAAACCAAATACGGGCAATTGCTTTCGCAGAGAATTCCTGAACGATCTCTCACCTCGTTATGGAAAGCCTTCATACCAATTTCCCCTTGCTCATCAGACCCGTTCGTAAATTTTATTCCATATCGCCATGCGGGATTCGAACTCTTTCAATTTAGGGCGGCAGCTTTGCAGCAAACAATTTTCTCCCTTCTCTCATCCACGTTACCCTCAACATTGATTTTCTTCAGAACATTGCTCCGCTTCAGTTGCCCCTTTTGTAATGATGTTGTCATCATAACATAACCTCCAGCCGATTTGATCGGCTGCCCCATACTCCCATAGCCTACTGCTATACAATAAATAGAATGTGCTCAATACCCCAAAATCACCTGTCTACCACAGGTAGTTTGGCAACATAGGGAAACAGGGGGTTTCTGTTCCCCTATGTTGTAATTAGAATTATGTCCATCTGTTTAGCCCCATGGATTGATATCAGGGACTATTCAACCTTTTCAGACAGAATCAAAGTCTCTCGTTGAAGAGGAGACGGGACATAGACCAGGTTGATTTCGATCTTTCCAAGGGCCTTCCCTTGAACAGCCATCTTTGGGATCGTGACATCCAAAGTGCCTTCGGTAATACCTTCAGGCGGAAGAGCTTTCCAAAATGCATAAACCTTATCAATTTTCTCTTCAGGTTTAAAAGGGATCGGCTTTCCAGCTTCATCCAGGTATTCAAGAGTAACCGCCTGGATATCCAGGATATCTTTCGATTTGTTAGTGATCTTGATGTTACCCCTGAGGGTCGGTGTCTCGACGATCTCTTTAGAAGTTGTGTCTACGACCGTGAGGACTTTAAGGTCACTAAGTTCCACAAAAAAATTTTTCCCTTTAAGCTCAGACTTCTGGGGAGCCAAGTTCTTTGTGATTTGCTCCTGTTTGAGGGCCCCCACCTTCTTCTCCTCCTCCTTAGTACAACCAAAAAGTCCAATTACCAGACTCAGAGCTATGAATATGAAGATCTTTATGAAATGCATACAATGTCCCCCTTTCTTGGGTAGTAAAGGTTAGTAGGAATATTAGACACTTAGATCCGCACCTCTTTATAGATCCCACACCTCCTTTCCTTTTTTTGCCAGCTTTCGGTAGATACAGGTAAGAGACTCGCTTTTGGCAGATCCTGGTAAGAGACTCTTCGGGGCTGGATAAAAAAACCCGCAAAGAAGCTGTTTTGAGTTCTTTGCGGGTTTCCCTCACGTCCTAAAAGGACTCTTTGCAACTAGGTTTGATTTTCTTATATACTATTCTCTGCTCAATGTCAAGATAAATCGTTAATCTTCAAATCATCCGTCAGAAGGCCCGAAACAATTGGATTTAACAAACCCTGCGTGAATGGCTTGCCACTATCCGCACCTCCCCAAAGGTTTCAATTTGAAAAACATATCAAATCTTTAAATTAGTAGATAATGACCCCCTATCGATTACTAATTGCAATCAAGCATGCTTAGCCAAAATGGCCCCTCGTAGATTTCAGCTTGCTATATTGTAGTTTATGATTGAGGGGAACGAGGAATAAGGCTATCTTCCTTTTCTGCAGTTGTTTATTCCGATGACAAACAAGGAAGTTAGTTTCAACTGAAACAAAAAAAGCAGGGCTGAATTGACCCCGCCTTTCCCCTCCTCAAATTAAATATAAATTTCCCTCCTAGTTATAAAGGATGAACTGGCCCCCCATTAATTTCTACTTCAAGGAAAAACATCTCGTTGAGGTTCAAGTTGTTACCAAAGTATTTTTTCCCCCAATTTAAAACCGATTCCTTGGTGATTCTTTTAGGGTTACTTCTTCTCTCTGGCAGGACTCCGATTAACTGATAACCTTTTATTGGATCGTGGAAGTAAAATTCATAGCCTACCATTTTCACTTCATCCTATATCTTTTCTCCCGAAGGTGAGGATAACTTTCTCAAGGACACTTGCCACCCTGTAAGCCTTTTCCTTCCCAATTCTCTTTTTACTCCAGTAATAAATGGAAAGATTTTTATTAATCAGGAAACTCCCCATTCATATCTCCAATTAAGGTCTTCTCTACTTACATCCTACTAACTTCCACCCCCTTCATATGAAGGGTTTTGCTTCAGCGGGGTTTTGATATACAAAACCAATTAAAACCTTTAAAAGTGGACACGATTTACCCAAAAGTCCCAATTTACTTCCACTATGTGTGAAAAAGTTTTTCCACACATGAGTCTCAATCTTCGTTGACTTCCCTATACCTCTCTGGTAGTCTCTTGCCTAGACTGATGTTTTCTAACAATAACCTCTAAACCATTGTATGGGAGATTATGGGTTAAGAAACATTTAAGTCCTTTTCTGGAAAGGAATGGGGTTTTGTTTATAGGGGGTCACCTGAATGAAATCTTTATCGATTAAGTTGGGAGTTATCTTTGTAGTTATCGGAACTGCTGTCTTTCACTATGCAGAAGCAAGGGGAGAAGATTGGATATTTTATGGGAGGACCGATAAATATGTGTGCTTCTATGATACAAAAAGTATAAGTCATCCTTCCATAAATATTGTAGAGGTATCGGAGAAACAAAATTATACGGAGAAAGGTGTAACTTTTATGGTGGAAGCAATAGGGAAAAAATATGAGAATTTGAGCCATTTAATAACATTATGGCAAATAAACTGTGCAGACAAAAAGTTTCGTTTTTTATCTTTAACTTACTATTCAAAGGAAAAGAAGGTTATATACTCATGGAAGGTATTATACTCCTCTGGATCTTTGGAAGAGTGGAGTCCTTTTATCACTGGTTCACTGGGTGAGAGATTATTCAAAGCAGTATGCAAACCCCGTTAGAAAAGGGAGGGCTTTGCCCCCACCCTCAATAATGAGCTAATGCTCCTGCTTTTGCAGGTATTTCCACCATCCCCAGCCTATCTGTCTACCGACCCCCTGCCTACTGGCAGGGGGTCCCGACCAAGGGCGGGGTAGGCAGGAATCCTGGGCTTTCTAACGGGGTAAATGAATGCGAAAGGAGGTAAAACCGAATAAACCATCAGGGTCGAAGGGAAAGGGATGACCCAAATGAAAAGTTCATCAATTGATTCAGGACTTATCATTAATACCGAATAACGATTGAATTCTCAATCTACGATGGGTGGAAGGATTGGTAGCAAAGAAATTTTTAGGTGGGGAAAGGGGAAGAGGGTCAGAAGGATCTCTCTCCCCCGTTAATCCTATTTTTCCACAATGGCCTCAACAGGACAGACCTCAACGCAGGTTCCGCATTCGGTACATTTCTCCTCATTGATCACATAGGGTTCCCCTTCTTCAATGGCTTCAGCAGGGCATTCTTCTGAACAGGTCCCACAAGCCACGCACTCCTCCGTAATCACATAAGCCACCGGCATCACCCCCTTTAGTGTTAAGAAATTTCTAAAATTTCTTTCTCCTTAGCGGCAAGAACGCCATCTACTTTCTCGATATATTGGTCTGTGGATTTTTGCACTTTATCCATCCACTGGTGTTGTTGATCCTGAGAAATCTTTTTATTTTTTTCTAATCCCTTCAGTTGATCATTGGCCTCTCTTCGGATGTTTCGAATTCCTACTTTTGCCCCTTCGGCCATCTTTTTGACGACCTTCACCAGTTCCTTCCGACGCTCCTCTGTGAGGCGCGGGATATTGATGCGGATGATCTTTCCATCGTTCGCTGGAGTCACCCCAAGTTCGGATTTAAGGATGGCCTTTTCAATTTCCCCGATGACAGAGGTATCCCAGGGTTGAATGGTAATAAGCCTGGGTTCAGGAACGGATAGGGTGGCCATCTGGTTAAGAGGAGTGGGTGTTCCATAGTAATCCACCCGGATATCATCGAAGAGGGCGAGGGAAGCTCTTCCTGTCCTGATCTTATTCAAGTCCGTTCTGAGGGAAGAGAGGGTTTTTTCCATCTTGGCAACGGATTCATTATATGTTTTATCGTCCATAGCTCATCCCCTCACTTTGGTTCCTACGCGTTCTCCCAATACGACCCGCTTCACATTCCCCTTTTTCTTCAGATTGAAGACAATGATAGGAATCTGGTGGTCCATGCAGAGCGAAATAGCCGTTGCATCCATGACTTTTAACTGGTTTTTGAGGACATCGAGATAGGAGAGTTCATCAAATTTATGGGCATGTTTATGAAGCATGGGGTCTGCATCATAGACCCCATCGACCTTCGTAGCTTTGAGAATGACGTCAGCCCCAATTTCCATCGCTCGAAGTGAGGCAGTGGTATCCGTTGTAAAATAAGGGTTTCCTGTTCCCCCGGCAAAGATCACCAACCGACCTTTTTCCAAATGGCGAATTGCCCTTCTCCGAATATAAGGCTCAGCGACCTCACGCATTTCAATGGCTGTCTGGACTCGTGTTTGAACATCGATCTTTTCTAAGGCGTCCTGAAGGGCAATCCCATTCATGACGGTGGCCAACATCCCCATGTAATCGGCAGAAGCGCGGTCCATTCCTTTTGCGCTCGCCGCCATCCCTCGGAAGATATTGCCTCCGCCGATGACAATGGCTATCTCTACCCCGAGATTTTTTACCTCTTTGATCTCTTGGGCGATCTTCTGGGTGACAGCAGGATCGATTCCATAATCTCCCTCTCCAGTTAACACCTCACCGCTTAATTTGAGGAGGATCCTTTTATATCGGGGTCTTTTCATGGGGGAACAAGTATTCAAGTCAACTGGTTCTTTCCTGCCGAGTCCTGGTATGTCGGGAAAGAGAACTTCCTCTACCCCGTTAGAAATAATGCCCCGCTGCTCTGCGGTCCCGCTATAGCGGGACTAGATTTTAAATAATTCCGGCAGGGTTTAATGCCCCAGCTGGAATTTCTAACAGGGTCTACTTCACCGAGGCAGAGCAGGTAGGTGTTGACTGGGAGGATAATCCTTCCCCCAGTTGAAATCTTGCAAAACGACGGATCGAAATGTTCTCTCCGATCTTGGCGATGATGGCATCAAGCAGTTCCTTGATCGTGAGATCGGCGTCCTTAACGTAGGTCTGTTCCAGAAGGCAAACCTCCGAATAAAACCTCTCGATTTTGCCCTCGACAATCTTATCGATTACTTTTTGAGGTTTTCCTGCCTCTAGAGCTTGAGTTCGATAGATGGTCCTCTCCCTTTCAAGAACCTCTTCCGGGATTTCTTCCCTCCGGATGTATTGAGGATTGGCCGCAGCGATATGCATGGCGATATTTTTTACAAAGGCTTGAAAATCTTCTGTCTTAGCCACAAAATCGGTTTCACAGTTGATCTCGACCAGAACCCCCATCTTCCCGCCGGCATGGATGTAAGAGGAGACCAGGCCATCGGTCGCAATTCGGCCTGCCTTCTTTGCAGCCGTGGCCAATCCTTTCCGTCGGAGGTAATCGATCGCCGCTTCCATATTTCCTTGAGCCTCTTGAAGGGCTGTTTTGCAGTCGATCACCCCGGCCCCTGTCCTCTGTCTTAAATCTTTGACTGATTCAATAGAAATTTCCATTCGATCCTATACCTCCTCCACTTCCTCGGCCACTTCCTCTACCTGTATCTCTTTGGGGGCTCCCAGTTTTTCTGCCCTCTCTTTTTCTTCTCTGGCTCCCTCCATCTGGAGTTGTTTTTCATAAATCTGTTTTCCCTCAATGGCCGCATCCGCAATTTTCGATGCAAACAGAGTAATCGCACGGATCGCATCATCATTTCCCGGGATGATGTAATCCAGTTCTTCAGGATTACAATTGGTATCGACAATGCCGATGGAGGGGATCCCAATTTTTCGAGCCTCCTTTACGGCAATCCTTTCCTTTTTAGGATCCACGACAAAGACGGCTCCAGGAAGGCGATCCATATTTTTGATGCCCCCCAGGGCTTTCTCCAACTTACTCCTCTCTTTCTCTAATTCCAGGACCTCCTTCTTGGGAAGGAGATTGTAAATCTCCTCATTCTTCATAGCCTCAAGTTTATTCAATCGGTCAATGGACCGTTTAATTGTCTGAAAATTGGTTAACATCCCTCCCAACCAGCGATGATTCACATAGAACATACCACAACGGGCGGCCTGCTCATTAATCGTTTCCTGGGCCTGCTTTTTTGTCCCGACGAAGAGGATATATTCCCCTTTGGCCACAATGTCCCGTACAAATTGATAGGCTTCCTTGAAGAGCTGAACCGTCTTCTGGAGATCGATAATATAAATTCCATTCCTCGCCCCAAAGATATAAGGTTTCATTTTGGGGTCCCAACGTTTCGTCTCATGGCCGAAATGAACCCCAGCCTCCAGAAGTTCTTTCATCGTTACCGCAGACATCGAGCCCTCCATTTTCTTTCCATTTTTGCCTCCATAAGATAAAAATAAATGAATTTAATTCAGTTAACATATGATTAGGCATTTTGCAAGGGAAAAAGTCACGAAATCTTGTCCGATTATGGCTAAAGCTAGGCAATGCCGCAAACAAAGCCCTGAATCTTTATTATTAGTAGCGAAATCAATAAGTTAAAGAATTAATGCCCATTTTAAGACAATCTTTCTTGCCCGATATGAACATGGAATCTTAACGTAAAGATTAGCGTTCGAAAGAGAGGAAAATCAAATCCCTTTGACATAAGTCAATGAAATTTCTCTTAAAGGGTGGAATAATTTGATTAAAAGGAGAAAAAAGATGAAGTGCCCAGGGCAGGATATGAGATTTTGGAAACCAGGGGATATTTTCGACACACAATGTCCAAAATGTGGGAGAAGGATTGAGTTCTTTAAAGATGAGGTCAGGCGTAAATGCCGTTGTGGACATGAAATCGTCAACCCTAAATTGGATTTTGGTTGTGCCCAGTGGTGCCCCTATGCCGAACAGTGTGTTGGGACAGTACCTGAAGAGGTGAAAGAAAGACAAAAGGCAGAACAGAAGGATTTATTAAGGGGTAGAATCGCCCTGGAAATGAAAAAATATTTCGGGACTGATTTTAAACGTGTCCAACATGCCATCAATGTGGCGAGGTATGCAGAGAAGATCTTGAAGATGGAAGGTGGAAATCCTTTGGTGGTGATGGGGGCTGCCTACCTCCATGATATTGGGATTCATGAGGCGGAGAAGAAATATGGGAACCCTTCTGGTCCAAACCAAGAAATGGAAGGACCCACCATGGCCAAGGAGATTTTAGAAAGATTGGGTGTCCAGAAAGAAATGATTAACGAGATCTGTGACATCATTGGCCACCATCACAATCCGAGAGAAGAAGAGACATTAAACTTCCAGATCCTCTATGAGGCGGACTGGTTGGTCAATCTTGAAGAAGAGGGGAATTTAAAAGATCGAAAAGAATTAGAGGAATTGATTGAGAAAGCTTTTAGAACCGTCACTGGAAAACATTTAGCAGAGGAACGTTACCTCGCCTAATCGGCGAGGGAGGAAGTTATGGCCAAGATGGCAGAGGCTTTTCTGGAGGCCCGAAAATCCGTTTCCTCTTTTTGCTTTTTCAATTTCTCTCTGAATTCACACCACCTGAAATGGAGAAAAAGTTTTCCTTCAAGGTTACCACTCTAAAATTTTTCTACACAACCGCATCTGCTCTCTT
>Ga0316617_100000315_pt1 | contig 11942 bp, 13 predicted proteins | sample OWC_Aug_M1_C1_D2_FD_207801 | JGI IMG/M metagenome (GOLD analysis project Ga0316617, IMG submission 207801) | Wetland soil microbial communities from Old Woman Creek delta, Ohio, United States - OWC_Aug_M1_C1_D2_B | ecosystem: Environmental > Terrestrial > Soil > Wetlands | place: USA: Ohio... | reverse complement strand
TCCATCCGGAAAGCATTGGAGGGGGTGTACGAGGAGCAATTCGAGGGGAAGCTCTGGCCGAAGGGCCTCCTGCAACAAGTGCGGGATTTCAAGTAGGGCGTCCATCCTTGGGAGAATGCAAAACCGACGACGGACAATGAAAAACCGGTCAAAGTCCTCTATTGGTCGGTTGTCGGTTTTTCATTTTGTATTGCGACGGGTCGGACCAAAGCATGATTAGCCTGCTGTTCGTCTTGCTCTTCACGCTCTGCGCCCTCGGTTTCGAGATCTGGGCCGCCATGGGGCTCTCCGCCGTCCTCTATCTCCTCATCCGCGGCGACGTTCCCTTGAACATCATGGCGCAGAGCATGGTGGCGGGCGTGGACATCGTGACGCTGGTCGCGATCCCCTTTTTCATGCTGGCCGGCGAACTGATGAACGAATCCGGGATCACGGAGCGACTGGTCCGGTTCGCGCAGTACTTCGTCGGCCGCATCCGGGGCGGGCTGGCCTACGTCACGGTGATCGTGAACGTGATCATGGCAGGGGTCTCGGGCTCGGCAGTGGCGGACGCCAGTGCCGTCTCCTCGGTGCTCCTCCCTGCGATGGCGCGCGACGGATACGACCGCCGCTTTGCGGCGGCCATCAACGCCTCGGCTGCCACCATCGGCCCCATCATTCCGCCCAGCATCCCCATGGTCTTCATCGCCGTGATCAGCGATCTGTCGGTTGGCCGCCTGTTCCTGGGCGGGGTGGTGCCCGGGCTCCTGATGGGAGCCTTCCTGGCGGTGACGATCTATCTTCATTCGCTGCGAAACCCGCTGCCGGCGACCGAGGCGCGGCGGGGTTGGGGCGAGTTCCTCCGGCTGCTCGGCCAGGCATTCCTGGCGCTCATGGCGCCGGTCATCATTTTGGCAGGCGTGGTCTTTGGTGTTGTGACCATCGTGGAGGTCGCCTTTCTGGCCGTCCTGTACGTCCTGCTGGTCGGGATGCTGGCCTACCGTAACATCCACGTCGCGGCGCTGCCGCAGATTTTTTCCCGGGCGGCGGCCACGTCGGTAACCATCATGGCAATCTTTGCCTCGGTGGGCGCCTATGGGTGGATCATCGCCAACGAGCAGCTTGGACCGCAGATCGCCAAGGCGATCCAGTCCCTGGGACTGGGCTGGGCCGGGTTCTTGTTGGTCGTGAACCTCTTCTTCCTGTTCTTGGGCTGCATCATGGATGCGGTTCCGGCCATGCTCATCTTCTTCCCCGTCCTCTTGCCTGTCGCGAAGGGGCTCGGCATCGATCCGATCCACTTCGGGGTCGTGGTGGTCCTGAATCTCATGATCGGGCTGTTGACGCCCCCGGTGGGCGCGCTCCTGTTCCTTGAGGCCAAGATTGCCGAGGTGTCGTTCGAGGAGCTGGTACGCGCAGTCGGGCCTTATCTGGTAGCGCTGCTCGCGGTCTTGGCGCTGATCACGTACATTCCGCCGCTGGTGACGTTCGTGCCGAACCTGGTGTTCCGATGAGTGGGGCGATGGCTGGGATTCGAGCCGGTCTGGATCGGGGGCTCTCGTTGATCATCGGCGGTATCCTCATCGTCATCTTCCTCCTGAACCTGTACCAGGTGGGCGGACGCTACCTCTTCGGCGTCGGGGCCATCTGGATACCGGACCTGACCCGGCTTCTCTTCATCTGGTTGGTGTTCTTGGGAACCGCCCTCATGCACCAGCGGAAGCGACACCTGGTGATCGATTTCCTGCTGCTCAAGTTTCGCCGGTCCGCCCGGAGGGCTGCCGAAGCAATGATCAACTGCGGGATGCTGGCCCTGGCCGGGGTGATGGCGGCCGCGGGGTGGCGGATCATGTTGATCCGGATGGACATCCCGTACACGGGCCTGGAGATCCCGACGGGCTATGCGTACCTCGCCGTGCCGGTGGCTGCTGTGCTCATCGGACTCACCAGCCTGGCGAATATGGGGGAATGGAGGCAGGCGGGGCGCAGACACGAGCAAGCGGAGACGCGCCGATGAGCGGCCGGCGCCGGGTGCGCCACTGCACGAACTGACCGACAAGAAAGGGGATGCCCGTGACCACCGCAAAGCGCAGATCGCCCCGGAACGCGACCGCGTCCAGGCGCCCGTCCCGAGTGATGCCGGCGAATGCCGTTCCTGCGAAAGAGCGCCCCGACAGGGTCGCCCTGCTGACCATGATGATTCGCATTCGGGCCTTCGAGATGAAGCTGGCGGAGCTGGTCCGGGATCTGGTGATCAAGGGGACGCTGCATCCCTACGTTGGACAGGAAGCGGTCGCGACGGGGGTCTGCTTTGCCCTGCGGACCGACGACTACATCAGCAGCAACCATCGGGGCCACGGCCACGCCCTGGCCAAGGGCGCCGACATGAACCGGATGATGGCGGAGCTGCTGGGCCGACAGACCGGTTACTGCAAGGGGAAGGGCGGTTCGATGCACATCGCCGACCTGGACCTGGGCATGCTAGGCTGCAACGGCATCGTGGGCGGGGGCATCGGGATCACGGCAGGGGCCGCGCTCTCGGCGAAGCTCCGCGGGACGGACCAGGTGAGCGTGGGCTTCTTCGGCGACGGCGCCGCCAACACGGGGATCGCGCACGAGGCGATGAACCTGGCAGCGACCTGGCAACTGCCGGCCATCTTCATCTGCGAAAACAACCAGTACGCCCTGTCCATGCCGCACGCCAAGGCAGTGGCGGCGCCGGATATCGCGTCGCGGGCGGTCGGCTACGGCATGCCCGGCGAAGTGGTGGACGGCAACGACGCGCTGGCCGTCTGGGCCGCGACCCGAAAAGCGGTATTGTACGCGCGGCAGGGCGGCGGCCCGACGCTTCTGGAATGCAAGACGTACCGCTGGCTCCAGCACAGCCTGCGGGTGAAGGGGCCGGACCGCCCGGCCGACGAGGAGGCCGCCTGGAAGGCGCGCTGCCCCATCGCGCAGCTGCGGGGGCAGTTGGCGAGCGAGAGGCTGCTGGATGACGCCGGCTTCGCCGCTATAGAGGAAGCCGCGAGGGGAGAGGTTGACGCGTCGGTGGCGTTCGCTCTGGCCAGCCCGGAGCCGACGCTCGATGAGATCGAAACGGACATCTACGCTGGGGGGTTCGTGGAATGAACAGCGCACAGCAGCAGGCAACCGTTGTCGGGGCGGGAGTGCGGGAGATCTCGTACGCCGAGGCGATCGCCGAGGCGTTGCGCACCGAGATGCGACTCGATCCCCGGGTCTTCGTGATGGGCGAAGACGTCGGGAATTTCGGCGGGCTATTCGGCGGAACCAAGGGGCTACTCGACGAGTTCGGTCCGGAGCGGGTCCGGGATACGCCGATCTCCGAGGCCGCGCTGATCGGGGCGGGCGTGGGCGCGGCCATCACCGGGATGCGGCCCATGGTCGAGATCCAGTTCGTGGACTTCACCGCCTGCGCCATGGATCAGATCGTGAATCAGGCGGCCAAGATCCGGTTCATGCTGGGGGGCAAGGCGGAGGTCCCGCTGGTCATCCGGACCCCCTACGGCACCGGCCTCAAGTTGGCCTCGCAGCACTCTCAGAGCCTGGAGGCGTGGTTCACGCATGTCCCCGGCTTGCTTGTCGCCATGCCCTCGACACCGGCCGATGCCAAGGGACTGCTGGTCACGGCGCTGCGCGATCAGAACCCGATCATCTTCCTGGAACACAAACTGCTCTATCCCACGCGCGGGCCGGTGCCCGAGGAGCAGTACACGATTCCCTTCGGGCAAGCGGACGTGAAGCGAAACGGCACAGACGTGACGATCGTGGCCACCGGCCTGATGGTGAGGCGGTCGCTGGAAGCCGCCGACACGCTGGCCGCCGAAGGGATCGAGGCCGAGGTGGTGGATCCCCGGACGCTGGTCCCGCTGGACAAGGCCGCCATCATCACTTCCGTCAAGAAGACCGGCCGCCTGGTGGTCGTCCACGAGGCAGTGAAGCGCGGCGGCTTCGGCGGCGAGATCGCCTCCATGATCGCGGAGGAGGCCTTCGATTACGTCGACGCCCCCATCAAGCGGGTGGCGGGCAGGAATGTTCCCATTGCCTTCAACGAGACGCTGGAGAGGAAAGCCATTCCGTCGGCAGAGGACATCGCCTCCGCCGCCCGGTCGCTGATCCGGTAGGGGGCCGTTCGCAGAAGCCCGCCCGCCCGAGAATGGTGTGTAGAGCCTGGCGGCGTTGTCGGTCCATCCCTTTCCGATTTACTTCGGAAAAATCTACCTTGACATCTAGATGTATATACATTAGATTCCGCCACATTCTCGGAGGCGGGAATGACGACGGAAGCCCAATTCATTCCGAACTACTACCGGGTCGAGAAATATCTTCGCGATCGCATCCGCTCCGGCGAGCTCAAGCCGGGTGACCCGGTCCCCCCCGAATCCCAGCTCGTTCAGCAATTCAACATCAGTCGGATGACCGTCCGCCAGGCGCTCTCGCGCCTGGTCTTTGAGGGTCTCATCGATCGCCAGCGCGGCCGGGGCAGCTTCGTCGCCGAGGCGCGATTCCAGCACACGCATCTCTTCCCGAGCTTCGAGGAGGAGATGCAGGCGCGCGGCGCCACGACGTCGCACACGTTGATCGAGAAGCGCGTCGAGCCGGCCGAGGGGAAGGCGGCTGAGAGCCTGGGCCTCGCAAAGGGGACGCCGGTGATCGTGATCGAGCGCCAGCGGTTTGTGGACGGGCAGGTCGTCGGTTATGAGATCCGGTATTTCCCCCGCTGGATCGGCGACGCCCTGACGACGGAAGAATTGGAGGGGCAACCCCTGGTGCCCGCCATGAAACGAATCCTGGGGCGCGTGCACACGCACCTGCGGCTCCGCATCACGGCGTCGGTGGCCCGGGTGAAGGAAGCCAAGATCCTGGAGACGAAGGCTGGTGCCCCGATTCTGATCCGAGAGAACATCTGGTATGTGGAGCCGGAGGGGCCGATCCAGTACGGCAAGTCCCTGTATCGCGGGGACCGATACCAGATGGATCTGAATCTGACCTCGTGGCCCCAGGGTGGAGGCCCAGCGAGAGGCCAAGGCTGATGCGCCACAAGACGGTGGTTCTCTACACCCTGTCCATCCTGGCGGGGCTCGTGCTGTGGGAACTGGTGGCGGCCCAGTTCTCCAAGGTCGTCCTCTCGCCGCCTACGGCGGTGGCCACGCATCTATACGCTCATACGATCACCCTGGAGCTGCCGCGGCTCCTCTGGTATTCGTTGGGCCACACGGCTCTCGGTTACCTCTTGGCCGTGGCCGTGGCCGTTCCCCTCGGCTTCCTCATGGGGCGGAGCGAGCGAGCCTTCGCCATGTTCGACCCCATCGTGAACGCCCTCTACTCCATTCCGACGATCGCCTTCGTGCCCTTCCTGGTGATCTGGTTCGGTCTCTTCTTTCAGGCGCGCACGGCGCTGGTCTTCATCATGTGCGTCTTTGACATTCTGGTGACGGTTTCGGCAGGGGCGCGGAATGTGGAGCGCACCCTGATCGATGTAGGGCGGGCGTTCGGGGGGGGGCGGTGGGACCTGTTCCGCAAGGTGCTTTTTCCCGCGAGCCTTCCCTTTTTGTTCACGGCGCTCCGGATTGGGATGGTCCGGGCGGTCATCGCCATGATCACGGCGGAGATGTTCTTCGCAGCGGTGAACCTGGGAAAATACATGCAGGCGGCGCAGAACCGGTTCGACAGCGCAGGCCTGCTTGCGGTGCTCACGATCCTGGCCGTCGTCGGCCTCCTGGCGCAGGAGGGGCTCAAAGCCCTGGAGACCAGGCTCCTTCCGTGGCACGTGAGGCACTGAGATGAGTCGGGTTCAACGAGTAAGCCTTCAGTGTGCGGGGATCGTGGTCACCCTCGTGGTCTGGGAGGTTGTCGGGCGGATCATGGGGGAGGCGCTCTTCGCCCCGGCCTCGGTGGTCGTCAAGGAATATCTGGAGCTCCTCCGAGACGGGACGATGCTGGCAGAGCTATTGGGATCGCTACAGCAGATGCTGGTGGGCTTCGGCCTGGCCTGCGTCGTCGGCATGCCGCTCGGGATCGCCATGGGCCGATCCAGAGCGTGCGACGTCCTCTTCCATCCCTGGGTCAGCATGTTCGTGGTGATCTCGGTGGCGGCGCTGGTACCGCTCTTCATCCTGCTCTTCGGCAGCGGTTTCGCGTTCCGGGTGGCCATCGTCTTCATGGCGTCGGCTTGGTACATCGTGCTCACGACCTACCACGGCGCCCGGGGTGTGGAGCCGCGGTTTCTGGACGTGGCGCGCTCCTTCGCGGCCTCCCGCGGGGCCGTATTTTGGAAGGTCCTTATGCCGGCCCTGTACCCGTATTTGATCACGGGTGCCCGGATCGGCCTGGTGCACGCGATTCGCGCGATGGTCGTGGCCGAGATGTACGTCATCGTGGGCTACGGTGGCCTAATTCACAAGACTGGCCTCAATATGAGTACGGCACCACTACTTGGCCTCTTGATCACGTTGATGATGGTGAGCCTGCTGGCCAATACGGGCCTCTACGTGGCCGGCCGGCGGATGGCGCCGTGGTACGAGGAGCGCCGGGCAGGCTGCTGAAAACGGCCCATCTGCGGCGTTGGAACGCTTGAGCACTCGCTGCGGCGTACCGGGAGTACGCCTCACTCAGCCCTACGCGTTCCGCCTTGCAGCTGGACCGTTTTGAGCAGCCTCATCGTAGAACAGCATTTCGGTTGTGCGTTAGAACCCGAGCAGCCGTGCGGACAACGAGACAGCGGGGAAGGAGGATTGGCCATGAGCGTAACGCGACGTGAAGCTCTGAAGGTCCTGGCGCTGGGCGCTGGGGCGGGCGCAATCAGTGGGGGTTTCCTGGGGGCAGCGGCCGGCCGGCCGGCGTGGGCGCAGGCCGGGCGCGTGTTGGACATCCCCGTCGTCGGCTTCACCCTGGGGATCCACGTTCCCTCCATGGCGGCCATGAAGGAGATCTTGCCGACCCTGCCGGGCAATGCGGCCGCCAAGACGACCCGGTTCGCCTCGCAGCGCGTCATCACCCAGACCATCGTGTCGGGGTCGGGGGACATCGGGGCGGGCGACCCGATCATCACACTACGCGCGGCCGAGGCCGGCGCGGATGTGAAGATCATCGGCCTGGTCTTCAACAGCACCAGCCTGGTGTTCGTGGTCAACGGCAACAAGGTCAAGCAGCTCCAGGATCTGCAGAAGCCGGAAATAGTGGTGGCGGTTAACTCCAAGGGGGACTTCACGCACGTGCTATTGGTGGGGCCGCTCCTCAAGCGGGGGGTGGACCTCGGCAAGGTGACAGTGGTCGAGATCGGCGGCTCCGGCGCCCGGACAAAGGCCCTCCTGGCCGGCCGGGTGGACGCGGTTCCGGTGCACTTCGACCAGGCCTTCGACATCGCGAAGCAGGGGAACTTTCCCGTCCTCCTCGATCCGGCGAAGGAGTACAAGGCATGGTTCGGCGAGGTTTACTTCGCCACCAGCGACTGGCTGAAGAAGCCGGAGAACAAGAGGGCCGCGGTGGACCTCCTCAAGGCGAACCTCATGGCCTTCCGTAAGGCCAGCAGCGACTACGCCTGGTTTGCCGCGCAATACCGGAAGCACTCGACGGTAGAGAAGGCCGCCGAGCAGGGAGACGATGTGATCAAGCCGGTCTGGGAGGTCCTCGTGAAGCAGGTGAATGCCTTCCCGGGCAACATGGACACCTTCACCGTGCAGAACTTCAAGGACCTGATTCCAGTGTACAAGGCCGCCGAATCACTGGAGGGCAAGGTGGACGTCGCGAAGATCGTGGATCGGACCTACCTCGACCAAGCTCTGAAGGAGCTGAACTGATCCATGGGCTCCGCCAAGCTGGAAGTGCGCAACGTCAGCAAGAGCTTCCGCCAGCCCGACGGCCAGCTCATGCCTGTGGTCGAGGCGTTCTCGCTCCAGGTCCCGAACCTGGAGTTCCTGGCCCTGCTGGGACCCAGCGGGTGCGGGAAGTCCACGCTGCTCCGGATGATCGACGGGCTGATGTCCTGCGATACAGGCTCCATCCACCTGGATGGCGAGGATATCACCGGTCTGCCGGGGAAGGGGCGGGGGATGGTCTTCCAGACCTTCGACCTCTTTCCCTGGCGGACGGCGCTGGGCAACGTGGAGTTCGGCCTGGAAGTCCAGGGCGTCTCGAATCCGGAGCGGAGGGAACGGGCGCGGCGGTACCTTGGCCTCGTCGGGCTCCAGGGGTTCGAAGGCTCCTACCCGCATCAACTCAGCGGCGGGATGCAGCAACGGGTCGGAATCGCCCGCGCCTTCGCCATCCGGCCCGAGGTTCTCTTGATGGACGAGCCCTTCGGGGCCCTGGACGTGCAGACGCGCGACATTCTGCAGGACGAGCTCCTGAACATCTGGGAGCAGGACCAGAAGACCGTCCTCTTCGTGACCCACGGCATCGAGGAGGCGATCTACCTGGCCGATCGGATCATCGTATTCAGCCCGCGCCCGGCTCGGATCGTCCGGGAAATCCGCGTGCCCTTCGCCCGCCCGCGCTGGGAGGAGATGAAGACCGACCCCGCCTTCCTGGAGCTGCGGCGCCAGATCTGGGCCGTCCTGAAGCAGGGAGCCGGAGGGGCCACGACATTGAGAGAGGACGCCGCATGAACAAGCGCGCCATCGGATGAATGCCTGTCGCCAGAACGACGGGGCCGACGCGCTGTTCGTGTCGGATTGTGCCTGGGCCTAACGCGCTAACGTCCCAGGGGTACGATGTCCGTTCCATCTTTTCCATACCCGTCTCCCCACCGGCAGGCACCCCCAGGGAGATTGTCAGCATCCTGTCCGCCGCCGCCAAGAAGGCGGCGGAGACAGATGAGTTTAAGACGAAAACCGCTGCCGTCAGCGCCACCCCGCGCTACATGGGTCCTGATGAGCTAGGTTCCTATTGGGACGAGATGGACGTTGAGCTGCGAGGGCTCATCGGGATGGTCAGGCAGCCGTAAAGAGGGGAGGCGACGGCCGCGAATTTTGCTATCGTCCATGCTCCGCGCCTTCGCGCTCTATGCGACGGGGCGCCGGAGTAGAATTGCGCGGGAGGAATGCTCATGCCGACAGCACACGTGAACCGGGTGGAGCTTTACTGGGAGGCGACCGGCGACGGTGCCCCGTTGGTCTGGGTCCACGAGTACGGCGGCGACTTGCGTTCCTGGGAGCCGCAGGTTCGGTACTTCGCCCGGCGGTTTCGCGTGGTTACGTACAATCACCGCGGGTACCCGCCGTCCACGGTCCCACACGCCGCCTGCGACTACTCCCAAGCCCTCCTGGTCGAGGATCTCCATCAGTTACTAACGCACCTCGGTTTGGGTCCGGTGCACCTCGGCGGGTGCTCGATGGGGGCCAACGTCGCCAGGGACTTTGCCCTTGACCACGCGGCGATGACCCGGAGCCTGATCCTCGTCGGCGCCGGCGCCGGCGCCGTCAACCGAGAGCAGTTTCTGCAGGCGCAGGCGGCAACCGCCGCCGGGCTCGAGCGGGAGGGCCTCGCGGCCCGAGTCCGCGCCTTCGACAGCGTGCCGACCCGAGCCTCCTTCAAGGAGAAGGACCCCCGGGGCTTCGCCGAGTTCCTGCGCCAGGCGGGGGAGCATGACGCCCAGGCGTGTGCCCATCTGGCGCGCGAGGTGATGGCCAAGCGCAAGACCATTTTCGAGTTGGAGGCCGAGTTGAAAGCCCTGCGCGTCCCCACCCTGATCCTGGTGGGTGACCGCGATGCCCCGTGTGTCGAACCCTCACTGGTGATGCGTGGATGGATCCCACACGCCGGACTGGTCCTCTTTCCGGCCTGCGGCCACACGCCGAATCTCGAAGAGCCGGGACTCTTCAATCTCCACGTCGCCGAGTTCCTCGCCGCGGTCGAGAGCGGGCGCTGGGCTGGCTGGTCCCGTTGAGGCCGGCGCGCTCTCAGCGGCCCGGATGATTCCGGCGTGAGGTATCACGTGCGGCATACGGACCGAGGCAACGGGAAACGAACACCATGACGGCCGGTATGCCTCGAGGCGACGCAACCGGTGACGGCGTCCGCCATCGCAATATGGGCCGCCGCCGGTACTGCCCCCCGCCTCTTTCGGGCCCAACGGGCCGCGCCCGGGGTCCGGCTTATACGCCCGTCCGCGTGTCCGCCACCGTGCGCGACTCGACGGAGAACCACAGGAAATCCACCGTGGTCCCTGCGTCTCCCGGCGACTGCGCGAGCAGGCCGACTCGCACCGTGCGGGGAAGTGGAAGGTGGAACCGTCGCACCTTTCGCCAGGTCTTCCCGTCCAGCGCATACTGCATTCCGATGACGTCGCCGGTCCGGCAGATCTGGAGCCAGACGTCAGGGGCCCTCAGGTCCACGCCGTTGGCATCGTCGGAGAGGCCCCGGGTCACCACGCTGATGGCGGCCGTCGTCCCGAAGTTCGTGCTCTCGAAACAGAGCTTGGCCCACCGCTCCTCATCTTGGCGGACCAGGATCCCACCCGCGTCGTACCGCCCGGCGAACGCGGGACGGGCGTGCAGCCGGGCGACGAAATCGCCGGTGACATCCCTCCAGAGGTAGGGCCCGTTGTCCTTGGTTTTCTCTCCCGCCGGGTCCCGGAAATAGTCTGTGCCTGCGGGAACGGCCACCCGGATCCCGCTACCCGGCAAGGGCACCCAACGCAGCAGGTGCTCCCAGGCGAACCCGCGTGTCGCCAGCGTCTCTTGGGTGAGGCCATCGAGCAAGTTCATCGGATCTCCTTCATGACTAAGCCGTTGTCAAAGAATCACTTGACCGGAGATATTCCGGAAACGGCATAAGGAGCCGTAACGAAATTGAAAAAATTGACAAGTAATTTCGTAACGGCTCCTAACGGGGTGATTCTCGGTGAAGGCCAAGGTTGTTCATCGCCAGAATCTCTGTGCCGGGTGGTGCGAGAGGGGGCGCACGCGGCGGTGATCAGCGTGGTTTGTATGTACGCCGCCGGCGCGACCCTGTCAAGGACGTGGCACAAACAGTGCCATGTCATGGGCACGAAGAGGTGAGCGATGGTCCCCGCTGGATCAGATTTGCCTTGACGTTACAATGTCATGACATTTATATTTCCTCCCGCGAGTCGGGGAGGACCTACCATGCACCCAGCCGAGAAGTTCGTGCCGAACTACTTCCGCCTCGAAAGCCAGCTCCGCGAGAGCATCCGCAATGGCGATCTGAAACCCGGCAATCCCATTCCGCCGGAATCCCAACTCTGCCGCCAGTTCAGCGTCAGCCGAACGACCGTCCGCCAGGCGCTCTCCCGTCTCGTGTACGACGGCCTCATCCAACGCCATCGCGGGCGCGGTAGCTTTGTCGCCGAGCCCCGCCTTGAACACACCAAGATGCTTCTGAGTTTTGAAGAGGAGATGCGGGCACGCGGCACGACGCCAAGCATCAAGCTGCTCGGCATGCGGACCGCTCCCGCCGAGGGAAAGGTGGCCGAGAACCTGGGGCTGCCCGCGGGAACACCGGTTACGCTACTGGAAAGGCTGCGCGTGGTAGACGGCCAGGTTGTGGGCTACGAGATCCGCTACCTGCCGCGCCAGGTCGGCGAGGCGCTCACCTCCGACGAGGTCCACAACCAGCCTCTGGTTCCGGCGGTGCGTCGGATCCTGGGAAAAGCGCGGACGAAGCTGGCGTTGCGTGTAACCGCCTCCAGCGCTTCGAAACATGAGGCCAAGCTGCTCGAGACCAAGGCGGGTGCGCCGGTCCTCGTGCGGGAGCATACCTGGTACTTTGACCCCGAGGGCCCCATGCAGTACGGGAAGTCCATCTTCCGGGGCGACCGCTATCAGATGGCCGTGGATTTCACCGCAACTCCACAGGACCGACCAGAGGCCAATGAATGAAGGTTCCGACGCAGGATTTGGAAGGGGGCGCTCTATGAAGGCCATGAAGTTTCCAGAGGCGGGGAAGGCTGAGATCGTGGACGTGCCGGTGCCGACCCTGGGACC
>Ga0316617_100000312_pt1 | contig 11986 bp, 14 predicted proteins | sample OWC_Aug_M1_C1_D2_FD_207801 | JGI IMG/M metagenome (GOLD analysis project Ga0316617, IMG submission 207801) | Wetland soil microbial communities from Old Woman Creek delta, Ohio, United States - OWC_Aug_M1_C1_D2_B | ecosystem: Environmental > Terrestrial > Soil > Wetlands | place: USA: Ohio... | reverse complement strand
CCTTGGCTATGGCGCTGTTGGCGCCGACAAGGTGCCGCCAATTATGGAGCGATACCTGACAGGGCTTAGAATCAGTGGACCGGGCAATTTCTCCATCCGCAGGAGCTAACCATGGACGAGTACAGCATAGGTTTTGAGTACATCAGCGATACTGCTGCCCATACCGGTAGGTTTTACAAGCTATATGCAGTTGCCGATGCTGTGATTAGCACCGCGACGGTGCAAAACGCAACCGGCAATGCGTTTACGTCGGTTCCGCTGGGGGCTGGAGATGAAATCGAAGGCGTGTTTACCAGCGTGACCCTGGCTAGCGGCAAAGTCATCGCTTACAGGATCTGACCATGAGTGATCCCAATTTCTTTGGTATTGATTATTCGATAGGGGCAACCTTTATCGGTGACAGCACAACACGAACAGGCCGTTGGGGCGCGATTCACTTCACGACCAATACCCAGATTGATACCATTATTGCTCAGAACTACGACGGCAGTACATTATCTGGTCAGTCGTTCGGTGCTGCAACCACGCTGTATGGCGTGTTTACCAGCATCAAGCTACAGAATGGCCACTGCGTTGCCTATAAGCTCTAATGGCACTTGCTAGTCCGCTACGGAAGGTTGCCAGCAAGCTGATGGCAAAGTTTGGCGGTGTTGCAACGATCCGCAGCGTGACGGTTGGCGCGTACAACACCACTACTGGCGCAGCGGCTGAGACAACAACAGACACCACAGTGCGTGGTGTGTTGGAGGATGTACGACGCAGCGAGGTGAATGACCTGGTGCAGCAAGGCGATAAGCGGCTGATGATTGCAGCGGCTGATCTGGCAAGTGCACCGACAACGGCTGACCGGATCGTCATCAGCAGCCGCAGCCTGCAGATCATTGAGGTGCGCACCATCGAGCAGGACAACACGGCGATCACCTACGAGTTGATTCTGAGAGACTGATGGCACGTACCATCCGCATTGCAGACATCGGCGACTACGCAAGTCAGCAGTATGAAAAGCTGCTGCGCGTTGCGGTGCTGGAGACCGACAGCCGCCTTAAGTTGGCCAGCCCCGTTGATACCGGCAGGTTCCGCGTTAGCTGGCAGGTTGGCGAGAATGCAGCACCAGGCGGGCAGGCGCCAGAAGGTAGTTACACGGTCATACCGCCACTATCACGGATTGGTTACGGCCAAGAGAAGGTAGGCAACGTCTACAGCGTTCATAACAACCTGCCATATGCCGAGCCGTTGGCCAATGGCAGCAGTAAGCAAGCACCATCAGGCTGGGTGCAAAGCATCGCCAAGGACATCCAAGGGTTTGTCCGCGTCAACGCAGGCCGCATCGGCAGGGAATCATGAGCAGCACCTACAACGACGTCCGCGCTGCCATTGAAGGTCGCATCGCTACACAGATGGCGCTAAGCCCGGCATACCCGGTCAGTTACCAGAACGTTCCGTTTAGTCCACCTAACAACAGCCCATGGCTGCAGGCATTCATCCGCTTTGGCGATAATGCCTATGCAACGCTGCTGCCAACCGGCAGCGCTGGCTTTAACCGGCAAACCGGTACGCTTGTGGTAAATATCTTCACGCCCGTCGGCGCTGGCGCTGGTGCAAACTTCACCATTGCCGAGCGTGTCAAGGACCTGTTTGACCGGGCAAAATTCAGCAGCATTATTTTTGATGCTGCATCTGGGCCATCGCAGGTAACGCCAGCATCACCTGAGCCGTACTATCAAACCCAAGTTGTGATGACCTTTGAAGTGTATGTAGACTGACGCCAGCCAACTACCGTCCATAACATGGCTGTTACAGTTTTGTCCGGTACGTCCGGCGCCCTTTACTACAAGCCCGCCGGCACTACTGGTACCTTCAACGAAGCTGCCGTCAACGTTGGCACAGATACCATCACCGTTCAAACTTACCTGAACCTGAAGGCTGGAGATCCTGTCAAGTTTCGAGTGGTCAACAGCCAAACCGGCGGTGCTGGTGTTGGCACCTTGCCGGCTCCGATTTCGGCTGCCACCACTTACTACGTCCTGAGTTACGCGGCTGATACCGGTGCGCTGACCGTCTCGACTGCTGCTGGTGGCACGATCCTCCCGATCACCGACGATGGCAGCGTGGCGTCACCGAATGAGTTCGAGGTGTATTACGCCGATTACGCAGCCGTTGGTCAGGTGCAATCCTGGTCGTTTGAGATCAGCCGCGCTGAGATCGACGTTACCACCATCGGTCAAACCGCTGGTCAGTACGCACCGTTTAGGACTTACATCCCTGGCTTTGCGGATGGCACCGGTACTGCTACCGTCTACGTGACCAACGAGGACACAGCACTGTCCAACCGCATGGTTGAGGACGTGCTGCAGCGTCAGCAGGTCGGTTGCGCGTTCAAGCTGTACACCGACAAGGCAGCGACAGAAGCACTGAGCCGCAGCATCAGCATGGATGCCGTGTTGCTTACTGCTAGCCTCAACATCAACCCAGACGATGCGCAACAGGTGGAGATCACATTCCGCCCAACCGGTGCGCCATCGTTTGACTTCAGCACGAGCGCTTGATGTCCACCGCACTTGCACGCCTGAAAAAGGCAGCTAATCTGACGCCTTCTAAGCGAACTGTTGTTCTCAATGACGGCAGCGAGTTTGAGTTTTACGCGACGCCGCTAACCATGGCCGAACGTGAGCGGGCGCAGAAGATGCCTGGCGGCGATGAGACCAATGGCTTTGCCCTGAATCTGCTTGTTACTAAAGCAGTGGATGATACAGGCCAGCGGTTGTTCCAGGCCGGTGAAATTGCCGAGCTGAAGAATGAGGTGCTTGATAGTGACCTGCAGGCTATGATGCTTGCGATCATTACAGAACCGGAGGCTACCGAAGAGGTAGACATGAAAAGCCCTCAAGGTAGAGCTAAAGCGCGATAACCTGCTGATGCTGCAGTTAGGTGTAGCTAAAGAACTGGGCTACACCTTGACACGGCTTAAATCAGAGCTGACCATAGAGGAGCTGCTTCTGTGGTCGGCTTACTTTGATTTGATCAATGAAGAGCAAGAACGTAGAATGAAGCAACACCGACGGTAGGCCGTGTCTGTCGTAGCAAACGTTGCTATTAACGTTGACAGCCGCGCAGCCGTTTCAAAGCTGCGTGACGTTCAGTCGCAGGCCGGCGCAACGCAGCGTGCATTTGATGGCCTTGGCGCCGCTGTTGGCAAGTTAGCGATTGCATTTGCTGGCATACAGGCGGTTAAATTTGTTTTTGCTAAGACTGCAGAACTAGAAAGCCAAACCCGCAGCTTGCAGGTATTAACCGGCAGTGCACAAAAAGCTAAGCAGATCATTCAAGAACTGCAGCAACTTGGCGCGGTAACACCGTTTACCAGCACTGAGCTGATTGATGCGGCAAAGCGGCTGCAGGCATTTGGCGTTGAGGCAAACAACGTCGTCGAGACCACTAGAAGGCTGGCCGACGTAAGCGGTGCTACCGGCGCTGAACTGCAGGGCCTAGTGACCGCCTACGGCCAGGTGCAGGCCAAGGGTCGGCTGCAAGGTGAAGAGCTACTGCAGTTCCAGGAGCGCGGCGTAGCGCTGCAGGCAGAACTCCGCAAGATGTATGGCCTATCTGGAGATGAGTTTCAGAAGGCACTAGAGAAAGGCCGCATCAGTGCCAAGGCTGTTGAAGTAGCGATTCAACGCCTAACCAGCGCTGGCGGCAAATACGCCAATGGTGCCATTGCGCAAAGTGATACGTTAAACGGCAAACTATCAACACTGCAAGACTCATTTCAGCGACTAGCCCAGAACATAGGCAGATTCTTTGAGCCTGTTTTCAAGTTTTTACTAGATGGCATCAATGCCTTTCTGGAAAGGGTAAGCAGTGCGTCTGCAATGCAAGCCCAAGCCAGGGCTTATCAGCAAGCAGGCGAACGCACACGTGCAAGATTTGGCGCGCGTGTAATGAATCCGTTTGATACGGAAGTACAGCAATATAGGCAGCGGCTAGAAAAGTCATTAACTAAAACAGAGATGGGAGCAATTGCTCCATCGTTTAAACCTTCAGGAGCAATTGGCGCTGCACCTAAACTGCTTGCTCCATCCAGCGGTGGCGGTGGCGGATCAAACAAAGCAGCACGTGAAGCCGAACGTGCTGCTGAGGCTGCCGCAAAAGAGCAAGAGCGCGTGTCGCAGGTGATCCGCGATCGCTTGGCAGAAGGCCAAATGATGCAATTGAGATCAACTATACAAGATCAAATTGCCGCGGCCGAGATGGCCGGCAATGAGCAGCTTGTGATCAGATTAAAAGGACAAGAAAAGCAGCTAGATATTGAATACCGCTACGCTCAATTACTGGCGCAGGAAAAAGACATCAAGGCGCAAGAAGCAATTATCTATGTAGGCAACACCGAGCAAGTTGCTAACCAAAGGGAGATACAGCGCGAGTTGAATCAACTGCAAAATGAAAGTGCGCGTAATCAAATTGCAGCGCTACAGGCACAGGTTGGACTGCAGGCGCAACTGACAGAAGGCCAAAAGCGTATGGAGCAATTGCGGACAGAGTTTGCTCAGCTTGCAAATCTTGAGAGCATCTCTATTACTGCAGCAGATAATATCGGCGGCGCATTTGGTCGGGCGTTCCAAGAGATTGTCAACGGTTCAGCAAGTGCACAAGAGGCACTAGCCAAGATGATGCAAAGCATTGGCGAAAACTTTGTCAATATGGCCGTGCAAATTATTGCGCAGCAAACCACGATGGTGATTCTGGGTACCATCTTGAAGGCCCTAGGCATCGGCGGCGCAGGTGGCGGCGGCTTTTCATATCAAGGCGTGACCGGTAATCCTCTTGGAGCTTCAAACATTACGGGAGGCTTTACGGCTACGCCATTCAGCACCGCCGGACTGGGTTTCCGTGCCAACGGCGGCCCCGTCTCTGCTGGTGCTCCTTACGTCGTTGGTGAGCACGGCCCCGAGCTGTTTGTACCTGGTGGCAGCGGCAGCGTTGTTTCTAATAGCAACTTGCGTAGCGCAATGGGAGCTGCACCCGGCAGCAATGGCTCGCCGGTACTCAATATGAGCTTCCAAACAACCAGCATCGGCGGCGTAGAGTACGTCAGTAGAGAGCAACTAGAGGCGGCCATGGCCGAAACCCGCCGCCAAGCCACACGCGATGGCGCCAGCCGTGGCATGTCCATGACCCTGGATCGCATCAAGCAATCCCCGCAAACCCGTAGCCGCATCGGTATCCGCTGATGGCAACGTTCCCGCCGATCACACCAACAGGCCGCAGCTTCCGCCCTGGCGTGTACCCGCAAAAAACGTACCGCGCCCTTAGCGGTGCAGTCGTCAAGCGCACCTACGGCAATTCGCCCTACGGCGCCCAGCTTGATCTGGAATTTGACAACATCCCAGACGCAACAGTGGTAACCCTGCTGGATCACTACCGCAGCCAAACCGCTGCCAATAGCCGCTTTACCCTTAGCGCCAGCGTTACCTCTGGCATGTCAAGCACCCTGGCAGCCCGCGCTAATGCCAGCATCGACGGCCTACGCTGGGAATATGCCAACCCGCCAGAGGTGCAAACCGTTCGCCCTGGCTATAACAATGTCCGCGTGAGCCTTGCTGGCGAGATCCGCAATCCACGTCTTGACGACTGATGGACATCCGCATCTGTCAGTTCTTTGATCTGACCACCAGCAACGGCAACCGGCACCTGTTTCAGAACTACTACGCCAACGAAAACAAGACCTACGGAGGCCGCACCTACTCGTTCGCTCCGTTCCGCGCTGAGGGTGCCATCGCCAGCCTCAACGGCGAGAACAACATCCTGCAGATCCTGTTTCCCAATCTGGAGATCGGTGTTGTCATGCTCCAGGCCGGCGACGGCAACCGCCTAAGCACACTGGAGCTAACCACCGTCTGGCTCACTGCCGATGGCAGCTACACCAACAACGTGCAGACCGAGTATTACGTTGGCGTCGGCAGCAGCATCAGCGACACCACACTGGAGCTGCGGTTCCGCTCAGCTATTGACAGCGTGACGAGCAACTTCCCCAACCGCATCCTCACCCGCGAGCTGGTGGGACCGTTGCCACTTGACGCTCAGCTTGTGCTGCAGTGATCAACGTCAACGACTTGATCGGACTGACCTACGGATGGGCCCATCGCCCTGGTGACGGCAGCGACCAGACGGACTGCTTCCAGCTGGCCTGCGAGATCCACCGCCGTTTTGGCTTTGCGGACTATTCGCCGCAATTTGACTGGGTTTATAACGATTACACCGACGACAGTTTTCCGCGAATCCGTATGGCCCGCTGGCTGCTGCAAAACGGCAGCCGCCTGACCAATCTCCGGCCAGCCGCCGTCGCCCTGCTGCCCTCCGACGTTGGCGCTGCCCTTGGCACCGTGATGGAAGACGGCAGCACTGTTTTTATTGGTCCGGCTCATAATGTAGTAAGGGCCCAATTGCCAGAAGGCACCGGCCAACTCTTCTGGATGGAGCGATGACCCGCAAGCTGCTGCCCTACGAGCACGACCTCATCGCTGCCCTTGGTGTCACCAAAGAAGAGTATCTAGATTTTCTTGCTGTCCAGCAAGCATATACCGACGCAAAAGAAGGCACAGTTTTTGATGTCCGCAATGATCCGGTCAGCATTGTTCTTGCTGTCATTGGCATCATTTTTCAAGTTGTTTCGGTTCTGCTAACCCCACGTCCCGAGATCCCATCCATCTCAGCAGCTGGTGGCGAACGCCAAACCCGTGAGCAGCGGTTTTCGCCACGGTTTGGTTTTAACAGCGTCCAAGAGCTTGGCAAGTACGGCGACACTGTTCCGCTGGTTTACACCGACCGCTCCAGCAGCGGCAACCCCAACGGCGGCGTCCGCGTCGCTGGTGCCCTGCTCTGGTCTGCTGTCCGCAGCTACGGCAGCAACCAACTGCTGCAGATGTTGATGCTGCTGACCGGTGGCGCCATCACCCGGATCGATCCTTTGAAATCTGCCTTCGGTCAAACGGTCATCACTGACCTGATCGCCCAGAACAAATGGATCTACTTCAACGACAACGCCACTGGTGCATTGCGTTGGATTGATGAGCTGAATTCCACCAGTGACGCCGACCCCACCAAATACGGCGGCGCCAACGACAACCCCTACCGGCTGCAACCTGCCGTCAGCAATACCCGCGTAGACGGCTTCAGCCAGGCGTATTCGCCCAGCAGCTCGAACATCTTCGGCGCTTATAGCCCTGTCCCGATCAACGTCAACACCTACCTACGCAACGAAGCAGGCGACAAGGGCTCTCGCAACATCGAGATCTATGCCAATGGGCAAGGCTTGACTAATAACGGATGGGCTTCTGCTTTGGCATCCATTCCCCTTGGCCAGACACTGCAGCTGCAGTTCAAGTCAACCGGCAACCCGCCAGCAGGCACCGCCTTCGACGATGACCTAGTGCGTAGCGCCATGGACACTCGCCGGACACTGGCCAGCGTGTTTGACGATGCTGGCATCTTCAAGCTGGGCTCTGCTCGTTACCGCATCAGCCGCATCACTGGCACCACCACCGACGAAGGCGATTTCTTTGTTGACCTGGTCTGCATCGAGGCTGGCCGCGCACCATGCCTGCCGTACTCCTATGCCGACATAACGGACACTGCCGCCGATTACAAGTCTCAACCACAGTTCGTCAACAACCAGCAACTCATTGACCAGTTACTGGCCGAAGACGGCAGGAACAGCGTTGGCGCACCAGCAGATGCAAGCCTTCCCGCAGATCAACGGTTTTCCGTCAACACAGCCAACGACCTGTTGCGCTCTGGCCAGATCTGGACGCTTGCAACCAAGACTGGCACAACCTTTGCTCGCGGTTCAACCTTAAATGTGTCCACGCAGTACTACGCCTTCAAGCGCAACCTAACGGACGCGGAAAAGGCAGCCCTAGGTCAGTTCAGCACTGCTCAGGCCGTAGCAACCGTCGGCAGCGACGACCTGTTCTACCTCAAGGCCATTGCCCGCGTCGAAGAGGCGTCATACACAACGGTGTCGCCCTGCAACATTGCCGACATCGCCCTTAAGGCGCAGGTTTACCGCCGCATCTCTGGCAGGCAGCAGACATACGGCAGCGAACGCCGTGCCGGCTATGCCATCAGCGACAACGGCACCCAGCAGCGGGTGTCCATGTTCCTGCTGCATTACCGCATCGCCGGTGGTGCATGGAGCACAGCCCCTGGCATCTTTGCCATCCGCCGCGCAGCTGAGCAGGATAACTTCATCTACATCAAATTCAACGGCGGCGCCACCGCCCAGAACTGGCAGTTTCGATTGGAGCCCGTCGTGGATCCACTGGCCGAAATCGCCAAACACAGCTTCATGCGCCAGTCCAACGGCACTGTCCGGTATTTCTACCTACAGAATTCAGGCAATGCCGCGACGCTGAGCCTTGGCGCTGGTCGTGAGTTGTACTTCACCGGCTTCACGCAAAACAGTCAACCGAGCGGCCTGCCGCCACTGAACGACTCACCCAACGGCACCAACGAATGGGACTGGTTCAACCTTGATGCCGACACCCAACTGCAAACCTCGTTCGAACGCGGTCCCGAGATGGGCATCACCGCCGTTAGCGAGCAACTAACGCAAAATTTTGCATCCACGCTGTACGCCAACTTGGCGCTGATCGGCTTCAACGTGTTCAGCGGCAAAAGCCTGCAGGACATGCGCTCGTTTTCTGCCTTCGTCACTGGTGGCAAACCAGTACGCCGCATCCGCACATCCGGCAACGACGAAAACAACAACACATGGGGCAGCCCGACTTACCGCTACTACCCCGTCACGCCCAACGGCCCAACCAGCTTTGCGCCCGACATCTTCTTAGATACCATCCTCGACGCGCAGGACGGCATCGGCAACTACGCCAAGATCAACGGCATCGACCTGCGCCAACTGGCAATCAGCAAGCGGTTTTGCCAGGCCAATAACCTGTTCATGGATGTGCTCATTGCTGACCGCCAGAACTGGCGCAGCTTCTGGGCGAGCAATGCACCGTTCAGCTTGCTGGAGTTTGCCCGCATCGGCGGCCGCGAAACCCTGATCCCCAGCGTCCCCTATAACCCGGCCACTGGTGCGCTTCAGCGCCAGATCCAAGTGACCGCTTTGTTCAACCAAGGCAACATCCTTGAGGACAGCTACAAGGAAGAGTTTCTGGACTACGACGCCAACGTCCAAGACATCATCGCCACCATCATCTACCGCGCCCTTGACAGCAATGGCACCTTTGCCGTCAACCGCTCGATCACGGTGCAACGCCGCGACACCAACGCAGCCAATGCCATCTTGCAGTCATTCGACGCATCAGCTTTTGTCACCAGCGAGGCCCAGGCCATCCTGTTCGGCAAGCTGATGTGCAACACCCGCCGGCACGTTCGCTCGGCCATCGAGTTCAAGACCTATCCCACCACAAGCCCGATCTCCCCTGGCTCGTACATCTATGTGGACATCGGCCACAACGCATGGGACGGCATCACCACTGGCGTCATCGGCCCTGGCGGCAAGTTGAATGCCCCGGTGGATAATGTCGCCCGCAACGGCAGCTACTCGTTCCTGCTGTACCAAAGCGGTAGCGGCGTACTGCAAACCACCGCCACCGTGAGCAATGGCGTTGCGCCAGCACTGGCACCACGCGAAGGCTGGCTCTATGTCATCGGCACCAAGGTAAAATCCCGTCGCGTCTACCGCGTCAACGAGGTGCAGATGGACGAGGAAGGCGAGGTGACTATCCGCGGCACAATTTTCCCCTGTGATGCTGCTGATAACTCGCTGATTGCAGATTTCAGCGACGGCCTGTTTACTATCCAACGCTAGACTGACACCATCAAGCTACGCCTACCATGGCCTTCTTTACCGGGCGCACTGGTGCGCTGTTCCTGACCTCTGTCGGCAGCGGCGGCGTTAGCCCCAGCGTTACCGAGCAAGCCCTGAAGCTGCGTGACTGGTCACTGGAGACCAGCCTGGAACTGCTCGAAACCACAACCGTCGATACCGCCGTCAAGAGCTATACCCCTGGTGCCGTCAGCTCGACCGGTAGCGCCACTGTCCTGTACTACCGCCGCGAAGGCACCACCAGCACCGAGCCCGGCGTTCAGTTCGACCAGTTCCTGAATCGCATCATGAAGACCAGCACTGCTGGTGTGACCGAGTCCGACCGTGTCGGCATCGTCCTGCGCGTGGGTCAGACCGCTGGTTTTGCGGACATCAAGGACGACATCGCCTTTAACGCCTACATCACCAGCGCATCGATGCAGGTGTCCACCGGTGAGCTGTCGTCGGTTGCAATCCAGTTCACCGTAGATGGACCCTTCCGCGAACTAATTGACGCATGACGTACTTCCTAGGGCAGTACGGCAAGATCAAACTTCGCCGTAAAGCAGCTGGTACATTTATCAGCTCAGTTCTGCCTGCAGACGTCAATACCATCCTCAACCGCTTTGGCTTTGACGGTTCCGTCGAGAACATTCTCACGGGCGACCAACTGGTCATCACCACAAGCGACCCACGCGGCCTGGATTTCCTGCCGCCTTCGACTTGGCCAGATGGCGAAGGCGCAACCTTGAATCAGGTTGTTGCCTACTGCAATATCAACGCAATCGGTGGCATCCGCTTATTTGAAACGTTCAGCGCTGCAATCAACAACGACCGCAGCGTTGAGTATCCGGTAGAAGCTTTTACGGGCGATGCAATCGAGATCTCTGTGCAGATCTACGGTTCCGTCGAGCGCGTCCTTGGTGATGTCCGCAGTTACACGTTCAACACTGACCGCGAGTCGCTGGAAACCACGACGATGTCAGACCGCTTCAAGCGGATGTATTCGGCTGGCTTGATCAGCGGCTCTGGCTCAATCGACTGCATCTTTAATACCAGCAACAGCGGCCTGGTGGAGAATCCGCTGCTGATGCTGCAACTAATCAACCGCACCGACATCGGCAGCGAGTTTGATTGTTATCTGCAACTCACCGAAGACGACGCCTATCCAACAGCGCAGGATATTTATTACGAGTTCCAGGCGATGATCACGCGCACTGGAATTGAGGTAGCGCCTGACCAGACCATCAACTGCGCGATTGACTTTGTTACCACTGGCGAGATCAAGTTACTGATCGGTGAGCCGTCTGGTTACATCCTCAAGGAAGACACCGACCGCCTGCGCCTGCAGCAAAACCTTGACTTCCTCATGACTGAAGTCACCGACTAAACTGCTAGAAGACTTTTTGCTGTAGCCGGAGCTGGCGCATGGCTGACCAGAGAATTACCCAGCTCACGCGGCTATCCGAGGCGGACGTCGCGGACATCGATGTCCTGCCCATCGTAGATATCTCGGCCAGCGAGACCAAGAAAGTTACCGCCAAGGACCTGTTCGAGGCTGGTGCAGCCCTGGCCGATAGCGCCAGCATTGACCTGGTCAAGCTCAACCAGAGCAGCACCACCAAACTGGGCACCGTCTCGCTTGCAGACGATGCGATCACAGCGGCCAAGCTAGCCAACGACTCCAGCATCAATTACGGCCCGACGGCACCGGCCTCGGACAATTTCGAGGGTCGCGGCCATGTCAGCAGCAGCACCAAATACCTGAGTGTCTGGGACGGCAGCGCCTTCCAGCAAGTCATTGCTCCAACAGCCGGCATCGAAGACCTGGCGGTCACGACCGGCAAGATTGCTGCCAACGCAGTCACCACGGCCAAGATCGACGCCGCTGGCCTTGGCACAGCCGCCATCGCCAACAGCGCAGTCACGACCGCCAAGATCGCTGACGGCAACATCACATCAGCCAAATACCAGGCTGGTGCTGTTGACGCAGCCGCCATTGCGGACAATGCCGTTGGCGCGGCAGAACTGGCCGACGACGCGGTCGATACCGCTGCCATCGTCAACGCCGCCGTCACCGAGGCAAAGATTGCCACTGCTGCGGTCACCAATGACAAGCTCGGCACTGGTGCGGTCACCAACGTCAAGATTGCCGAC
>Ga0316617_100000311_pt1 | contig 12005 bp, 9 predicted proteins | sample OWC_Aug_M1_C1_D2_FD_207801 | JGI IMG/M metagenome (GOLD analysis project Ga0316617, IMG submission 207801) | Wetland soil microbial communities from Old Woman Creek delta, Ohio, United States - OWC_Aug_M1_C1_D2_B | ecosystem: Environmental > Terrestrial > Soil > Wetlands | place: USA: Ohio... | reverse complement strand
GGAAATAGCAAACTTCGTGGCAAGACCACAGAGATTTTCAAATTCAAAAAAATATTATCTTCGGCTCTTTCAATAATAAATAATTGCTATATAATGTAATGAAGAAGTTATTGAATCTTAACGAGGAGTTATAAAGGGACTATGAACGCTGACGACAATGACCAGCAGTCAGACCCCATCCAGGAGGCCAGAAGAAAGTTCCTGAAGATCGCCATTGCTGCCCTGACATTCACGAGCGGCGTTGTGCTGGGCCTGCCCTTTATCAGGACCATATACCGTTCTGCTCCGGTAAAGAAAGCAAACTGGAGCGAAGTAGCGAAACTGACGGCCCTGCCGCAGGACAGGCCGGTGAGCATCAAATTTCCGACCCTGTCCGAGGACGCCTTTGTCCGCGGACATGTCGTACGTTCTGTCTGGGTGATAAAACATTCAGAGACTGCGCTGTCCGTATTCTCCCCTGTCTGCACACATCTTGGATGTTATTTCGCCTGGAACCAGGCAGCAGAAAGGTTTGAGTGCCCCTGTCATGCAAGCGTCTTTTCAATAGACGGAAAAGTGCTTGGCGGACCTGCCCCGCGGCCGCTCGATCTTCTGTCGCACAAGGTAGAAAACAATACCCTCTTTGTCAGGTGGGAGGAGTTTAAATCCGGTGTGACTGAAAAAATACAGGTATAGGAGGAGATGCCAGTGATAGACAGCGTATGGAAATGGTTCACTGATAGATGGCCCTTTTATCCCCTGAAGCATCTCCTGCTCGACGAAGATATCCCAGGAGGGGCAAGCTATGCATATACGTTGGGGTCTTCGATATTGGCGGTCATCGGCCTGCAGGTCGCTACCGGCATCATCCAGCTCTTTTACTTTGCCCCCACCATAGACCACGCCTATGACAGCGTCAGCTATCTGAGGACCGAGGTACCTTTCGGATGGCTTGTCCACAACCTGCACTATTGGGGCGCCAATATCATGGTCGTCCTTGTTGCGCTTCATATGATGCGCGTCTATATATGGGGCGCGTATAAATCACAGCTCACCTGGCTCATCGGCATCGGTCTTCTTGTCACAACAATGGCCCTGACCTTTACAGGTGCCCCACTCATCTGGGACATGAAAGGTTACTGGGCTGGTGAAGTGGGTTCGAGCATCACCGGCACAGCTCCGGTCTTCGGCGGGATTATGAAGAAGATCCTGCGCGGAGGGGAGACCATGGGCCAGCTCACGCTAACGAGATTTTCCGCGATCCATATCGTCATACTTGTCCCGGCCCTGTTTTTCCTGATCGCAGCGCATGTGGCATCGTTTCGCACAAGCGGCATTGTCGGGTCATGGAACAGGGAGAAGAGGAAACAGATCGGCCTTTTCTGGCCGGACCAGGTCTTTAAAGATACTGTTGTCCTGTCGATAGTAATCTTTATCCTGCTTACGCTCTCTGTCTACTATCCAGCCCCTTTTACCGGGCCTGCTGATCCGTCCAATACAACTTATCTGCCTAAGCCGGAATGGAATTTCCTTTTTCTCTATCAGGCGCTCAAATATTTTAAAGGCCCGTTCGAGACCATAGGGACTGCCGGTGTGCCGACAGCGCTTATCGGGCTGTTGGCCCTTCTGCCTTTCATAGACAGGAGACCTGAGAGAAACCCGGCACTGCGGCCCATTGCGATGCTGTGCCTTGCTCTCTATGCCGGGACTATCCTTACCCTTACGATCATCGGGTATCTCAGCCCGGGATATGCGGAGATGCCTGCCACTCCGGCCAAGACCGCATCACAGCAGCCGCCTGGCGCTGTCGCTGCTTCAGCTCCTTCAGCTCCTTCTTCGAACGCCGGTGAGATGCCCGGGGCGAAACTCTTCAAATCAGTCGGGTGCATCGCCTGCCATAGCATTCACGGCTCAGGAGGTTCCGTTGGACCTGATCTTTCCGAAGAGAAATTGAAGGGGAGGAACAGGGTTTGGCTGGTGAGACAGATCCGGGACCCGAGGGCCGGTAACCCTAACTCCATAATGCCTGCCTTCACCACACTTTCCGACAGACAGGTGAATGATCTTGCCGACTATCTGCTAAGTCAAACGCCGGCGCCAACAGGCACTGAAAAGACTTCAGCCCAGTCAGCAGCAGCTTTTCCTGAAAAAACTCCGCCTGTACCGGAAACTCCTGTAAAGAAGTCCGTAGAGGCAGCTGCCGCTTCTGAGGAGAAGCTGCCAGGTCATGCAGCCTACACCATTGGGGACGCAGAAAACGGCGCAGTCCTCTTTAAAGAACGCTGCGCCTCCTGTCACGGACCGGAAGGAAAAGGCGGTGTCCTGAACCCCGGCTCTCATGACGGGACAGTGCCGGCCCTGAGTCCGATCGACAGTCTATTCTTTAGCACTGACCCACGATACTTTGCCAAAAATATCGACATATATATTCAGCACGGGTCGGTCCCTGAGGGGACTGCCCCCTTGCTAAAGATGCTTCCTTTTGGCGACAGCAATGCCCTTACTCAGGAGGAGATAGCGAACCTCGAGGCGTATATCCTGAGTCTGAACAAAATTGACAGAGCAGCTCTCATCGACCCCGGGATGCAGCCGCTCACGTTCTTCTACCTGGCTGCCGCTTTCTTCGCCGCAGTCACGCTTATACTCGGCGGGATATGGAACAATAAATACAGGCATCGTTGTGAATAATTCAAAAAATTCACCACAGCCAAAAGTATGAGCCTCCAGGCGAGGTCAAAGAGATAAAGAATGAGAGTTAATAAAGTGGCAACTCTTCAGTTACGTGCTAACTTTATTGTTCAAATACGACCCACCCCCCTGCCCCTTCCAGGAGGGGACCATGTTCTATTCCCCTCTCGGGAGGGGACCATGTTCTATTCCCCTCTCGGGAGGGGTGCAGGGGTGGGTTTTCATCTGTAACTAAAAGGATACATAAGAAGTTTCAGGGAGGTCCATGACCCTATGACAGAACCAGCTTCTACCCTGGCCGGGCTATGGCCGATGGGTCTTTATTTTATCGCGGTACTTCTGCTGGTCACAGTTATGCTGGCGCTCTCTCATTTCCTGGGCCAGCGCCACCAGGAGAGGGCCACGGATGATCCGTATGAATCCGGGATGGTTTCGACCGGGCCGGGCCGTATGCGGCCTGATGTGAAATTTTATCTTGTTGCGATGCTTTTTGTCATCTTTGACCTCGAGGCGGTCTTTATCTTCGCCTGGTCTGTATCGCTCCGCGAACTCGGCTGGTCCGGATATATCGAGATGCTGGTATTTATCGGAGTCCTCCTCGCAGCCCTTGTCTACCTCTGGCGGCTTGGGGCGCTCGACTGGGGACCGCGGAAAAGATCGGAAAAAATTGCTGGAAAAGGTATCTTTTGAGGGTCATGAATGGAAACCCACCTCCCTGCCCCTCCCAGGAGGGGACCATGTTTATTCCCCTCTTGGGAGGGGTGCAGGTGTGGGTTGTATTCTCAGCGCAAAGTCATCCTGCAACTTAAGGGATACTTGGAAAGGACATCAGCTTTATGAAACAGCAGACCAATAATACTGCTGTATCGCTACAAGGCGTAACAGAGACGACCGAAAATAGCGTTGTCAGCAGCGGGGTAATACTTTCACGCCTGCAGGACCTCGTTGCCTGGGGCAGGAAGAATTCAATCTGGCCCTTCAACTTCGGGCTCTCCTGTTGCTACGTTGAAATGGCGACAAGCATCACGAGCAGATATGACATCTCCCGCTTCGGCGCAGAGGTGATACGCGGAACGCCGCGCGAAGCTGATCTGATGATAGTGGCCGGCACAGTATTTATCAAGGCCGCACCAATGATCAAGCGGCTTTATGAACAGATGATGGAGCCGAGGTGGGTCATTTCAATGGGGTCCTGCGCGAATTCAGGCGGAATGTACGACATCTACAGTGTTGTCCAGGGCGTGGATACATTCCTTCCTGTCGATGTTTATGTGCCTGGCTGTCCTCCCAGACCTGAGGCGTTCATGGAAGGTCTGCTTCTGCTCCGGGATGCGATAGGGAAGGAACAGCGGCCCCTGAGCTGGGTTGCCGGTCCCCAGAAGACCATCAGACCGGACCGCCCCTCATTCAGGGACATGGGCCGTCAGAAAAGACAGGCGATCACGGAACTGAGGTCTCCTGACAAGGTATGATGAGGAGATTTCCGGATAGGCAGGAAAAATTAAGGGAATTGGAAATTATTGAAATACCATTTATCGTAGGGGCGAATCTTGTGTTCGCCCTGGCCGAAGCCCCACCTGGATCAAAAAAAGGGCGATCACAAGGATGCGCCACTACAGTCCAGCCCGTAGGCCTATAGAGTATGAATAACATTCAGACAATCAGCAATGAGCTGCCAGAAAAATTCGGAGAAGCGGCTTTTTCAATCCAGCCCACCAAAGACGAGGTCCCGACTTTCTGGGTCCCCGAAGACTCTGCTGTTGAGGTTTTGAGGTATCTCAAGACAGATGCAGAGCAACCTTATCAGACACTCTATGATCTCACAGTAATCGATGAGCGTGTCCGCACGCACAGGGATGAAATGCCTGACAGTGATTTCAGCGTTGTATACCATCTCCTGTCGTACGGCCGCAACGAAGACATCCGTATCAAGGTCGCGCTAAAGGGGGATCATCCTTCCATCCCTTCAGTGACCGGCCTCTGGCCTTCTGCCGGATGGTATGAACGCGAGGCCTGGGACATGTTCGGTGTGACCTTTGACGGTCATCCGAACCTGCGCAGGATATTGATGCCTTTGACATGGTCCGGACATCCCCTTCGCAAGGAGCACCCCGCACGCGCCACGGAGATGGGTATCTTTGAACTTCCTCAGGACAAACAGGAGACCGAGGAAAACGCGCTCAAGTTCCGTCCTGAGGAGTGGGGGTTGAAACAAAAACACGATGGTACAGAATTCATGTTTCTGAACCTCGGGCCGCAGCACCCCGGCACACACGGGCTCCTCCGCATTGTGCTGCAACTGGACGGAGAGGAGATCGTGGACGCTGTCCCTGACATCGGCTTTCATCACCGGGGAGCTGAAAAGATGGGGGAGCGCCAGACCTGGCATACCTTTATCCCCTACACAGACCGGATAGACTATCTCGGCGGCGTCATGAACAATCTCGCCTATGTACTGGCCGTCGAGAAACTCAGCGGAATAGAAGTCCCTGACCGCGCCAAGGTGATACGCGTAATGATGGCGGAATTGTTCCGCATGGCGAGCCATCTTGTCTTTTACGGCACCTTTGCACAGGATGTGGGTGCTATGTCCCCTGTGTTTTATACCTTTAATGACCGTGAGAGAATCTTCGATATCGTAAGTGCAATTACCGGCGGCAGGATGCATCCGGGCTGGTTCCGCATTGGTGGTGTTGCACAGGACCTGCCTGAAGGATGGGAGAGCCTGGTGCGCAAGTTTATCGGGTACTTTCCATCAAGGCTGAAGGAATACGACAAGATCGTCATGAAGAACAGCATACTGAAGGCCAGGACAAAGGGTATCGGAAGCTATTCACTTGAAGAGGCGATCGAGTGGGGGGTCACAGGACCTGGCCTGCGCGCCTGCGGTCTGGAATGGGACCTCCGCAAGAAGCGGCCCTATTCAGGCTATGACCAGTTCGAGTTCGAGGTCCCGACTGCACAGAATGGAGACTGCTACGACCGCTGCCTTGTCCGCGTGGAGGAACTGCGGCAGAGCCTGCGCATCATTGAGCAGTGCGTCAATAATATGCCTGCAGGTCTTTACAAGTCAAAACATCCCTTGACCACGCCGCCGCTTAAGGGACATACAATGCGCGACATAGAGACGCTCATAGATCATTTCCTGAATGTGAGCTGGGGGCCGGTAATACCTCCCGGCGAGGCCTTCTCAGGGATCGAGGCAACAAAAGGGATGAATGGATACTATCTTGTCAGCGACGGCAGCACGATGCCTTACCGGGTGCGGATCCGCACTCCGTCTTTTGCGCATCTTCAGATGATACCCAGGCTGGCCCGCGGTATCATGATACCTGACCTCATGGCAATCCTGGGGAGTATCGACTTTGTGCTGGCGGATGTGGACAGATGAAATGAAAAAAGCAATTAACCGCAGAGGTCGCAGAGAACACAGAGGAAAATCAGCAGTTAGGATGAAGACCGGACTTACGGTAAAGATGACAAACTTGTAAAAAGTCAGAAAGAGACGGGTTTGTGCCTAAAGCACCTACTGTTGGTAAAAAGCTTCGTAGGCAAGGCGAGCAAGAAATGAGGAATGAGGCGTACTTACCGGTACGTTGCAGTGACGAATTTTGAAGCGCAACGCAGCATACGGACTTTTTACGAAGCCGTCAAAGATGGAGGTTGATATACTTTGTTGACTGACGAAGAGAGGAACGAGATATTGGCTGAAATCAGCCGGTATCCCAACAAGCGGGCCGCCAGTGTTTCAGCGCTGAAGATCGTACAGCGATACAGGGGATGGGTGTCGGATGAAATCAGAGACATTGCTGATCTTCTTGAAATGTCAGTCGAGGAACTCGACGGTGTAGCAACGTTCTTCAGTCACATCTACACAAAGCCACTGGGCAAACATTTGATATTCATATGCGACAGCATAAGCTGCTGGGTGACCGGGTACGACGGCCTGCGGGAGCAGCTTGCGGACCGCCTGGGTATAAGGCCAGGGGAGACAAGCGCTGACGGTCAGTTCACACTTATACCGATCGCCTGCCTCGGCAGCTGCGATCACGCGCCGGCCATGATGATCGATGAAACTCTCTATGCTGGTCTGGATCCTGAAAAGCTCGACGAGGTCCTGAGAAAATATGAATAGAGAAAAACTCCTTCTCGAACGTCCTCTTACAGGGGCGATGCGTCCGGACGGGCGACCTCTGGACATTAAGGAATACGAGGATACAGGCGGCTATCAGGCGCTGCGCAAGGCCCTGACTATGACGCCGAAGGAAGTCCAGGAAGAAGTGAAGAAATCGAACCTGCGCGGCCGGGGCGGCGCCGGGTTTCCGACCGGTCTCAAATGGGCGACCATGGCGCCCGTAGAAGACCAGCGCAGACCGCGATATCTGATCGCCAATGCTGACGAGATGGAGCCCGGCACCTTCAAGGACCGCATACTGCTCGAGGGCAACCCTCATCAGCTCATCGAAGGGATAATTATAACATCCTATGCGATCCAGGCGGACATCGCCTATATCTTTCTTCGCTGGGAATACAATGTCTCAAAGCATGTCCTTCAGAAGGCAGTCCTGGAGGCAAAGGAAAAAGGTTACATCAGGGAAAATATTCTGAATTCAGGTTATTCCTTAGACGTCATCGTACATGTCAGCGCAGGGCGCTATATTTGCGGCGAGGAGACCGCACTGCTCAGCGCTCTTGAAGGAAGACGGGCACTACCCCGGCCAAGACCACCGCACGCGACCCTTGTGGGACTCTGGGGCAGACCGACAGTCGTCGACAATGCAGAGACACTCTGCAATGTGTCGCACATTATGAAAAACGGGGCTGACTGGTTCAAGGGCCTTGGACGCACGAGCGACGGAGGAACAAAGATGTACGGCGTCACAGGGAAGGTAAAGCACCCGGGCGCATGGGAGCTTCCGATGGGAACACCTGTGCGTGAGATACTCGAAACGCACGCAGGCGGCATGGCAGATGGTTACAAGTTCCGCGCCCTCATCCCCGGAGGAGCCTCAACGGAATTTATTCTGGAGGAGCATCTGGACGTAAATATGGATTATGATTCCCTGCAGAAGGTGGGCAGCCGTATGGGCACAGGCACCATGGTTGTCCTGGATGATAAGACCTGTCCTGTAGGTTTTGTCCTGAACCTCGAACGCTTCTTCAGTCGTGAGTCCTGCGGTTGGTGCACGCCCTGCCGCGAAGGGTTGTGGTGGACAGAGCGACTCCTCGACGCTATAGAAAATGGAAAGGGAGAGCCTGAGGACCTTGAGACCTTGCAGTCTTTGACCGGCACTATGGGGATAGGCCGTACGTTCTGTGTACTTGCCCCAGGTGCTATGGAACCCCTTCAGAGTGCATTAAAATACTTCCGCGAGGATTTTGAAAAACATATCACAGGGAATAGGTGTCCGTGGAGATAGCAAATGCCGACGATCTTTATTGACAACAGACCATATACGGTGAAGAAAGAGGGCGGCAATCTCCTCCATGCCTGTCTTGATCTGGGGTTCGACATCCCTTACTTCTGCTGGCACCCTGCCCTGCATTCTGTAGGCGCCTGCAGGCTTTGTGCTGTAAAGCAGTTCAGGGATGAAAACGATACCCGGGGCAAAATCATCATGTCCTGCATGACCCCCGTAACAGAGAACCTCCGCATATCCGTCGATGACCCTGAGGTCAGGACCTTCCGCGCCGGCATTATCGAACTGCTGATGCTGAACCACCCGCATGATTGCCCGGTCTGTGACGAGGGGGGCGAGTGTCACCTGCAGGACATGACAGTTATGACAGGCCATGTCTACAGAAAATCGCGGTTCAAAAAACGGACCTACCGGAACCAGGACCTCGGGCCTTTACTTAACCATGAAATGAACCGCTGCATACACTGTTACCGCTGCGTCAGGTTTTACCGTGATTACGCAGGCGGCCGCGACCTGGGGGTCTTTGCCTCTCACCACCACGTCTATTTCGGCCGTCACGAAGACGGCCTTTTGCAGAATGTTTTCAGCGGCAATCTGGCGGAAGTCTGTCCCACAGGTGTTTTCACAGACAAGACGTTCAAGCGTCATTATACCCGCACATGGGACCTGCAGACTGCGCCGTCCATCTGCGTCCATTGCGGGGCCGGCTGTAATACTTTTCCTGGTGAGCGGTACGGTAAACTGCGCAGGGTCCGGAACCGCTATCATGAAGAAGTCAACGGTTATTTCCTCTGTGACAGAGGCCGCTTCGGGTATGAGTTTGTCAATCACTCCCGCAGGATCAGACAGCCGTTTTTGAGCAGGCGTACAGAGAAGATCACTGGACATCAGGAGGGAACAGTCACGACGGAAGGCCTGTTCAAATATCTGTCTCATCTCCTCCACTTCGGAGGCAAGGTCCTCGGGATCGGTTCTCCCACAGCATCTCTTGAAGCGAATTATGCCCTTCGGACCCTTGTCGGACCTGATCATTTCTGTTCAGGCATGTCTGAATCAGAAGCAGACCTGCTGCTTGAAATTTCAAGGATCCTCCGTTCAGGACCCGGCCGTTCGCCTTCTTTACGCGATGTGGCAATGTCGGACGGAGTTCTTGTCCTCGGTGAAGATGTAATAAACACAGCGCCGATGATGGCCCTTGCTTTGAAGCAGGCGGTGAAGAACAGACCCATGGAAAAGGTGAAGGACCTGGGGATACCGGAATGGAATGATGCCTTTGTGCGCATAGCCATGCAGGATGAAAAAGGACCGCTATTCGTAGCAACGCCTGACAGCACGGGTCTGGACGAAATAGCGAAAGAAGTCTTTCGCGCAGCACCGGATGATCTGGCCAGACTGGGTTTTGCGGTGGCAAATGCAATCGATACGGACGCGCCGGAGGTTACAGATATCAATGGTCCGCTCCGTGCCCTGACAGCAACCATCGCCTCTGCACTGAAAGACGCAAAGTATCCTCTTATAATATGCGGCACGAGCTGCGGCAACAAGGCCCTTATTCATTCAGCAGCCAACATAGCCCGGGCGTTATGCAAGACCGGCAAGCCTGCTTCTCTTTCCTTCACAATGCCTGAGTGCAACAGTCTGGGTCTCGCCCTTATGGAGGCCAAGGGCATCCGGAAGGCCTTCAAATCCGCTGCAAAGGAAAAAGCCGAGGCAGTAGTCATCCTCGAAAACGACCTCTTCCGTAGGGCCGATGAAGAGAGCGTCAACAGATTTCTTGATAGTATAGCCAACATCGTTGTTATTGCCTCGGTCAGCAACAGGACAACTGAGAAAGCGGACGCCCTGCTCCCTTGCGGGACCTTTGCCGAGTCCAGCGGCACTCTTGTCAATAACGAAGGCCGCGCTCAGCATTTTTTCAGGGTTTTTGTACCGGAGGGAATGTCTGAGGGGAAGATAATGGAAAGCTGGAACTGGCTTTGCCGTATGCTGGCTGTTACGGAGAATACACGGGGAGGCACCTGGAAGACTGACCATGATATAGCGGCTGGTCTGGCTGATGAACTGGAAATATTCAAGCACGTGCCTAATGCAGCTCCGCCGCCGGAATTCCGCGAAACAGGACAGAAAGTCCCCAGAGAAACTCACCGTTTCAGCGGACGTACAGCGATGCTGGCCAATAAAACAGTCCATGAACCTAAACCGTCTGATGACCCCGATTCTCCCCTCTCTTTTTCGATGGAGGGCTTCGGTGGCAGGCCTCCGGCAGCTCTTATCCCCAGATACTGGTCTCCGGGCTGGAACTCTGTCCAGGCGCTAAACAAGTTCCAGTCAGAGATAGGAGGACCGCTGCGAGGCGGAGTCCCCGGACAACGGATTATTGAGCCAAAACAACTGGGTCCTGCGAAAATTAATAAAGAACCGTTCTTCGACGATATACCAGGGGCCTTCAATGCGCGGAAAGACGAGTGGCTCTTTGTTCCGCTCTTTCATATCTTCGGCTCCGAAGAACTGAGCAGCATGTCTCCCTCAATTGAAGAACTTTCTCCAAAACCTTATCTTGCGCTCAATGCGGATGAGGCACAGAAGCTCGGATTTACAGACGGAGATGTTGCATATGTCTATCTGGCAGGCAAGTCTTACAGCTTGCAGGTCAGGATCAGATCCGCGCTCCCGCCGGGTGTCGCAGGGCTGCCTTTTGGCATACCCCCGCTTGAAGGCCTTTCCCTGCCTTCATGGGTAAGGATATCTAAAGAGGAGGCAGCCGGATGATCGATAATAGCGATATCATTCGGTCACTCGTTCTTGTCGCAGTAGTCCTTGGAGGCGCGCTGACTGTCGGTGGTCTTCTCATCTGGCTTGAGCGGAGGCTCCTGGGACTCTGGCAGGACCGGTACGGCCCGAACCGCGTCGGTCCCTTCGGACTGCTCCAGGCAGTCGCGGACATGATAAAAATTCTTATGAAGGAGGATTGGGTCCCGCCTTTTTCGGACAGGCCTGTTTTTGTTATAGCGCCGGCGATCATCGTTGTCACTGGACTTATGTCGTTTGCGGTCATACCGTTTGGCCGGGGGACCGTCATAGCCGATCTCAACGTCGGGTTGCTCTTCTTCCTCGGCATGTCGTCTCTTGGCGTATACAGCGTGGTCCTTGCCGGATGGTCCTCAGGCAGCAAGTATTCGCTGCTTGGGGGCCTGCGCGCCTCTGCACAGATGATAAGTTACGAGGTCTTTATGGGACTGTCCCTCTGCGGGGTGATAATGTCCGCTGGTTCCTTCAATCTCAGGGAGATCGTCGAAGCTCAGAGAGGCCTCTGGTTCTGCGTTCCCCAGTTCCTTGGTCTGGCTGTATTTCTAATTGCCGGTCTCGCAGAGACCCACCGCCTGCCGTTTGATCTCCCTGAGGCAGAGAGCGAACTCGTAGCAGGATATCATACGGAATATTCAGGTCTGAAATTCGGCATGTTTTTCCTCGGCGAGTACCTGGGTATCACGCTTGTCTCGGCCCTTATCACAGTCCTCTTCTTCGGCGGATGGCTTGGCCCCTGCCTGCCCCCGGGTGTCTGGTTCTTTCTCAAGACCTTTGTCTTTATCTGCGGGTTTATCCTGCTGCGGGCCTCGCTGCCCAGACCCCGTTATGATCAGCTCATGGCATTCGGCTGGAAGGCGATGCTGCCCTTGTCGTTGTTGAATCTCATAATTACAGGAGGCATTATCCTTGCGTCAGGCTGATGAGGAAATAAAATGCTGAATACGCTAAGGTCGATATGGACAGTCTTCCTGCATATGTTTCGCTGCAGGGAAACAGTCCTCTATCCTGAAGAACGGCCTTATCTGCCGCCCCGGTGGAGGGGGCGTATTGTCCTGACCCGCGACCCGGACAGCAAAGAACGATGTGTCGCCTGCTACCTCTGCGCTGCAG
>Ga0316617_100000308_pt1 | contig 12044 bp, 8 predicted proteins | sample OWC_Aug_M1_C1_D2_FD_207801 | JGI IMG/M metagenome (GOLD analysis project Ga0316617, IMG submission 207801) | Wetland soil microbial communities from Old Woman Creek delta, Ohio, United States - OWC_Aug_M1_C1_D2_B | ecosystem: Environmental > Terrestrial > Soil > Wetlands | place: USA: Ohio... | reverse complement strand
GGTCTTGGCGGCCAGGCCGAGGAGGAGATTTGCCAAGCCGTCCGGGTCGTAGCACGTGTCCGGGTCCGTCTTGAGGGATACTGCGTGTGGGACGACGGCGACGAAGACGCAGTCGACGCCGGGGTCGAGGATGACGGCCTCCACGAAGTCGGCGTACATGCGGTCATCCGCCATCGGGGTGATATCGAGAAATGGCGACGACGTATCCACGAGTCCGTGACGGTTGATCGCGTTGAGGCGCTCGATGGTTTCTGGCGCCAACCGCGCTTGCGTGAGACCTCGCAGTTCGTCGGCGCCCATCGTGCTCTCGAAACCGGCATTCACCACGCCGGCGACCCGGTGCCCCGAAGGCGGTTTTGCCGCCAGCAGCGAAAAGGTCCTCACGAGGTCGTAGTATTCCTCGATGGTCTCGGCCAGAATAACGCCGGCCTGCTGACAGGCGGCCCGAAAGACCTCGTAGCTGCCCGAGATTGCCGCCGTGTGGGATGCCGCCGAGCGCGCCCCCGCTTCGGTGCGGCCCGCCTTGTACATGACGATCGGCGTCGTCACGCCACGGGCAATGTCGAAGAACCGCCGGCCTTCGCCCTCGTCGAATCCCTCGACGTAGCATGCGATCACGCCGACCGATGGGTCGTTCTCGAAGTATGCCAGCAGGTCCGCCCCCTTCACGTCCAGCTTGTTGCCGAAGCTTACCACCGACCGGAAAGGCCGGCACCCGCGGAGCTTGTCGATCGCCGTCACCGCGAGTGCGCCGCTCTGACTGAGGAGGACGGCGTTGGCCTGCTCCGACGAGCGGACGGCGAGCCTGCGCTCGTTGATGAACAGCGTGTTCACCCCTCTCAATCCATCGCCGTCGGCCGAGCCGGGCGCAAAGTAGACGCCCATGCAGTTCGGCCCCAGCAGGCGGAGTCCGGGCGGCATCGCCTGGCGAAGCTGTTGGGCGAACTGCGCGTACGGTATCGACGCCGGGATCCCGGGGATGAGAATCACCGCTTTCACCGAGCTTCCCGCCAGAGCGCGCATGAAGTCGGGCGCGCTCTGCGCGGGCGCGGCATAGACGACCAGCTCCACTGAGTCCGACAGCTCCGCGAGGCCCTGGTGCAACGGGTAGTCCGTACACCCGAGTCGCACGCTGCCGCCTCTCGGATTGACGAAGAACAGGTCGGTCCGTCCCTGGTCGTGGAGCAGCTCTGCAATCTCGCGACCCAGACTGTACTTGGACGGGTCGGCGGAGACGCCGACCACGGCCACGCCGCGGGGCCGGAAAAAGGCCCGGAGATTGTCGGTGTTCGGCCCGACGCCCCAGATGTCGGCCTCGGAGGCGGTCCGGAACTCGGCCAAGCCGTCGAGGGCCACGAACCGGTTGTCGCGCGAGATGACAAAAGGATTCACCTCGAAGGCAGTGAAGACGTAGCGCGGGCCCGCCGCGATTGGCGAATACCGCAACGCCAGCATGCTCATCCCCGCCACCGCCCCGGCCATGTATTCCAGGTACTCGGGATGGCCGATCTGGTCGAACTTGTGACGGATGTGCAGCGAATGCATGAAGGCCAGCGCGTCGGGATACTCCATGGGAGGAAGGAAGAGATTGGCCGGGTCGTAGTGTGCGGCGAAGAACTCGGCGTCATCCCCACCCTTGCTGACCGTGAGGACCGGCCCAAAGGCCGGATCCTCCCGAAAGCCGATCAAGACTTCATAGCCGATGGCCTGGGTGTGCGGGACGTACTCCACGAGGAGGAAGCCAGCGATCTCCGGCGCGTCGCTGGCCGCGAAATGGGAAAGCACCTCCTCGCGCATCCGCGCCAGGACGAACTGCACGTAGAGCGGATCCGCGGCGCTGACCCTCTTGACACCACCCAGCCTCTGCTTGTGCGGAATCCCCGGCGAAACGATCTTGGCCATCACGGTGTGCCCGACGCCCGACAAGATCTCCGGCGTGACATCACGGGCGTCACGGACGAACCGGTGCCTCGGCGCTCCCAAACCGATCGCCTGCAGGATGGCGTAGACCTCGTGCTCGTACAGCACACCTCGCCCCTGCGCCTGGGCGGCAGCCAGGATCCCGTCGATCCGCAGAACCATGTCGTCGGTGAGCTGCATGGAGGACCTCCGATCGGAATCTAGCATGAACCGATACGATTCACCACAAAACGCACAAGAAGCGCAAGGGTCAATCCCGCGGGTCTGATGACACTGCTGTAACCCAGCCCGGCGGCATTGAAATAGGTACCGAAATAGGTACCGGACACCTTTGCGCATGTAAGTGCTCGGAATAGCGCAAAACGGGTTTCCGATTCTCCCGAATTTCGAAGCTTGACCTGCGCGTTTGGATGTGTAACAGTTTGTGTAAAACGGGGGAGGAACCATGGCGACAAATCTGGCGATCGATGAAACGCTGCTGGAGGAGGCACTGCGCCTCGGGGAGCAACGGACAAAGCGTGCAACGGTGAATGAAGCGTTGGCGGAATACATCCAGCGTCGAAAGCGCTTGAAGGCCGTGGAAGCCTTCGGAACCATAGAATTCCGAAAGGACTACGACCACAAGCGCGCGCGGAAGAAGCGATGATCCTTCTCGATACTTCCGTTCTCTCGCTGGCGTTTCGCCGGCGGAGGGCTGGCGAGGCCGAGCCGCAGGTGGCGGCGATCCTTCGCCGCCTCGTAACAGAAGACACACCGATGGGCGTTCCGGGGATCGTGCTCCAGGAACTGCTCTCGGGCGTGCGGTCGTCCCAGGAATTTGACCGCCTGATGGGCATCATGGAGGGCTTTCCGCTGGTGATGGCGAGGCGAGAAGACCACCTGAACGCGGCTCGCATCGCGAACGCGTGCGCGAAGAAAGGGGTGCCGACCTCAACGGTGGACTGCCTAATCGCCGCGCTCGCCATTTCAAGACAGGCTGCCCTCTTCACGCTGGACGCTGATTTTGTCAGAATGGCGGCTCCCAGCGGTCTCACCCTCTTCGGTGCTTCGGCGACAGGTGGCGGCTGAGCCGGCCCCGATCGTTGCTTGGCACCGAGAAATAGGTACCGGACACCTTCGCACGCGTAAGTACCCGGAATCGCACAAAACGGGTTTCCGATTTTCCCCGGCAGGCGAGACGTCCGGCCCCAAACGATGGCTGGTACCGAGGAAATCGACTTGCGATCGGTAGCTAGTACCGAGGTGCCATCAACTAGCTGAAAATGTGGGGGCAACTCTCCGAATCTTACTCGTTCGGTACCTGGTACCGGAGAATGAAGACGGGCAGCTTCGTTCGGTACCTGGTACCGGAGAGGGGTTAAGTACGCGAAAGGGTGGAGGCAACTTTTGGAATTTTGCGCGGAGGCGCACCGGGCTTGACCCATCGACGATAAAAACGCCGACCCTCTTCCGAGGGTCGGCGTTCGTTTCGGAGCAGACTCGATCGAGGCGTGACCTACGACTTGAAGAAGAACGTCGCCGGATGCGACGTGTTGGGCGTCCGGGCGTGCTGCGCGTTGGTCTGGCGCGCCGGAATGTTCCCCATGTTGTTCTTCACGATCCGCACTCCCATGAAGGCGGGCGAAAGACCCACGATGCCGATGGCCCAGCACTCCTCCACCAGGATCTTCCAAATCTCCTTGGCGATTTTGACCCGCTCGGCCTCTTTCTTGCCGGACGCCGAGCGGAGGAGGTCGAAGGCTCGGATCATCTCCGGATTGTCCGGCTTCTTACCCTGGGCGCCGTTGCTGGCGTACCAGCGCGCGAAGGGCATCCCCAGGTGGCATTCGGCCGGGTCAACCGGCAGCACGTGGCGCGGGAACAGATAGAGGTTCTCCGACCCGCCCACCGTCCAGAACATGATATGGTGCTCGGCGTTGGCAGTCTTAGTGAAGGCCAGGCTGCGCTCGGTCTCTTTCACGTCGGCGTCAATCCCGATCCTCTTCCACTGCTGCTTGATCATCTCGGCGACCTGGGTGTACGGGATGAACTGCCCGCCCACCGTCATGAGCTCGATCCGGACGCGCCCCTCCCCATCGGTCCGCAGGCGATATCCTTCGCTATCCTTCTTCGTCAGACCGATCTTGTCGAGCAGCGCGTTGGCCTGCTTGAGGTCCAGGGTCGCCCACTTCTTACGGTACTCCTTCCCAGGATTGATGGCCACATCGTCGGCGGGCGCGCCGGACCCGGCCGTTCCGATCCCCAGCCAGAACGCCTCGTTGATCTGGTCGCGGTCCATTCCCATGGACATGGCCCGGCGGAAGTCCCGGTTCTTGAGCCACTTGGAGACCTCGGGGTCGCCCTCGTAGGCGGTGTTCACCAGCATCGCCGCGTCGGCGCCGCTCTGGGACGTGTCCAGACGCACCGTGTAGTTGCCCTTCTTCTGATTCTCGATGAAGACGGGCAGCTTGGACAGGCTGATGTGCCGCTCCTGCAGGTCGTACTCGCCCGCGACGGCGCGGAGGTTCAAGACCTCCAGGTTCTCTGCCAGGTTCATCACCAGCCGGTCGATGTACGGAAGTTGATTGCCGGCCGTGTCCACGGCCCAGTAATACGGATTGCGCTCCATGCCCCACGTCGGCGTGTTGATCGGGCTCACCGTCTTCCAGGGGCCCAGCGTCGGCAAGTCAATGTTGAGCGCCCAGTTGGTCCGGTTGCGGATGTAACTCACCCAGCTGTCGAAGCCGGCGGCTTTCGCCTTCCGTGTCACCTCGTCTTCCGACGAGTACTTGGGCAGGAACTGCTTCAGATAGTGGGCCGGGGCATACCCGCCCATGAAATTCGCGCGCGCACTCCCCGTCGCTTGACCGCCGCCGATCAGCGTGTCGCCCGCCAGGACGTCAACCAGCAGGAAGTAGGGCTCGGGGGACTCGAACACCACCGTGAAGTCGTCGCGCTTCGTGATGCGCACGGGCTTGCCACCGACCTGAAGCTCCGGTATCGCGGTGGCCACCAGGGCCTTGTTCTGATAGATCTCCTCGTACCAGAAGAGGATGTCGTCGGCCGTGAAGGGCTTCCCGTCCGACCATTTGAGCCCCTTGCGCAAGAAGATCGTGCACACCTTCCCGTCGTCGCTGAGTCGCCAGTCCTTGGCGAGGGCGGGGGTCACCTTGTTCCCGGTGTAATCCCACATGAGCATCTTGTCTGTGGACACGATCCGGTTCCCGTTCTCGTTGTCGGCAGGGCCGGTGAAGCCGCGGCGCCACCGGCCGCCGTACTTGCCGGTTTCCTTCAGCGGTTTGACGACCATGAGGTCTTCCGGGTCGGGCAGCCGTTTCTCGACGGGCGGCAATTTCCCAGCCTTGACCAACTCGGCCAGCATGGGAGCTTCGCCGAACTTCTTGGGGAATTTTGCGACATCCCGGATGATCTCGGGGCCTTCCAGCTTGCCGATGAACTGGGCGCCGAGCGGGGCAGCGGCGCCGGCCGCCGGCCGCACTACCCCGAGCAGGGACTCGGGAAGAGCGGCGCCGGCCGCCGCGGCTGTTGCCAGTTGCAGGAACGTTCGCCTACTCAGCCTTCCTCTGGACATGAAATGACCTCCTTTTGCGAAAAAGAGAATCCGCCAGGACGATGCCAGGACACGGCGCCGCGAAAACCGACCCGGCCGAACGGCGGCGCAAATCGACACAAGCTTCCCGTAGACGAGAGGCACGTGTCAAGGGTAAACCGCGTCCGCGCCGTCTTGGTCGGTTTGACAAACACCTCGGTACTCGCCCGCCCGCGGCAGACGCACGGGCCAGAGCCCCCGGCGCGCGCTCGGCGCGTCAACGTCGCAGCGGACCCCCGGCGCTCACTTGAATTCCGCCAGGAAGTCGCGGGCACCAGGCTGGAGCAAGCTGGCCAGAGACACGTAGATGAAGAGCGCCCCCAGGTCCATGAAGCGGCGGGCGCTCGCGCCGTTGGTTGCAAGCACGCCCGGCGCGCGATCCGCTGCTCGCACGCGGCGGACCGCATTCTGCACGGCCGCCTGGACGTCCGGATGGTCCATCTGCCCGGGATATCCCATGGACTGCGCCAGATCGCCCGGCGCGATGAAGAACGCGTCCACGTGCTCGACCTTGACGATCTCATCCAGGTTCTTCAACGCCTCGACCTCTTCCAGCATGGCGACGACCATCGTCTCGGCGTTGGCGTGCACGGTGAAATTGCCCTTCACGCCGAACGAGGCGCGGCCTCCCGCGTACCCCCGGTGGCCGATGGGAGCGAACTTGGCCGCCCGCACCGCCGCCTCGGCCTGGGCGCGGGTATTGATGTGGGGCACCTGCACGCCGCCCGCCCCGCGGTCAAGCGCCCGGGTAATCGTCGAGTGGTCGTTGGACTGCACCCGGACGATCGGCGTGACGTCCACAAGTTCCGCCGCGCGGACCATGTGCTCCACGTCCTCCCAGCCGACTGGACCGTGCTCGCAATCGATGAAGATCGCGTCGAACCCCATCCGGCCAAGCAGCTCGACCAGCCCCGCCGAGCTGTACCCCGGCGCCACCACGCTGACCGGCTTCCCCGCGGCGAGCTTCTCCTTGGCAAGATTGTGTCGCATGATTCGCTCCTTGTTTGGGATGTCGCGAGGGACGTCAAAGCTCGAAAGGCGTGTCCCCGCGGGGGCCTCGGCGGGCTCTGAGGACGCTCGCCGGAGGGTCTTCGAACAGCCGGAGAAAATCGAGATTCTCCGATAGAGACATCGGCCTCCCGCGTCTTGCCTGCCGGAGAGCTTGCACGTCCTCCGGCTGCGTGAGGAGGCCGGCCTCAAGGTCCAGTGATGTCGAGGGTCTTGCGGAGTTCATCATACTTCACCAGAAGGTCGTGGCGTTCGAAGTGATGGCGGATTTCGGCGAAATCCACTGCGGTCTTCCTCTGCGAGCCCGTCCCGTTCCGGCAACCGACCACGTATCCGCAGCATGCCGCAAAGCGCCCGGCTGCGTCAAGCCAAAGTCTTGCCAATTATTCGAAGCGGACCTGGGGCGAACTCACCCGATGGACACACGAGACGGCCCGCCTCGGTCAAGTCGGGGCGGGCCGTCTTGTTTAGGTGCGAACAGCGTGCGGCGCGGTCTCGCCTTCTTCCGCGTCTCCGTGCGGGATTCCTTCCTCCGCACGCAGCCCTACCTGCTCGAACAGGTTGAGCAGGTCACACGCCGACACTCACGCCGCCTCTCGCGAGTTCTTAGCGCCCTGCACGAAGACGATCAACGCGAAGAGCAGGGCCACCCCCATGCAGGTGCCGCCGAGGAACTTCATTGGGTAGACGACCTGCGACACCCAGCCTCCGGAGAAGGTCTGGCTCATCCAGCGGCCCCAGAAGAAGTATACGTCGCGAATCGGGTACAGGATCACGGCGAGAACCGCCAGCCAGGACGCCCACTGCCGCAGTGCCATGCTCGCCTGCCGCTGAACACCGACGATGAATCCCACGGCGATGCCGAGGAGCGCGAACATCCAGGCGTAAAGCCGCATGTTGTAGGCGGTAAAGTAGAAGTTGTTGGGGACCGGGGTATACGAAGCGGCGTAGTGGTTCGTGAAGTAGATCCCGCCGGTGCGGTACGCGGGTCCTTTGCGGACGTCGGTGATCTGATCGTCCAGCAAATCCGGGGTGTTCTTCGTATCCACCACCGCGGCGGCTGCCTTGCTTTGGAAGCCGTGCTGGCTCGCCGTGCGCTCGATGTGCACGCTCATGGTGAGGAACAGGATGATCACGAGCAAACCAAGGACGACGTTCTTGTTGCCCATCGAGAGATCCATCGGCCCCCTCCTTCTATGTGAGGTCCTTTCCGCCTTGCCACATTACGTGGCATGTGCCATGCGCCGTGTTACCTGCGGACGCGATTGTGACGCAACCGTTCAGAGGCGTACGAAGAGAATCTCGCACGAAAAGCGCGTGGCCAGACCGTTGGGCGCGAGACGATTAGCTGGGTGCAAGGTCGCATGACACGGCCTCACACGGAACGTGGGTCGACAACCGGCGGGAATCCTACTCCGCGCGGCGCGCAAGCGCAAGTGGCTTCACGGGGCTGGAGGCGCCAGGTCGCCGCGGGTAGCGACTCAGCCGGCGGCGAGGACGGTGCGCGCCTGGGCGACCTCTTGAGAGGTGAGGAGAACTCCGTCGCTGGCCGCCGCGTTGGCGAGGGCCTGCTCCGGCGTCTTCGCGCCTGGGATTACCGCAGACACGGCAGGATGGGCGAGACAATATTGGAGCGCCGCCTGGGCCAGCGTCCTGGCCTTTCCGTCCGTCAGGAAACGGAGCTTCGCCACCTGGGCTAGCGTGGCCCGCAGCTTCTCCGGGGGGTAGTTGCGGGACCGGTGGTCGTTGGGCGCGAATCGCGTATCCGGGGTGAACTTACCCGTGAGGAATCCGGAGGCCAGCGGGACGCGGGCGATGATCCCGACTCCTCGCGCCTGCGCCAGAGGCAGCAACTCGGCTTCCGGCTCACGCTCCAGCATATTGTAGACGACCTGGATCGTGTCGGCCGGCGTATTCCGGATCACCCACGGCCCGTGTGCGCACGGACCGACCGATATGCCGTAGAAACGGATCTTGCCGGCCGCCTTGAGCGCTTCCAGCGCTTCGAACGTCTCGTCCCGGTACTGGGCCGTGTCGGTCCCGGAGTGGAGCTGGTACAGGTCAACGCAATCCATCCCCAGCCGCTTCAGGCTGGCGTCGATGGCCTCGACGATCCACTGCTTCGAGAAGTCCTTCACCCACTGCCCGTCTGCCGTCGTCCGGTTCCCGACTTTGGTCGCGATCACCACGCGATCGCGCTTCGACTTGAGGGCCTTGCCGATCAGCACCTCGCTCCGGCCCGCGCCGTACACGTCGGCCGTGTCGAAGAAGGTGACCCCGGCCTCGTAGGCAGCCTCGATCGCCCGGAGGGACATCGCGTCGTCCACCTCGCCCCAGCCGATCTCGACATTCCCGAGTTTCGCCGGGCCGCCGATGGCCCAGGCGCCGAACCCCACCTCCGAAACCCGCAAACCCGTCCGACCCAACATCCGATATTGCATCGCGTCCCCTTTCCATCGTCCGTATGTTGCATTGACGCGCACTTGACGGCTACGCGCCCACGCCGCGGCTAGTATCCCGGGATAAGCTGGCCGGGTCAACGCGGGATTCGCAGTGGCGCAGCTGCCACCCAAAGCCAAAGCGGTGTAAAGAGGTGCGGTATGTCGTCGGCGGGCATTGAGAAAAACCGTGGTTTCAATCAAAGATGTGCTTGACATCATCTTATGTTAGACGTAGTCTAAAGCCATCATGAAGCGCATGTTGGACAGGCTGGCGGCCTGCGGAATTCAGCCGACCCCGCAGCGAATTGCCGTCGCCGAGTACGTCCTGAACACGGCAGACCACCCGACCGCGGACGAGGTGTGGACGAAGGTTCGCGATCGCTGCCCGACCCTGTCGCGTGCGACCGTCTACAACACGCTCAACTTGTTCGCACAGAAGGGCCTGCTCAGGACGCAGCCGCTGAAGGAAGGCGTTGTGGTGTTCGACCCGCACGTCGCGCCGCATCACCACTTCATCGATGAAGAAACCGGCAAGGTGCTTGACATCCCCTGGGACGCCGTGAAGGTCACGGGCGAGAAATCCCTCCGGGGCCTCGATGTCCGGGACTACCAGGTCGTGCTGCGGGGTCGAAAACGGAAGTAGTCCTCTTTTTTCCTCTGCGTAATGGAGAGTGTCCACGTTTGGATGATGTCTACTATTTCCTCCCATCCACGAGCGTGATATGAGTTGATGATCCCCACAATTTGGCGGAGACCTCCCGCTGTGCGTCCGGCGCCTGGCACCGGCCGTCCAGCGAGTGCAACGGCATGGCCTCACGAGTGCGGACGGCGTTCCGGCGTCGCCGGCAGGTCTTGCTCGGTGCACCCACCCCTCACATGAAAGGAGAGCACACATGTCAACCGAAGCAAAATCCCCGTTCATCCACATCGCAGGCGTCGGCAGGACGAACCGCGACTGGTGGCCGAACCGGCTGCGGCTGGAGCTGCTGCACCAGCATTCCTCCAAGTCCGACCCGATGGGCAAAGACTTCGACTACGCGAAGGAGTTCAAGAGCCTCGACTACAAGGCGCTGAAGAAAGACCTGGTCATGCTGATGACCGACTCGCAGGACTGGTGGCCGGCGGATTTCGGCCACTACGGCCCGCTCTTCATCCGCATGGCCTGGCACGCCGCCGGCACGTACCGCATCGGTGACGGCCGCGGCGGCGGCGGCAGGGGCCAGCAGCGCTTCGCGCCTCTCGATGCCTGGCCCGACAACGTCAACCTCGACAAGGCGCGCCGCCTCCTTTGGCCGATCAAGCAGAAGTACGGCCGGAAGATCTCCTGGGCCGACCTCCTGATCCTGGCCGGCAACGTGGCGCTCGAGTCGATGGGCTTCCGGACCTTCGGCTTCGGCGGCGGCCGCGCCGACGTGTGGGAGCCGGACGAGGACGTGAACTGGGGAGCCGAGATCGCCTGGCTGGGCGACGACAAGCGCTTCACCGGCGATCGGGATCTGGGGCCCTTCGGCGCCACCCACATGGGCCTCATCTACGTCAACCCGGAGGGCCCGAACGCGAGCGGCGACTACATGGCCGCCGCCAAGGACATCCGCGCCACCTTCGGAAACATGGCCATGAACGATGAGGAGACCGTTGCCCTGATCGCCGGCGGCCACACCTTCGGCAAGTGCCATGGCGCCGCCCCGGAATCCCACAAGGGCCCGGATCCGGAAGCCGCGCCGCTCGAGGCGCAGGGCCTGGGCTGGATGAGCAACTACGGCTCGGGGCGCGGCAAGGACACCATCAGCAGCGGCATCGAAGTGACCTGGACCAAGACCCCGGCCCTGTGGAGCAACAACTTCTTCGAGAACCTGTTCAAGTACGAGTGGGAGCTGGTCAAGTCGCCCGCCGGCGCCAAGCAATGGGTGGCCAAGAACGCGCCGGAGATCATTCCCGACGCGCACATCCCGGGCAAGTTCCACAAGCCGACCATGCTGACCACCGACCTGACGCTGCGCTTCGATCCGGAGTTCGGGAAGATCTCGCGCCGATTCCTCGACGATCCGCAGGCCTTCGCCGATGCCTTCGCGCGCGCGTGGTTCAAGCTCACGCACCGCGACATGGGCCCGCGCGCCCGCTACCTCGGCAAGGAAGTTCCCAAGGAAGAGCTGATCTGGCAGGACCCGATCCCAGCGGTCGATCACAAGCTGATCGGCAAGACGGAGATCGCCGCCCTCAAGGCGAAGATCCTGGCTTCGACACTGTCCGTCTCGCAGCTGGTCTCGACCGCCTGGGCATCGGCGTCCACCTTCCGCGGCGGGGACAAGCGCGGCGGCGCGAACGGCGCCCGCATTCGCCTGGCACCGCAGAAGGACTGGGAAGTCAACCAGCCGGCGCAGCTGGCGAAGGTGCTCAAGACCCTGGAGGGCATCCAGGCTGCGTTCAACAAGACGGCTAAGGGCGGCAAGAAGGTGTCGCTGGCTGACCTGATCGTGCTGGCCGGTTGCGCGGGCATCGAAAAGGCTGCGAAGAAGGCCGGTCATGCGGTGACGGTTCCCTTCACGCCGGGACGCATGGACGCCTCGCAGGAGCAAACCGATGCGGCCTCCTTCGCCGTGCTCGAGCCGAAGGCGGACGGCTTCCGCAACTACCAAAAGACCCGTTATGCCGTACCGGCCGAGGAGCTGCTGGTTGACAAGGCGCAATTGCTGACCCTGACCGCGCCCGAAATGACGGTGCTCGTGGGTGGCATGCGCGTCCTGAAGACCAACGTCGTTGGGTCCCGACACGGCGTTTTCACCACGCGGCCGGAGGCGCTGACCAACGACTTCTTCGTGAACCTGCTCGACATGGGCACGGAGTGGAAGGCGGTGTCGGACGCGAAGGACGTGTTCGAGGGGCGCGACCGCAAGACCGGCAAAGTGAAGTGGACCGGCACGCGTGCCGATCTGGTCTTCGGCTCGAACTCCCAACTCCGCGCCCTGGCGGAAGTCTACGGAAGCTCGGACGCGCAGAAGACGTTTGTCGATGACTTCGTGGCGGCCTGGAACAAGGTGATGAACCTGGATCGCTTCGACCTCGCGTGATCTCAGTAGAGGCCCACG
>Ga0316617_100000307_pt1 | contig 12056 bp, 10 predicted proteins | sample OWC_Aug_M1_C1_D2_FD_207801 | JGI IMG/M metagenome (GOLD analysis project Ga0316617, IMG submission 207801) | Wetland soil microbial communities from Old Woman Creek delta, Ohio, United States - OWC_Aug_M1_C1_D2_B | ecosystem: Environmental > Terrestrial > Soil > Wetlands | place: USA: Ohio... | reverse complement strand
CCAGTTCAACAAGGTGGAGCTGGTGAAGTTTGTGGAGCCGGCCCGGTCGTACGAGGCGCTGGAGCAGATGACTCGCGATGCAGAAACGGTCCTCCAGCGCCTGGGTTTACCCTATCGGGTGGTGGCGCTGTGTACCGGCGACATGGGGTTTTCCGCCGCCAAGACCTATGACTTGGAGGTGTGGCTCCCGAGCCAGACGGGTGGGGGTGGCTACCGGGAAATTTCGTCCATCAGCAACTGCGAGGCGTTTCAGGCTCGCCGGGCGAGCATCCGTTACCGCCCCGCCCCGAAGGCCCCGGCGGAGTACGCACACACCCTGAACGGATCGGGGGTCGCGGTCGGACGCGCGTTCCTCGCCATCCTGGAGAACTACCAGGACCCCGACGGCAGCGTGCGAATCCCGGAGGCCCTGCGGCCGTATCTGGACGGGCTTGAGCGCATCGGGAAATCGTAGCCCACATTTCTGCTTCCCTTTCTGGGCCGGGTTCTCTATCATCAGGCCCGCCAAGGAGGGGTGGCCGAGTGGTCGAAGGCGTCCCGCTTGAAACGGGATGACCGAAAGGTCCGTGGGTTCGAATCCTACCCCCTCCGCCACACGCGCAGGGAGCGGACGACCACACGGCGGCAAGCGGGTTGATCCAGCTTTGCCGCTCACCAAAAAGCAGTTGACGGGGTGGCCTGTAAAACGGAGAGGTGGCCGAGCGGCCGAAGGCAACCGCCTGCTAAGCGGTTGGCTGGGTAAAACTGGCCCCCGGGTTCGAATCCCGGCCTCTCCGCCATCCGCCGGGGCGTTCCCCGGCAAATCAGGCCGAGCAGCAAGCTCTGTTGCGGAGGCGCGACCGCCTCGAGGGCGCGGGTTGCGCCTTCGATCGCTTTTTGGGCGAGGGGTGCGGTGGGTAATTCTGCAGGCGGACCCGTCACGCGACGACTGATCCTACTGGGCGTGGCAGTGGCGATCCCACTGGCAGCCGTGGCGCTGTACTTCGCGGTTCTGGTACCGCCCGGTCCGGTCGCCGGGCCGGGCGCCGCCGCCAAAGGCCTTCCGGCGGACCACCCGCCGATTGGGGGAGCCGGCACGGGCCCCGCGGCCGATCGCACGCATCCGCAAGTGGGCGGCACGGGTCGCGCGGTGCGGGTGCCGGACGCGATCCGGGGGAAGTGGCAAGCGGTCAGGCTGCAGATCGAGATCAAGGGCGCCGGCCGCGCGGCGCAGCCGTTGGTCGCGAACCTCGGGAACGAGGTTGCGGTGCCCGGAAGTGACCTCACGCTCCGCGCCGACGAGTTTCTGCCGGCGCTGCAGGTGAAGGACAACGAAATCACCTCCTTGTCGAACGAGCCCAGCAACCCCGCGGCGCTGGTGACGATCACGGAGAGGGGGAAGCAGGTCTTCCACGGCTGGCTCTTCAGCAAGTTTCCGGAGATGCAGCCGTTCGACCATCCGACGCATAGAATCACGCTGATTGACGGGGTGCCGAAGCGCTAGGCGCCCCACGTCGGCGGAGACGGAGAGGTACCGAAGTGGTCGTAACGGGCCCGCCTCGAAAGCGGGTTGGGGGGCAACTCCCACGTGGGTTCGAATCCCACCCTCTCCGCCACGAACGCGAGCACGCCCAAAGGGGCGCGGCGGGTCCGCCCGAGGGTATCGTTCCGCGATGACGCTCCGGCTGGAATGCGGAGAGGTGTCCGAGTGGTTGAAGGAGCACGCCTGGAGAGCGTGTGTGGGGGTAACTCCACCCCGGGTTCGAATCCCGGCCTCTCCGCCACCTTGCCGGCCCGAGTCGGCGGGGACGGGCAGCCAGGAGAGACGTCGCGACAGCAAGGCGCAGGATAGGGGTCGGCGAGGGCCACCGCACGGGTGGGCGCCGGACGGTTCGTGTGGCGTTGATGATCGGGTCTCGCGCATGGTAGCCCTGTGAAACCCGCCAGGTCCGGAAGGAAGCAACGGTAAACAGCGAGCGGCCGGTGCCGCGAGTCCACCCGATCGGAGTTGCATGGGCCGTCCGGCGCTCGCACTTTCGGCGACGGCGGACGATGTCAGGAGCACGATGCCCTACGAGGTGATTGCACGGCGGTGGCGGCCGAAGGCCTTCGAGACGATCGTCGGCCAGCGCCATGTCACCGAGACCCTGAAGAACGCCATCGCGGCCGACCGCATGGCCCACGCCCTCTTATTCGCGGGGCCGAGGGGGGTGGGCAAGACCACCACGGCGCGGATCGTGGCCAAGGCCCTGAATTGCGCGTCGGGACCCACGGCGACGCCCTGCGGAACCTGCCCGCCCTGCCAAGAGATCGCGACCGGCCGGTCCATGGACTGCATCGAGGTGGACGCGGCCTCCAACACCCAGGTCGAGAAGACGCGCGAGCTCCTGGAAACCGTGCAGTATGCCCCTGCGCGCGGCCACCACAAGATCTACATCATCGACGAAGCCCACATGCTGTCCACCAGCTCCTTCAACGCGCTCTTGAAGACGCTGGAGGAGCCGCCGCCCCGGGTTATCTTCATTCTCGCCACGACGGAACCGCACCGCATCCCGGCGACCATCCACTCGCGCTGCCAGCGGCACGATTTCCGACTGCTGGGTATCGCGGAGATCGGCGGCCGCCTTCGCGAGATTGTGGAGGCCGAGGGAATCGCGGCCGATGAAGGCGCCCTGACGGTTCTGTCCCAGGCAGCCGCGGGAAGCCTGCGCGACGCCCAGAGCCTGCTCGACCAGGCGATCGCGTGCTTGGGAAATCGTCTGGAAGCCGCCGCGGTCGCCGAACTCCTCGGTCTGGTGCGGTCCGAGGTGCTGGCCGAGGCGGCCGAGGCGATCCTGGGTCGAGAGGCGGGTAAAGCGCTCCGTCTGGTGGACGAGCTGGCCCGCCACGGCCAGGACCTGCGCCAGTTCGCGGTGGAGCTCGGTTCTCACCTCAGGGATCTGGCCATCCTCAAGGTCTGCAGCGAGCCGGGAACGCTGCTGGAGGGGGCCCGGGTGGATCCGGCGACCAGCCGACGCCAAGCCGGCGTGGCCAGCGTTTCGGAGCTGGAGGCCATGCTGCGCGCGCTCCAACAGGCCGAGGCGGAGATGCGGCGGTCGACGCAGCCGCGACTCGTTCTGGAGATGGCGGTCATCCGCCTGACGGAAATCCGGGGCGTGCGTAGCGTGCAGGGAATCCTGGATCAGTTGGCCACACTGGAGACCAGGCTCGCCGGCCCCCAGGGAGGGGCATCGCGGCCGCCCGTGTTGCCCTTATTCGACCGGCCAACCGCGAGTCCCGCGGATCCGGCGCCGACCGCGCCAAGCGCCGCGGTGCCGCGTCCCACGCCACAGGCCGTGGAGCCGAATCCGCCCCGCCAGCGGGTTGAAACGCCGCAACACGACGCGGCCGCTCCGCCCGCCGATATCGCCTCCGGGTGGGACGCCACGGTGGCTCGCCTGAAAGGGCGGAAGCGGCTCGCCTCGGTCCTGGCGGAGGTTCGCCCCGCCCGCCTGGAGGCGGACCGGCTGGTGCTCAGGGTCCCCAACGGGAACGCCTTCGTGCGCGACACGCTGGAGGAACACGAAGCGCGGAAGATGCTCGGAGAGACCGCATCGGCGGCCTTTGGCGCGCGGCTCCGCGTGGAATACGAGTTCGCCCCCGCGGAGCCGGCATCGTCCACGGCGCCCACAAGCGTGGCGGCCGGGGCCGCCGAGACCAGACCACAGGACCACCCCTTGATCCAGGAGGCCCTGAGTCTGTTTGGTGGAACCATCGTCCGGAACGGGGCGAGCTAGCCCGCATTAATCGCGAACGACCCTCGCGAATAATGCGGGCTGACTAAGAACCTCGAGGATCGGCGGCCCGGGGCGGATCGGTCGTCGCCGGTGCACGGTGACGCCGCACCCATCCTGGCGGATGGGTACCCGGTCCGCCCGCCGCCACGCATCCTCCCGCCGTAGGCGGGCGTGGCTGCTCGTCAGGTAAGCCCGGATTATTCTACGAAGGATTCGTGAAAAATCCGGGCGAGGGAGGTGACGGTGGTCGATCTCGGCGATCTGATGAAGCAAGCCCAACGCCTCAAGACGGAGATGGACCGCATCCAGGCCGAGGCGGCAACCAAAACCGTGGAGGGAAGCGCGGGCGGCGGGATGGTGACCGCCGTGGCCAACGGGAAGGGCGAGCTGCTCTCGATAAAGATTGATGCGGAGGCGGCGCGCGGAGACGATGTGGAGATGCTTCAGGACCTCATCACCGCTGCCGTGAACGATGCCCTGCGCAAGGCGCGCGAACTCCTGGCTCAGGATGTATCACGGCTCACCGGCGGCCTCAGCCTGCCGGGGCTGCTCTAGCGAAACGGGGATTCCATGTCGGCGATGCCGGCCGCGCTGGCGGCCCTGATCGAACACCTAGTCCGACTGCCCGGCGTCGGGCCCAAGACCGCACAGCGCCTCGCCTTTCACATCCTCAAGGCGCCGCGGGAGGACGCGGCTGCCCTGGCGGAGGCCCTGGTGGGGCTCAAAGACCGGACGCGCCTGTGCCAGTGCTGCTTCAACCTGTGCGAGGCGGACCTGTGCGGCGTCTGCCTGGACGCGCGGCGCGACGGCAGCCTGCTGTGCGTGGTGGAAGAGATCAACGACCTCATGGCGATCGAGAAGACCCGGGAGTTTCGGGGGCGGTACCACGTGCTGGGCGGCTCGCTGTCTCCTCTGGACGGCCGCGGGCCGGAGCAGATCCGGGTCAAGGAGTTGCAGGCGCGGCTGGAGTCGAACGAGGTGCGCGAGGTCATCCTGGCGACCAACCCCAACGTGGAAGGCGAAGCCACCGCCCTGTATCTCCTGCGGGTCCTCAAGCCGTTCGCGGTGAGAGTGACGCGCATCGCGCGGGGCCTGCCCATGGGGGGGGATCTGGAGTATGCGGACGAGGCCACCTTGGCCCGCGCCCTGGAAGGCCGCCGGGAAATCGGATAGGGGGTCGGCGCCGTGGAGACACCCGCAGGGGACCTGATCCTGTTCGCAGAGGAAGAGCAGCGCCTGGCGGCCTCGCTCGATCGGCTCTGCCAAGAGGCCAAGGCGCGCGCCGCGTTCCTCATCGACCGGAACGGCCGGCTGATTGCCGCATCGGGCCGGGCGGCCGATCTCGACACCACGTCACTCGCCTCGCTGGCGGCCGGAGGCATGGCCGCCACGGGAGGCATCGCGCAACTCGTCGGGGAGCGCGGATTCAGCGGGCTGGTCCTCGAGGGCGAACGCTCGCATCTGTATATCGCCATCGTGAGGGACGACCTCATCCTGGTCGTGCACTTCGACCGGACCTCCTCCGTCGGGCTGGTGCGTTTCCGGGTGAAGTGGGCGAGCGACGAGATCGGCCGAGCGTTTGCGGCCATGGCCGAACAGTCTCCCACGCGCGCCGACCCAGGCCCAACGGACCTGCAGGCCCAGCTGGCGCAGATTACCGACGAGGACATCGAGAACCTGCTCTCGATCTGAGGCGACCCGTGTCCTTCATCAATTACGCGGCTCGGGAGATCAACTGCAAGCTGGTGTACTACGGACCCGGCCTGTGTGGGAAGACCACCAATCTCCAGCAGATCTACGCCCGCATCGAGCCCACCGCCAAGGGAAAGCTGATTTCCCTGTCCACCGAGACGGAGCGGACACTCTTCTTCGACTTCCTGCCCTTGGATCTCGGAAACATCCGGGGGTTCAAGACGCGCTTTCATCTGTACACCGTGCCGGGGCAGGTGTTCTACGATGCCAGCCGCAAGCTCATCCTCAAGGGGGCCGACGGCGTGGTGTTCGTGGCAGACTCCCAGATCGAGCGGATGGAATCCAACCTCGAGAGCTGGGAGAATCTGGAAGGGAATCTGAGCGAACAGGGCCAGACGCTGAGAACCGTGCCCCATGTCATCCAGTACAACAAGCGCGACCTGCCCAACGTCGTCCCGCTGGACGAAATGCAAGCCGCGCTCAACGAACACAACGCCCCCTGGCTCGAGGCCTGCGCGGTCAAGGGGGTCGGCGTGTTCGAAACGCTGAAGGCCTCTGCCAAGCTGGTCCTGACCGACCTCAAAAAGAAGATGGGGGGCTGATTCGGCCGGGGGACCCGGCCCGCGTATCCGACTTGCAGGAGCGGCCGCCTGTTGTTATAATGCGCCGCCTCAGGGAGTATTCCCCGGTAGCTCAATGGTGCCCACCCACCCGAACAGCCCCGGCGGGTCGGGCGGGGAGCGAGCGGCCGAAGAGATGGGGCGGACCGTATACATTCTCGAGAATCTGAATGGCTCGCACTACATCGGGATGTCAGAAAACGTCCCGCGGCGCCTGAGGGAACACAAAGCGGGGCAAGTGAAATCCACCAAATCCGGACGTCCGTGGGTCATTCTTCTTGAGGAGCGGATTGGAGGCCGGAAAGAAGCGCGGGTTCGCGAGCGCTACTGGAAATCCGGCGCAGGGAGGAGAATCCTAGCAAAGATCCATTCGAGTTTCCCCGGTAGCTCAATGGTGGAGCGAGCGGCTGTTAACCGCTAGGTTGTAGGTTCGAGTCCTACCCGGGGAGCCATTGATAGACGCGGCTGCGGCCCACGTGACAACAAGTTGCGTGGGCCGTGGTATTTGGGGGCCGATACGGTCGCGCGTTTGCAACGTGTCACGCCGGCGTCCGGCCCTGCGCCGCGTTCGCCTTCGCCCGGTGGACCTTGCTGCGGGCCGTGCCCGACTGGAAACAGGGCTGGCAATACTCTCGCTTGCGCTCCCGCCAGAACCACGCCCCGCAGTGCCGACAGCGGCGCAGGCGGTCGCCTCGGGCTTCCAAGAGCTGCAGCAGGCCCTGATCCTGCGCCCTCGCGTCTCGGAACCGTTCGACCGTCAGCCCTCCTGCCGCGGGCGACACCCTCGCCACCACCGGACAGCGAATCGCGAGGCCCTTGTGGAAGAGCCGCAGCACCCGCCGGTGAAAGGCCTGCGTCTCCCGCTCCCGGTCCACGGTTGGCAGGGCGGCCCATTCGGTCCCGCTCAGGGGCCGACTGAAGGCCAGCGTTCGCGTGAGCCCCGCCAGGATCTCCCCGCCTGCCCCGACTGGCTGTTGCAGCAGCCAGCACACCGCTAGCGCTTGCCCCTTGTGGATCGCCAACTGCTGCCTCGCCCTGATCTGCATCACGATAGGATAGCATTGATCGTTGTATCGTCGCAAGGGGCGATGCGAAGAGGCGAGGCAACTGTAGAGAAACAGGCTGGCTGCAGGTGGTCCTCGAATCTTCCGGTGTGGTCATCCGATGAACGAACGCACGGACGGCAGATGGAAATACGGACGGTGCGTTGCGGGCAGTCGCCGGGAGCGCCGGTTCCCGAAGGCCAACCTTGAACGCAAGCAGGTACGGGGCGGTCGACAAAACCGCCTCTGCGTTTCTCCGTTTCACGAGACGGGTAGCGACCAGAGCGATCACCGAGGTAGATTCAAGACCTCAGAGTTCGTCTCCGCCGTGAATTGATGCATTGTGGATGGACTGAGGGTGAACAGGGGTGGTCACGATAGATGTGAAGACATGATTATATCGTCACCGCAACGACGCGACAACCCCTCGTCACTATTGGCCGAACGGAAAGTACCGGACACCTCTTGATGCGTAAGTCGTGGATTTCCTTGTAGCAACAATCAGACTCTTCTCGCGCGAAGCCAGGAGAATGATCCGGCCCATCGTAACCGAAGGATGGCTGATCAGTGTCGGCGCGTCCGCAGGGACTCCGAGCGTGCTGTCCAAAGAAGTCCGACTGGGGCGCCGTAATGGAGTGTTGCCTTCGTGAACGTATCTGATACCTCTCTGTGGACGCGTTGGGCCTCCAGATTCGCCGGACGCTACTGGACTCGCCGGGAAACGACGGACGGCGCCCCGGGGACCGGCGCGGTTCGGGGCCAACGCGGGCTGAGTGTAAGTGAAGGAGCGCAGCACCGTAAGCCGTTGTCAAAGAATGGCTTGACCGGAGAAATTCCGGAAACGGCATAAGGAGCCGTAACGAAATCAAAAATGGCCAAGTTATTTCGTAACGGCTCCTAACAGTCCCGCAACACGGGGGGGACCAGCGACGATATGTGCGGCGCACCGGGCACCGGAGTCCCGGTGGTCTCGCGGACGCTGAAGTCTGCTCCTTGCATGATTGGCCGTCCGCACTGGGCGACCGCAGGGGAGGCGCCAGCCTTGCCCAATGGTTGGCAGTTTCTCCGCGCTCACTTCGCCGGAAGGAGAAGATTGGGCAGCCACATTGCCAGAGACGGAATATAGGTAACCAGGAGGAGCGCAATCGTCAGGGCGATCAGGAACGGCCACACTTCCCGCGAGAACTCGCCGATGCTCACCTTTCCGAGGCCACACACAACGTACATGATCATCCCGACGGGGGGCGTGATCGTCCCGATCATGCTGTTGACCGTGAACACCACCCCGAAGTGCACCGGATCAATCCCCGCCTGCTGGATGATGGGCATGATGACCGGGATGGTCATGACCAGGACGGCGATCCCCTCCATGAAGCAGCCGACGATTAGGAAGAGAAGGTTGAGGATGAGATACAGTTGCCACTGGCTCAGGCTGATGCTCTGGAACAGGGCGAAGAGCGCCTGGGGAGCCTGTTCGAGGGTGAGCACCCACCCGAAGGGCTGTGCGGCGGAGATGATGATTGCCACGGCGGCGGTGCTGAGCGCCGAGTCAACAACGACCTTTCCGAGGTCCCTCAGGGCGAGCTCGTGGTAGACGAAGTACCCCAGGATGAAGGCGTAGGCCGCGCCGGCCGCCGCGGCCTCGGTAGGCGTCATGACGCCGCCGATGATCCCGCCGAGAATGATCGCGGGCATGCCCAGGGGCGGAAGGGCCCGCACGGTTGCGCGCCCGAGCTCTGCGCGGGTCGCGCGGGGCTCACTCGGATAGTGCCGCCGCCTGGCAATGAAATAGACGAAGATCATGAGCATGAGCCCCATCAGCACCCCGGGAATGGCCCCCGCCAGGAGCAGCCGGCCGATGGAGGCGTTGGCGATCGAGCCGTAGATAACGAAGGGGATACTCGGGGGAATGATCGGGCCGATGGTGGACGCCGCGCCTACGATGGCCGCGCCGAACCCCTTGCCGTAACGGGCCTTCTCCATGGCTGGCAGCAGCACGCTCCCGGTGCCGGCGGCGTCCGCCACCCCGGAGCCGGACATGCCCGCCATGATCATGTTGGCGACGACGGAGACGTGCGCGAGGCCGCCCGTGATATGGCCGACGAGGGTCCGGGCGAAGGAAACCAACCGGTCCGTGATGCCGCCGGTGTTCATCAGGTTGCCCGCCAGAATGAAGAACGGGATCGCCAGCAGGGGAAAGGTATCGATCCCCCCGATCATCCGCTGGACCATTCCGTGCAAGGGCACGTGGGCGCCGAAGACCATGTACACGGCAGCGGCAGCGGCCATGGACCACGCGATGGGCGTGCCGAGCGCGAAAAGCACGAGCATGATGACGAAAAGCCAGGCCATCATGCGCGGCCCTCCCTCGCGATGAGGCCGCGGAGGTTGCCCCAGAACCCCCCGAGGGCGTGGAGGAACATCAGCGCGGCAGAGAAGGGCACCACGGCGTACACGACGTATTGCGGGATCTTGAGGGTCGAAGTGGCCTGGGTGGCCATGGTGCACAGGGCGTAGCCGTGATAGGCGATGGCCCCCATCAGGACCAGGACCACCGTTTCCACCACCACGGCGCAGAACGCTCGCGCCCGCGGAGGCAGCAGCGCGGTGATCGCATCGATGACGATGTGCGTCTTGCGCTTGCTGCAGGCGGCGGCGCCCAGGAACACCACCCAGATGAAGGCGTAGCGGGAGAACTCTTCCGCCCACTGGATCGGGCTGTTGAAGACGTACCGCAGCACGACATTCCCGAAGGTCGCCAGGGACATCAGGACCAGGAAGGTGCCGGCAGCGACCTCCTCGAAGTTCTTGCAGACGAACCGCAGTGCACCCATGGAGTCAACCCCTCCAAACATTCACGGGGTGGCACGAGCATGCTCGTGCCACCCCGTGACGCAGGTTGCGGACTAGTACTTGGCGGCGTCCTGGACGATCCTTTCGTACATTCCCTTCCCGAAGCTGGGTTCGAACTCCTTCCAGGCATCTTTGGTCGCTCGGGCGAAATCGGCTCGGTTGACTTCCGCGATGACCATGCCCTTGTCTTTCAGGTCCTGAAGGTTCTTCGTATTGACCTTGATCGTGAGTTCGCTCTGAAAGTCGCCGGCCTCCATGGCGGCCTTGGTCAGGAGCTGCTGCAGCTCGGGGGACAGCTTCTGGTAGAACGTCTCGTTGATGATGATCACCAGGTTCATGGCCATGTGGCCGGTGAGCGTCAGGTACTTCTGCACCTCGAAGAACTTCCGGTTGTAGATGATGTTGAACGGGTTCTCCTGCCCGTCCACGACGCCCATCTGCAACGCGGTATACAGTTCCGCGACGGCCATGGGGACGGTGGACGCCCCGAGGGCCGCCATGGCCGACTTGGCGACGGGCGTGTCCATGGTGCGGACCTTCAGATTCTTGACGTCCTCCGGCTTGGCGATCGCCTTCTTGCTGGTCGTCAGGTGGCGCTCGCCAAACCACCAGCCCATGTCGAGGCAGCGGATGCTGCTCGTCTTGGCCGCCTTCTCCCCGATCTCCGTCACGAAGAGCGGGCTGCGCGTCAACTTGACGAGCTTGCGGGCCAACTCCCCCTCGGACTTCCCCTGGAGGATGTACGGCATGGCCAGGACGCCCGCCGGGCCCCATCCGTCGTAGACGGCGATGTTCATCGGGCCGGTGAGGGCCATCTCGATCACGCCCGTCTTCACCTGCTCGACGAAGTCCTTCTCACTTCCGAGCTGGCTGGCCGGGAAGATCTGCACGGTCACGGCGCCGCCGGTTCGCTCTTTCACCAACTGGGCAAACCGCTCCACCCCTTCATGGAAGGGGATGCCCGCCACGCCCGTGTGGGCGAACCGGATGTTCGTCTTGGGGAAGGTTGCGGCAGCGGCATGCCCGACCAGGAGCCCGACCGCCGCGACAAGGGTAAGGACCGCGAGACCGACCGATCGCGTGCGCATGGGAAACCTCCTCCTTCGCTATGGGTGGATTCCGTTGCTTCAGCGTCCCGGTACCCGTCGACGCCACTCTCGCCGATTGCCGGGCGCTGCGTCAAGAGCCATCTTGCGTCGTGACGGGATTCCGCAGCCCCGTCGCGGGTCGGTGGGTGAGGGCGGGGCTAGCCCGCCGGTGGCGGCGTGAGGCCGACATACTCCCCGGCCCGGACCACGCCCACCGCCACTAGCCCCCGGTCGGTCGTGCGGGTCCGGCCATCCGCATCGCTCAAGCGGAACGTGCCGCGCTTGATCCGCAGGAGGGTCGCAACCCCAACGCCGCCCAACGCGAGGGTCCCGAGCCCGGGATGCCGGAGGACCCTCGATTGTTTTCGGTGAATTCGCCTGGGACGGAGATGTGCGCTCCCCAGCGGAATCTCCTGATCAGCCCCCGCCGGGCAATACTCTCCGGGGCTCTACGCCGCGAGCGCGCCAGCGTTTTTCCTACCCCTTCACCGCACCGGCGGTGATGCCTTGGACGAGGTAGCGCTCCAGAAAGCCGTAGAGGATGAGGACCGGGAGCGTGGCCAGCACGGCGGCGGCCATCATCTCGTTCCAGACCACCTGGTACTCCCCCATCATGTTGGCGATCCCCACCGAGAGCGGGAACATCTTGGGGTCGGTGGTGAGCACCAAGGCGAACACGTAGGCGTTCCAGGCCAGGAGGAAGGTGAAGATGGCCACGGCCACGAGACCCGGGAGGCACAGGGGCAGGATCACGCGCCAGAAGGCCTTGATCCGGCCGCAGCCGTCCACCATGGCGGCCTCGTCCAGCTCCAGCGGAATGGACCGGAAGAAGCCGACCAGCATCCACGTGGAGAAGGGCAGCGCGAAGGACACGTACGCCAGGATCAGCGCCGTGTACGTGTTGATCAGTCCGAGTCTGGCCATGAGCTGGAAGTAGGGAATGATGAGGAGTGTCCCCGGCAGCATCTGCGTGAAAAGGAGCAGCAGAATCAGCGGTTGCTCCCA
>Ga0316617_100000306_pt1 | contig 12076 bp, 9 predicted proteins | sample OWC_Aug_M1_C1_D2_FD_207801 | JGI IMG/M metagenome (GOLD analysis project Ga0316617, IMG submission 207801) | Wetland soil microbial communities from Old Woman Creek delta, Ohio, United States - OWC_Aug_M1_C1_D2_B | ecosystem: Environmental > Terrestrial > Soil > Wetlands | place: USA: Ohio... | reverse complement strand
ACAAGGCCCACGGGGAAGGAGGATTACCAAGGCAGGCCACGCCCCTCGCGGGCCGGGCGACCGCGCTAGGCACAGGCGATCACGTAGAATCCCTGCCCCACCACTTCGGTGACTCGATGTAGGGATGACCGGCGTTCCGAGTCGGTACGTGGGCCAGCCCAATGGCGCGTTCCCCGGCGATCGAGGAGTATCTCCAGCTCGTCCGCGGGACCGTAGGTGAGTATCAAATCCCGCCAAAGTTCGGGGCGCTCACGCGCGACAATGAGCAGACTCCGGCCAACGGAAGGCACGCGGCCTCGATGCGTGCGGGGAACCAGGTACAGGCCAACGCAACCGCTTTCGCGTGGGGCTGAGTACGATGGGCTCGCGCCACGCCCGCTTGGGCGAGACGCGAACCCAGAACCAGCCACTGGGGAGGGTCGGGAACTGACAACGCGAGTGAGGGCCACGGCGGAATCGCGGGCAACCAACGCAGACACGAACCCAAAGAGTACCACCATCCACGCGAGCACGGCACCTGCCTGAAAGGGAGCAATGCTGCAGAGACAGAACAACACGGTGAAACCCAGAACGCGCCTTGCCATGGGGAATCTTTCTGGACTCCCGACCTGGGTTACCCTCACGAACCCGCGGCCCGCGCACGACCGGCGGCGATGCCATTAGGCCGAGCGGCGGACGGCCAGCGAGATTTCCCAACGAGCCGTCACCATAAGTTCAGCATAGAACGTGCCTAAGCGGCCGGAAAGACGGGAAGCACAATCGCTTGTTCCACGAAGGCCAATTTCTACAACAGTTACGACACGCGCGGCCGAGCGAAGCGGTGAGATGACGCGTTCGGGCCTCGGCGAAATCTGAAAGCTTTCCCGACAGTCGATCAGCCAGAGCGACGCTTGCGAAGAAATCGACGGGGTGGCGGAAGGCGTTGCGCTTGGCACCCTTAGACAAGAGCCACCGTGGCGTTGGATCGCGTCCGGACAACGGAGCAGGAATCGGGCCCACGCACCTTGAGCAGCCGCAACAGCCAGCGATCGCTCAGGTGGTTTGCCAGCGATTTCAGCGACTCAGCGTGCGGGACCGTGTCGAGGTCGCGCAACATATTCGTCTCGATCACCTCCGTTTGTCGGGCACGCAGTGCTCGGCGCACGTCTTCTCCAAAGCCGTCGACTGCATCGCGTGCCATTGATCCACCACTGATTCGGATCACCCACCCGTTTCATCCCCTGCGCGGCCACGCCTTCCCGTTCGTCATTGCCAAGCAACTCTGGGGCGAGGACCGCGTCACCATCCTACAGCCCGACCGAGGGCTCGTGTCAGTGCCCATCAGCTGGACGGACTACCGGCCGCCGGATCCGTACCTCCAGATCGGTCAGGGCCGGTCGCGCTTCCGGGTGGAGGATCTGCTGGCCTTGGCGACGCTGGTCGCTGCCCGGCGGACGCCATGAGCGTGTCAAGCGGATTACGTCCAATATGTCAACTGCATTCCGTCCCATATCGATGGGCGACGCGCCTGAGACAACCGTGCGAGTATTGCAATGTAGGTTGGTAGGTATCGATAGTTGGTGTCGATTGTCCTTGACACGGGGGCAGATGATGTACATATTACGATTGACACTTCCCAACTGTCCCACTCGCACCAGGAGGCGACCCCGTGCCCCGATCCCGGCGGGCTCCGGACGATCCCAAAGCCGCTGCGCTCCGGGCGGCGGGCGCCCTGCACCCCCACCCCGACATCGTGCAGGATGCCACCTTCGCCAGCGGCCCCTTCTTCGACGCCCGCGATCGCGTGCAGGTCAAGTACGAGATGCTCCGCCGCCAGCAGGTCGACGGCCAGCCGGTGACGGCCGCCGCCGCCGCCTTCGGCGTGAGCCGGCAAGCGTTCTACACCGCCCAGGCCGCCTTCACGGCGCAGGGGCTGCCGGGCCTGCTGCCGCGGCCGCGCGGCCCGCAGCGCCGGCACAAGTGCACGCCGGCGATCCTCGCCTTCGCCCGGCAGTGGCGAACCGAGCACCGGAGCGCCTCCGCGGCCGACCTGGCGGCCGCCGTGCGGGCCGCCTTCGGCGTGACGCTGCATCCCCGGACCGTGCTCCGCGCGCTGGCGCGGCCGGAAAAAAAACCGGCGAGCGCCTCCGCGCCGTGAGTGCCCCGGGGACCGCCGTGGCGGAGTACGAAGCGGTGCGCCGCGAGGCGACGACCGACGCCGGGGCGCCCGGCCTCGGGCTCACGCTCCTGCTCGCGCGCGGGGTGCCGGCCTGGCTCACGGCCTTGACCGCGCTCGGGCCGCCGGTGCCGTCCCGGCCGATCGTCGCGCCGGTCCCGGCCGCCCGCCCGCTCGCGCTCCTGCCGACCAGTACGCGGGAACTCACCACCGTCTTGGCCGGCATGGTCCTGGCCTGCACGCGCTCTCAGGGAGGTTCGCCATGTCCAGCAGCAAGGTGACGGCAGCGCACCTCGCCCGTCAGGCGATCCTGTACGTCCGGCAGTCGTCGCTCCAGCAGGTGCATGACCACCGCGAGAGCACCGCGCGCCAGTACGACCTCCAGCGCCGCGCCCGCGCGCTGGGCTGGGCGCCCGAACAGCTGGTGGTGATCGACGAGGACTTGGGGCGCTCCGGCGCGTCGGCCGAGGCCCGGTCGGGCTTCCAGCGGCTCGTGGCGGAGGTGGGGCTCGGGCGAGTCGGGTTGGTGATGGGCCTCGAGGTCTCCCGCCTCGCACGCAACTCGACGGACTGGCACCGGTTGCTCGAGATCTGCGCGCTGGCCGAGACGCTCATCTTGGACGAGGACGGCATCTACGATCCGAGCCACTTCAACGACCGGCTCCTCTTGGGGCTCAAGGGCACCATGAGCGAGGCCGAGCTTCATGTGCTGCGCGCCCGGCTCTTGGGCGGCCAGCTCAACAAGGCGCGCCGCGGCGAGCTCTGGATGGCCCCACCCTTGGGGTACGTCTGGGCCGGCGAGCAGCTCGCCGTCGATCCCGACGCCGCCATCCAGGCAGCGGTGCGGCTCCTCTTCGAGACCTTCCGGCGCACCGGCTCGGCCGGCCAGGTGGTCCGCCACTTCGCCCGCGAGGGTCTCCGCTGGCCGCGCCGGCTCCACACCGGGGTGCGGGCCGGCGAGATCGTCTGGGTCCCTCTGGAGCACTCCCGCGTGCTGGGCATCTTGCACAACCCGCGCTACGCCGGCGCCTTCGTGTACGGTCGAACCCGCCAGCGCAAAGTGCTCGTCGGGGCGCAGGCTCGCTACCGGAAGCTGCCCCGCGCCGAGTGGAAGGTCTTCCTCCCCGACGCCCATCCGGCGTACATTCCCTGGGAGGAGTTCGAGGCCAACCAGGCGACGCTGCGGGGCAACGCCCATGGCTATGGCGCCGACCGCTGGACGACGCCCGCACGGGAGGGCGCGGCCCTGCTGCAGGGTTTGGTCCTCTGCGGCCGCTGCGGGCGCCGCATGAGCGTGCGCTACGCCGTGCGGCACGGCCAGCCCCGCCCCGAGTACACCTGTGAGCGGGACGGCATCCAGACCGGCCAGCCGGTCTGCCAGATCGTGCCCGGAACCGTGGTGGACCAGGCAGTGGCCGCCGCCGTGCTCGAAGCCGTCACCCCGGCGGCGCTCGACGTCGCGCTCGACGTCTTCGAGGAGCTGCGCCACCGGAAGGCCGAGGTGGACCGGTGCCGGCGGGCGGAGGTGACGCGGCTCCGCGAGGAAGCCGAGCTGGCGCAGCGGCAGTTCCTCTTGGTCCGGCCCGAGCACCGCTTGGTCGCCGACACCTTGGAGCGGCACTGGAACGAGAAGCTGGCGCAGCTAGCCGCAGCCGAGGAGGCCTACCGGTGCGCCACGGACGCGGACGGCCCGGCGCTCACCGCGGCCGACCGGGACCGCATCCACGCGCTCGCCACCGATCTCCCGCAGGTCTGGGCCGACCCGCGCACACCCATGCGCGAGCGGAAACGCATGCTCCGCCTCCTGCTCGAGGACGTTACCTTGCGCAAGGGCGACCAGACGATCCAGGTCCAGCTGCGCTGGAAGGGCGGCGCGATCAGCGCGCTCGAGCGGCCGCGCCCCTTGGGTGCCCCCGATCTCCGACGCACTCCAGCCGCGATCGTCGAAGAGATCCGAGCGCTCGCCACGGCGCAGACCGACGGCCAGATCGCCGCGACCCTGAACGGCCGCTGGCACCGCACCGGCACCGGGCAGCCCTTCACCCGGCTCCGGGTCCGCACGCTCCGCGAGGCATACGGGATCCCGCACCTCGCCGAGCACCTGCGCGCCGCCGGTTGGCTCACGGCCGTGGAGATCGCGGCGCAACTGCACGTGCATTACACGACCGCCAAGCGCTTCGCGCGCGAGGGCGTGCTCCGCGCTGTCCCGGCTGACGACAAGGGCGACTGGCTCTTCGCCCCGGTGACCGGTCCCCTGCCGCGGGCGCATCCCGGCAAACGTTATCGGGATCGCCGCCAGTACCCCGTGCCGCAGACTGTGTCGCAGATGCGAGAGGAGGTGCAGTGTGAAGCCTGAAGCTTCTCATTCCCTTTGCCGACGTTGCACGCGACCGGCCGGAAGCGGCGATGCCCGGCGTAGGCCAAGAACCGGGGGTGGAAGCGGACGAGCTTGCCCCGCCGCTCCGCCACCGCCGTCGCGAGATTGTCGTACCAGATCTCCTTCGGGCAGCCGCCGACGAAGGCGAACGCCTGCTCGTGGCAGCGCAGGAAGGCCTCGAGCGTCTGGCTAAACGTGAAGAGCACCGTGAGCAGCCGGGAGTAACACAACACCAGAACGAACGCGTGGACCTGGCGGCCGATGCCGAAGACATCGCCGAACTCGCCCCAGTCGACCTGGGCGGCCTCCCCGCGGCCGAAGGTGAGCGTGGCCATCGCGGCCGGCGTGGCACTCGGGCGGAGCCGACGCACCGCCCCCCGGAGCGCGCTGATCCCGCCCCGGTAGCCCTCCTGGCGCAGCACCTGGAAGATCGTGACGGCGGACCGCGCCGGGTCTTCGGTGAGGAGCGCCTGGATGCGCGGCCGGAACGGCGTGAGGACCGTGGTGCGGGGCGCGGGCGGGGCCGGCGTGAGGGCGACACTCCGGCGCCGCGCCACCTTCCGGACGCTCTCGCGGTGGATCCCGAGGTGGCGGGCGATCTGGCTGTAGCCCCAGCGCTCGGCGTAGTGGAGCCGGAGGATCTCGGCTTGGATCGCGGCAGACAGCATGGGCGACCTCCTTCGTGGCCTGTCGTGTACCACGGAACTGGCCGCCCGGCCTATCGCGTCTCGTATCCGGGACCCCGACCCCGGTAACTGGGGAGAAGTGCCCAGAGGATCAGGACTTGCGGCCAGATCGCGTCTCGCCCGGGTGCGAAGTTATGGGGGCCGAACTCCCCGTGAACACGCGGCTTCCGGTCGGATCGCGTCTCGCGATCTCGGTGGGCCAGTTATGGAGGGCCAACTCCGGTCGGGACGCGGCCTTGCGCGATAATCGCGTCTCGCCACTCGGGACGGAGTGAGGCCAAGACCAGTTGGGCGTGCACGGGCGAGGGGCTCGGCCCCTGCGCCGCCAGGCGGGCCGGCCGAACGTAGTCCTGGTAGTGCGATCGCGTCACCGCGCGGTTCCGGCGTCGCCAGGCCCGACAGTTCGCGGCATGGCGCTGTTGCTGACAGGCCAGCGCCCCGCAGGTCCACTGGCGGGAGCCGAGCCGGGGGTGGGGACGGAAGAGGGTCTGGCAGAACGGACAACGGCGGCGGCGCGGACGCCGTGGGGTAGCGAGCATCGAGCACCTCCCAGATGGAAGGCGACACGATACCCGATGCGCCGGGCCTCCGTTCAGGATGAATGCGGGGAGGTCAGTTGGACCGAACCTAGGCTGGTCTCTGCTGAAGGGGAACTACCGGATCAGCAATGACTGACGGTGACGACTGCCGCCGTGCTGAAACGTGACGGTGTCGATGGTGTTGCGGCCAGCCAATACCTGGGTTGCACGAATCGAGTCGCCTCCCAGGGAAAAAAAGTTGTCATGACGCCCGATGGGGGGGCTGAGCACCCGCTCGAAGGCTGCCGCGGACAACGCCTCTAGAGCATTTTCGGGAGATTCGTAGGCCACGGCCAATTCCCCCGCCAGTCGGTCTGCGAGCCCAATCCGCTGGACCTTGCCCATGGGGCCCCTGGGTATTTCCTTGAGAAACACGATCCGGCTGGGAACCTTGAAATGGGGCAAGCACCGATAGGTCGCCTCACGGAGCTTCGACTCTTTGAGTAAGTGCCCGTCCTTCGGGACAACGGCTGCCGCCACGTCCTCGCCGAGCGTGGGGTGTGGAATAGCGAACGCCACCGCCTCCCGAACGCCTGGATGATCGAGCAACACGTCGTCGATTTCGCGCGGCGCTATCTTCTCGCCACCGCGGTTAATAATTTCCTTGAGGCGGCCGTTGATGAACAGATAACCTTGGGCGTCCAAGTACCCGTGGTCGCCCGTATGAAACCAGCCAGCGGCGAACGCAGCGCGGGTGGCCTCGGGGTTGTTCTGGTATGCACGGATCACGCCCGGTCCTCGGATGACGTTTTCCCCAGACTCCCCGACTCCCTGTAACTGCCCGCATTCGTCCAGGATAGCCACCTCGGTACCCACGGCTCGTCCCACCGAACCGGGTTTGCGCACGCCCGGCGGCAAGGGATTGCTCGCTATTTGATGTGAAGCTTCGGTCATGCCGTACGATTCTATGACCGGCGCTCCGAACACAGTCTCAAGGTCGCACATGAGCCGGGGTGGTAGTGCCGCCGAAGACGACCGAATGAACCGCAGCGGCGAGCCTCGGAGGATCTCGGCGTGGTCGACGACGCGCGCCAGAATGGCCTGATGCATGGCTGGCACGGCGCTGTACCAGCTTGGTCGCAAGACCTCCAGCCACTTGAGGAACTCCACCGCGTTGAAGCCCGACGGACAGGCGAGGCTCGCTCCGGCCGCAATGGACGAGAGGGCGACGGCGACGAGTCCATGGATGTGGAACAACGGTACGATCGCAAGGCAGCGATCCAAAGTTGTTAACGCAAGCGTCGCAGCGATGTGACGGGCCGAACTGCAAAGGCTGCGATGCGTCAGCGCCGCCAGTTTCGGCCGTGAGGTTGTCCCAGAAGTGTATAGCGCCAGCGCCACGTCCTCGGGCTGGGCGACACTACGACGGCAGCGCGTGCCCCTGTTCACGCGATCTGATGATCCTTTTAACTCGAAAGTCCCCGCCTCGGCCTCAGGCCGGGAGATCAATTCGAGAACCGGGATCCCACGCGACCGAGCCACGGCCCGAGCAGGTGACTCTGTGCGCTCAGGCAGGACCAGCGCCTTAGCAGACAGATCATCCAAATAGAACTCAAAATCCGTCGCCGTGCAAGCTGGGTTGAGCGGCGCGAACGTGGCACACGCGGAGAAGGCCAAGAAGGCGCACGCCATCTCCGGCCCGTCGGGCACGGCCGCTGCGATGCAGTCGTTGCAGCCAAGGCCGTACTCAGCTAGGGCTGTAGCCGTACGATTTATGTGCCTTGACAGCCCGCCGTACGTTAGACATTTTCGTCCCGGAGCGAGAATCGCTACCGCGTTGGGAGCGTTCGTGCTCTGCCAGCGCGAGAAGTGACCGATCGTTTCGCTGGGGATGGCCGGGTCGCCCATTGGAGGGTTCATTCGGCTATGCAGGTGAGGCGGATTTTCGTCGGGACATTGGCCATACCGGCACCCCACGCGCGACGCTCGCGGAAGACACCGCATTCCGCGGCATCCGTTGCTCGCCGGCGTCGCCGGAATCTACGCCGGTTGCTCGCCGGGATCGCCGAGGGTACCGCCGACTGTTTGCCGCTGGAGATACGCTGTTAGGTAGCCAGCTAGGTCGCGCACGTAAGGCTCCACCAGCATCTGACCCGAGTCCTCGACCGGCAACGAGTGGAGCTCTACCCCTCCAAGCGCATATTCCCGCCAGACCGTGCGCGCGTCCTGTCTGGACGAAACGTCTCGCCCGCCTGCGGAGATGTACAAGATTTGCCCCGGATAGGGTCGAAGCACGTACCGCCGTAGGGCCCGCAGGTTGGCACGCTCGACGACTGTTCCGTGGATCTCATCGCCCACATCATCCAGTCCATGTTGCTGGGTGATCACGGTCCGAAGTCGCTTGGCCTTCTCGACAAGAAGGCGCCAACGGTCCTTTGCACGGAGCGCCGCCAACTCCCTGGCATACATCAGAAAGCGCCGAGCCGCGAACTCCAGAGCCACGACGGCCGGACGCAACGAAGACACTCGGGTCGCCCGACGCGTCGCTGTTGGCGGCCAGGCATCTAGCATTGCCAACATGTCGACCGGCTCGTCTCGGGCGATCAGTTGATGGGCCATCTCAAAGGCGATTACCCCTCCTATGCATGCACCGACCAGGCGATACGGGCCATGCGGCTGCACAGTACGGAGCTCCTCTATGTGGTGTGCCGCGATATCCTCCATCCTCGTGAATGGCGCTTCCCTGCCGTCGAGACCTCGCGCTTGCAGCCCATAGGTCGGGCAAACGGATTCCAGCGCTCGGGCCAGATCGGCAAACGAGAGAACGTTTCCTCCAACCCCGGGGATAGCAAAGATGGGCGGGAGGGATCCGTGGGGCTGGATCGGCACCAATGAGCGCCACGACGGCGACCACCCATTCTGGCGCATGAGGGCCGCCAACTGCTCCACAGTCGATGCCTCAAACAGCACCGACAGAGGAAGTTTCCGACCGAATTCCTCCTCCATGCGGGCGAAGAGTTTCACCGCCATCAGGGAATGTCCACCAAGCTCGAAGAAGTTGTCTCCACGGCCGATGGGACGGACACCGAGCACCTCCTCCCACAGGCGCACCAATCGCAGCTCCAACTCATCGCGCGGCGCTGCAGACAGCCCCGAAGTGGCCGAGAGGATCTCAGCGCCGAGCTCGGGTAGGGCGCGGCGGTCCACCTTGCCGTTGGGCGTGAGCGGCACATGGTCGAGCCAGATGAATCGAGTCGGAATCATGTAGTCGGGCAGGGCCGACTTGAGGAAGTCGCGCAAGGCCTCGGAGGCGGTCGGACCATCCGCCCCCGCTAAGAGATACGCCACCAGCCGCTTCCCCGCTCGAGGCTCGTGCCGCACAACCACAACGGCCTGCCGCACGCCCGGATGCCTCAACAGGCTGCTCTCGATTTCGCCCAGTTCGATTCGATAGCCCCGGATCTTGACCTGGTCGTCCATCCGCCCCAGGAACTGAATAGTCCCGTCGGACAGGTAGCGCGCGAAATCACCGGTGCGGTACAAGCGACCATCGGGCGCCGGATTGAAGGGGTCAGGGATAAACCGCTCCGACGTAAGCTCTGGCTGGTTGAGATACCCAGAGGCAAGGCCGTCACCGCCGGTCCACAGCTCTCCGCGGATTCCTATCGGCACCGGTTGCATGTGGTTGTCGAGGATATAGACGCGTGTGTTGGCAATGGGGTGTCCGATAGGTACATTGTCGTCCACCTGAGCGGGGTCAGTCATCGAGTGGCAGCAGGTAAAGGTCGTGTTCTCCGTTGGCCCGTACCCATTGATCACGCAAGAACCCGGAAAGCGCTCCAAGACCTTCCGCACGTGGGGTGCGGAGAGGACGTCGCCCCCCGCCAGCACCTGGCGAACCTGTCGGAGCGCATCGAGGCGCTCCTCCACCACCTGGTGGAATAGGCCGGCTGTCAACCAAAGGATGTTCACGCGATGTTGCTCCAACACCTCCGCGAGCTCATCAAGAGAAGGAATCGGCCCCGGGTACAGCACGAGGCGGGCGCCGTTCAGCAAACTTCCCCAGATCTCCAGGGTCGAGGCGTCGAAGGAGACAGGAGCCAATTGGAGGAACACCTCGTCGGCGGTCAGCTGGGCATAGTTTGTACTTTTGACCAGCCGGACCACGCCCCGGTGTGGCACCGTCACCCCCTTGGGGCGTCCCGTCGATCCCGACGTGTACATCATATACGCCAAGTCCAGTGGGTCGCTCTCCGTGACCGGGTTCGAGTTCGGTTCGGCCAAATCGAAACCGTCCGTCCCTGGGTCGAGGCACAGCACCTGTGCGCCATGCCCCGGGAGACGATCGAGCATCCCGCTCTCTGTGACGAGGACGGGGGGATCGGCGTCTTGCAGCATGTGCGCGATCCGATCGGCGGGAGAAGCCAGGTCGAGCGGCACGTAGGCCCCGCCGGCCTTCAGGATCGCGAGGAGGGCCGCGACGAGGTCGGGAGAACGGTTCATGAAGACACCGACAAACCTGCCGCGTTCTACGCCAATTCGCCGGAGGTGGTGGGCGAGCTGGTTCGCCCGCCGGTTGAGGGCCGCGTAGGTGAGCGCCTGGTCGCCCCAGACGACGGCCACGGCGTCGGGCGTCCGGGCCACCTGGGCCTCGAACAACTCGTGGATCCGGCAGTCCCGGGGGTAGGCCGTCGCCGTCGCGTTCCACTCGACCAGGAGCTGGTGCCGCTCCGCCGCCGGCAGGAGCGGGAGGGCGCTGAGGGGCGCGTCGGGGGTCGCCACGACGCCCGCCAGGAGGGTCTCGTAGTGCCCCAGGAGCCGGTCGACGGTGGCGGCGTCGAAGAGGTCGGCGTTGTACTCCGCCGTCGTCTGGAGCCCCGCGTCCGTGGCGGTCACGGCCAGGGTGAGGTCGAACTTCGCCGTGCCGCTCTCGACCCGGACCGGGGTCAGGGTGAGCCCGGGGAGGGCGAGGGCCGTCCGCGGGGCGTTCTGGAGGACGAACATCACCTGGACGAGGGGCGACTGGCTCAGGGTGCGCGCCGGCTGGAGCTCCTCCACCAGCTTCTCGAAGGGGAGCTCCTGGTGGGCGTAGGCCTCCAGGCACCCTTCCCGCACCCGCCCGAGGAGGGTCCGGAACGGGGGGTCGCCCGCGAGGTCGGCCCGGAGGGCCAGGGTGTTCACGAAGAACCCGATCAGCCCCTCGGTCTCGACCCGGGTGCGCCCGGCGATGGGGGAGCCCACGACGAGGTCCTCCTGCCCGGTGTACCGCGCCAGGAGGGTCTGGAAGGCGGCCAGGAGGGTCATGAAGAGGGTGGCGCCCGCCTGGCGGCTCAGGGCCTCGAGCGCGGCGTGGAGGGCCGGGGGGAGGGGGCGCGTCCGGTGCCCCCCCCGGCCGGTTTGCACGGCCGGGCGCGGGCGGTCCGTGGGGAGCGCCAGCTGGGCGGGCGCGCCGGCGAGCTGGGTCCGCCAGTAGGCGAGCTGGGCGGCCAGCACGTCCCCCTGGAGCCACTGCCGCTGCCAGACGGCGTAGTCGGCGTACTGGATCGGGAGGGGCGGGAGGGCGGGGGGCTGCCCCGCCCGCGCGGCCGCGTACAGGTGGCCGAGCTCGCGCCAGAGGATCCCCGTGGACCAGCCGTCGGAGGCGATGTGGTGCTTGGTGAGCAGGAGGACGTGCTCGGCCGGCCCGAGCCGGACCAGCAGGGCCCGGAGCAGGAGGTCCCGGGTCAGGTCGAAGGGGCGGCGGACCTCGGCGGTCAGGGCGGCCTGGGCCGCGGCCTCGCGCGCGGGCGCGGGGGGGGCCGTGAGGTCCACCACGGCGAGGGGGACCGGGCGGGGGGGGCCCACCACCTGGACCGGCTGGCCGTCCGGGGCCGCGACGGTCGTCCGGAGCGCCTCGTGCCGGGCGACGACCTGATCCAGGGCCGTCTGCAGGGCGGCCACGTCGAGCACCCCCTGGACTCGGAAGGCGGCGGGGATGTTGTAGAGGGGATTCGCCGGCTCGAGCTGGGCGAGGAACCAGAGCCGCTGCTGGGCGAAGGCGAGGGGGAGGGGGGCCGCTCGCGATTTACGTGGAGTCACACGCCCTTCGGGTCCCCCGGCCGTGGCACCCGTCAGGAAGTAAGCTTCGAAGCGCGCGCGGACTTCAGGCGAAAGACCGGCGATCCGCTCCGTGAGATCACTCATGGGCAACCCTCAAAATCCCCGATCTCTCTCGACCCCAGGCGCTCAACGAGCGCCTGGACAACGGCCAGCGCCAGGGCGCCGAGGGTCGGGGACTCGAAGACCGCGCGCACGGGCAGGGCCACGCCGAAGCGCGTGCGGAGGTGGGCCACCACCCGGG
>Ga0316617_100000303_pt1 | contig 12140 bp, 9 predicted proteins | sample OWC_Aug_M1_C1_D2_FD_207801 | JGI IMG/M metagenome (GOLD analysis project Ga0316617, IMG submission 207801) | Wetland soil microbial communities from Old Woman Creek delta, Ohio, United States - OWC_Aug_M1_C1_D2_B | ecosystem: Environmental > Terrestrial > Soil > Wetlands | place: USA: Ohio... | reverse complement strand
GATACTCTTGGTGATGGCGGCCATTCCCTGGTACCACCAGTGGGATTGTTCGGCCCTGTACATGATTTCATATTCCCTGGGATCCACGGCCTTTGCCCGTTCTCTCTTGAAAATGAATTTCCCCTCCCCCGATCTTCTCTTTCCTGCAGAGGTAAATCAAGTCCGAGAGCGGCAATCCCTGGTCTGCAGGGACGACCTGGTGAACCCGAAAGCCGGACCGGCCCAGTAGGAGCATCAGAAGATCCCGGGAGCGGTAATGGAGCGACCGGGTCAGGTTGAGCAGGCGGTCGATGAGGTAGGTGGTATAAAATTTTCGCAAGGGAGATCGGTCCACATCGAGGACCACCAGGGTGCCGTGATCGCTCAAGCAGGAGCGGATGATTCGGAGCAGGACTCGGACATTGTCCTCGTCAATGTGGTGAAGAACATCGGTCATGACCACTGCATCAAAGGGGGTGCCTTGGAAGTCCCGGACGTCACCGAGCTGAAAAGAGACCTCGGGATGGCCTTTCGAAGACCGCTTCGCGACCTCGATCCTGGCTTCGTTCAGATCAATTCCGAGCACTTGGCGACCCGCGCTTTTCAGAGCCAAAAAATTTGAAAGCATGCCGTATCCGCACCCGAAGTCGAGAATTCTCCCTTTTCTGGGGACATGGGACTCGACTGTCTCGAAGGGGCAGAGACGCCACCGTGTCCTCAGGTAAAAGGACTCCCAGGCCGAAAGGGGCTTGTAGCGTTCCAAGAGCTGAAGGGGTATTCTGGAGAGCACGGGTCACACGCTCCTGGAAAAGAAAATCTCAATCGTCTTGGCTATCCGGCCGACCTCTTCATCCGTCAGCTCGGGAAACAGGGGAAGGGAGAGAATCCTCGGGCACACTTCCTCCGTGACCGGCAGGGAGCGGGATCCTGGAAGACGATGGGCATAAGCGGGCTGCAAGTGAACCGGCACAGGATAGTGGACAGCGGTTTGTATGCCCTGCCCGGAGAGATGCGCCATCAACCGGTTCCGGTCCGAGGGGTGCGCACAGCGGATAACATACTGGTGGTACACATGGGTTGTCCCGGGTATCAGGGAGGGCAGAGTGAGCTCCGGGATTCCGGAGAGGAGGTGGTCATAGGCCCGGGCGATCTGGCTGCGCCTCTCGTTGCCTTCTTCGAGGCAGGCCAGCTTCACACGGAGCACACCCGCTTGCAGCTCATCCAGCCTGGAGTTCCACCCGGGGCGCTGGCTGATGCGGCCGTCGTCCCATCCGTACTGGCGAAGGGCTCTCAACTTTTCATGGAGGGAAGGGTCATGGGTGGTGATCGCTCCTCCATCTCCCATCGCACCCAGGTTCTTGGTCGGATAGAAACTGAAAGCCGCCGCATGCCCCCATGAACCGGTTCTATGCCCCCGGTAAAGCGCACCGTGGGACTGGGCGCAGTCCTCCACGACAAAAAGTTCGTGGGTCTTGGCAAAGCTTGTGATTTGCTCCAGGTCACAGGGTTGACCGTAAAGGTGAACGGGCACAATCGCTTTGCTGCGGTCGGATCTCGCTTTCTCGAGCAATGTCACGTCCATGGTGTAGGACTCAGGGTGAATGTCCACCAGCACCGGAGTGGCTCCGCTCATCTCCACCGCGGCTACCGTGGCCACAGCCGTGTGGGACACAGTGATCACTTCATCGCCGGGGCCGATCCCCAATGCGCGCAGGGCAAGGTGAAGGGCCTCTGTTCCGTTTCCCACCCCCACCGCATAGGGAACGCCGATGTAGTCGGCAAACTGCCTCTCAAAGGCGGCGGTCTCGTCGCCCAGGATGTAACGGCCGGCGCTGAGCACCCGATGAATGGCTTCATCAATGGCTTTTCGGTTGGAGAGGTAGTTGGCGAGAGGACTTGTCTGAGGGATCATAGGTATTCACGAATGTATTGGTAATAGTATTGAAGCGTTCTGGTGAGACCCTGTTCCAAGCCGAGGCGAGGATTCCAGTTCAACGCGTCCCGTAGTTTGCTGTAATCGGCGTAATAGTCCCCTATGTCTATGGGCTTGCGGTCTTCAGGAAAAGGAACGATCACGTACTCCCCTCTCCCGTGCACTTTGATCATCAGCGCCGCCAGGTCCTTCAGGTTGACACGCTCCGGACTGCCCAGGTTGTAGATCTGACCGTTGCTCCGCTCGGAGAGTGCGGCCATGAGCATGGCGTCGGTCACATCATCAACGTAGTTGAAATCCCTCAGCTGCAGACCATCGCCCCACACTTCAATCCGCTTGCCTTCAACGAGGTTCTTGATCCATATGCCGAGGAAGGTCTGGCGGGCATCTTTGACCCGCATTCGCGGCCCATAGGTGTTGGTGAGCCGCAGGGCACAGGTTCGAATGCCGTAAACATTGCTGTACAAGATATGGTACCATTCCCCCGCCATTTTGTTGATGCCGTTCACATCCGTAGGGTGGAGAAGGTGGCCCTCGTGGACCGGCAGGAAATCCGGTCTGCCATAGATCTGTCGGGTGCTGGCGTAAACGATCCTGATGGCAGGGTTGTGTTTCCGACACGCTTCAAGAATAAACAGCTGGGATCGGCAGTTGATATCGAGATCCACAAAGGGATTTCTCATGGAGTCGAGATGGCTTGTCTGTCCGGCGAGGTTAAACAGATAGTCCTGACCCTGGGCCAGGTACGCCATGCTGAATTCATCCCGAATGTCCGCAATATTGATCCGAATACGGCCTTCATACCCCCTCAGATTGAAGAGATTTCCACCGTAGTCAGGGATCAGGCTGTCTACGACGGTCACGCGGGCCCCTCGATCGGCCAGAGTCCTGGCCAGGTTGCTTCCGATGAAGCCCAACCCCCCGGTGATCAGAATGCTCTTGCCTGCGAAATCCTGGAGATCCATCCTACTTGATAGAACTTCTTTTTAGATTTTTATAGCTATTTATATAGAATTTTGCTAAAAATAGCAATAAATTTCTATAATCTTCACGTTTTTCCGTTAGGGAAACCAATTCTCTGCCAATGGGCCATTGGTTTTGAGATGCGATCGTCAAGGGGCTGGCCGCGAACGGCGAAGGCGTTTGCACTTACCGGTGAGCGTGTTTCACGGCACTTGCTTAGGTCTTTTGTCGATGGCTTCGATATTCTGACGTGCGGGAACAGAAGCGGGATTGATCCGCAGGGCTTCGCGAAAATGGGGTAGGGCGTCCTCCCACCTCCCCAGATGAATCAGGGCGGAGCCCACATTCAAGTGGCCGCTTTCATCATCGGGGTTGAGGCGCAATGCTTCCATGCAGTGGGAGAGTCCCTCGTTGAACCTGCCTGAATTCCAAAGAGCGACTCCGAGGTTGTAGTGGGCCAGAGGATTGTTTTTTGTAACGTCCACAGCGCGTTTAAAGAGGGTGACGCTGTTCTTCCAATAGCCGGTCTGCACCCAGGCGCCTGCACCCATCCCGAGAACTGCTAGACAAGCTGCTGCCAGACAAAGCCTACGGGAGACTTGCATCCTCTCGACAAGATCCGAAAACCCCCAGACAGACACGATGAAAAGACCGATCAGGGGGATGTAGACGAAGCGGTCTGCAAATGCTGGCCACAGGCCTTGCTGGACAAGACCGATGACGGGAACGAGGGTCCCCAGGTACCAAAACCAACCTACGGCAAAGTAGGGTTTTCTTCTCGCGAGACACACCGCCAAAGCTGTTACCGTGAACAAGAGGATGCAGGTGGCCGCAATTTTCCAGAAGTCCACTGTCTTTGCGAATGGATAAAAAACCGCCAGGTCCAGGGGCAGGAACAATTTCTCAATATAGACAAGGTACGAGGCGAGGGCGTTCTGAATTCGAAGCCCGAGAGGCAGCACCTCCGCAGGAATAATGATGCCCATGTGTCTGGAAGACATGTAGGAGACAACGACCGACGCCGCCGAAAGCGCAATCAGGGGGACTTTCTCAAGGATCAAACGGCCTGGCGGACGCGCCTGGAAGCCTCGCCCTTCTGCTTGGCCGGACCCTGCAGGGGAATATCGGCCCAGGGGCCAGAAATCCAATAGGAGAAAAACAAAGGGGAGCGTCACAACCGTGGGCTTGGCCAGAAGCCCGAGGAGCATGGCGAAAAAGACCGTGAAGTATCTGATGCCATTAGGCCTCCTCGCATAGTGGGCGTAACTCCACATGGCGAGGATCCAGAAAAAAGCGCTCAGGATGTTCTTCCGGTTTGCAACCCATGCGACGGACTCCACATTCAACGGGTGCAGAGCGAAAAGGACAGCCACGAAGGCGCTCTGCCAGAGAGTCCCTGTCATTTTTTTTAAGGTGAGAAAAAGCAGGAGGGTGCTGGCCATGTGGAAAAGAACGTTGGTGAAATGGTGGCCTTTAGGATTCAGCCAGTAAAGTTCGCAATCAACCATGTGGGACAACCATGTGAGAGGATGCCAGTAGCTGATATCGTTGAACGTGAAGGCCCAAGTGACTCCTTCTGCAGTCAGGCCGTTTTGCACCGGCCCATTGTCCGTGACGTAAAGTGGGTCGTCCATGTTGATGAATTCGAAGGTTTGCACCTGCCAGTAGGCCAGAAGGGGCAGGATTACCAGAAGGACGCCCAAGATCAAGGGGAGTCGGCGAGCGAGGTTGTCGTTTCTTAGAGGCTCTCGGTTTCTGTATGGTGAATTGTTTGTTTCTTTCATATTTTTATGGCTTTTTATATAAAATTATGCTAAATATAGCAATACATTTTGTTACACATCTTGACCTTCCGTCATACTAAATCCTTCAGGATTTGCTTCATTGAGGCGGTTCTAAGGATGCTGCTGACAGAATGTCACAATTTCAGGCGTAACGAGCAACGTTTTTCCTGAAGGATATTGGCAAGATAGAGTTCTGTTTGAGTTGTAGAATGCTCTCGGCAGGTGCTTCAAGAATACATGTGGCAAAAAAGATACCCGCCCCTGGTCAACCACGCACTCCTTATCCTCCTATTATCTGTCCCTTTTATTGGTCCCTTGCTCAATCCCCATTGGATCATGGTTGGGGAAAGCACTGATCAAATTTTGAGGGTCATCGAACTGAACAGAGGTATCCATGAGGGGGAGCTGTATCCTCGGTGGTTTGGAGACCTGGCAGGAGGTTTCGGCAATCCCTATTTTGTGTTCTACGCACCCTTAATTTATTATGTTTCAGCGGCCTTTCATTTTCTCGGTTTCGGGATCCTGTCTTCATTGAAATTGATGATTTTTCTTGGTGTTGTGTTGTCAGGGATAGGAATGTTCTTGTTAGCAAGGACCTTCTGGGGCAACTACGGCGGCTTGGTGTCTGCCGTGGCCTTCATCTATGTCCCTTACCGCATGGTGAATATTTACATCAGGGGTGATTTTGCGGAAGCCTTCGCTATGGCCCTGTTCCCCTTTGTTCTCTATTTTTTCTATCAATTGCTCGATCAGAAAACGTGGCACTACTGGGTTGGCGCGGTGACCTCTTATGCTGCGCTCATCTTGACCCATAACTGCAGCGCCCTCATTTTTTCAGGATTTCTGGTCCTATTCATCGGGTTTTTTTCTCTTCGCGAGCGGAAGTTGCGTAAATTGCTCAGGGGGTTGGGGGGTGTGGCTTGGGCCATCACACTGAGTGCGGTTTTTTGGTTGCCGGCCCTTTTGGAGAAGAAATGGGTGAACATTCATCGCATTTATTCAGATCCTGCCCTTGATTTCCACAACAATTTCCTCCAACTTGACAAGCTCCTGTCACCCGCCTGGAACCTGGAAGGAGGTATAGGGGGTCGCGACCTTCCCTTTCAGATAGGGTGGCCTCATCTCTTGCTTGCCTTTTTTTCCTTCGTTTACATCATGCAACTCAACTCAGAGAAAAGCGTGGTCAGACAGAACACCCAATTCTTCCTGCTGTGTGTCTTGCTAGCGCTCTTTTTCATCCATCCTTCGTCTGAATTGATGTGGGAAAAACTGCCGCTGCTGAAGTATCTTCAGTTTCCATGGCGCTATTTGACCGTACTCGCCACGTTTGTTTCGCTTCTTTGCGGGGGATTGTTTGTCTATTTTTCAGCGGCCTCTAAAATGAATCAAAAGGCGTTCCTAACCGTTTTGCTCATCGTCATCGTGCTTGCCACGATTCAATACTGCCATGTTAAAGGCTACTATGTGATGAACGAAGAAATCTTAACGCCCGCCTTTGTGAAAAAGGACGGCGGGACTGTTTCGGCGTGCAATAAGAGTGGCATGGACACGATAGAGGACTATGGTGAGTATATGCCGCGTTCAGTGACGCGTCTTCCTTCAAAGGAGGTGGCAGGCAAGGTCTTCTCTCCTTCTGGCAAGACGAAGATAATGAACCTAAAGCTCTTTCTCGACCGCTACGAGTTCACGGCCAGCGCAGAGGATAACGAGGAAGTTATTGTGGGCTCATTCTATTATCCTGGGTGGGAAGCCCGCGTTCAAGGAAAACCTATTTCCCTCTTCACCGACGAAGAAGGCTTGATCCATTTGAGAATCCCTAGGGGAAATAATCAGGTTGTAGTTGCTTTTGAAGATACGTGGGAGAGAAAATTGGCAAGGGCCATTTCGCTCGTCGGGGTGCTGGGCTTTGTCCCCATCCTCTTCATGGATCGGAAGAAAAGATTCGGATTTGCCTTTAAAAGAGGGTTGGTTAAGGAAAACGCAGGGGACTCGGACAAGACCCTTTCAACATTGTAGAATGACTTGCTTCAGGAATGAACTTGATGCCTAATTCGCAAAAGCACGGGTTTTGTCCCAAGACGCTCAAACGAGCGGGCCAGGTCGCCGCCGTATTTCTGGTGGTGTTGCTCATACTGTGGATAAGGGTTTTCTACGGTTCCATGCAGGACTACAAGACCGGAGAAACCCTTCTGAAAGAAAATCAGACCATCAGGGCCATTACGTATTTCGATCGATCTCTTCACTGGTACGCCCCGCTCAACCCTTACGTGGAAAGGTCTGCGGAGCGACTCTGGGAAATCGGGCAAAAGGCCGAAAAGGAAGGGGACAGGCGCATGGCTCGCATCGCTTTTGAATCCATTCGGAACGCATGCTACGGAACTAGCCATATTTTCACCCCCGGTGAGGAATGGATAGACAAGGCTGAGTCAAGAATCAAAAAGCTGGAAGGGGAAAAGACTCCCAAAGGGGACGACGAGATTGAGGGGGAGCATCCAACAAAAAGCCCCCATCCCCGTGTGGGGTGGAGTGTGTCGGTTGTGGTGGGATTCCTCGGGTGGATTGGATCAGTCCTGGGGTTTATTGTGTGTGTGTTCCGAAAAGATCGGAGAGATAAAAAGCCATTTCATGAAAGCCTTGTCTGGTTTTCTCTGATCGTGGCATTTGGAGTCCTGTGGTTTGCAGGAATGGTCATGGCTTGAAAGTCCGAAGCCCGGCTATGGGAACAGGGAGTATCTGACAATCACGTAAAGGGCCTTGATTCCGTCTTTCCACGTGATCTTTTTCCCTTCGCCGTAAGATCTGCCATAATAGGATATTCCCACCTCATAAATGCGGCAGTGCGTCTTGGCCACCTTGGCGGTCAGCTCCGGCTCAATGCCGAAACCATTTTGCTCGATGGTAAGGCTCTTGATGATTTCCGTCTTGAAGACCTTATAACAAGTCTCCATGTCTGTGAGGTTAAGGTTCGTGAACATGTTGGAGAGCACCGTGAGAAGCTTGTTGCCCACATAGTGCCAAAACATATGGACCCTGTGGGGTCCCTCCCCCATGAATCGCGAACCGAAAACCACATCAGCCTTACCCTCCAGAATAGGGGCGATGAGCTTCGGATACTCCGCAGGGTCATACTCCATGTCCGCATCCTGGATCAGAACAATATCTCCGGAAACGGCGCGCAAACCGGATCGAATGGCCGCCCCTTTGCCCATGTTCACGGGATGATAGAGGACCTTGTCAACCTCCTTTTCGAACTGCGTCTTGATCAATTCTGTGGTGCCGTCGTTGGAACCGTCGTCTACGAGGATGATCTCCTTTTCGGCAACGGAAGATTTCTTCACCAGAGGAATCACCTGGGGAAGCAGGTTCTTTTCGTTGAAACAGGGGATAATGATAGAGAGCATCATAGGAGTGACCTTTTCTTGGTATTCCGGCGAAGAACTCTCAATTCGATCTAACCCACGGGTAAGGGTTCAAGACACCGTCATTGGGCCGCCACAGGCCAAAAGAACTGCTTTGAATGTTTCAGCGGCGTCCGCTCGCTTGGGAAACGAGCCCGATCCTGCGGAGTCAGGTCAACCCGACTCAGCAAGGGCTCTTTCCATGCTTTCAAAAAAGCATAATATCGAGAAAAACACAAGACGAAGGATCAGCTGCCGGAAGTAGAAGAGGTGAAGACTGTGACGGGTAATTCCGTGAGGAGGAGGCTGAACCGGGGCAAGAAAGTGTGGAAAAAGAGGTCTGTTTTGGTATAATGATATAAACTTACCCAGATTACCTCTGTCTCTATCTCAGTCTGAAGGGCGCTTGAGACCCAAGAGATTCAGAGCAGATGTTCGACGGCTGGAGGAGGAATCCATTAGGCATGAGCGGAGCTTGGAGGACACTCGTCAAATGGTTGTTTTCCAGCATCCGGATCTTGGGGTTCGATCTGACGGCATCGCTCATTCTTTTCGGTCTCGGGGCGGCATGGTGGTCTGATCTTCTTCATTCGCCGGGCTGGAATCCTGACGGGATGCAGTACCAGACCGGAATTGCCCTGGTTCAAATGGGTCGCTCGCCCTATGAGCAGACTATTTTTCCCTATCCGCCCACCATCGCCGTGCTGGGGGCATGGATCTCCGGAATTTCAGGCCACGAGCTTTTTCGCACGATCTTCAGGTATGCCAACCTTCTGGGGGGCTGCGCCGCGGTTTGGGGGTCTGTGCTTTTCATTCGCGCCCCCGGCTGGATCAAACTCGTCATCGCCACTCTTGGGGTAGCCTTTCTTCCGGCTCTAAGCGACGGGCTGGAAAACGACAATCTCTCCGTTCTTGCCGGCGGGCTTTCGATCTTGGCCCTGGTGTTCTGGCAGAGACTCCCGATTGCAATGGGGATCATGCTAGGCTTTGGGCTGGCGCTCAAACCGGTTGCCATGGCTGCTCTGTTTGTGCTTGCGGCCCATCGGAATCCGCTCTTCAAAAGAGAGCAGGCCCTGGCCAGTCTCGCGGCTTGCGCGAGCGGCGGCCTGCTGATTCTCCTCAAACCGAGCTATCTCCTGAGCGCGGGGTCACAGCCGAGCATCCAAGCGGCTGTGGCGGACTGGGCTTCAGCAGTGCAGAATGTCTCTCTGTTCAGGGTCCTGGCCTCATTCGGTTTAGAGGTGTCTCCCTTCTATATCCTTGCGGCCATTGTGCTCGGAACCATCGTCTATGTTAGAACACGCCCGTTGAATCCGGTTCAGCTCCTTTGTGTCGCCTTGACAAGCTCTTTGCTGTCCTTGCCCATTGTGTGGCAGCACACGCTGCTATTGATCACCCCTGTCGCCATTACCGCTGCGGCGTTTGCTGTCGAAGATTTCAAAAGGGTTTCGAAAAACCCAGAAGGTCCGCAAGGCAGAAACATAAAGCTGCGTTCCCTCACCCGCCTGCTTCTTGTCGTAAGCGGGGCCAGGGTATTGCTCGAGGCAAATGCTTTCGGGGTGCTGGCGAATTGGAACCCCATGGTGAACGGGGTAGCCCATTTGATCCCGCTCACCACCCTTTTGCTTCTCACCGTTTTCGTCGTGAAGCATGAAGACCGCCGGGCGTCAGGCTCGCCAGCGGGAGACCTTGTCCATGAACCGTAACCTCAAGACCAGTCTTATTTTACTTCTGATCGTCACGGGATTCGCGGTCTACTGGGACACGCAGCCCCATGAGTTCATCACCTTCGATGACGACATTTACATCACTGGGAATGAGATGGTCAGGAAGGGACTCACGTGGAACGGGTTTACCTGGGCCCTCACGTCGGTTCACAAAATGTATTGGCACCCCGTCACGTGGCTTTCCCACATGATCGACAGCGAGATATACGGTCTCAATTCCCGGGGCCATCATTTCAACAACCTTCTTCTTCACATCGCGAACGCTGTCTTACTGTTTCTCGCCTTTTACCGCATGAGCCGCGCCCCGTGGAGAAGTTTTTTTGTCGCAGCCCTTTTCCTTGTTCATCCCCTGAGTGTTGAATCGGTAGCATGGATCTCCGAGAGAAAAAACCTCCTCGCAGGTTTTTTCTGGATGCTCACGCTTTTGAGTTACATCTATTATGCGGAGCGACCTGGGTTTTGGAGGTATTGTCTCATCCTCTTGAGCTTTGCGCTGGGTCTCATGAGCAAACCCATCCTGGTCACCATGCCTTTCCTCTTTTTGGTCATCGACTACTGGCCCCTCAAAAGAATGGGGCATCTGGACCGTGGGGACGACAAGTCAGGAAGACCCGAGAACGCGGCAGGGGGCAACCGCCTTTTTTCCCTCCTTCTTGAAAAGATCCCGTTTTTTTTCCTCTCAGGGGCTTCCATCCTCGTGTCCTCCCTGGTTGCGCAGGGTCACGGGACCTGGGTTCCCGCTCGCCTTGTCCCCTTCACCTTGCGGATACAAAACGCCCTGGTCTCATACCCGGCATACCTCAGGAAAGCACTCTGGCCCTCGGAACTTGCTCCCTTCTATCCCTACCCCCAAGAGATCCCGCTGTGGGAAACGATTGCGGCCGGTTTTTTCCTGATCGGAGTGACGGCCGTCGCCTTCCGGCAGGTGCGGCAAAGACCGTATGTCCTCGTGGGGTGGTTGTGGTTCGCGGGAACGCTTGTGCCGGTCTTGGGATTGGTACAACAAGGGTTATGGCCTAGGATCGCGGATCGCTTTGCCTATCTTCCCGTGATCGGTCTCTTTCTGACCTTCGCATGGGGCCTTGCAGACTTGGCACGGATAAGGTGGGCTTCAAGACCCGTTCTGGTTTTTTTGGGTTGCGCTGCGGTCCTGGCCTTTGGGATAATCACGAGACATGAAAATGCCTACTGGAGAAACAGTACCGTCCTCTTTGAGCACACCTTGAATGTGACGAAAAAAAACTTCCCGGCCCACATGAATCTGGGCATTGCCCTGGCGTCTGAAGGTAGAGCCAAAGAAGCGGTCATCCAGTTTCAACATGCGCTGAAAGCCGGACACCCCAGACCCGAGCAGGTCCATTCCAACCTCGGACTTGCCTATGCCTCTGTGGGGGACAAAGAAAAGGCTCTCCAGCACTACCAGGCAGCAGTGCAGGTAAACCCCCACGATGCAGAGGCTTACATCAATCTAGGATTGTTCTGGCTTCATGAGAAAAACTTTGAGGAGTCGCTTGCACAATCGTTTCTGGCCCTTGAAATAAAGCGGGAAAGTGAAAAAGCCCACAACACCATTGGAGTCGCTTACCTTCATCAAGGGAACCGAAAAGAAGCGGCAAAACACTTCAGGGAAGCCCTTCGCATTCATCCGGGGTACATCGCGGCAGAGAAAAACCTGGAGATCGCCCTGCGTTCCAATGGGCCTCAATGAAGAGAGCAAGGCTTAGAAAAACGAGATGAGAAAGGCTCAAAAAGCACGCAATGGCTGACGAAAACGGCAAGTCCCTGGTGTCCTGGTTGCTCCTGTGCGCTTTGGTCATCCTTATTTCTTCAGTCGTCCTTCTGTCTCTTGTCCCGCCCGTGAGCAAAGACGAGCTCGTTCATCACCTCGCTGTCCCCAAACTCTACCTCAAGCACGGAGGGATGATGGAGATCCCTTTCATGCCTTTCTCCTACTATCCGATGAACCTGGATCTGCTTTACCTCATTCCTCTGTATTTCGGTAACGACATCATTCCAAAATTCATCCATTTCAGCTTTGCACTTCTCACGGCAGGACTCGTTTTTGGGTTTTTGAAGCCAAGGACGAGCGCGGGTTACGCGTGGTTCGGGGCTGTGTTTTTTCTCTCCATTCCCATCATAGTCAAACTCTCTATCTCGGCATACGTGGACCTGGGTGTTCTGTTCTTTTCCTTTGCCTCGCTTCTTCTTCTGATGAAGTGGAGGGAAACTGAATTCAAGTGGAGGTTTTTGATCTTCTCGGGACTCATGGCAGGACTCGCGATGGGGACGAAGTACAACGGCCTGGTGACCACGGCGTTGCTCGCCCTCTTTGTTCCCACCTTATCCGGCCGTCGCG
>Ga0316617_100000301_pt1 | contig 12156 bp, 7 predicted proteins | sample OWC_Aug_M1_C1_D2_FD_207801 | JGI IMG/M metagenome (GOLD analysis project Ga0316617, IMG submission 207801) | Wetland soil microbial communities from Old Woman Creek delta, Ohio, United States - OWC_Aug_M1_C1_D2_B | ecosystem: Environmental > Terrestrial > Soil > Wetlands | place: USA: Ohio... | reverse complement strand
TTTTTCGGCGGCAGCATCGGCGAGCCGGCGGCCAAGCGGGCTTGGTTCCTCGTTCGCATTGGTTGGCCAGTAGAGTCCGTCCATCTTGCCGGCGCTGCTTGCAATCTTCTGCGCATACTCGGGCACTCCATCACCGTTGCGATCACTGGCAATGTATTCCCGCTGGGCGTCGGCGTAGGCCATGGCGACCTTGATCGTCGCCAGTTCATTGCGGCCGATCTCGCGGATGGCGATCTCTTCCATGCCGGCCTTCATGTCGAAGCGCCATCCGGAAGCGGTCTTCTCGAGCGGGATCGGCAGGGTCCAGCCCTTCAGTCCGGCGGCAATCCGTGCCCGGCGGTCGCCGTCCGGCTCGATCTTGTGCAACTTTGCCCAGGCCTCGATGAACTCGTAGCGCAGTTCGGCGCCTGCGGGGGGGATGAGCTGGCGGAAATTCGCGCCGAACATCGCCTGCAGCGCGGCTTCGTCGCTGTCGATGACGGCATTGCCGAAGGCCTCCATCGCTGCTTCCGGCGTTGCGAATGATTGCTGGCCAGCGGCCAGTGCAGCCGGAGCCGGCAGGGCCAGTGCGCCGCCGAGAAGAATGGCTGCCAGCAGGTGATTCAGTCTGTTCATGTTCATGTCCTATTCTCCTTAGCGCCGTCCGCCACCACCGCGGCCACCACCGCCGCCTGCACGACCACCACCACCGCCACTGAATGAACGGCCGCCACCGCCGCCGGCCCCGGCGGACCTGCTGCTGCCACCGCCACCCCCGAAGCTGGAGCTGCCACCCGTGCGGCCAGCCCCGCCAGCACTGCTGTGGCCGCGGGTGGCATCGCGACTGCCGGAGTTGACGCCATCGAAGGCGTTGCCGCCACCACGATTGCCAGCGGCCCCGCCAGCCCCACCGCGGTTTCCGGCGCCACCATGGTCGCCACCGATGCCGCCACGATCGCCGGCACCGCCACGGTCACCACCAGCGCCGTCACGACCACCCCGGTCACCGCCACGGTCACCACCACCCCGGTCACCGCCACGGTCACCACCAGCGCCGTCACGACCACCCCGGTCACCGCCGCGGTCGCCACCGCGGTCGCCACCGCGGTCGCCACCAGCGCCGTCACGGCCACCCCGGTCACCGCCACGGTCACCACCCTCGCGACCGCGGAATTCATCGCGTGACCGCTGGGCCTGCCCCTGCTTGCTGCCGAATTTCTGTTGCGAGGCGGAGTCGCGATAGCCGGCATTGCCGCGGTGTTGCGAATTGTGCTGCCACGAGTTGCTGCTGCTGCGGCTGTAGTTGCGGTCGATATTTGCAGCGCGATTCGCGTTGATGGTGACATCGCCGCCACCCCAGTTGGCGCCGCCGATTAGCGCGGCACCGGCTGCTATGCCCACGCCCCAGGCAAGTCCGGTCGCCAGTGCGGCGCCCGGATAGTAGCCCGGATAGTAGTAGGGGTTGGGTGGGTAGTAATAGGGCGGATAGGCCGGATAGGGCCAGGTGCCATAGACCACCGTCGGGTTGTAGGATGGGACATAGATCGTCTGCGGCTGGGCCGGCTCGATGATGATCGATTGGGCTTCGCTGCGCACCACCTGTTGCTGGTTGCTCTCCAGATTGCCGCTGTTCTTGGCCAGTTGGCGCAGGCGCTGGACCGAGGCGAGGACTTCCTTCTGCTGGGCGAGGAAGGCGTCGCCGAGTTTCTGCGTCCAGTCGAGCTTCTCGTTCATCATGTCGAGGATGCTGGGGAAAGCGGCGAGTGACTTGACGCTGACGTCCCAAGTCTCGTTCTCGACCTTCTTCAGCGCGGCGTCGCCCTTGACATCCGGGTTGGCCTTGACCCAGCGGGCGGCCGAAACGACCTCCAGCGGGTAGGTCGAGGCCATTAAGACTTGCGCCAACAGGGCGTCCGGGTAGAGCGCGATGGGGGCGAGCAGCGAGTCGAGCTCCTGCGCGGTGAACGGTGGCGGGTCGCCGGCCGCAGGCGTCGAGCCTTGCGCGCGTGCTGCGCCGGTCAGCAGCAGGCTGGCGGCGAGCAGGCACAGGATCAGGGAACGGAAAATGGCCATTCGAAGTTTCTCCGACAAGTGGACCGAAAAGAAGAATCAGTCATACTCTACCACGGCCATTTGGCGCTCAATAGCCTTGTAATGAGCGTATATTTGCAGATGACCATGAGAACGAGGAGATTCACATGAAAACCGATGTTCGCCGGCCCATCCTCGAAGGCAAGAAGGCCCTGGTGGTCGGTATCGCCAACGAGGATTCAATCGCCTACGGCTGTGCCAGGGCATTCCGTGAGGTCGGTGCCGACCTGGCGATCACCTATCTGAACGAGAAGGCGCGGCCGCATGTCGAGCCTCTGGCCAAGGGGCTGGACGCGTCGATCTTCGCGCCGCTCGATGTATCCAAGCCGGGTGAGCTGGAAACGCTCTTTGCCTGCATCGAGAAGGAATGGGGGCAACTGGACATTCTGGTCCATTCGATCGCCTCTGCCAAGAAGGAAGACATCAAGGGCGGGCTGCTCAACTGTTCGGCCGACGGCTTCGCCATGGCCATGGACATCTCGGTGCATTCCTTCATCCGCATGGCCAAGCTGGCAGCGCCGTTGATGAAGGAGGGCGGCACGATGTTTGCCATGACCTATCACGGCGCGATGAAGGTCGAGCCCAACTACAACGTCATGGGGCCGGTCAAGGCGGCGCTGGAGGCTTCCTGCCGCTACCTGGCCTACGAACTTGGGCCGCAGCGCATCCGCGTCCATGCGATTTCGCCAGGGCCGCTGAAGACGCGCGCGGCGTCGGGGCTCAAGGATTTTGACCTGATGCTCAACAAGGCCGGCAAGCGCGCGCCGGTCGGCGAACTGGTGGACATCATGGACGTCGGATTCACCTGCGCCTACCTGGCGACGCCCTATGCGCGGCGACTGACTGGCGAAACGATGTACGTCGATGGCGGTGTGAATATCATGGCGTGAGCAGCGGTCGACTGTTGCACCCCAAGGGCACTTACTACGGGGCGCGGTCGACCCGAAAAAATCGGTCAAATTTGAGGAGAGTGAGATGAGCAAGAAAAAGGCTGACAAGAAAGCTGCCCTGGCGGCCAATGAAAAGCTGGGAAGCAAGGATTACGAACGCGAGCTCGAAAAGCTCCACGTCGAACTGGTCAAGCTGCAGGAATGGGTGGTCGCCAAGGGCCTGAAGGTCTGCGTGGTGTTCGAGGGGCGTGACGGCGCCGGCAAGGGCGGCACGATCAAGGCGATTACGGAGCGGGTCAGTCCCCGCGTTTTCCGCGTCGTGGCGCTGCCATCGCCGACCGAGCGCGAAAATTCGCAGATGTATGTGCAGCGCTACATCCCGCATTTCCCGGCGGCCGGCGAAGTCGTCATCTTCGACCGCAGCTGGTATAACCGTGCCGGGGTCGAGCGGGTCATGGGCTTCACCGACGAGCATCGTGTCAAACGCTTCCTCGAGGTGGCGCCGATGTTCGAGAAGATGATGATCGAATCGGGAATCATCCTGCTCAAGTACTGGCTGGAAGTCAGCCCGGAAGAGCAGACGCGCCGGCTGACCCAGCGCATCGACGACGGGCGCAAGATCTGGAAGCTGTCGCCGATGGACCTCAAGTCCTACAGCCGCTGGTACGACTACTCGCGGGCGCGCGACGAGATGTTCGAGAAGACCGACACCCCGTGGGCGCCGTGGTACGTCGGGCAGTCGAACGACAAGAAGCGGGTGCGCCTGAACATCATCACGCACCTGTTGAGCAGGATTCCCTACGAGGAGATCAAGCGGCCGAAGGTGGTGCTGCCCAAGCGGCAAAGTCCGGGCAAGTACAAGGAGCCGGACTATCCGTACAAGTATGTCCCCGCCGTGTTCTGAACGGCTGTTCGCGCAATGACGGGGGGCTGGCGTTTGCCGGCCCTTCTGCATTTTCCGGCCCGGGTTTTGGCGGCTGCGTTATGGGTGTCGATGCCGCGCCGGACAATGCCGGATGACACAGGCAGACGCTATGCCGGTGAGGTGGAGTGATTTAACATGACGAGCTGCGCTGTTTGTGGAACATCAATGAAGTCGCTTGCGAACACCTTTTTCCGGAATGCCGGGATCGATCAGCTGTTGCTCCTCTCGCCGATCGCCGCCAGGAGGGCAGGCGCCACGACCGAGAAGCCTGTCGCCAGGCCGGTTGAAAGCCGACTCGTCGCATGAAGCCTTTTTTCGCCCGCTTCACCCGCTGGATGCGGCGCCGCCCGCAGCCAGAGGAGGAGCGCGTGCGGGCGGCGGTCGAGGCCTTTCGCGACCCCGCCGCCGAGACCCTGGACCTGGTGCGCCGGCTGGTCGCCGAAACTCGCCCGCGGAACCGGCGCGACCGCGGCACGCCCGCGCGCTATGAAATGGTGCTGGAGCGCCTTGAGGCGGATGCGGATTTGTGCGCCGTCTTTCGCGCGCGCATCGTGCATTTCATCGCCAGTCTTCGTCTCATCACCTTCTTTACGGATAGCGGCATCCTGCCGGGGACCGGGTTTTTCTCCGAATGGTGGCGCATTCTGTGGGACCGGCTGTTGCCTGAGGCGCCCGACGAACGCCGGCTGAAGGACTGCATGCACGTCGTCTTCGACCGCTCCGACGACTGGCGCTGGCAGGAACGGATTCCCCCGGCGTATTCGCAGCGGCTGTGGGCGCTGCTAGCACCCGAAAAGGAATTGCATAATGTCGACTGGCGCGGCATCCAGGAGCAGATTCTCGATTCGGTACTGCTCCTGGCACACCGTGTCAGCGGCCTCGGGGTCGAGGGTGAGCTGATGCGCGCCTCGCCCAGCCTCGATGACGACCTGCCGCGTTTCGTGGCGCTGTCGGCCGAGGCACTGGATTTCGTCAATAGCGTCCGCGGCGCGCTCGACGATCCGGCGACTGCCGCCGACGACGGCAGCCAGTTGCTGGTCATCGCTGACCAGTGCGCCGACACGCTGCAGCGCATCCGCAAGCGGGCGCTGACGGTGGGCACCAGCCTCCATCTCAGCTACCTGCTGACGCGAAGCGAGCAGAGTCTCGAGCGCTTGCGCGAGCTGGTCACCATCCTGATCGCCTCGCATGCGTCGAGCACGCGCGGCCGTGCGATTTCGTCCTGGGCGGATTTTCTCCGCGCAGCCTTTCTCGCCGAGAACCGCCGCAATAGCCTCGGTCATTACATGTCGCAACTGTCGCGCCTGCTGGCGGTGCGCGTGACCGAAAACGCCGCGCGCTCGGGCGAGCATTACATTTGCGAAACCCGCAGCGACTACGGCCGCATGTGGCGTTCGGCGGCCGGGGCCGGGGTGCTGATCGGCGGCATGGCACTGCTCAAGATTTTCGCGGCCGGGCTGCATGCGCCGCTCCTCGTCGAGGCTTTCCTGTTCAGCATGATCTACGGCCTCGGCTTCGTCGTCATCTTCCTGCTCGGCATGACGGTCGCTACCAAGCAGCCGGCGATGACCGCGCAGACGCTGGCCAGCCTGCTCGGCGACGTCCGGGCGACGCGCCAGGCGGAGCTCGAACGCCTGGTCGACGTAGTCGCCGCCGTCTGTCGCAGCCAGCTAGCGGCGATCGCCGGCAACGTCATGATCGCGCTACCGGTCGCCATCCTTCTCGGCCTCGGCCTCAGCCAATGGCTAGGCGCGCCGGTCATCAGCCTCGACAAGGGCGCGCACCTGATGGCCGATCTCGATCCCCTGAGCTGGGCCGTTCCGCATGCCGCGATCGCCGGCTTCTTCCTCTTCCTGTCCGGCCTGATCAGCGGCTATTTCGACAACAAGGCCGCCTACAGCGACACCGGCGTCCGCATCGCCCGCCTGCGCTGGGTGAACCGGCTGTTCGGCCACGCGCGGGCAGTGCGCATCGGCAGCTATATTCAGGATCATCTCGGCGGCATCATGGGCAACTTCCTGTTCGGCTGCATGCTCGGGTCGACCGGCGTCGTCGGCAAACTGCTCGGCCTGCCGCTCGATATCCGGCACATCGCCTTTTCGTCGGCCAATCTCGGCTATTCGCTGGTCGGTTTCCAGTTCGAACTTCCGCTCAAGGCCATTCTGTGGGGCGCGCTCGGCGTCGCGCTGATCGGACTGACCAATCTGGCGGTCAGCTTCGCGCTGGCGCTGCGCACCGCGCTCGGCGCCCGCGACGTTCACTTCGACCACTGGGGGGCGCTGCTCCGGGCCATCTGGCACCGCTTCCGGCGCGAACCACGCAGCTTCCTGCTGCCGCCGCGCGCGGCGACGACCGGCGGTGACGGGTAAAATAGGCGCGTGTCCGCCCTTTTCCGAGTCATCCGGCGTTTGCTTCCGCTTGTCCTGATCGTAATCGCCCCGCTGGCGCCGGCAGGCGAGATCAACCTGCGCGCACCCGATGAAATCGCCGACCTCCTGACGCACTTCCTGCCCGAGGAGGCGGCGCCGGGGGCGGGCGGCCAGGCTCGCCTGCAACGGCTGGTCAGGCAGATTCTCGAAACCGAGGGGTATTTTTCGCCGCAGATCGAATTTGCCGAGATGGACGGCGACTTGCGCATCGATGTCGATCCCGGTCCGCGCACGCTGATCGCCGCGGTGGATGTCGCGGTCGACGGCCCGCTGGCGGCAAAAACGCGGCAGGAGCTGATTGCCGGCTGGACGTTGCCGGTCGGCCAGCCGTTTCGCCAGCAGGACTGGAACAGCGCCAAGCAGCAGGTACTTTCCCGCCTGCTGGCCGAGGACCATGCCGGCGCCCGCCTCGCCGACAGCCAGGCGACGATCGACCCGGAAACCCGGGAAGCGCGCCTGATGGCCCGCTACGAGAGTGGCCCGCCCTTCCGCTTCGGCGAACTGCGGATCGAGGGCCTGGAGCGCTACGACCCATCGCTGGTCGAGCGCCATAACCGGACGGTGCGCCCCGGCGCCCCCTATCGCGAAGCCGATCTCATTGCCCTGCAGACTGCGCTGCAGGCGACGCCGCAGTTCCGCTCGGTACTGGTCAGCATCGACCGCGACACGCCACCCGACGCCGACGGGATGGTGACCGCGCCGGTGACGGTGCGCCTTGGCGAGCGGGCGGCGCACCGGCTGACGTTCGGTGCCGGCGTCAGTTCCAATACCGGTGCCCGGGTCGAAACCGTCTTTCAGACGGCCGATCTCTTCGGGCGTGCCTGGGAGCTGAACTCGGGCCTGCGCATCGAGCAGAAAAAGCAGACCGCCTTTGCCGACATCATTTTCCCGCCCGATGCCGCGCAGCGGCGCAACAGCGTCGGCGTCATGGTCCAGGCCACCGACATCCAGGGCTTGCGCACCGAGCGCATCGCCGTCGGTGGCCAGCAGGCGTGGACCCGGGGCGAATTGGAAACCCGCCTCTCGCTGACCTGGCAGGACGAGCGCCTGGAGCCGGACGGCGCGCCCGACAGCATCAGCCGCGCGCTGGTCCCGAACGCTGCGTGGACCTGGCGTCGTGTGGATAATCCGCTCGACACGCGCGACGGCATCGTGCTGCTGGGCCAGATCGGCGCGGCGAGCAAGGCGATCCTGTCGGATCAGAATTTCATCCGCCTGTACGGGCGCTACCAGCAGTTCTTTCCGGTCGGCGAACGCGATACTCTGACCCTGAGCGGCGAAATCGGCTACACCATCGCCCCGTCGCGCGACGGCATCCCGCAGGAATATGTGTTCCGCGCCGGCGGCACCGGCTCGGTGCGCGGCTACAGCTTCCAGAGCCTCGGCGTACCCGACGGTTCTGCGATTGTCGGTGGCCGCTACATGGCGACCCTGAGCGGCGAATATACCCATTGGTTCGCCCCGCAATGGGGGGTCGCCGCCTTCGTCGATGCCGGCAACGCGGTCGACGACCTGGCCGATGTCAGCCTTGCTGTCGGCTACGGACTCGGCGCCCGCTGGCGGACGCCGGCCGGCCCGATTGCCGTCGATGTCGCCTATGGCCAGCGCAACGAGTCCGTCCATCTGCATTTCTCACTGGCGATTCCGTTCTGACATGAAACGCCTGGTCCCTATCGTCCTTACGGCCACGTTGCTCCTCGCCACGGCCACGGGCGGCATCTGGCTCGGGTTCAGCGAAAGCGGGCTGGGTGCGCTGGCTCGCCTTGCCGCAGCGGCCAGCAGCGGCCGCCTGAGCCTGGAGCAGCCGTCAGGCCGGCTCGTCGGCCCGCTGGCATTCGCCCGCGTGGCCTGGAACGAGCCGGGAACCGGGGTGGTGATCGAGCGCCTGCAGCTCGATTGGTCGTCAAGCGCGTTGCTGAAATTGCGGCTTTCCATCGCGGAAATCGCGGCCGCACGAGTGGCGGTCGAAATCGCCGGTTCGGACGAGGCAAGCGAACCGCCGCCCGGTTTGCGCCTGCCGCTCGCGGTCGACGTCAAAAAGATCGCCATTTCGCGCCTCGACTACGGCAAGCTGTTCGCCATCGACGACCTGCGGGCGACGTTCACCAGCGACGGCATCAATCATCGCCTGAGCGGCGTGCACGGCCAGCTTGGCAAGACCGCCATTGTCGGCGAAATGGCGTTGGGTGGCGATGCGCCGTTGCCGCTGCAGGCCAGCGTGACCCTTTCCGGACAGATCGACGAACAGCCGGTGCGCCTGGTCGCCGAAGCTGGCGGGACGCTCGCGCGCATCGTCCTCAAGGTGTCGGCGGTCGAAGGCCTGCGCGGCGACGGGCAGGCCACGCTGACCCCCTTCGACCGTCACGCCTTCGCCGAGGCGCAACTGGCGCTGGACGATGTCGATCCTGCCGCGTGGATCGCCGGCGCGCCGCAGGCCCGCCTGACACTGCGCGCGCAGATCACGCCGGACGACCGCCGGGAAGTGGCGCTCACCGGCGACTTCAGCGTCGGCAACAGCATCGCCGGCCCGCTCGACCGCCAGCGCCTGCCGCTGGAAAACATGAGCGGCCGCTTCGACTGGGCCGATGACGGCATCCGCATTTCGGCACTCAGGGCCGCCCTGCCGGGCCAGGGGCGGCTGAACGGCGGCGGCCACTGGCGTGACGGCAGTCTTGACCTCGATCTCGACGCCAGCGCACTCGATGCTGCGCAGGTGGCCAGCGTGTTGCGGTCGACCCGTCTGAACGGGCCGATTTCGGCCCGTATCGGCACCGGGCGCCAGCGCTTGTCGATCAAGCTTGCCGACCCTCGCTTCGCGCTCGACGCCGACGCCGCCCACGAGAACGGCCAGGTCAGCCTGTCGCGTCTCGAACTGGGCGCCGGCGAAGCGCGGCTGACGCTGCGTGGCGAACTGGACATGGCCCGGAACATGGCGTTTTCCATCTCCGGCGAACTGACGCGCTTCGACCCTAGGCGCTTTGCGCGGGTGCCGGCGGCCCTGCTCAACGGGACGCTTTCCGCCAGCGGCAGCCTAAATCCGCGTCCCGTCGTCGCCGCGCAATTCGCGTTGCGCGACAGCCAGCTTGCTGGCCGGCCGCTGATTGGACACGGCGATCTCGCCATCGACTGGCCGCGCATTCCGCGCGCCGACGTGGAACTGGCAGCCGGCCCCAACCGCCTGACGGCGCGCGGCGCCTTCGGCCAGGCAGGCGATACGCTGCGGATCGACGTCGAGGCGCCGGACCTGGCTCCCTATGGGGCGGACGGCAGCCTCTCGGGCCACCTCCGGCTGGGCGGCACGCTGGCGCAACCGACGCTGGCCGCGGACCTGGCGACCCCACGCCTCGGGCTGCCCGGCATCGGACGCCTCAAGGAGGCTCGGCTGGTGGCCGATCTCGGCAGCCAGCCGGACAGCCCGCTCAAGTTCGAGGCAACGGTGGCGACCTTCGACGGCGCTGACCAGCCGGGCCTGCTCAGGAAGCTGGAGGTACATGTGGCCGGCACGCGTCGCCAGCACAGCCTGCGGGTTGCCGGCGAGGTTGCCGGCAGCAATGCCCTCAAGCTGGCTGCCGAGGGGGGGATTGCCGACGCTGGTCCACAGTTGCAGTGGTCGGGACACGTATTGGAGGCCAGTCTGGTCGCCAGGGAACGCTTTCGCTCGTTCACGCTGAGCGAGCCGGCCGCAATCACCTTGGGCGTTGCCGCGTGGCGCGTCGGTCCGCTGCTGCTGGCAGGCGAAGACTGGCAACTGCGCCTGCAGGCCACTGCCGGCGCGCAACGGCTGCAAGGCGAGGTGAGTGGTCGTGGACCGCGCCTCGGCAATATCAGCGGCCAGATCGAGGCAGCCATGCGGGATGCGTGGACGCTGAACCGCCAGGCCACTTGGCAAGGTACGCTGCGGATGGATGTTCCCGATCTTGCGTGGGTCGCCGAATTGCTGGGTGAGTCCTGGAAGAGCGGCGGCCGCTTCGATGGCGAACTCAAGCTCGCCGGCACCCCCGATCATCCGCTGGCATCCGGGCGCTTCACCGGCGAGGCACTGACCCTGACGCTGCCGGAACAGGGCATGCGCCTGACCGACGGGGTGCTCGATGCGCGCCTTGACGACAACCTGCTGCGCGTCAGCCGGCTGGCTTTCGACAGTCCGTTGCAGCCGGCGCCACGCCCACTGCAAAGGCTATCCGGCGAGACGCTGGAGAAGTTGACGGTACGTCCCGGGCGCCTTGAAATTGCCGGTCAAATGCGCGTCGACCGCGGCAACGAGGAGGCCACCCTGGATCTGCATCTGGATCGCGTTGGCGTCTACCAGCTTCCCGGGCAGTGGATGCTGGTTTCCGGCGACAGCACGATTTCCCTGCTCCAGGATGCCCTGGCGGTGCGCGGCCGCCTGGCGGTCGATGCTGCTTTCTGGCAGATGGCGCCGATGGGCGCGCCCCGGCTTTCCGACGACGTGGTGGTCAGGACGGCTGACGGCGACCCGGTGCCGAACGCATTCCGGCCGCGTCTCGACCTCGATCTGGAAACCGATCTCGGCCGGAATTTCCATTTCCGCGGTCTCGGCCTCGAAGCCCGCCTCGCAGGCAGCGTCCGCCTGCGTGCCGAGGGTCGCGACCTGCCGCGGGCGAGCGGCAGGATACGCACGCAGGGCGGGCGCTACGACGCCTTCGGCCAGCAACTGGAAATCGAGCGCGGCATCCTGACCTTCCAGGGCTTGCTCGACAACCCGGCGATCGATGCGCGGGCGGTGCGCCGCGGGCTGGCGGTCGAAGCAGGCGTCCAGATCAGCGGCACCGTGCAACGCCCGGTTGTCCGGCTGTTTTCCGACCCAGATCTGCCGGATGTCGAGAAACTGAGCTGGCTGGTTCTCGGTCATGGTCCGGAGCAGGGCGGCGAGGGCGCAGCCCTGTTGCTGCTGTCGGCTGCCGGCAGCCTGTTCGGAAATGACTCTGGTGGCCTCATGCGGCAGATCAAGCAGGGTTTCGGCATCGACGAATTCAGCGTGCGCCAGGGGGATATCGGTGGTGGCGGCGGGCGCCAGCTCGGCAGCCGGGTGGTCGGCAGCAGCTTCAACACGACTGCCGGGACCGGCGATCAGATTCTCAGCATCGGTCGCCGCCTGTCGAACAATGTGCTGCTCTCCTACGACCAGGCGCTGGGCCGGGCGGGCAGCGTCGTCAAGCTGACCATCAGCCTCAATCGCCAGGTGTCGCTGGTCGCCCGCGCCGGCAGCGACAATGCACTGGATGTCCTGTATACCCTGACCTTCGGCGAATCCGCCAGGCGTCAGCGGGCGGCTTCGCAGCGCTAGCCTGTGGATTCCGCGGCGGGCGGCACCATGCGTACCGGCAGCGCATCCGCGACGCTGAAGTGCACATCGCGCTGCGGGAAGGGGATCGCAATGTCGGCCGCCGCCAGGCGTTTTTCCATCATGAAGCGCAGGTCGCTGTCGACACGCCGGCCGCTCAGGGTAGGCGACAGCTCGACCCAGAAGATCAGCACCATCAGGATGGCGTTGTCGGCGAAATCCTCGAGATAGACCTCCGGCGGCGGATCCTTGAGCACCTGGCCGTGTTCCGCTGCGCAGCCGGCGATGACGTCGGCCGCCTGGCGCACCGGCGAACCGTAGGCGATGCCGATGCGGATTTCGCGGCGGATACGCGAGTTGGAATAGGTCCAGTTGACCACCTGGTTTTCGAGAAAGGTCGAGTTCGGCACCAGTGCCTCGACACCGTCGAAGCTGCGGATAGTCGAGGCGCGCAGGTCGACGGCGGTGACATGGCCGGTGGTGCCGCCGATGGCGATGATGTCGCCGACGCGGATCTTGCGCTCGAACAGGATGATG
>Ga0316617_100000298_pt1 | contig 12195 bp, 13 predicted proteins | sample OWC_Aug_M1_C1_D2_FD_207801 | JGI IMG/M metagenome (GOLD analysis project Ga0316617, IMG submission 207801) | Wetland soil microbial communities from Old Woman Creek delta, Ohio, United States - OWC_Aug_M1_C1_D2_B | ecosystem: Environmental > Terrestrial > Soil > Wetlands | place: USA: Ohio... | reverse complement strand
CCATCTTGCGGGGCCATTTTTTCTGGGATTCGAAAACGGGCGTGACGATGCGAGGCCTTATGAGCCAATCGCTCCGCGGACTATGCCAAGCAAGCACGGTGCCAAGAAACTGCCACGCTTTTCTTCGAGACTCTTGGTGTTCCACAATTACCTCAATAGCGATGGAAGATCCGCGAGTTACCGTCGGCTGGCACGGACCCTGATCCGCCTCTGGCCCCCGGAGACCGTCAGCCAGCGGAGGGCATTCGCGTGGGCATTTGCCCACGTACGGGCATTTGACCAAAGAAACTCTGCTCTCACGCGACTCGCTTGCCGTCAGCCTGTGATCTCCATCGGCAATAAAGACATGAGACCCACCGACAAGCCGCAGAAGTCGTCGCGACATGCCCGGGCACGTTCTTCAGAATGGATAGGGGCAACACGCGAGGGGTGCCTCGCTCTCCTGAAGCGACGGCATGTTTTGGCGGGGAACCACTTCGTCTCGGGTGGTGTCTGTCGGACGTGCGGGGCGACGCGAGAGCAGGCTGTCCATGGCCCGAACGACGTACGGGCGGATCAGCCCCGCTCGACGGCCGTGATGGCGGCCCGGATCCAGCCCAGCGCGTGCGCCATGCTTGCGTGCCACGGGGCGGCGCATTCCAGGAGCGGGGTGTGGTCCGGAATGACCACGCCGCCGAAACCGTTCCGATGGAGAACCTGGAGCACCCGCAGCATGTCCGTGTCGCCGTCGTCGATGAACGCCTCGTGGTAGTGCGGGACTTTCCCCCGGACGTTCCGGAGGTGCACGTAGGCGATCCGCCCGGCCTGGCTGTATCGGTCCACCGCCTCGTAGACATCCGCCCCGACCATCTCCGACACCGTGCCCACGCAGAGCTCGATGGCATTCATCGGGCTCGGCGCCAGCTCATACACCCGCTGGTAGAAATCGGGGTGATACACGAGGCGGGCCGCCCCGCGGAGAATCGGAAGCGGCGGGTCGTCCGGGTGGAGCGCCAGCTTCACGCCGGCCTCCTCGGCCACCGGCATCAGTTCTTGAAGGAAGCCGGCGAAACGCCGCCAGATCTCCTCCGCGCTGACGGTCTCGACGGTTTCGGTCGGGGTGTCCGGCTCGAACCGCTCGAGGTCGTAGACCATGTTCCACACCATCCCCGCGGGGATGGGCGTCTGCGCTGGACTCTCGAAGCCAACCGAGCGCGCGCCGCCCCGGGCGAACGGCCCCTCGGTCCGGCCCCACACCCCCGCAATGGAAAAGTTGTACCCCATCGTCCGGATGCCCGCCCGCCCCACATCGCGCACGATCCGCTTGAGGTGCGCCATCTGCTCCCCCCGGCGGGGTCCGTCCAACAGTACATCGTACCAGTGGGCCGGCGCGAAGTTCTCCAGCGCCTCCAACTCCAGCCCCTCGCTGTTGACCAGCGCCTTGAGGTCGCGGAGCCCCTCGGCAGTCCACATGGGGTCGGCGGCGTCCGAAACCCCGAAGCCGTACGCGGCCTGGTCCGAAGTGATGATCTTGGATCCCTCGCGCACGAAATGTCCCGGCAGGTGCGCCACGATGTGCGTGACGCCGGCTTGCCGCGCGAAGCGGAGCGTCTCCGGATTGAGCAGTTGCCGGTACAAACCCAGTCCAAGCTTCATGACGTCTCCCTTGTGCCGCGGATTCGCGAACGAACACGGAACGCAGGCGGTACCGTAGCTCCCGTAGTCGGATAGGTCAAGACGCGCGGGGGGTGCTTGGGGGGTCCGAGCGGCGCCGGGCGGTCTGCGCTAGGGATTCTGCGCCTTGCACTCCTGAGCGGCGACGCGGATGGCCTTGCCGACGTTGACAGGGTCCGCAAAGGTCTTGTCCAGGCACTGCTGGAGTTTCGCGGGATCGACACCCAACGTCCGCGAGAGAATGTTGACCACCTGGATCTGCTGCCGAGTCGGCGCCCGAATCCACTCGCCGCCCGAATCGGCATCGCTCAGCGCCCACACCGGTCCCGCCACCGCGAGGAACGCAGCGGCAAGCACACCCAGCACACTGTAACTGATCGTCATATCGCCCCCCCTTCTCACCGTAAGGAATCCCCTGACAAGCGGACGCCCGGCAGCGTCGTCTTCTTCATCGCGCAGTCCTCCGCTGCGCCACACGGTGGGAAGCCACCCGTTGATCTCCATGTGCCAGGCAATAGCTACAACAGCGCGCGGAGATGGGCCAAAGCCTCCGCGCGGCGCGAGAGGGCGCCGGCCTTGCCCTGAAACACGCGTCCGGAGCCTCCGCCACGGCCCCCGAGGATTTCGGCCACCGCACGACCGGCGACTGCCATGTCTATCGTCGCACGCTCGCCGGCACAGAGGAGGAAAGCGCCCTGACCCTCGTCGCCGGCCGTGAGCAACGCAATCCGGTCCGGCGCGAGCCGGACCAGCTCTCTGGCCACACGCTGCAGGAACGGAAGGTCGCGCTGCGCCCAGTGGGCCTGGAGCGCGGGGTCCGCCCCCGGCGCCAGCGCTCGCGCACTCTCGACCGCCAACTCCTCCTCCAGAGTCCGCACCGCTCGCTGCGCGTCCTTGAGATGCTCGAGCTTGGCGGACACTCCGGCGGGCAGCTCCTCATCCGATGTCCCGACCAGCTGCCGCAGCTTCGCGCTGCGCTCATGATGGGCGGCGAGCAGGCGGCGAAGCCTCGCGCCCGCAACAAAGAAGAGGCGCGTCCCACCCCGCATCCCCTCCGTCCCGAGAAGTTTCAGGCTTTCGATCTCCGCCGTGCTCCGCAGGTGCGTCCCGCCACAGGTGTTGAGGTCGATCCCGGCAATCTCCACGAGGCGGATGTCGCCCGCGTGTCCCTCGGGAAGGCCGCGCGTCCGGACGGGAAGCGCAGCGAATTCCTCGGGACTCACTCGCCGCGCCGTCACGGGCCGGCAGGCGCGCACCTCGGCGGCGATGGCCTCTTCCAGTTCGACGAGGCGCCCCGGGGCGATCTGCGGCGTGTCCAGCTCGATGTCGGCAACCTGATCGCCCAGATGGAAGGCCGTCGTGTGCCACCCGAACCGCTGCTCGGCCACCGCGGTCAGCAGATGCTGGCCGGTGTGCTGCTGCATGTGATCGAAACGGCGTGCCCAGTCCAGCTCGACTCGCACCCGCCCGGTCGGCGGGGGCCCCGCCAGGTAGTGGCGGATCTCACCGCCCACCGACCGGACGTCCTCGACCGGCACGCCTGCGATCCAACCCCTATCGGCTGGCTGGCCCCCTCCTTCGGGATATAGGATCGTGTCCGTCAGAACCACGAACGGACGGCCCCGTTCCTCACCCGCACGCATCACTTCGGTCTGGAGCGACCGGAGGAAGGGCTCGCGCTCGTAAGCCGGAATCGGCATCGTGGAATCCTCGGCATCATCGCAGGATGCTGAAAAACTCGTTTTCACCCAGGCTGCTCAAAAAGGTCCAGATGTAAGGCGGCGCGCGATGCGCCGAGCGAGGTGTACCCCAGGTACGCCGCAACGAGTGCGCGAGCAAGCCAACCCGGCAGATGGGCCTTTTTCAGCAGCTGTTAGCCCGGCGTGTCGGGTCGTTCCCGGACGGTCAGCGCTCGCACCGCCCCCACGATGCCCTGGGGCATCCAGACGATGAACGCCATCAGGGCCAGGCCGTAGATCACCAGGCGGAGCGCCCCGGCCATGCGCAAGAACTCAGGCAGGATCGTCAAGATCGCGGCGCCGACAATGGGCCCGGCGAGTGTCGTCATCCCGCCGAAGATGACCATGACCAGAATGTTGATAGACTCGCCGATGGTGAATGTCACCGGGCTGATAAAGAGAATATAGTGGGCGTAGAAGGCGCCGGCAATCCCGGCCAAGCCGCCGCCCAGGGTAAAGGCAAAGACCTTGTACCGCATGGTGTCGATCCCGACGGACTGTGCCAGCTCTTCGTTTTCCCGGATGGCGATGAGCGCCCGCCCAAGCCGCGAGCCCACGATTCGGTACACGAGAAACGCCACGCCCAGAACGAAGACCAGGACCAGGTAGTAATAGGCCACCCGGGACTCGAAGGCCGCCAGGGGTCCCAGAAATGCCGGCAGGCGGGGAAGCGGGATCCCGGGAATCCCCATCGGCCCCTTGGTCAAGGGCACCCAGTTGTTCAGCACCACGGTCACCAGGACGCCGAAGAACGCGGTGGTGATGGCCAGGAAGTGTCCTGTCAGGCGCAGGACCAGCCTTCCCAGCGCATAGGAGAGCACGCCGGCCGTGAGGCCACCCACCCACATCGAGAACCAGAAGGAGAGTCCGAAATTGAGGCTGACCAAGGCCGAGGCGTACGCTCCGACGCCGTAGAACGCCGCGTGGCAGAGGGACACCTGGCCTGTGAATCCGATGATCACGCCGAGGGAGATGGCCAGCATGGCGTGGATCCCGGCCATGACGAAGATATGGAGGTAGTAGTCCAACGAGAAGAGGGCAGGCAGGCACAGCAGCGCCGTCGCCACGCCGAGCCCCACGATCCAGCGGCCACCCCGACTCATGCCTTACGTCCTCCCATCAGGCCTTCGGGCCGGAGCAGGAAAGCCAGGACCAGGAGCAGGAATGGGTAGGCGTCCTTGTAGGCGTAGGAGACGAAGCCGCCGCCCAGACTCTCTACGAGGCCGATGAAGAGGCTCGCGAAGACGATCCCCCCGATGTTACCCATTCCGCCCAGGATCACCACGATGAAGGCCTTCAGGACGACGGTCCACCCCATGTCGGGCGACACTAGGAAAATGGCGCCCACCATGGAACCGGCGGCCGAGGCCAGCATGCTGCCGATGGCGAACGTGACGGCGTAGATCCGGAACACCGGGATCCCGGCCATCTGCGCGGCGATCCGGTCCTGCGCCACCGCCCGCATCGCCTTGCCGGTCTTGGTGTGCTGGATGAAGTAGGCGAGAAAACCGGCCAGCGCCGCGCCCACCACCAGCGCCAGCAGCCGCTCGAGTGTCACGTGAAGCCCCAGGAAGCGCAGGTGCACCTGGGCAAACGCCGATTCGATCTTGCGGGGGTCCGGCGTGAACAGCAGCAGGGCCAGGTTGGTCAGAAAGGTGGACAGACCGAAGGAGAGCAGCATCCCATTGATCAGCGGCTTGCCCACGATGGGGCGGAACACCACCCGCTCCACCAAGACGCCGAAGGCAGCCATGAGTAGCATGGCGAGCACCACGGCCGGCAGGAACGGCACCCCCAAGCCCGTCATGACGAAGAGGGTGGCAAAGGCCCCCAGCATGTAAAACTCGCCGTGGGCGAAGTTGGTGACCTCCAGGATGCCAAAGATCAGGAAAAGCCCGAGCGCCACCAGCATGTACAGGCTGCCCAGGATGATCCCGTTCAGGGCCTGCTGAAAAAAGACCGTAATCACAACCTGCGACTCCGCAATCCCACCTGTGTTGAGTTCCCATCGTCCGACAGGTTCCGACGTCAGCCAGAACCTGTCGGACGTCTCGCATGTTTCGCAGGGTGCTGAGAGATCTACTCTCTCTCAGGCTGCTCAAAAAAGGTCCAGGTGCAAGGCGGTTCGCCGGAGGCCGGGGTACCCAGCGCAGCTGGGTCCAGGCATACTGAAGGTACGTCGCAGCGAGTGCCGAGGCGGACCAACGCCGCAGATGGGCCTTTTTCAGCAGCCTGCTAGTCGACGGCCTTGACCGGGCCCGCCTCCACCACGAACTTCCCGTCTTTGACGCTGATGATGTACTCGTCGATGATCAGCTGGTTCGTCTTGTCGAAGAATGCCTTCCCCTGCGGCCCGGCGTACTGGGTCTGGGTCAGGGCGTCCCGGACGGCAGCCGGCTGCGTGGACTTGGCGCGGGAAACGGCCTGGGCGATCATATGGACGGCGTCGTAGCCCGCCTGGGCATACTTCTCCGGCACGCGCCCGTAGCGCGCCTTGAAGGCGGCGACGAACTTTTTGGCCGCGGGTGTCTCGATCGTGTCCACGAAGCGGCTGGCGCCGATCATGCCCTCGGCCCGCCCCTTGGTCAGCTCGATGAACTTGGAATTGAAGGTGCCGCTGGTCGGATCCATGAGGATCATCTTCTTGTTGAGGGCCAGCTCGAAGAATTGGTTCACCACCCGCGACAGGTCCATGGTCTCGCCCAGCAGGCACAGGCCCTGCGTGTCCGTCGCCTGCAATTTGGTCAAGATGGCGTAGTAGTCCGTCTCTCCCTGGTTGAAGTACTCCACCAGGCCGACGTCGCCGCCCAGCTCCTTGAGCTTCTTGGAGAAGGCGTCCACCGAGCCGCGGCCGTAGTCCGTGTTCACGGCGATGAAGGCCCACTTTCGGACCTTCTTGTCCTTCACCGCGTACTTCGTGAAGGCGTTGGCGATCATCTCGGAGTTATCACACGCGCGGAAGACCCACTCGTTTCCCGACTGGGTGATCTTCGGGGCAAGAGAGATTGGCGTGACCAGGGGCACTCGCTCGCGCTTCGCGACTTCCATCGAGGCGAGAGTGCACGAGCTGGCAAAATCCCCGACCACGGCCGAGACCTTGTGGACTCCGACCAGCTTGGTCATGGCCGCCACCGACGTGGCGGGCAGTCCCGCGCTGTCCTCGACCACCAGGTCGATCTTCATCTTCCCGTCGATTCCGCCGCCCGCGTTGATCTCTTCGGCGGCGAGCTTGATCCCGTCGATGGTGAGGCCGCCGTCATAGGCCAAGGTCCCGCTCACGGGCATGAGCACGCCCAGCTTGACGGCCTCGCCCGCCAGCGCCGGGTCGGAGCCGACACCCAAGCCGACGGCCGTCGTCGCAACGAGCACGCCGGCCAGCACCCATCCGAACGTCCCCTTCCGATTTCGCATGATGACCCTCCTTCCTCCAGTTTCTGGAACCGCTCAGATCCCCAGGTACGATTTCCGGACAGTGTCGTTACGGAGCAGGTCCCGCGCCGGTCCCGCCAGGGACACCCGCCCGACCTCAAGGACGTACCCGTAGTCCGCCATGTTCAATGCCATGAAGGCGTTCTGCTCCACGACCACGATGGTGGTCTCGGCGGCACGAATGCTCTTGATTATCTCGGACAGCCGTTCCACCACGATGGGGGCAAGTCCGAGGGACGGCTCGTCCAGCAGCAGGAGCTTCGGGCGAGCCATCAAGGCGCGTCCGATGGCCAGCATCTGCTGCTCCCCGCCGCTGAGACTGCCGGCCTTCTGGGTCTGCCGTTCCGCCAGGATGGGAAAATGGGCGAAGGCCGCCTCGATGCGCCGCCGGAGCTCCCTCGAGTCGGACACGGTGTAACCGCCCATCTCCAGGTTCTCCAGGACGGTCATGTGCGGCCAGACCCGACGCCCCTCGGGGCAGGGGGCGATGCCCCGCTTCACGATCTCCCACGAGGGGAGGCCGTCGATCCGCGCATCCTCGAAGGTGATCTCGCCGGACGTCGGCTTGAGGACGCCGGCGATGGAAAGCAGTAAGGTGGTCTTGCCCGCTCCGTTCGCCCCGATCAGGGTCACGATGCTGCCCGCCGGGACCTCGATGGAGACGCCGTGAAGCGCCTTGAGGCGGCCGTAGGAAGTCTCCAGGCCTGTGACCTTAAGCATGCGCAGGCGCTCCCTCGGCGAACCCGCGCCCCAGGTAGGCTTCGATGACCGCCCGGTCCCTGGACACGGCGTCGGGTGGCCCGTCGGCGATCTTCTTTCCGTGGTTGAGCACGACCACGCGGTCGGAGATCCCCACCACAAGCCGCATATTGTGCTCGATCAGCAAGACCGTGATCCGCTTCTCGTCGCGGATCCGGCGGATCAACGCCATCAGTTCATTCGTCTCGGTGGGGTTGAGGCCGGATGCGGGCTCGTCGAGGAGCAGCAGCCGGGGCGACGCCGCCAGCGCCACCGCCACCTCCAGGATCCGTTGCTTGCCGTATGGAAGGTTCTTGCCGAGCTGGTGAGCCCAGGGCGTGAGGCCGGTGAAGGCCAGGATGTCGGCCGTCCGGCGGTCCACGTCCGCCTGCTCGGCCTGGGCACGCCGGGTGTGGAGCAGGATGCTGGCGATGCCCGCGTTTCGTGTCAGGTGGAATCCCGTGGCGATCCCGTCGCGGACGGGAATCTCGGAGAAGATATTGGTCTTCTGAAAGGTCCGGACCAACCCCATGGCCGCGATCCGGTAGGGAGGAAGCCCGGCGATCTCCCGGCCCTGGTACCGGGCGGCCCCCGCGCTGGGTCTGAGAAAGCCGCTCACGAGGTTGAAAAACGTCGTCTTCCCCGCGCCGTTCGGCCCGATGAGGCTGAGGATCTCCCCCTCGTCAACAAAGACATCCACCTGGTCTACGGCCTTGAGCCCGCCGAAGTGGATGGAGAGTGCTTGGGTTTCCAAGAGCCGCACGATTCGCCTCCCGGCCCGAGACAACCGCCCGCCGATCACGGATCGCGGGTCCCGACACGCAGGGTGGAAACACCGCGCCTCCGTACTTTTCAAGAACGGTCCGGGCCAGGTATAGTCAAAGCGATTCTCGGAGTCAAGGCGCCCGGTCGTCGTGTCTAGCGGGCATGACAACGTCGCACGCATCACAGTGGGAGGTCCGGCCATGGAACTCAGCGGGCAGGTGGCGATCGTCACGGGGGCGGGGCGGGGCATCGGCCGGGCGACGGCGCTGGCGCTGGCCCGGCGCGGCATCGTGGTTGTTCTGGTGTCCCGCACGCGACCGGAGATCGATTCGGTGGCCAGCGAGGCAGAGGCGGTGGGAGCGACGGCCTTGCCGGTCGTCGCCGATCTCGGCCAAGAAGACGAGGTTGCCGGCATGGTGGACCGAACGCTCCAGGCGTATGGCCGCGTGGACATCCTGGTGAACAACGCCGGGATCGCCCTCCCGGAGCGGCCCGTGGTGGACACCAGCCTTGCCGACTGGGAGCGGATCCTCCGGGTCAACCTGACCGGCCCCTTCCTGTGCGCGAGGGCCGTGCTGCCCATCATGATGCGCCAGCAGTCGGGCAAGATCATCAACGTCGCGTCCATCGGGGGGCGGATGGGGATCGCCGGCATCGCCGCCTACGGCGCAGCCAAGGCGGGGCTGCTCCACTTCACGGCCAGCCTCGCGGCGGAGGTGAAGCGGTTCGGGATCGACGTGAACGCCGTCTGCCCCAGCGGGACGGACACCCGGATGCTTCACGAGGCCGGTCGGGCAAAGGGGCGAACCAACCTGATCCGGCCCGAGGAGATCGCGAACGTGATCCTGTTTCTGGTCTCCCCCGAATCCTCGGCCATCACGGGAACGGCCATTGACGCCTACGGAATGAGCAACCCCCTGTTCGGGCCCTTGCTGCCGGGCGGGAAGTGACGGCGGCGACACCGCCGGTGATCCCGTTCTCCGGCGGGCCCTTCTGTCCCGTGCGCCTGATGCGGCGGGTCCAAATTCTGAGGCGCGGCGAGACGAGGCGGGGATGAAGGAAAGATCAGGCGCTTCACGGCAGGCGTTTTTATGAATGGGGCAGGACCATCGCCTCCACCCCGGCAGAAACACTCACGATCAGCCGGCCCCCGCCTTCTGGCAACCGGTGGCGGTCAATGGTCCTTTTATCTTGCTCGAATACCCTACTCCGCGCTAACAGGCTGCTGAAAATGCCCATCTGCGTCGTTGGAGCGCTCGGGCACTCGTTGCGGCGTACCGGAAGTACGCCTCACTTGACCCTTTGCACTCCGCCTAGCATCTGGACCTGTCATTCTTTGACAACGGCTTACTTCGGTTTTTCTCCCAACGGGCCGACGGCAATCGTCACCTTGGTCGTCCCGGTCCAACTTTCAGTAATTCTGATGGTGGCAGTTTTCTCAGGTTTTGAGAAGCTGAGATGCGCTTCCTTTCCTTTGAAGGAGTTCACAAACGTCCACCCATCCTTTGCCATATTGTACACAAAGAAATCGATCAACGACGGAACGTCGAGGCGCCATTTTGAGAAGCGGAGAACGCCCGCTTTGAACTTCGCGGTTTCATAGAGCATAGATTCATCCGCATCATAATTCAATTCGCTCGGGACGCGGACATCATCAAGGTAAACCCTCCCCAGCTCTCCCCCTGCTGCACTTCCCCCTGCAGTTGGTCCCGTTACCGGTTGACCCGGTTGCTGCTCTGCGGTAGTGGTCGAACAGCCCATCCCTGCCACTCCGAAAAGCGCAACCAAGCACATCGCCATCACCAACTTCTTCTGAACGATTTGGGTAAACATGGGTTCCTCCTGTTCTGCGAGACAAGTTGAAGTTTTGTACCTTTCGGGCGAAAGAATAGCAAGAGGAAAAGGGGCCCGTGTGAACGGAATATGGCCGTGGCTCGCCCCCGTCGTCTGCACTCTCCCAAGCACGCTGCCTTACGAACCGAGCGGCACGGCGGGAGAGGATTGACCCTGCATGTGCCGGGGCTCGTGGGGCTCTGGGTCCCCGGTCGGCTATCGAGCCGGCGCGGAACGGCGTACCTGCCGCCAGAACACCGAACACCAGAGATTTCAGCCGACAAACGGCGAGCGATGATCTAGGGTCGCACGCCCGGGGCGACCCGCCACGACTTCGTCGCCATCGGCTCCCTAAACCTGATGCCCACCGTGCTGAGCGTGCCGGTCGACAGCCCCTGGAAGAGCATCGCCGACCTGGTGAAGGACGCCAAGGCCAAGCCGGGGTTCTACGCCTTCGGCTCCTCCGGCGTGCTCATACCGACCCACATCGGAGCCGAACAGTTCGCGCGGGCGTACGGGCGGTGAGGTCCGCTTCATGACCGGTCCGGAACTGGCCAGGTATTGGGACCAGAAATCCGAGGACAACATCCAGATCCTGAAGCAGCTCCAGAAGGAAGGCGTCAAGCCGGGCCAGTGAGCCGCGGTCGGTGCGCAGCTCACGAAAAAGGCCCTCTGGCCGACTTGGCCGGAGGGCCTTCGTGTTCAGGAAAGTCAGTCCAGGCGATCCGCGAGCTTGAGCTCCGCGGCCAGCCCTTGCAGGCTCGCCACGACGGCTGGGGCCAGCGGGACTCCATGCTCCAGGCGGTCGCGCATCCGATAGTATTCGATCTCGCCCGGCAACCAGATCCGGTCCACGGTCTCCATGCGCTTGGATTCCCGGATCTCTCGGATCGACCGATCCATCTCCTGCTTGAAGCTCTCGACGGACTGGAAATTGTCCACCCGCATCGCCAGGATCATGTGTCCGCTGTTGTTCCGGGCGCCGAGATCCTTGTTGAAGTCGACCACGTTGCGGCCGAAGGCCCCCCCGTTGAGCACGCCGGCCAGCATGCCGATGATCACGTTCAGGCCATACCCCTTGTAGCCCCCGATCGGCAAGAGGAACCCCTCGGAGGAGCGTTTGGGGTCGGTGAGGGGCTGTCCGTGCCGGTCGATCATCCAGCCGACCGGAATCGACTCCCCCTTCTGGGCCGCCAGCTTCACCTTTCCGTAGGAGGTCACCGTCGTTGCGATATCCAACACGACGGGCGGTTCCGTGCCGGCCGGAACGGCGAAGGAGATAGGATTCGTGCCCAGGATCAGCTCGACCCCACCCCAGGGTGCCATGTGGTTCCCGTTCGCCACGGTCATGTACATGCCGATCATATCCTGCGCCAACGGCATCGAGGAGTAGACGGCGCCGGCCCCCGCGTGATTGCCGTTGCGCGTCCCGACCCATGCCAGGCCGGACTCCGCGGCCTTCTTGATCGCCAACTGGGTCGCGTAGGTCATCACCACGTGGCCCATGGCGTTGTCCCCGTCCACCAGCGCCGTCACCGCGTTCTCGCGGATGGTCCGCACCGTCGGACGCAGGTTGATCCCGTTGGCGCGAATCCGTTGGCTATAGTGGGGCAGGCGGAAGATGCCGTGGGTGTCCACGCCGCGCAGGTCTGCCTCCACCATGCGGGTCGCGCAGATCGCCGCATCCTGCTCCGTAAGCCCCAGCGCCACCAATGCGCTGGCGATGAAGGCCTCCAATCGCCGTACCGGAAATGTGCGTGCGGTTCCTTCGGATGCCATGCGATATCTCCCTTCGTCCCTGGAGTCGTGAGTGGGAAATGCGATCCCGCGGTGCGGCGCCCGGCGCCGACCCTCGGCGGCGCTATCTCCCGTGCTCGGATGCGATGCTGTGCGTCTCCCCGGTGGCGATGAGGGTGCGGGTTGCGCCGGGAGAGGCGTAGGTCCAGAAGATCCGGAGCGGCTGCGCGTCGGAGGTGTTCTTGAATCGGTGCGGCACACCGGCGGGGACCCAGGTCGTGTCGAACGCATTGACCGCGTG
>Ga0316617_100000294_pt1 | contig 12247 bp, 10 predicted proteins | sample OWC_Aug_M1_C1_D2_FD_207801 | JGI IMG/M metagenome (GOLD analysis project Ga0316617, IMG submission 207801) | Wetland soil microbial communities from Old Woman Creek delta, Ohio, United States - OWC_Aug_M1_C1_D2_B | ecosystem: Environmental > Terrestrial > Soil > Wetlands | place: USA: Ohio... | reverse complement strand
GAACTGACGCACAACCATCGAGGCTTCAATCGCGCCCTCGGCCGTCTCGCGGTCGTGGGCCACCACGACGCCCTTGCCCGCTGCCAGGCCGTCTGCCTTGATGACAATCGGGAGGCCCAGCTCGTCGACGGCCCAGCGTGCGGTCTCGGCCGACTCACAGATGCGGTAGCGGGCCGTCGGCACCCGATGCCGCTTCATGAACTCCTTCGCAAACGCCTTGGAGGTTTCGAGGCGCGCGGCCGCGCGGGAGGGTCCCAGCAGGGGAAGCCCCTCGGCGTGGAAGAGGTCGCTGATACCGAGAGCCAGGGGGGCCTCCGGACCGACGACGGTCAGGTCGATTGCCTCCCGGCGCGCCAGTGCGAGGAGGTCGGTGGGCGCCGTGGGGCTGACAGGCACGTTGGTCGCCACCTGCGCGGTGCCCGGGTTGCCGGGGGCGCACAGCAGGCGCTCGACACGGGGATCGGAGGCCAGCTTCCAGGCGATGGCGTGCTCGCGGGCGCCTGAGCCTATGACGAGAACGTTCATGGCGGCGTGTCGACGGCGGGGGTGGCTTCGTTGACCCTGGCCAGGTTTCGCCCTAGAATGGCGGTTTGCCCGTGCTAGCGTAGCACATCCCGATCGGGGGACGTGACGCCCACGGGCTGCCGACGTTCGGCCGTGAGGGGGTGACATCGCCAGTGGCTGAAGTGAAGGTGCAGGAGGGCGAATCGATCGAGAGCGCGCTCCGGCGTTTCAAGCGCAAGGTCCAGCAAGAGGACATCATCAAGGACATCAAGAAGCATTCCTTCTACATGAAGCCCGGCGACCGGCGACGCGCAAAGCAGGCCTTGGCCCGCAAGCGCAGCCGGAAGAAGCAGCGCCGCGAGGCTGAGTAAAGGATCGGCGCGATGGACTTCGAAGACCGGCACCTGCAGTGCACGACCTGCGGTGCCGACTTCGTCTGGACGGCTGGCGAGCAGCGGTTCTTTGCCGACCGGGCACTCGAACACGTGCCCAGGCGCTGTCCGGCCTGCAAGCGGCGCCGCGCCTCGGACCGGCAGGCAGACGCCGATCGCGGCGCGCGCGTCACGTTCCCCGTCCGGTGTTCGAACTGTGGCCGCGAGACCACGGTCCCGTTCCGCCCAACCGAGGGGCGCCCGGTGTTCTGCCGGAGTTGTTTCGAGCAACGCAGACACGAGGCTGCGGCCAGTCGACGGCCCACGGCCTGAGTGCCTGCAACATGATGTAATGGTTGACGTTACGTGCACTTCGTGGTAACGTCTGCGGTCCGGTCCTGAGGTGTGTCGTTGTCGTCGTTCCCGATGGCGCGACACGGGGCTGGGCGTTACGGAGGGAGTCGGTCATGCAAATCGACGAGAGGCTCGTGGGCGATGTGAAGATCCTCGATTTGACGGGCAAGATGACCCTTGGCGAAGGCGACGAACTGTTGCGCGACAAGGTCAACAGCCTGGTCCATCAGGGTCACAAGAAGCTCGTCCTCAACCTCGAGGGCGTCCCCTACATCGATAGCGCCGGCCTCGGCGAGATCGTCCGCACGTACACGACGGTCAGCCGCCAGGGTGGCAAGCTCAAGCTGCTGGGCCTGACCAAGCGAATCCAGGACCTGCTGTCGATTACGAAGCTGCTCACCGTGTTCGAGACGTACGACAACGAACAGGACGCGATCAAGAGCTTCTCCTGAGGGCGGCGTCGCCCCGCGCTCGATGGCGCGACACCCCCTGACATCACCTCCAGTCGCGAGCGCCCCGGAGGCTCAGCCTCCCGGGGCGCCCCGTTCATTCCTGCGCAACCTGATCCGGTCGCTGCGTCCGGAGCAGTGGACGAAGAACCTCGTCATCTTCGCGGCGCTGCTCTTCGGCCAGAAGCTGCTCGACCGTGAGGCGGTGACGAGCGCGCTCGCCGCCTTCGCGGTGTTCTGCGGGCTGTCGGGCGTCGTTTACCTGGTGAACGACGTGATGGACCGCGACGCCGATCGCCAGCACCCCACCAAGTCGACGCGTCCGATCGCCAGCGGGGCCATCGTGCCGTCGAAGGCCCTCGCTGCCGCGGCAGCCATTGGTCTCGTCTCGCTCGCAGCGGCATGGACGCTGGGCTCGGCGTTCTTCGTGACGGCCGGCACGTACCTCGCGCTGCTGGCCTGCTACTCGGGTCCGATCAAGCACGTCGTGATCCTCGACGTGCTCACAATTGCCGTTGGTTTCGTCCTGCGCGCCGTGGCGGGCGCGGTGGCCATCAACGTGCCGATCAGTCACTGGCTGCTCGTCTGCACGATCCTCCTGGCCCTGTTTCTGGCGCTGAGCAAGCGTCGCCACGAGATCGTGCTGCTGGCCGACAACGCGACGTCGCACCGCCGCATCCTGAGCGAGTACAGCCCGTACCTGCTCGACCAGATGATCGGCGTGGTGACGGCGTCGACGCTGATGGCGTACGCCCTGTACACGGTGAGTCCCGAGACGATCGAGCGCTTTGGCTCAGACCGCCTGCTGCTCACCCTGCCGTTCCCGCTCTACGGGATCTTCCGGTATCTGTACCTGGTGCATCAGAAGCAGGGCGGGGGGAGCCCGGCCGAGATGCTGCTCACCGACCGCCCGCTGCTGGTCTGCGTCGGGTTCTGGGTGGCCGCGGTCATCATCATCCTCTATCATCCGTTTGGGATCTGACCGAACAGGTTCCCAGGGTTCCAAGGTTCGCGCGATGAGTGATTTCAGTGTGCGGTCGGACGGCATCGACGTCGAACGGATCATGCAGCAGATCCGGGCGCGGATTCGGGAGAAGCGCGGCGTCGACTACACCGAGGACGAGATCCGCGAGCTCGCCTCCGTGAAGCTCGACCGTTTTCTCGATCCGAAACAGCTGCGTTCAGGGCTCGTCGAGCAGTTTCGCAAGGCACGGGAGAGCGCTCCGCCCGAGACGTACGACTTCGAGGACACGACGATCTACGAGTCGCACCGGCTGCCCTTCCTCGCGACGATCCGACGCCTGCTGAACCCGATTCTCAAGTTGTTCTTCAACCCGAATCCCATCATTCACGCCCTGCACCTGCAAAGCCGCGTCAACAAGCGGCTCGTCGCGAAAGAGAGCCTCGACTACGAGGTGATGAGCAATCTCGTCCTCGAGCTGACACGCCTGAGCGTCGAGGTGAAGAACCTCAGGATGCGCGTCGAATCGCTGTCGACCCGGCTCGACTTCGACGAGCGTCGCGCGCGCGCCCTGGAAGGCGTGGTCCAGCTGAAGCCGGGCGCCTTGTCGCCCGACCTGTCGACGCTCGGCCCCGAGCGCGTGCCGGCCGGAGGGAGCGAGGGCAGCGAGGGCGACGCCGCGTCGAAAGCGGGTCGTCGCCGCCGACGGCGCCGCCGCCGGCGTCCGGGAAGCCCTGGAGACGAAGCGGGCGTGGGCGCTGGTCCCCACGCCAGCCAGACCTCGCCGGGCGGCGACACCGACGCTCAGCCCGACGCGGAGGATGACGGGCCCGGGACCGAGTCGTCGAGCGGCGAGGATTCGTAGGGCCGGTGAAGCTCGCGGTCGTCGTTCAGCGGTACGGCGCCGAGATCAACGGGGGCGCCGAGCTCCACGCCCGGTACATCGCCGAGTTGCTCGCCGCGCGCCACCAGGTGGAGGTCCTCACCTCCTGCGCCCGCGATTACGTCACCTGGCGCAACGACCTGCCTGCAGGCGACGACACCGTCAACGGCATCACGGTCCGCCGCTTCGAGACGTCGAGCGAGCGCGACCCGATCGATTTCGGGCTGCGGTCGAGGGTCGTGTTCCACGAGCCCCACTCGCTCGCCCAGGAACTGGCGTGGCTGCGCAGCGAGGGGCCGACGAGCCCGGCTCTCGTGCGGTACATCCGCCGACACGCAAACCGCTACGACCTGCTCTTGTTCTTCAGCTTCCGGTACTACCACGCCTATCACGGGATTCGCGCGGCTCCCGCTCGGGCCCTCCTTGTCCCGACGGCTGAGCGGGAACTGGCCGTGGGGCTCTCGCTCTTCGCCCCCATCTTCCGCGGAGTGCGCGGCATCATGTACAACTCCCACGAGGAGCAGGCGATGATCCGGGCCGTGTCCGACAACGCGCACGTTCCGGGAGTGGTCGTGGGGGTCGGGTCGAAGGTTCCGGAGCGGACCTCGCCCCAGCGGTTTCGCCGGACGCACGGACTCAGCGGGCCATTCATCGTGTACGTCGGCCGCATCGACGAGAACAAGGGGTGCAAGGAGCTGTTCGATTTCTTCTTGCGCTACGCCTCGGCCCGCAGCCGGAGCCTGTCGCTGGTGCTGATTGGCAACTCCATCCTGCCGATTCCCGAGCACCCGCGCATTCGACACCTGGGGTTCGTGTCCGACGAGGAGAAGTTCGACGCCATCGCGGCCGCAGAGGCCCTGGTAATGCCGTCCTTCTACGAGAGCCTGTCGATGGTGGCGCTCGAGGCCTGGGCACTGGGCAGGCCCGTGCTGGCCAACGGCCGGTGCGATGTGCTGAGAGGGCAATGCATCCGGAGCAACGCGGGCCTCTACTACGACACGTACGAGGAGTTCGCCGAGGCCCTGCTCGCGCTGACCACGGACCCTGCCCTCAACGAGGGGCTCGGGGCGCGCGGTCGCGCGTACTATCGCGCCCACTACACGTGGCCAGTCATCGAGCGGAAATACCAGGACATGCTCGAGCGGGTGTCGAGCGACGAAGCCGCAGCGGGTGAGTCACGCCTCGAGCCGTTGCCGGGCTGGCTGGCACGGCGGCACCGGACGTCTCCTGCCGCGACGGAGGTCTTGGCCCGCGTGCCAACCGGGGCGGTCCAGGTCGACCGCGACGGCCGCAGTCACGTCGATCGGCCACGGCCATGACCACGCGAGTCGCCCACCAGGTGCTGGCGACCCTCGGTTATGGGGATGCCATCGGGCACGAGGTGCTCGGGATCCAGCGCGTCCTGCGCGAGGCGGGATTCCGCTCCGACGTGTTCGTCGAGACCGCGGACCCCCGCCTCGAGCACCTCACGCGCGACTTCCGCGAACTGCCCGACGACAGCCACCCGGATCATCTCCTCGTGCACCACTTCTCGCTCGGGTCGAAGGCCTCTCGCGTGGCCTTTGCGCTTCCGGATCGGATGGTGCTCATCTACCACAACATCACGCCGCCCGAGTACTTCGTCGGGGTCAACAAGCACCTGGTGGAGCAGTGCTACAAGGGGCGCCGGGAGCTCGGCGCGTACACGCGGCGCGTGATGATGGCGCTCGGCGACTCTGATTACAACCGCCAGGAACTCGAGCACCTCGGCTTCCCGGCGACGGGCGTGCTGCCCGTGGTACCGAGCTTCGCGCACCTGGACGTGACACCCGACGCCAGGCTCGCCCAGGAATTCGACGACGAGTGGACGAACGTGCTCTTCGTGGGGCGGGTCATCCCGAACAAGAAGTTCGACGACGTGATCCGCTTCTTCCACGTCTACAAGCGCGACTACAACCCCAGGTCACGCCTCCTGCTCGTGGGAGCCCACAGCGGCTTCGAGCGATACCTCGTGATGCTTCACCACCTGGTCGCGAAGCTCGGAGTCCCCGACGTGCACTTTCTCGGGCACGTGTCGAACGAGCAGCTCACGGCCCTGTACGAGGCCGCCGACCTCTTCCTGTGTGCGAGCGAGCACGAGGGGTTCTGCGTGCCTCTGGTCGAGGCCTTCTACAAGGACGTTCCGGTGATCGCCTACGCGGCAACCGCGGTGCCCGCGACGCTCGACGGCGCCGGCGTGCTCTACGCGGACAAGGACCAGGACTACGTGGCGGCGCTGATGGACGGCGTCGTGTCGAATGCCCGCTTGCGTGACGCGATCATCGAGGGACAGCGCCAGGCGCTGGCCCGGCTTCTGGATCGGGATTTCGCGGTGACACTGCTCGGGTTCGTCGATCAGGCGCTCGGCGCCCCAGCAATCCCGCACCCCGGCGTCGCCTCGGACTTCTGGCAGCAGGTGGAACAGGCCGAGCGCCTCGAAGAGCTCCGTCGTTATCGGCCGTCGGCCTACCTCGCGCTGCCCCCGCCGCCGTCCGGCGGCGAGCCAGCGGTCGAGCGATGATCATCAACCAGTGGGTACCCGCGGCACACCGGGGCGACGCGATCGGCGACAGCGCCCGGCGCGTGCGTGACCTGCTGCGTGCCATGGGACACGAGTCGGGCCTGTTCGCGCTCACAATCGACGACGAGTTGCGGGGCGATGTCCGGCCCTTCTCGGATCCCGCTTCGCGCGGCGGCGATCTCACGGTCTTTCACTTCGCCCTTCCGTCGCCGATGACCGAGCCGTTCGCTCGGCTGGACGGCGGCCGTGTCCTGCAGTATCACAACATCACGCCAGCCCACTTCTTCACTCCCTACGATCCCCAGCTCTTTCGCCTGGCCTCGCTTGGCCGGCGCGAGCTCGCCACGCTCGTGGGGCACGTCGACCTGGCGCTCGGCGACTCGGAGTACAACCGCCAGGAACTCGCGGCCTTGGGGTTTGCGCCGACAGGCGTGATGCCCATCGCCGTGAACACGCGCCGCGTGACCGATGCCCCGCCTCGGCCGGCCCTCGAGCGCGTGCTAGCAGAGGAAGGATGGGCGAACTTCCTCTTTGTGGGCCGGATTGCCCCGAACAAGCGGATCGAGGATCACATCAAGCTGGCCGAGGTCTACAAGCGATACGTGGACGAAGAGTACCGCTTCGTCTTCGTCGGGCGCCACGACACGGTGCCGTCGTACTATGCGGCGATCCGGCAGCTGATGCTCGAGTTCAAGATGCCGGAAGAGCGATTCTGGTTCACCGGCCCCGTGCCGGACGAGGATCTCGCCACGTACTACCGCGCCGCTCGCGTGTACGTGTCCCTGAGCGAGCACGAGGGGTTCTGCGTGCCGCTGCTGGAGGCGATGGCGGCGGACGTCCCCGTGCTGGCCTACGCCGCGGGGGCCGTTTCCGAAACGCTCGGTGGCGCCGGCGTGACGTTCGCCCCCAAGGACCTCGAGTTCGCAGCCGAGTTGCTCGGTGAGCTGGCGTACGACGACGACCTTCGCGCGCGGGTCATCGCGGGCCAGCGCGCTCGGCTGCCGGCATTCGGCGACGAGGCGATCACGGCCGGGCTCGAGCGATTGGTTGGACGGTTTGCGTGAGGTTCTGGCGATGAGGGTCAACGAGTCGTGAAGATCGCATTCATCATCCAGCGCTACGGGACCGAGATCCTCGGCGGATCGGAGTACCACTGCCGGCTCATAGCCGAGCGGCTTGCCGAGCGCCACGACGTCGAGGTGCTCACCACGTGCGCCCGAGACTACATCACGTGGCGGAACGAGTACCCCGAGGGGGCCGATCGCGTCCGCGGGGTGACCGTGAGGCGATTTGCCAACGCCGAAACCCGCGACATCACCGCCTTCAACCGCTACTCCGACTGGATCTTCAACTACGCGCACACCGCGGACGACGAGATGCGGTGGCTGCGACAGCAGGGGCCGTGGTGTCCGGCGCTGGCCGACCACCTCGAGCGTCACGCCCGGCAGTACGACGTCCTGATCTTCTTCACGTACCTGTATGCCCCGACCGTGCTCGGCCTTCGCGTGGCTCCCGAGCGCAGCATCCTGGTGCCGACGGCGCACGACGAGCCGGCCATCCACCTGGGCATCTACCGTGACGTGTTTGCCAGGGCGGCCGGCATCGCGTTCAACACGGAGGTCGAGCAGCGGTTCCTCGAGCAGACCTTCGACATCGGGGCACACGCGCGAGAGGTGGTCGGCTGTGGTGTCGACCTGATGCCGGAGGCCTCTGTCGGTGACGGCGACGACGCCCGGGGCGTCCCCGATGGACGCCGCGACGAGAGCGCCGCGGCGGCGCCCGACACGAAGCGGTTCAGAACGGGGCCTCGGGGATCGGCCTTCCGCCGGCGTCACCGCCTGAACGGCCCCTTCGTGCTCTATGGCGGCCGAATCGACCGAGGGAAGGGCTGCGAAGAGCTGTTCGAGTACTTCGCTGCCTACGCCGAGGCAGGGGGCGACGCCTCGCTCGTGCTGATGGGCGTCAAGCTGATGCCGCTGCCCGACGCGCCCTGGGTGCGCTTCGCGGGAATGCTGTCGGAGCAGGAACGCCTCCAGGCGCTCGAGGCTGCCACCGTCGTCGCGGTCCCCTCCCCCTACGAGAGCCTGTCGCTGCTGGCGCTCGAGGCTTTTGCCGTGGGGACGCCCGTGCTGGCCAACGCGCGAAGCGAGGTGGTGGTCGAGCACTGTCGGGCGAGCAACGCCGGCCTGTACTACGCGGACCGCGACGAGTTCGTCGAGGCGCTTCGCCTGCTGCTCGCCGATACGCGCCTGCGCCGCGGGATGGGCGCAAACGGCCGCGCCTATGTCCGCGACCGCTATCGCTGGGACGTCATCCTCAGTAAGTACGATCGCCTGATGGGGAAGGTTCGAGGGACGACCCGCTGACCGACCCGCCGTCGTCGCCGGGCCCGCCCTCGCCATCGGCCCGCCTGCGGCGCGGGCGGATGTCGTGCCGCTTGATCATCTCGTTGAGCGTGGTGGGTTTGATCTGCAGCAGCTCGGCCGCCCGTTTCTGGATGCCACCGGCCGCCTCGAGCGTGGCCTCGATCAGCCGCCGCTCGAAGTCGTTCACGACCTGGCGGAACGACAGGCCCTCGGGCGGCACGATGATCTGCGGAATCTTGAAGGGCCGTGCGCCCCTCACGTGATCGGGCACCAGGTCGACCCCGATCCGTCGATTGGGACAGAGCACGACCGCCCGCTCCATCACGTTCTCGAGTTCGCGGACGTTGCCAGGCCAGTCGTACTCCATCAGCAGGTCGAGTACCTCCGGGGCCAGCTCGAGCCCGGTCCGGTTGTTCTCCTCGCCGTACTTGTCGAGGAAGTGCTGCGCGAGGAGCGGGATGTCCTCCTTGCGATCGCGCAGCGGCGGCAGGGTGATGGTGATGACGTGCAGCCGATAGTACAGGTCCTCCCGGAACCGGCCTTCCTCCATCATGCGCTTGAGGTCGACGTTGGTCGCCGCGATGATTCGCACGTCGACCTTGATCGTCTCGACGCCGCCGAGACGCATGAACTCGCGCTCCTGGATCACGCGCAGCAGCTTGGCCTGGGTTTCGAGCGGGACGTTCCCGATCTCGTCGAAGAAGATGCTGCCCTTGTCAGCAATCTCGAACAGCCCCTTCTTGGGATAGACGGCGCCCGTGAAGGCGCCCTTGACGTGCCCGAAGAGGTTCGACTCGAGCAGGTCGGGCGGCAGGCTGCCCGAGTTGACGGTGACGAACGGTCGGTCCACGCGCGGCGAGTGGGTGTGCAGTGCCCGGGCCACCAACTCCTTGCCCGTCCCGCTCTCGCCGTACACCAGGACGGTCGACCGGCTCGGGGCCGCCTGGATGACCAGGTCGAACACCTGGCGCATCCGCGGACTGCCGCCGATGATGTTGGCGAACTTGTGGTGCCGTGCCTGCAGGTTCTGGCGGAGCGCGCGGTTCTCGTTGACGAGTCGGCGCCGCTCGACCGCGTTGTGGAGCACGACGAGCACCTCGTCGTGCTTGAACGGCTTGGTCACGTAGTCGAACGCGCCGCTCTTCATCGCCGCGATCGCCGTCTCGACCGAGGCGAACGCGGTGATCATCACGACCGGGAGCTCGTCGTCGATCTTGCGCAGCTCCTCGAGCGTCGTGATGCCATTGATGCCGGGCATCATCACGTCGACGATGGCCGCGTCGAAGGGCATGCTGCGGGCAGCCTCGAGCCCCTCCTCGCCCGTGCCGGCGAGTCGTACGTCGTATCCCTCGCGCACGAGGACCGTCTCGAGGATCTCCCGCATGATCTCCTCGTCATCGACGACGAGGATCGTGCCTTTCCGGGGAGCGATCTGATCGGTCACGTGGCTGTCTGCTCAAGCCGGTCCCGTCCCGTCGTCGCCAGCGGCAGTGTGAGCGTGAAGCGCGTGCCCTTACCGGGCGCACTGGCGCAGTCGATGGAGCCGCCGTGCTCCTGGACGATGCCGTAGGTGATCGAGAGGCCGAGCCCGGTACCCTTGCCGAGCGGTTTCGTCGTGAAGAAGGGGTCGTAGATCCGCGACAACTGCTCGGTTGGAATCCCCGATCCCGTGTCGCCGACCTCGATGATCGCGGCGCCCTGCTGACTCCGCGTCGAGATGGTGAGCCATCCTCCCTTGGGCATGGCGTCACGTGCGTTCAGGAACAGGTTGAGGAACACCTGCTGGAGCTTGTGCTCCACCCCGAGGACGACCGGCGCCTGAGGGGCCAGTTCGCGTCGAATCTGGATGCGGCCGCTGTGCAGTTGGTGCTCGAGCAGCGAGAGCACGTCGTTGATGACGTCGTGCATGTCGACCGGTCCACGGTCGGTGTGGACGGGCCGGGCGAAGTTCAGCAGGCCGTTGACGATCTTGGCCGCCCTGAAGGTCTGCCGCTCGATCTTCTGCAGCAGGAGCGCCTTGGGGTCGTCGGCGGTGGTGCCCTCCAGCAGCATCTGGGTGTAGCTGGAGATGCCCGTGAGCGGCGTGTTGACCTCGTGGGCCACGCCCGCGGCCAGCAGCCCGATGGACGCCATCTTCTCGGCGATCTGCAGCTGCTCCTCGAGCCTGGCACGGGTCGTGGTGTCCTCGATGATGACGATCGTGCCCGCCACCTTGCCATCGGGGGTCCGCAGCGGGGCGACGGCCACGTTCACGAGCAGTGACCGTGGCTCGGCATGGCGGGACGACAGCGGCATCCGGAAGACCGCGCCGGGCCCGCTCGCCCCCGTCCTCGCGGCGCGCAGCTCGGCCACGAACGACGGCTCGAACAGCGCGTCGATCGGCTGGCCCACGGCGCCCCCTGGCGCGATGCCGTACAGCCCCTCCAACGCGGGGTTCCAACGGACCACCCGGTCGTCGAGGCCGACCACGACGAGGCCATCGTTCAGCGACGCGATGATGTTCTCGCTGAACTCGCGGAGCCGGTTCAGTTCGTCGGCCTTGACGCGGAGTTGCTGGTAGAGGCGCCCGTTCTCGAGGGCCGTGGCCACCTGCCCGGCGACGGCCGCCAGCAACGCCATGTCCTCGCTCGAGAGCGGCTCGCCGCTCTCCTTGCCGCCGAGCAGCATCACCGCGATGGTGCCGTCCTTCGACACGCAGGGCACGAAGTAGTGCACGCCGCGCTCGCGCCACGCCTCCACTTCCTCGACCGAGAACCGCCGAGCCGTCAGCGGGTCGTCGAGCGCCACCGGGTGACCCGACTCGACACGCGAGCCGATGCCGCTGGCCTTCTCCAGCCTCAGCCGCTGACGATCGTCAAAGCCGTCGGCCCTGATCGGGGCCCATTCTCCCGGCGAACTGACGGGAGCGATGAGCAGGGCCATCCGGTCGAGGACCAGCGTCTCGCGCACGCGCTCGACGAGCCGCTCGCTCAATCGCTGCAGGTCGAGGTCGCTGCTGAGATCACGCGCGAATCCAACGAGGGCGCGGCGGTAGTCGTAGCGCTCGCGGTAGTGCGCGCGGTCGAGCGCCGTCTGCACGGCGTTCTTGACGAGCGGGGCGAGCAGCACGACAGCCAGGGTCGCCAGCACGGCAATCGCGGTGGTGTGTTGCTGCGCGCCCTGCAGGAACACCTCGGTGGCCAGCCGGAGGATCACGGCGTAGATCGCGGCAATCGCCGAGATGGCGGTCGCGTAAACCAGGCCGCGCTTGATAATCACCTCGACGTCCATCAGCCGGTAGCGCACGACGGCGGACGCGAAGGCGAGCGGCACCAGGCCGAGGGGCAGCACGAGCAACTCCACGCGCGGCCATGGCGCGGCACCGAACGCGAACGGGAGCACGTAGGTCACGACAAACGGCAGCCCGCCCAGCGCCGTGCCCCAGACGATCCAGCGCAACTGGCGACGTGCCGTCACCGACCGGACGCGGCCGAGCGCTCGGGTCATCACCGCGAAGCCGCCCACCATGCCAACCGCGAGGTGAAGCATCTCCAGGCGGTCGACGCGCGTGAGCGCCAGCGTCGTCTCGGCACCCTCGCCGAAGATGCCAAGAATCGCCACCCCCCTCAGCAGGCCAAGGATCACGGCAGGGGCGTAGATGAGCGGCAGCACGACCCGGCCACGCGCGCTCCGCACCCAGGCGTTGGGCCGATCGGGGAAGACCAGCGAGAAGTGGAAGAACAGCGGCGGGAGCAGCAGCAGGGCCACCACGTCGGCCCAGTAGAACACCCAGTCGAGGCGGTCGAGCCGGCCGCTGAACGAGAACGCAAAGGTGCCGAAG
>Ga0316617_100000293_pt1 | contig 12273 bp, 14 predicted proteins | sample OWC_Aug_M1_C1_D2_FD_207801 | JGI IMG/M metagenome (GOLD analysis project Ga0316617, IMG submission 207801) | Wetland soil microbial communities from Old Woman Creek delta, Ohio, United States - OWC_Aug_M1_C1_D2_B | ecosystem: Environmental > Terrestrial > Soil > Wetlands | place: USA: Ohio... | reverse complement strand
TAGCAGGATCACCAGGAACGTCCCCATCGCCATTAGGCCGAATACCTTGAGTTCGTGGAACACGACCGCCCAGGGATAGAGAAAGACGATCTCCATGTCGAAGATGATGAACAGCATCGCGACCAGATAGAACTTCACCGAGAATCGCTGCCGTGCGGTTCCCACCGGCACGATACCGCACTCGTAGGGCGAAAGCTTCTCCGGGTTGGGCCGCCGTGGGCCGAGGACGAACGACAGGAGGATGTTCCCGGCGGCGAAGAGTGACGCCAGGAGGACGAGGATGCCGATCGGTACGTAGTCCATCAGCATGGCGTGGAGTCCCGAGGAGTCGATCTATTCGGGAGGTGTGTCACGGCATGTGAACCTTGGCACATTCCCCGACAAAAATCGGGGGATCCCGGAGTCGCGCCCGGGATCCCCCGTGTTGCCTAGCCGCCGAACGGCTTCACGAAGAAGATGATCAGCGCGATGAGAAGCACGTAGATGGCCAGCGATTCGATCAATGCCAGACCGATGATCATGGCGACCTGAATGCGAGGGGCCGCATTCGGCTGCCGCGCGATGCCGTCCAGCGCCGCGCTGATGGCCCGGCCTTGCGCCAGCGCCGCGACGGCCGAGGCGATTGCCATGGCGAATCCGCCCGTGATGATGCTGACCGCTCCGACCGACAGTCCGCCGCCGGCCTGCGCCGCGCCCTCCGCCGCCCAGGCCGAACCTGCCGCCAAGAAGAACATGGCCGTCGTCAGCACGCCTATCCGTCCGCCCAGTACGCCCATCCGGTCCCTCCTTTCTGCCTGTTTAGGGAATAATTAGGATTGGTCCTTGGAAATTGGTCATTAGGGGCCGTTACGAAATAGCCTATACATCTCTTTCTATTTCGTTACGGCTCCTTATGCCGTTTCGGAATGTCTCCGCTCAACGTATTCTTTGACAACGGCTTAGCTCCGGATTATTCACGAGCCCTTCGTGAATAATCCGCGCTAGTGGTGTTCCTCCCCGTGTCCTTCTTCCACTGCGCCGGCGATATAGACCATGGTCAGCATGATGAAGACGAAGGTCTGGACCGCGGCCGTGAACAGGCTGAGTGGCAGCATGACCCCCAGCCAGATGAGGTACGGCATGACCAACCAGGACAAACCGAGGAGAATGGTGACGACGCTCTCCTCGCCGAAGATGTTCCCAAACAACCGGATGGAGAGCGACACCGGCCGCGCCAGGTGGCCGATGAACTCGATTGGGAACATCAGGGGGGCGAGCCACCAGATCGGACCGCAGAAGTGCTTCAAGTAGTTCAGCAGGCCGTGTTTTTTGATGCCGAAATAGTTGTAGGCCAGAAACACGGTCACGGCCAGGGCGATGGTGGTATTCCAGTTCGCGGTGGGCGGCTGGAGTCCCGGGATGTTTGCCAGCAGGTTGCTGGTGAGGATGAACAGCCCTGCGGTGCCCACGAGGGGAAGAAACTGTCGGCCTTGCCGGCCGATCATCTGCTCCAGCAGCCCGTGGAATCCCTCGACCACGACCTCGGCCAGATTCTGGAGGGGGCCCGGCACCGCCCGAAGACTGCGACCGACCAGGAAACCGAACACAACGAGGATGGCCATCACCACCCACGTGAACGTGACGTGCGGTGGCATCCATTCGCCTGGGACCCCGAGGAACGCAAGGAAATTCGGCAACTGGATCGCCGGCGTGTGATGCAGACCCACGTGGCGTGAGGAAAAGAAGAACCCTACCAGGAGGTTCGCGACAACCAACCCCGCCAGCACCAGCCAGACGCCCTTACCGCCGGAAGGCTTCTCGTTCGCCTCGGTTGCCATGGATGAGGAATCCGCTGTTAGGAGCCGTTACGAAATGGCGTTCCCGAAATTTCCCCGCTCAAGTTATGCCAAGTTATTCTTTGACAACGGCTTAGAGTCATCTGCATAGAGATGGTAACGCGGCGCTCCGGATCATGGGCGGGTCCGTCCGATCAGCCCGACATCCCGGAACAGGTTCAGGAACCCGGCCGCGATTCCGAACAGCGTGAACAGCATTGTAAGCCACGGCCCGGTGCCAAGCCACCGGTCCAGGCCGTAGCCGATCAACAACCCGATGGCGGTCGCGGCGACCAGCGCGATGCCGATCGTGCTCAACCGGGCAAGCTGCCTCAGGACCGACGGTTCATCGTCAGACACAGGCCGTTCCCCACCGCACGAGCGCCTCGGCGGCCAAAAACGTACCTTTTCTAGCCCTATAGCCTGGCCGTGTCAAGCAACTTCCCGGCGGGTGCCTGACAGAGGAACACGCCCGATGGCGCCAGTCCTGTTGACGCCGATCCTTGACATCTTCCGGCCGTTTGCGTAGGCTGCACCGCAGCGTCGGCGAGACGGTCGCCGGTGCGGTTGCTGAGATGATCCCGCAAAGGGACAGACACGGTGCCGTACCAATAGAGTGAGGTTGCGATGACTGACGATGTCAAGACAATGCATCACATGATCCTCGTCTGGAACGCCTTTGCCACTCCCCCTGTCATCCCACCCCAGATGCTGCGGAACCTCGGGGACTACCTGGCAAATTTCCTCAAGTCGAACGACGGGGAGCAGTACCTGCGCACACTCGGATACGTGCGGGCCGGCGCCCCGGGCAAACCGGTCTGACGCCGGGCCGCTCGTCATTCCACCCACCCCCGAACGTCCGTTGACCGCCGGGGCCCGGTCGGATAGCATCGGGCTCCCATGCGATTCATCAGCCGTCGATATGCCATTCTGGTCCTGGCGGGTCTGGCGGTAGGCGTGACCCTGTTCGGGATCGCACACCTTCGGCGCGACGAGCGGCCGGCGGTTCCGCCTTCTCAAACCGCGGGCCGCGGGCGGATCCTGTACGAGACCCATTGCGCCATCTGCCACGGCCTCGCGGGGAAGGGGGACGGCGCCGGCGCCAAGGTGATTCGCCAGTCGATGCGGGACTTCAGCAATCCAGTCGCGATGCGCGACGTGGAAGATCGGTTCCTCTTTGAGATCATCAAGAAGGGAAGCTCCCAGTTCGGCCGATCCAACGCCATGCCGTCCTGGGGGATGAAGCTCTCCGACGAGGAGATTCGCGCCGTCGTCGCCCATATTCGCACCCTGGCATCCGGAGCCACTGACGGAACCGGTCAGAGGAAGGAGACACCCTGAACCAGGCCGCGCTGTCTCGCCGATTGCTTCCGTTCGTCTACACACTGTTCTTCATCTCCGGCGCCACCGCGCTCATCTACGAGGTGGTGTGGGCCCGGATGCTCACCCAGATCTTCGGAAACACCACCCACGCCATCGCCACGGTGCTGTCCGCGTTCATGGGCGGCCTGGCGCTGGGCAGCTACGTCCTGGGCCGGTTGGCGGACACCCCGCGAAACGCCTTCCTCGTCTACGGGATCCTGGAGGGCGGCGTCGGCCTGTACGGCCTGGTGATCCCTGCGCTCTTCGCGCTGACCCAGTATGCCTACAGCAGGCTGTACGGGCTGGCCGAGACGTCCTTTACCTTCTTCAGCCTGGTGCTCTTCTGCCTCTGTTTCGCGGTCATCCTGGTCCCGACGGCGCTGATGGGCGCCACCTTGCCCATGTTGAGCCGGTTCTGCGTCACCCAGTTCGCCTCGCTGGGCCGGCGCATCGGGCACCTCTACGCCATCAACACCCTGGGGGCGGTACTGGGGTGCGCGCTCAGCGGGTTCTACTTGATCCCGGTGCTGGGTCTGCGCGGGAGCGCCCGGCTGGCGGCCGTCTTGAACCTCTGCATCGCGGCCCTGGTCATCCTTGCGGTGTTCTGGCTCCGGGGCGGCGACCCCGTCGCAGAGGAGGTCGAGGCGGGCCCCGCGGACGGCCCGGCGCCCGCCGGATCTCGATCGTTCCTGGACATCGCGCTCCTCTCGGCCTTCGCTCTCTCGGGGGCAGCCGCCATGGTGTACGAGAACGCCTGGACGCGGGCGCTGACCCTGGTCATCGGGATGTCCACCTACTCCTTCACCGTCATGCTCACCACGTTCCTGGTTGGCCTGGGGCTGGGGAGCCTCCTCTATGCCCGCTGGTGGGGGACCCGGGACGTGGGCGTGGCGGGATTCGGCCTGCTCCAGCTCCTCATCGCCCTGTCGGCGCTGGCTACCGTCCCGCTCTTCGAGCGGCTTCCCTTCCTGTTTCTTCGCCTGCGCCACGGCTTCGGCGACTCGTTCCAGCAGTTCCTTATCATCCAGGTCGTCCTCTCCGCCCTGGTCATGATCGTGCCCACGCTGCTCCTGGGAACGACCTTTCCGGTCGTGGCCCGAATCTACACCCAGAGCCTGTACCGGATCGGGAGCAGCATCGGCACCGCCTACGCCAGCAACACCCTCGGGGCCATCGTGGGGGCCTTTCTCGGCGGCTTTGTCTTGATCCCGACCCTCGGCGTGCAGAACAGCATCGGCCTCGCCGTCACCATCAGCGCGGCCGCCGGGGTCCTGCTGGTCGTCCTCGATTCCCGGGTTCGCACCGGACGCCGACTCGTGACCGCGGGGGTCATGTTCGCCGTCGCCATCGCGGCGGTCTTGTCCTTCCGGACCTGGGACAAGCGGATCATGACCAGCGGCGTCACGATCTACGCCCACAACTATTCCACGCTCCCCACCGACGCCCTGCGGCGCGAGTGGATGGAGCGGGACGACCTGGTCTATTACCGCGAAGGCCTGACCGCGACCATCAGTGTCCACCGCTCCGCCGGCTCCAACTACCTGTACGAAAAAACCAACGGCAAGGTGGATGCGTCGGTCGGCGACGCGCCGACCCAGCTCATGGTGGGATACCTGCCCATGCTCCTGAATCCCGGGGCGAAGACGGTCTTGGTGATCGGGATGGGGAGCGGGATGACCGCCAAGGCGGCCGCGGCGTTCCCGGTGGAGCGCCTGGAGGTGGCGGAGATCGAGCCGGCGGTGATCGAGAGCGCCCGCTTCTTCGCCGACAAGAACGGACGGATCCACGACGACCCTCGCGTCCGGTTCGTCCACGCCGACGGTCGGAACTATCTCCTGGCGGCTCGCAGGCGGTACGACGTCATCATCTCGGAGCCCTCGAATCCGTGGATTGCCGGGATCGGCAACCTGTTCACCCGGGAGTACTACCAGGAAGCGCTGTCGAAGCTCGCCGAGGGCGGGGTCTTCGGCCAGTGGATGCAGACTTACGGGATGGCCCCCGAGGACCTGCGGATGGTGTATCGGACGTTTGCTGACGTGTTCCCCGACGTGTCGCTCTGGTCCGTCAACGACAGCGACATGCTGCTCATCGGGACGGCCCGGCCGCAGCGGCTGCGCCGCGCCGACCTGCACGCGGCCATGGCCGCACACCCGGTCGCCCGGAAGGACCTGCGCGAGTTAGGGTTTGTGGATGGCTACGGCCTGCTGGCCATGTATCTGATGCCCAAGGCGGCCCTGCTCAAGATGGCGGGCGACGCGGAGTACAACCTGGATGACTTCCCGCGGTTGGAGTTCCTGGCTCCGCGCAACCTGGGGCGAGACACCACCACGCTGAACGCTCGCCTGACCCGGACCTTTGCGGTTCCCCCCGTTGTCGAGGACGCCGACGTGGAGCGGGACCCCGACGGGCGACTGGCGTTGGCTCTGGCACACGGATACCGGGCGGTGCGCGACCGGGCGCGAGCCCGCGAGTGGGTCGATCGGGCGTTGCAGCGATTGCCCATGGATGCGGAGGCGCACGTGCTGCGGGCGCGCCTCGCGGCCGAGGACAGCCAGTACCATGCGGCCGCAGAGGATCTGTTGCGCGCGGTGGGCGGACCGGTCCGATTGCCGGATGAGGCGATCGAGGTGGCGAAGACCCTGGAAGCGGGCGAGGCCGTTCGCGTCCTGCGGAAAATCAGCCAGCAAGATCCCCGACTGGTGGAGGCGCAGGTGGCGCTGGCAGATGCGTTGCAGCAGGCAGGCCAATACCACGAGGCTGAGGCCGAATACCGCGATCTCGTCCGCGGCCTTCCCACAGACCCGCGGGTGCATTTTGGTCTCGGACGTGTGCTGTTGTCCCTGGGCGACTACGCTGCGGCCCTGGACGCGCTCGATGCCGCCGCCAAACTGGGCGAGATCAGCGGGGAGCTCCACGCGCGGCGCGGCGAGACGCTCATCCGCCTCCAGCGGTATCGGGACGCCGCGGCGGCGTACCGCCAGGCCCTCCGGACCAACGTGGAGAACATCACCTGGCGCCTGAATCTGGGGATCTCGCTGGCGGCGTCCGGGCCGGACGAGCGCGCAGAGGCGGAGCAGCGGCTCCGCGAGGTCCTGGCGATGGATTCCGCCAACACCCGTGCCTGGGAGGAGCTGCATGAACTGGGAGCGCGGTTCTAGTGAAGCCAGGGGACAATTTTAAACCGAGAACCGACAACCGAGAACCGATCAATGATGGACCTGGTTGACCGGTTTCCTATTGTCGGTTGTCGGTTTTACATTGGCTTTTCTCCTTTCGGGGCCGGAACGGGGTACCCGCTCCTCACGCGAGGCTGTTATGATGTCTGAATCCATGGAAGCCTATCTCCGCAGCCGACTCAAGGTCGAGCTGCTCAAGCTGGACCGGCTACGGGCCACGGCGGTCTTCCCCCCCGACCTCCAGGGTCCCCCAGAGGCCGGGCACGGCGGCGGCGCGGCCGCTCTCCTGTTCGAGATGGTCCGGATGGTCGTCGGTGAGCGGGGTGGCGAGGCGGTGCTGCCTCGCCCGGTTCGGGTCGAGGTCGTGCTCCACCGCGAGATCCCGCTGGACACGCCACTTAGGGCCGAGGTGACACCGGAGGGCGGTGCCTGGTACAGCCGCATCGTTCGGTACGACCGGCCGATCGTGGAAGCGTGGATTCGCCCCGCGGCGGGTCCGCTGGCGGCTTTCTCGGAGGACCTCCGTCGCCTCTGGGACGGCGCGCGCGAGGAGGCGTTCACGGTTCCGGGTTACGAGTTCTGCTTGGGGTGCGGGTTCCGGAACCCCCGGGGCGCCCAGGTCCGTTTCGAGTGCGACGACCAGTTCGTGTGGAAATGGCTTGAGCCCCAGCCGCACTTCCGCTGTGAGGATGGCAGCCTCTTCCCCGGCTACCACATCGTCGTCGGAGACGAGCTGGGCTGGTGGATGGGAGCGCTACGGCAGGGGGAATGCGGATTGTCGAGCAAACTGGCCGTGACGCTGGGAGAGGCGGTCCCGCACGGCACACGGCTCTTGGCGGTCGGGCCTCGAGCGTCCGTGCGGACGACGGACCCGAAAGGCCGGTTTTGGCAGACCCAGGCGCTGATCGTCACGGCCGATTGGAAGCCGGTCGCCGCCGCCGAGGTCGAGTTCGCCGGCAGCCGCGCCTTCACCAAGGTCATGCTGCCGCGATTCGTCGTTGGCCTGGACTCGGGATCCCTGCACCGCGCCTTCCCGCGCTACAAGGACTCCCTGACCGAGAAGGCATAAACCGAGACATTTCGCCACAAAACGCACAAGAGGCACAAGGAGTCATTTTCCACCGCGCGCTGGATTACCGGTGATGCGCCGGCATTGCTCCCAGGAAGCGCTTGGTGTCAATGTTACGCCGCCAACTCCTTCAAGACGTTGGGATGCTTGGCTGCCACCTTCAGCAGTGTGGCCGCGGCCCCCGAGGGGGTCTTTCGCCCCTGTTCCCACTCCTGCAGCGTCCGGACCGAGACACCCAGGAGCCCGGCAAATGCCGCCTGCGACAGGCCCGTCACCGCCCGCGCTCGCGCAACCAGCGCTCGCTCCGCGGGAATGATGTGGTCCTTCTCAACCGTCCCGTCGCGCCGGAAGATGACACGTCGAATGGAGCCGTCCCGCCGGGGCAAGAACTTCGTCTTCCGCGCCCATCCGGCGCGTTTCATCTCGCGCAGACCCCGCATCAGCTCTGCGTTCAGGTCTCGCGTCTTCTCCCAGTTCGTCAATTCCTTCTCTGACAGCTTACCCACGGTCGAAGTCCTCCTTGATGCGCCTGAGAAGCCTCGGATCGATATCTTCGCGGACGTTCTTAGCGTACATCGTCACCAGCACGATCTGCCCGGTAGCAAGCCGTAAGAAGTAGATCACCCGCGTGCCTCCCCGCCTGCCTCGACCTGCCGCACCCCATCGCAATTTCCGGCAGCCCCCGGAGCGTGGAATAACCTCCCCCGCACTCGGATGCTCGGCCAGATGATGCTGGAGGGCCATGAACTCGTCGTCGTCCAGATACTTATCCCGAACGGCGGCGAAAGAGGGCAACTCGATAAAGCTGAGCATGACATTATATACGCCAAAGACGTATATATGTCAAGGTGTGTGAACGTGTGATGCGGAGGAAGCGGCGTGTGGCCGGATGCCCTGTCGGCTCTCCAGGGCTTCACCAAGACGCTGCATCTCACGGACGATGGGCCATGGGCAGGGCGAAACCATCCCCCTGTCCGGACCCTTTTGCTATTTCGAAGCCACGCGCGCATCCCCCCGAATCTACCAGCCCACTGGTCGGTGAAGATTCAGCGGGTCCCCTCGAATGGGCGAGATTCCATTGCTTCTCACTGTCCGTGCTCACCATGTCATTTCAGTTGGTTACGCTCTTTCGGGCCCGCAGCACTTCGATCCCGGGGAAGAACCCTGTTCTCCTTGGTAACCTTGGCATCTTGGCGGTTGGACAATGTCGGATTGGGGCTAGAACAGCTCACCGCGATTCGATCTTCGGTGTTCCCGCACATCGCGAACCACGAAGAACGTCGTCGTCAGGACCAACCCCTTGATGAACCCGCGCAGGAACCCCGCCACAAGTGTGTAGAGAATGCTGTCGTTCTCCCCAGAGGTCTTCATCGCTGCCGTCTCCTTCTGACGCCCATGAGATAGTCCCTGGAATCCGGCCCGTCCTGGCATCACAGGGCCACGATCTCGTCTGCCTCACCGATGTGCTCGAAGTCTATCCACCTCCCCGACGCCACCTGGCCCGCTCGGGACCACGATCCGGCGCAGGGGCAAGGTGCCCACTTCCTCGCTCCGGAAGCTCGCCGTCACGCGGAGGTCCCAGCCCGGGAGGCACGCCGGGAGGGCCTGCTGGAGCAGGTAGTGCTGGTGACTCGGGAAATCCTGATGCACGGTGCAGAGCTCCGGCACGGGGCATGCGAAGAACTCCTGCTCCAGGGTGCCGGCCGGGCTGTAGGTGTTCTGCCACCGATAGAAGGCCTGGGCGACCTCAAGCAGGCCGGTCCAGGGGGAGCCGTCCCCGTTACCGCCGAAGCCCTTCGTCGTGGGACGATCCTGGAGTTCCGCTCGGACAGCCATGGCGTGCCTCCTGGTGAGTGGGTTGACGACGCGCCCAGGGTACCGTCGCCCTGTGGCATCCGAGGTCACACAAAGTGCGACGGCCCGCAAACTGTTGTCGGCGTCAGAGTCTCAAACGGCAGGCAGGGTGTGGGGTTGAAGTCCTGAGGCAGGGGCACCCGGAACGTGTCAGCCGCCGCTCGGCCACAAAGGCGTGCGCCTTCGTAGCCGCCATCTCGGCACGTCGCGACTCGGCCGCGCCTATTTCACTTGGGGCTCCAGCACCCGGATGTTGTGGACGGCTGCGGGGGCCTTGGGGTCCTGCGGCGCCGATTGGTGGAACAGCCGGAATTGTTCCAGGGCGCGCTGGAGTAGGGCGTGCTTTTCCTCCACGCGGCTGAGTTGCGCCTGCTGTATGTACGCCACGCCGAGGTAGTAGTGCGCGTCCGCCTGCCCCGGCCGGAGCTCGGCGGCTTTGCGGTACGCGGTCACTTTTTCATCCACCAGCACCCGGATCTTTTCTCCCACGATCACGCCCAGATTGTAGTGCCCATCCGCGTCGTCCGGCCGCAGCTCGACGGTCCGCCGGAAAGCGTCCAGGGCGGCATCCAGGTTGCCGGCGTCCGTATAGGCCAAGCCGAGCTGGAACTGGACCGCCGGGTCCGTGGGCGCGAGTCGTGCCGCCTCTTTGAGGTGAGTGACGGCGAGGTCCGGCTGTCGCTCCCGACGATAGAGGTCTCCCAGGGCGAGCTGCAACTGGGGGTCGTCGCCTTTCTTCGGTAAGACCTGCGACATTTCCGCGATGGCCTTGGCGTTGTCTCCCTGTGCGCGGAAGGCCAGCCCGAGCCCGAGGCGTGCCTCCAGGTGGTCCGGCTGGAGCTCGAGCACCTTGCTGAAGGCCCCGGCCGCTTGCCCGGGCTGACGGAGGTCGAGCAACGTGATGCCCAGGTTGTGATGAGCCTCGACCAGATTGGGGTCCAGCCGGATCGCCTGCCGGAACTGGTAGAGGGCGTGCTCCAGGTCTCGCCGCGCCAGCGCGCCGACGCCGGCGTTGTAGCGCTGCACCGCCTCTTGCGTCCGCACATCCTTCGGGGGCTCAGCCGCCGGAGCGGCGGCTGCCAGGGCCAGGCCGAGCACCAGCGGCAGCACCCAATGCCTCATGGCGCCCCTCGCTCCCCCGCCCCCTGGGCGGGCCGGGGCGACCGGGCGAAGGCCGCCTCTGCCGCCAGGATGGGCGCGTCCTCGCGGAGCGCGAGGGCGATGGCGTCGCTGGGGCGGGCATCCAGGACCAGTTCTTGCCCCTGGACGTCCAGGACCAGGCTCGCGAAGTACGTGTTCTCGCGGATGCCCGTGATCGCGACGCGTTTCACCTTGGCCTTGAGGCGGTGCAGCGCCTCCAGCATCAGGTCGTGGGTGTACGGTCGGGGCGGTCGCACCCCTTGCAGGGGGAGGGCGATCGCCTGGGCCTCGAACGGGCCGATGAACATGGCGAGCTCCCGCTTGTCCTGTTTGCCCCGCAGGAACACCATGGGGGCGCCGGACTGCGGGTCCGCCTGGACGCCCATGACCTCCATCTCGTAGGTCGCGTTTTCCGACGGCGGCCGCTCCGCTGCCGGCGCCATGGAGGCGGCCATCATCACCGTCACCGTGGCGAGAACCGCCCGCATCGCCTGTCCGCATCGCATGGATCTTCCCCTTCGGGTCCGCTCAAAAGAACTTGACCAGGACCCGCTCCCCCTTTTCCACCAGATCGACGTTGGCCGGAATCTCGATATACCCCTCGGCATCGGCCATGGACGTGATCGACCCCGATTCTTTGAAGGCGGGCGCCACCTCGCCACCCTCGATGCGGACCGGAAGGTACTGATGGCGGCCGGTCGTCGAGGTGTAGCGTCTCGCCATGGGGAGCTCGATGCCCCCGGTCCTCGGTTCCGGAAGATGCGCCAGCCTGCGAAGCGCCGGCGCCAGCAGACCGTACCCGTTGGTGAGACACGAGGTCGGGTAGCCCGGCATCCCCAGGACGAGCGTTCCCTCGATGACGCCGCACAGCGTCGGCTTCCCCGGTTTCACTGCGATGCCGTGGAACTTCACCTCCCCGAGCGATTCCACCGCCTCCACCATCACGTCCCGCTCGCCGACCGAGCTTCCCCCCGACAGGACCACCAGGTCACATGCCAGCGCCTCCCGCAGGGTCCGGCGTACGTCCTCCAGCGTGTCCCGCATGATCGGGAACAGCCGGGGAAGGCCGCCCACGGCCTGGATCAGGGATGCCAGGGTGTAGGAGTTGATGTCGTAGATCTTGCCGGGGACGAGCGGCTCTCCCGGCGCGACGATTTCGTTTCCCGAGGGGACGACCGCGACGGTCGGCTTCGCCACCACCGCGACCTGGATGAGTCCCAGGGCGGCCAAGACGCCGATCTTGCTCGGGTCCAGCCGCGTCCCGGCGGCCAGGACCTCGTGGCCGGCCCGGATGTCCCTCCCCTGGGGCGAGATGTTCTGACGCGGATAGACCGGCTGATAGATCTTCACCAGACCCACGTCTCCCGTGAGCTCGGTATCCTCGACCTGCACGACGGCATCGGCGCCGGCCGGAACGGGTGCGCCCGTGGCCACCTGGATGCATGCCCCCGGCTCGACCGTGCTGGCGGCGATGTCGGCCGCGTGCACGACCTCCAGCAGGCGCAGCTGGGCGGGATTGAAATTGCCGGCTCCGAACGTGTCCTGGGCGATCACGGCGTAGCCGTCCATGGCGGCCCGTGCAAAAGGCGGGACGTCGGCGGTTGCCACGACCCGTTCCGCCAGGACGCGACCGGACGCCTCCAGCAGCCCGACCCGCTCGGTCCGGGCGATCGGCTGGACGTTCTCCATCAGGATCCGCATTCCCTCCTCGAGGGAGATCAGCGCCTTCATGGGTTTCATGGCCATGTCGGGACTCCACAGACAGAAATGCCCCGGGCGTTGACGCCTGGGGCGGAATCGGTCGGCGCCAGACCCCGCTCGCCCACAGGACGTCCGGGGTCTTGCGAATCCGCGGCGG
>Ga0316617_100000290_pt1 | contig 12339 bp, 9 predicted proteins | sample OWC_Aug_M1_C1_D2_FD_207801 | JGI IMG/M metagenome (GOLD analysis project Ga0316617, IMG submission 207801) | Wetland soil microbial communities from Old Woman Creek delta, Ohio, United States - OWC_Aug_M1_C1_D2_B | ecosystem: Environmental > Terrestrial > Soil > Wetlands | place: USA: Ohio... | reverse complement strand
ACTTGGGCGCTTTCGGGCCCACGAGGAAGACACCTGAAGTCCACAGGAGAGGGACACTGCCACCGCTGATCATGGACATGGCATGAAACGGGTGATAGGTGTAATAGTTGGAATACTTGAAGAGGTACTCGGTCTTGGTCGTGATCTCCTCTGCGTCCTCAGAAGCTAGAAACTCCGCCGCTTGGCAATATCCTTGAAGGGCATTGTAGGTCTCCGCATAGGATGGGAACCAGTTCTCGTTGAACCATCCGTCGCAAATCGAAGCGGCGATAATGACGCCTCCCTCGCGAAATACGTAACCGCAGCGGGCCAGTTGCCCTCCGATCGCGAGGCTCATGAGAATCGGATTGGTTCCCATGCCCGGTCCATAATGGAAATTGCGGGGCAGACCGATCACCAGGATGTCTGCCGGCTCCTTCATGTCCAGAGCGATGTTGGTCCGCCGGTCTGCGAGAGGCCATGTCGCGTCTTCAATCATTTCCAGGCTTCCGGCTTTCACATCCAGCACCTGCGAAAACTGCCCGATCACTGCATCGACGGCGAAGAACTTCTTGCCCATTCCCTTTTCCATGCCACGGCCGATGGATTTGAACTGTTTCCTCTGATGGGAGGAGGTTGAGGCGCCCAGCCAGTCTTTCCGGTGCATGGTGCCCGGCGAATGGTGTGAACCAATCGACCGCCATCCTGACAATCCAGTCACGATCATTTTGTATCCACCGCTATACCCGCCGTAGGGATTGCCCGAGCAATGCCCGATCACAATGGGGAGGTCCGCTTCCGCAATGGTCCGGCTGCACTGAACCACGTTTCCCATCTCGTCGGTTCCATAATTCAGGATATCCGTCTCCGCATCGTGATTGAAGATCCGCTCCGGCCAGAACCTGTCCACGGTCTCTTTGCCCAGGTAAGAGTACCACTCCTCTAAGGTGTTCTTTCGATGCAATCCTGTTGCACACAGAAGCTTGATGTTCTCGATCTTCGTGCCCCCCTTGAGAAGCTCTTCGATCACCATGGGGATCGCGACCTTGCGGTGGCACTTGGCATGGGTACCGCCCTTGACTCTGTCAGGGAAACCGATCACAACCTTCTTGTTCGGACCGCCCAGTTCCCTCAGCGGAGGAAACCCAAGAGGCTTGTCTAAAGCCTTTCGGGTAGCTTCGTAAGGGTCGACCTCCGGAGGGTCTGTATAGGTTTTACCATAGCGGACGACAGTCGCAGAGTCCGGAAGCTCCACTCTCATTTTGCCATCCCCATAATCCAGCAACACTTCTTGCATGATTCATTCCTCCTTCTTGATAATCCGTCAAAATACAATCAACTCTTCATATCGATTCGCAGCGAAAGGTCACTGCTTCTTTCCAGAGACAACCTCGAGGTGCTCCTGCACCGCTCTTTCGATGGTGTAGTCCGGTTTCCACCCGATTTCTTGGCGCGCGACGCTGTCGTCGTAGGCTGCCGGATAGGGAGAAAGATTCTTGCCCCCATCCTGCAGGGTGACGAGCGCGTCCGGACGAATTCTCTTGGCGATCCCCACCACTTCTCTGATCGAGTGCACGCCACCGGCCACATTGTAGATTCTCTTCTTCGGCTCCCGAGCATTCCAAAGGGTGAGAATCGCCTTGACCGCATCCTGAATATACAACCAGTCCCCTCTCTCATCCGGATTTGGGATGTGAAGCGACCTGCCCGCAGCCATGGCATCCAGGATGAAAGACGAATAAAGAGCCGTGATGCCGGTCGTTCGGCCGGGACCGAAGACCCACGTGAACCGAAGAGCCCTTGTATCCAGACCGTGCTTGCGGCTGTACCACAGCATGAGGTGTTCTGAGGCCAGTTTGGTTTGCCCGTAAATCGTCTCCGGGTTTTTCACGGCATGATCCCCCACCGGCTCCCTCACATCCCGGCCGAAAACCGAAATGGAGCTCACCATGAAAAACCGTTTCACTCTGAGGGCCAGCGAGGCATCCAAGAGGGTCTGGGTGGACAAAAAGTTCACTTTGAACCCCAGCACAGGGTTCTCTTCACAGGGACCTGCCAGGATCGCACCCAGATGAACTACCCCTTCAGGGCGGGAGTTGAGCATGACTCTGTAAAGATCGGAAGAGGATCCCAGGTCCCCACGCACATAGGTGATCCTGTCCCGCACGGCTGCCAGGGCTTCTGGCTCGGAGGCGATATCCAGTACCACCACCTCCATCCCCTCCTCCAGCAGCCTTGGAACCAGATAGGACCCGATGAAGCCCGCTCCTCCTGTGACCAGGACTTTCATGAAGCACCTCCTCCGCCTTAGTCCACGTTGCCTAATTGCACGACAGCTCCCGCTGCTTTTGAAATTCTTCCCGAACCACCTTCTCGATGCTTGCCCGGATCGCGATGAACTCAGGGGATGTTTTGGTGGCTGCAACCCGGGGATATGGGAGTTGGATGGGAATGATCTCCCGGATTCGTCCCGGCCGCGCCGCCATGACGACCACTCTAGTGGAGAGGAAAGTGGCCTCTTCCACGCCATGGGTCACAAAGAGGACCGTCTTTCGTTCCTTTTCCAGGATCTGCAGGAGGGATTCCTGCATGAACTGTCGCGTCTGGGCATCAAGGGCCCCAAAGGGTTCATCCATCAAGAGCACTTCCGGGTTCACCGCATAGGCACGGGCAATGGCCACGCGCTGTTTCATGCCACCGGAGAGCTCCTTGGGAAAGGCATTCTCAAAGTCCCTGAGACCCACCAGATCGACAAAACGGTCCACGATTTTTTTCGTCTCTTCAGAGGACCGCTTGTTGACGCTGAGTTTGAGCCCGAACTCCACGTTCTCGCGGACCGTGAGCCAAGGGAAAACGGCGTATTGCTGAAACACCACGCACCGATCAGGCCCCGGCCCCTGGATGTTCCTGCCGTCAATGGACACGTCTCCTGCGGTCGGTTCCAGAAAGCCTGCAATCACATTGAGCAAAGTCGTTTTGCCGCATCCGGAAGGTCCCACCAGACAGATGAACTCGCCCGGTTCAATTCTGAGATTGACGTCTCGCAGGGCTTCCACGTTTCCTGCAATGCCGCTGTAGGTCATCCCCACGCGGTTGATGACAATGCCGTTCTGTTCTCTCCGTTCTTCCTGCATGGGTTCCCTTTCAAAAACCGGATCAGGCCATCTTCTCCTGCCACGACGTGGCCCGCCTTTCCACCGCCCTCACCATCGCATCCATCACCAGGGAGATGGCGCCGATCATGAGAATCCCCAGAACCAGGGGCGCCATCTGGAAGAAATTCTGCGCATCCACCATCATGGCCCCGATCCCCTTCTGGGCCGCGATGAGTTCCGCAGCCACCAGGGTGGCCCAGCACACCCCCAGGGAAACCCTGCACGCGGTAATGATGTGGGGGACCAACTGAGGTAGGATGATCTTTCGGAAAATCTCCATATTGCCGGCGCCCAAGGTCTTCGCCGCCCGGATGTAGATCGGGTCCAGCCCCACCAGGGCCTGGTAGATGACGACCATGGCAGGGAAAAAAGCGGCATAGCTCAGGACGACCAGCTTGGAGGTTTCACCGATCCCGAAAAAAATAATCATGAGAGGAATGAGTGCGATCGGGGGAAGGGCCCGGAAGAAATTGATCACAGGGTCCAGAAACAGCCGCACCACCCGGAACCACCCGACCAGGAATCCAAAGACGACGGCCAGCAAGATTCCAATGGTAAAGCTGGTGAGAACGCGCATGAAGCTGGCGTATATATGCATCTGCAGGCTCCCGTCCCTTAAGCCCACAAAGCAGGCCTTAAGCACCGCCTGGATGGAAGGGAAAAGCTTCGGGTCAATCAACCCCACGGCGCGGGTCAATTCCCACACGATGAAGAGGATTCCGAAGGAGGCCGCAAAATAGCCCGCCTTTTCGATGCGCTCTCTCTTGCGCTTTGCCTTAAAGCGATCCTCCACACACTGCTGCTCTTCGCTTTTAATCATACTCCTCTACCCCACACACCAACACCCTGGCGCAAGCCGTTGACCGAAGCCCAATGACGCACCCCGCCGCAAGCAGCGAGGTATCGTCCTCTCTCCTATTCAGTCATCCCGTGCTTGAGTGAGTCTCCCCCGTTATGGATACGGGGGAGTCCATTCACGTTTTCTGGATACCGGCTTGCGCCGGTATGACGAACTCGTGGCAAGTCGCTGGTACTTCACCCAAAGGCATTCAATGATCAACGTCTTCTCTTACTTCCCCTTCATCACATCCAGGAAGATGTTGGGATCAAAAAAGTTCTTGGGATCCACCCAGTCCCCGATCGAGCCGATCTCCACAAAGACTCTTTCCACCTGGCCGATCCATTTGCTCACGGTCCCGTCTTCATAAAGCTTCACCCAGTCCTTGGAGGTCTCACACTTCTGGGCTTCCCAGCTGGCCTGAATGTCGCTGAAGGGGATATTGGAGTAGGCCTTGGAGTGGATCAGCTTGAGGGACTCTTCAGGCTTGCCCACCAGCTCGTCATTGGCCTTGGACCAGGCCTTCACGATCTTTTTCAGCACATCCTTGCGTTCATCGTAGAACTTGTTGGCCGCCACCCATCCGCCGATGATGGCCGCATTCGGATAGAATTCTTTTGCAGAGCTGAGCATCACGGCGCCCGGAACTTTTTCTCGGATTTGCACGTGAAACGGAGCCCAGGTGCAGACAAAGGGTACAGCCCCGCTGATGAAAGCCGACACGGCCCCGGCCATATCCATGCTGACGATCTCCACATCCTTGGTGGAATCCATCCCGTTCGCCTTCAACGCTGTGTGAAGAAAGACATGGGCGGTGGTTCCCTTCACTGTGGCAATCTTCTGCCCCTTCACATGCTGGATCTTCTGGGCCTTTGCCTCAGGACGGGCAAACAACATGGCCGTGTTGTACTCGATGTCGTTGATCAGAAAGACCTTGCCCACACCTCGAGAGGGGAAATTGGAGATCACTGCACCCATGATGGCCACATCCACGCTTCCCCCGCTGAGCGCTTGCATCAGAGGAACGCCCGAGGTGAAGACAATGGGTTCCATCTCAAGACCTTGTTCCACGAAATACCCTTTGTGGACCCCGATCCAGAACTGGCCGTCCACGGCAAGCGTGTGGAGATAGCCCACCTTAACCTTGTCCGCTGCGACCGCCGCTCCGCTCAAGCAAAGGGTGATCGAAAGAACCACCACGAGCACCAACAGTTTTGACCTTTTCATAATGCTCTCCTTTCCTGAAGTAGTTGATTGATCTTATCCTTCCGTTCCTCATTTTTGTCGAATCTCCTGCACGAATCCCTGACAATCAATTCCGTGTCCAGACTGATCTGCCTGACCTCTCCGGAACTACTTTCGATCATCTTCATTAGCACCTCCACAGCCATTTCCCCCATTTGAGAAGCCGGCACTCTGACCGTGGTGAGCGGCGGGTCGGAAAAGGCGGCAAAATCAATGTCATCAAAGCCGGCAACAGAGATGTCCTCAGGTACTCGTAACCCCTTTTCTCTGGCTGCTGTTAAGGCGCCGACCGCCAGCATGTCGCTTGCCGCGAACACTGCCGTCGGGGGGTGCCGCATAGAAAGAAGCTTCTGCATCGCTTCCTTGCCCTCTTGGAGGGTCGGGTGTTTTTCGATGACCAGTCGAGGATCAAACCTCAGGCCATTGTCGCTCAGCGCCGCCTGATACCCTTCCAGCCGCCTTCTGGCCCTCCGCACTTTGGTGTAGGGGCCAAGAATCAAGCCGATGCGCTCATGTTTCAAGTGAATCAAATACTCGGTCATGGAGTAGGCGGCGGTAAAATTGTTGAAGCCCACGAAACTGAGCGAACTGTCCTCCAATGCCTCCCAGATCACGACACACGGGATGCCGCTCCGGACCACCTCCTTCACGGCGCTTTCCTGGCCGATAGCGAACCCGGTGAGAATGATCCCTGCCAAACGCCGCTCCTGGAACTGGCGCAGCAGGGTCGATTCCACGTCCCCTTCATAGCCCGTGTTTCCGATGATCAGAGAAAACCCTTTTTCCTGAGCCTTTTCCTGGATGATCTGGGTGGAATTGGAAAAAATAGCGCCCTTGGTCGTGGGAATGATGACTCCGATAACACTGGATCTTCTCCTGGAGAAATCGCTCGCCGTCACGTTGTACACGTAACGGTATTCGGACATGACCTGCCGGATGTGTTCGCGGGTCGAGGGTCTCACCAGATGAGGGGAATGAATAGTTCTGGAGACCGTGGCGAGCGACACGCCGGCTTTGGCAGCAATCTCCTGCATTCTGATCCGTGACACTAAGACCTCCCTAGAGGAACTCCTTCAGCACATTGCCTTCCGCGTTTTTCGGGATCGGTGTTCCCAGGAGATGGGCGATGGTAGGAGCGAGATCAATGACGCTCATGGGATACCCTCTTTCCTTTTTTCTCGACCCGCCGCCGCCGAGGATCACCGCAGCGTGCATTTCGTGACAAGCCGGCAGGCACAGGTGCACTCCCGTGAAATTCCTGTGGAGTTGAGCCGGCTCATATCCCTCCGGGTTCATGATCACCCTTTCCGTGCCGTCACGGTATTTCACGGCAGCCGGGTACACGAAAGGGTTGGCCATGTACTGGGGCTTGAGGGCAAAAAGCACATCTCCTATCCGGTGGAAACCCTGCTGTTCGAAAACTCCTACGGTCCCTGCCTCTCTCTTGGGGATCGCCATCTCCACAACACGCTGACCGTTTCGAGGATCCCGCATGCTCAGCAGGGCATCGATGATCTCCTCCTGAACCTTTTCATAGTTCTTCGGATCCACAATGCCGTCAGGATCCCTTCCCTTCAGGTTGACGAAGATGTGGGCATGGCACGGTTCCAGAGGGAAGGCCTTGGTGCGGGACCAGTCAATCACCATCTGGTTGGATTCATAGTCGAGCTTGAAGTTCACCAAGCCGGCTTTGGCCAAATGGTGCTTCAAATAGGGATTCCACTCGATCGCGGAAAACCCGTGGTCTGAAACAATGCAGACCAGCGTTTCATCGAGATTCACATCCTGAAGAATGCGGCCGATTCGTTCGTCGATTTCCGCATAGACCCTGCGGATGTGCCCCAGGATCTTCGGCGCTTCCTGTTCATCGTAATAGCTGCACTTCGGGTCAATGCCGCCATAAAGCACATGCTGGATGTGGTCGATCGTTCCCACCCAGCTAAAGGCCATATCCCAGTCGATCTTTTTCAGACCGTAACGGGTTGCCTTTTCCCACCAGTCGTTGTGTTGCGTCAGCTGGTCCAGGTAGAAGTCTATGCTCACCCACCCGTCCATGTAAGCCCAGGGATCATCGACTTCCATGTAAGGCCCTGCGGCCTTGATCAGTTCACCGGTGAGTTCAGGGGGAAGGGTCAAGTTCTCCGCGGTGTTGATGGCGCTGTGATAGAGCCGCAAATCCTCGCGGCCCTGAAGGCGAATCACATAGAAATAAAATCGCCCTCTCTTCCGCTCTCCGTGGGAATCCACAAACTTCTCTTCGATCCAGGCGCTCCGCTCACCCTCGCGCAGTTCCGCAATCTTTTGCGCGACATCTTTGGCCGGGGCAATGATCATTCGGTCGTAACCGCTTCCCTTGGAGTCCAGAATCAAGACATGATAGGTCGGACCCTTGGCGTAGGTCGGAGGCACGTGGATCGCAATTTCCAGAGGTGTTCCCTTATGGTCCGGCACATTTTTCCATCCCGAAGCTTGATCGAGCTTCACCTGTACCGCACGGCCGGGCACCTGATTGCACCGTTCCTTCCTAGTTGAAAAGATCGCTGAGGATGCAATGTCCCACAAAGGCATGTAGAAATACCGGAAAGGCGGGTTGAGCGATGCGGCAAGCTGGATCCCTTTGTCAATCTTCAAGGGGAAAGTCACCGGCCAGTTCATGAGCAATGTTTTCTTGCCGACCCTGGCCCCAGCTTCCCAAAGGGTCTCCGCCTTGAGCATCCGGCGGTCAAAGGAGGTGTGCCACTTGTCGAGGGGCTCGCCGGGCTCGTGGACCATGAGGCTGGGAATGCCCGCCGTGCCCGGGCCTGCGCCGCTGGTGATGGCGCCCCACGCCGCAGCTGTGAGGGGCGGAAAGGTCGTGATCATTCTGGAAAAGAACCCTGCATCCATCAAACGCCTAGCATTGGGCATAGTGCCTTCCTGAGCAAAGCGCTGGATCAGGTCCGGCAGCGCAGCATCAAGTCCCAGCATCAAAAGTTTCTTCGCTTTCATCTTTCACTCCATCTCCATATTCACTTGTTACTTGTCACTCGTTTCTTGTCACTACCCTTTCGTTGCTCCCATGGTCATTCCCTTGACGATCTGGCGTTGGGCGACCAGGGCCACCATGATCACCGGCGCCATGATCATCACCCCGGTTGCTGTGAAGGGTCCCCACCGGCTCTCCTCAGCCGCCAGAAACCCGAAGATGGCGACCGGCGCTGTCTTTGTCTTGGAACCTGTCAACACCACCGCATAGAGGAATTCATTCCACGATTCGATAAAAGCAAAAATGGCCGTCACCCCTACCCCGCCCCACACATTGGGCAGTACCACTTTTAAAAAGGTGTTGAAAGGAGAGACCCCGTCCACCAAAGCCGCCTCCTCCAGAGAGGGCGGGAGGTCCTGAAAGTAGGTGATCATGAGCCAAATGCTGAAAGGAACGGTAAGGGTCATGTGAACAGCGATCAGTCCTCCGTAAGTGTCCAGCATCCTGAGCCGGCTGAGAATCAGAAAGCACGGGATAATGAGCCCGATGGGAGGAGCCATCTGGGCGAGGAGGGCGAAGAAGGAAAGCCGGCCGCGAAAAGGAAACCGAATCCGCGAAAACGCGTACCCCGCAGGCACCGCAATGAGGAGGGTGAACAGTGTCGTCCCGCAAGCCACGAGCAGGCTGTTGATGATACCCCGCAAAATGTCCTGAGCCAGCAACACCTCGATATAATGCTCGATCGTGGGCTTGAAAAAAATCGTTGGAGGGAGGGTGAAAATCTCCGTCCGGGTCTTCAGGGAAGTGAGGATTACCCAGATCACAGGGAAGGCCCAGACCAGGATCATGAACACATAGAGGCTGAAGACCAGCCCGGACCGGAGTCCTCTCAGCCACGCGGGCATTTTCCGGTAAGCCATTGCCGGGGCCTCCTACATCCTGGATTGTCTCATCCTGAAGAAAATCATAGAAATCACGACGGTGATCACCAAAAGGGCTGTTCCCAGAGCAGCGCCATAACCAAGGTTCAAAGAGTTAAAGGATTCGCGGTACGTGTAAAGATTGAGGATTTCCGTGGCCGTGCCCGGTCCCCCTCCTGTGGCGGAGAAAATCGCTGCGAAGGCTCGGAGAGCAATCATGGTACGGAAAATGAGCACGATCACCACGGCGGGTCGGATCATGGGCAGGATCACGTGCCAGAAGCGCTGCCAAGAGTTGCGCGCGTCCATTAGAGCCGCCTCCAGTGGATCTGCGGGCAGGGCATTCAGGCTCGCAAGGAAAACCAGGAACGCAAAAGGAGTCCACTGCCAGGTGTGAATGATGATCACGGAAAAGAGAGCCCACTGGGGATCGACCAACCATGGCTTTGAACCGAAACCCAACACCATGAAAATGTAATCCAGAATGCCGTACTGCGGGGTCATGATCATCGTCCTGAACGCAAGACCCACGACCACAGGCGCCAGGATCATGGGCAGCAGAACACTCACCCTGAGAAATCCCTGTCCCCTGAAGCTCCGGAAAAATGTCATGGCCAGGGCAAGACCGGTCACCACCTGGAGAAAAACGGTCGAAACCGTGTAGATCGCTGTCACCTTGAGGGCATGCATGAAGCGAGAATCGTGGACCATCTGGAGATAATTGCTGACCCCGAGCCACCGGTTCCCTGCGGGGTATGTGAGGTCAATGCGAAAACCGCTCATCCCAACCAGCATGATCAGGGGAAAAGCGGCCATGATGAACAGGAACAGCATGCTCGGTGTGATCATGGCAAAACCGAAGCGCTCCTGCTGGCGAATATAGCTGGGCCTCAGGCGCTTTTTCTCTCCTCCGCCCTTGAACATGATCGCAACCTCTTATCCCTCATCCTTTTCCTCCCCTGCAGGGAGAGGAAAAGGAAAGAGATTTTGTTTTTACTTCACCATGATCTTGGCGATGTTCTCGTTCGCCTCGTCCAGGGCTTTCTTGGGCGTGGTCTGCTTGACCAAGGCGGATTGAATGGCTACAGCCATGGCCTCTCCGATCTTGGGCCACTCCGGAACCCTGGGCCGCCAGTCCGCATCCGTATCCTCTTTCATGGATGTAAGCACCACGTCAGCATAATTCGGTGTGTATCCGATGATTTTCCTGTACTCCGGATCACTCCAGATGGAAAGTCGGTTCACGCCTGTGCGTACAACAGCCTCCGGGGTTTCCTTATAAACAGCAGAGCTAAACTGAGTGGGTCTGGAGGCCAGCCACTGGAAATAGAGCCATGTGGCGACCTTCTTCTTTTGCGGGAGCGCTGCATTGATGGGAAAGGCCCAGTTCCAGATACTCGTCACCCGGCGTCCGGAAGGTCCCTTGGGCCAGCGCTGGTATCCGATCTGGCCGGCCACTTTGGATTTGTTCTTGTCCTCAATGATGGACGCGGTGGAATTGGCATCGATGTACTGAACCACATTGCCGCCCGCAAAGGCTTCCATGATCTCGGGCCAGTTCATGTTCTCTACGCCAGGGGGAGCATAGTTCTGGAGCAGATCGCAGTAGTACTCCAAAGACTTCACCCCTGCCTCGCTGTTCACCTGAGGCTTGCCTTTGTCATCGAACCATTTGCCCCCGAACGCCAGGAACAGGGACGGCCAGATGTACACATTCTGACCTGCGCCTCTGAAGCCCCTGAGAGCAGCGCCTGCGATTTTTCCATCAAACTTATTCGCTTTTTTGGCGCCCTCTTTGAATTCGCCGAGAGTTTCAGGCGGCTTGATGCCCAGTTTTTCATACACATCTTTCCTGTAAATGTGTATGGTCGCCTCCCCCTCCATGGGCATTCCGTAGAGTCTTCCTTTCACCGAGTCGGCTGCGCGCCAAAGAGGGATTATGTCTTCAAGATTGAACCAGCTCTTGTCCGTCAGTTTCGGATCGTTGATGTAGTCATCTAAAGGATCGATCCATTTATTCGCCTCATAAAGAGGCAGAAACATGGGGTCAGCAGTGTGAGTGACGTAGTTGCCTGTCTTGGCCCCAAGATCAAGGACCGCTTTCTCCCGGTTTTCTCTGGGAGGGATGATTTCAAAGTCTACTTTAATTCCCGTGAGTTCTGTGAACTGAGGAGACACTGCCCGGAACTTGGTGAAATAATGAGCCGGGGTCACCAGGACCTTGATCTGTTCCCCTTCCACCTGACGCCAGTTGATCTTCGCTTTTAGGTACTCTGCATGCTTTTCCTGCGCTCTGGCGAACTTCAAAAACCCAGGAGCTGCGCTTCCTGCGATCGCCAGCCCGCCCACCTTGGCCGTTGTTTTCATGAACTCTCTGCGTGTGATCTTTCCCATGACAATCCTCCTTTGGCAAATTAGGTTGGTATGAGGTTTGGAAGGAAACTTGGACACTGCCTTGTTCGAGAAGCCATTGCGGTAAATCCCAGCTGCGCATTCATCATGATGAAACCCATGAACGTATGAAAGCGCTTTCATTTTACGTTTTGCGCTTCCTCTGTCAAGCAAAAACGGAAGGCCCCCGGCGATCAGGGAAAGGCCTCTGAACCCATCTTCGCCTCAGCACTTGACCAGGATCCCTTTTAAGACTATTAGACGACCTTAACTCCCGCTGCTGTTCCAAAACCTCTTCTACGAAAGGCGGAGAAGCATGCACCGCGAAATCATCAAGGCAAACATCGTCGTCTTTATCGCGAGCTTCTGCACTCTGGTCATCGAACTCATTGCCGGCAGAATCATGGCCCCTTACATCGGGGTGTCCCTTTACACGTGGACGAGCATCATCGGAGTCGTCCTTGCGGGCATCAGCGTGGGCGCCTACCTGGGCGGATTACTGGCTGACCGGTATCCCACTCAGACAACCCTTGGGGTGCTTCTCATTCTTTCAGGTCTGGGCGCATTCGTCATATCCCCACTGACGGACTACGTGGGCGGGTCGCATTGGAATACCTCGCTTATGGTCCGCATCCTCTGCATTACCACGATCATCTTCTTCGCGCCTTCCTGCGTGCTCGGGATGATCTCCCCTGTGGTGGTCAAGCTTACCCTTAACAATCTCAACAAAACAGGCAACATCGTGGGAAAGATTTATGCCTTTTCCACCCTGGGCTCCATCCTCGGGACCTTTGCCACAGGGTTCTTTCTCATCTCCTGGATGGGGACACGGCACCTGCTCTTCGT
>Ga0316617_100000287_pt1 | contig 12363 bp, 13 predicted proteins | sample OWC_Aug_M1_C1_D2_FD_207801 | JGI IMG/M metagenome (GOLD analysis project Ga0316617, IMG submission 207801) | Wetland soil microbial communities from Old Woman Creek delta, Ohio, United States - OWC_Aug_M1_C1_D2_B | ecosystem: Environmental > Terrestrial > Soil > Wetlands | place: USA: Ohio... | reverse complement strand
GGGGAGACGGCCGTCGACATCGCGGCCTACGCCGCCCAGATCGCCGCCCAGCTCGGCGCCCACGTCATCAAGGTGAAGCCCCCCAGGGACCTGGTCGAGGGGGCCGAGGCGAAGAAGGTCTTCGAGAAGTACGCCATTCCCACGAAGACCCTCCCCGACCGGGTTCGCCACGTCGTCCAGAGCGCCTTCAACGGCAAGCGGATCGTCATCTTCTCCGGCGGCGAGGCCAAGGGCACCGAGGAGGTGCTGGCCGAGATCCGTGGCCTGAAGGAGGGTGGGTCTTTCGGGTCCATCATGGGGCGGAACGCCTTCCAGCGTCCCAGGGCAGAGGCCCTCAAGCTGCTCGACGAGGTCATGAAGATCTACGCGCCCTGATCGGACCGGGCTCGTTGTCGAGCGCAAAGGGGTTGCCACCCGATCCGGGGCGGCAACCCCTTTTTCCTTGCCCTAGACCGTCGGTGGAGTCTATACGGAAAGTCCTTTAGATCACCGCCGTTACGCGGCTCGGGCGCGGTAGACCCGCGCCGCGAGGAAAGAGAACAATGCGCCTTTATCCGAAGGTCATCCCCACCATCGCGCGCGAGGTCGTCCAGGCCCTGATGCAGGACGGCGACGTCGAGGTGGAGACCATGCGGATCGCCGACGCCGAGATGGACATGGCCTCGGTCATGAAGGAATACCTGGCCGCCGAGGAGCGCGTGAATGCAGCCACGCGCGAGGCCCTCGAGCGGCGCGGCTACGACCAGTCCCGGTTCAACCAGGTGAAGCGCGAGATGGCCGACGTCCGCGGCTTCAAGATGGGCGACGAGGGCATCGAGTACGTCATCGGCCAGATGATGGAGCAGCTGCTCGTTTCCCGGAACGTCGAGGAGGTCTTCTCCGACGACCTCTCGCTCCGGAAGAAGATCTTCAGCATCTTCAAGCGCCACCTCGACGTCGACGACGAGATCGACCGCGAGGCCCGCGCCCGGCTGAAGCACCTCCAGGAGGGCACCACCGCCTGGGACGTGGAATTCGGCAAGACCGTCGAGCTGCTGCGCCGCTCCCGCGGCCTCATCTAGGCCATCCGCTCAGGGCGGCCTGGAGAGCAGGGCCGATGCCGGCCCCAGGTCGATCTCGCTCACCGCGCCCACCAGCACGCGGCGTGGATCGGTCGAGATCCACACGAAGAGGGGGCGCGTCGCGCCCGGCTTGTCGGCGCGCTCGATGGTTCCCTCCACGCGAAGGGTGTCGAAGAGCCCGCCGGCGCTGTCGACCCGCTCCGGCTTCGACGCGACCTTGCCGCGGAAGTGCCAGAAGCGGCGGAGCCCCACCACGTCGAAGCAGATCTCCTGCCCCGGCTCGAGCTTCGCGGCGCGCAGGTAGTACGCCGCCGAGAGCGCGTCGAGCACCTCGCCCTGCCGCTCGTGGCGGGTCGATGCCTTCTGGTCGCCGAACTGGGTCTCGATGACCACCGCGGCCGGGTCGCCGCGGATCCGGGCGTCGCTGACCTTCTTCACGCCGTCCTCGAGCACGTCGTCCCGGGCGCGCTCGGGGAGCAGCGTCTTCGCGTCCACCCAGGAGAAGGCGGTGCCCACGATGCGCCGGATCTTGGCGAATATCGACGTGTTCTTGACCCGCGCCTTGAGCGGGATCTGCGTCCCGTCGAACATCGGGCGCCCCGCCTCCAGCGACATCGTGCCGGCCTTGACCATCCCCATGACCTCGAGGTCGTAGTGGAGGACCTCGCCGGGGCGCCAGGGAAGGGGCCCGGGGCGCAGGGCGGGGAGGCCGCAGGGGGTGGCGGCGACGAGGAGCGATGCGAGCGCTGCGACCGGGATCACGGGGCGACCTCCATCGGGGAGGATAGCCCGGACGCGCGACGGCGCACGGAATCGGTCCCGGTCAGTTCCGCGCCAGTTGCCCGCCCGGCCGGTACCCGGACAGGTTCACCACGACGCTGCCCAGCGCGATCTCGGCGCTCACCCGGACCGGAATCCGGTTCTCGTCGGCCGAGAACCAGATGAAGGTGTCGCGCTTCGAGGCGAAGTTCCCCTCGAAGGCGGTTCGGACCTCCACCTTCCAGGAGTCGAAGGTCCCCGCCCGCGTCTCGACCTTCTCCCGCCCCACCACCGTCGCCTGCAGGAGGAACGTGCCCTTGGTGGTGAAGACCGGAATCTCGTACCGGCCTCCCTCGGCGAGGGGCTGGGTGCGCAGCCAGAGCAGGGAACTGCCGAAGTCCTGCGCCTCCGGGTCGAGCGGGTAGGTGTTCTCGACCCTGTTTCCCTTGCGCGTGATCCGGATCGTCGCCTTGCCGGTCTCGCGGTCGAACCGGGCGCTGTCGTTGTGCCGGTCGCCCACCTCGATGGCCTGGAGGTCGGAGCCACGGGGCAGGCGTCTCTCCGAATCCCAGTAGGAGACGAAGTGCTCCCGGATGTCGACGATGCTCGCCAGGCCGTCGGTCCGGGCCTTGGCGATGACCGGCCATACGGGCCCCGCAGGCTCCCCGACCACGATGGTGGCCTCCCCCGTGCGGATGCCCAGGTAGTCGATCGTGAAGTCGATCTGCTCGCCGGGTGCGAAGCCGCCGGCGGCACGGGCCGCAGGGGCCGCGAGGAGGGCCAGGGTGGCGAGGGCGATCCGGGCGCGGGCGGAGGCGGAGTAGTTCATGTCCACCTGGATAGAGAGCAAGGAGAGCGCCAGGGTTCACGATAAAGGGAAGTGCTCGAAAATCAAGGAGATGAAGAAGCCAGGTGCCCCTGAAGGGGTGCCCGTGGTGAGACATCCCTGTCGCGGTGACGGAAGGGAATGGCTACTCTGGCGGCATGCCGTACGACCCTCATGGCATCGACGACGAACCGCTGGAGGCCGGCGAGAAGGAAGGCAGGAGACGGACCTTCAAGGACTTCGACTGCCCGTCCTGCAGCGCCAACAACCCGTACGACGACGGCTTCGGCGATGGCGACGACGTGCTCTGCTACTACTGCGGCGCCGAGTTCAAGGTGCTCGTGAACGACGAGGGCCGCCTGCGGCTGCGGGAGGCCTAGGACCGTTCCGCGCCAGCATCGGTCTCACCCGCGAAGGGCGCGCTCGCCGAAGATGGCGGTGCCCACGCGGACGATGGTCGCGCCCTCCTCGATGGCCACCGGGTAGTCGCCGCTCATTCCCATCGAGAGCTCGCGGAGGCCGAGCCGGTCCCGCAGGGCGCGCAGGGTCCGGAAGTGCGGGCGCGGATCGTCCTGCGGCGGAGGGATGCAGGTGAGGCCGACGACGTCGATGGCCGCGAGACCCCGCAGCAGCTCGACCAGCCCGGGCACGTCGCCTTCGGCGCAGCCCCCCTTCGACGCCTCCCCGCCCAGGTTCACCTCGACCAGGACGCGGGCGCGGGCGCCGGCCTTCTCCCAGCGCTTGGAGATCTCGCGGCCGAGCTCCACCCGGTCCACGGTGTGGACCATGCCGACGCGGCCAGCCAGGTACTTCACCTTGTTGGTCTGGAGCGACCCGATGAAGTGCCAGGTGAGGTCCGGGAGGTCGGAGAGCGCCTCGGCCTTCTCCCGCCACTCCTGGACGTAGTTCTCGCCGAAGTCCCGCTGGCCGGCGGCGTGGGCCTCCCGGATGGCCGCGGCGGGCTGGGTCTTGGAGACCGCCACGAGGGTCACGCCCGGGGGAATGCCGAGCCGGACCGCCTCGAGGCGGGAAGCGATGGTGCCCTCGCTCACCGCTTCCCCCAGGGAAGGACCAGCCCGAGACGTCCGAGCAGCGCCAGCGTCTCCGCCAGGGGAAGCCCGACCACGTTGGAGACGCTCCCCGCGATTCCCCGGACGAGCGAGCCGCCAGCCCCCTGCACGGCGTACGCACCGGCCTTGTCGGTCGGCTCGCCGGTGGCCACGTACCAGTCGATGCGTTCGTCGGAGAGGGTGACGAACCGGACCGCCGAGGAGACCGAGATGGTCTCGGAGCGGATCCCCGTGGCCTCCCCGGAGTGGACCCGGGCGTGCACGCCGGTGAGGACGACGTGCGTGCTGCCAGAGAGGGCCCGGAGCATGCGCCGGGCGTCGGCATCGTCGCGCGGCTTGCCCAGGATCTCCGAGCCCAGGACGACCGCGGTGTCGGCGGCCAGCACGAGCTCCCCCACGGAGGCGGGAACGGCCTCGGCCTTCTCCCGGGCCAGGCGGCGCACGTAGGCGTCGGCGGCCTCCCCGGGCAGGACCGACTCGTCGGTGGTCGAGGGACGCACCTGCACCGACACGCCGACGGAGGCGAGGAGCTCGCGGCGACGGGGACTCTGGGAGGCGAGGACGACACGCATTGACGAACGACCCGCCGTATTGCTACCACGATCCTCGACCATGGAGCCCCGCGACCTGCTGCACGAGCTGGAGCGGAAGGTGCAACAGCTCCAGGCCTTCAACGACATCGGCCGGACGCTGGCCGGTACCCTCGACATCCACGAGGTGCTCGCCCTCATCATGCAGAAGGTGAGCGAGGTGCTGCGCCCGGGCCACTGGTCGCTCCTGCTCGTCGACGAGCAGAAGCAGGACCTGGTCTTCGAGATCGCGGTGGGGGAGGGGGCCGAACGCTTGAAGGCCATGCGCCTCCCGCTCGGCGAGGGTGTGGCGGGCAGCGTCGCGGCCACCGGCCAGCCGCTGCTCGTCTCCGACGTGCGGGCCGACCCCCGCTTCGCCGCTCGCTTCGACGACGCCTCCGGCATCGTGACCGGCAGCCTGCTCGCGGTGCCGCTGCGCTCGAAGGGGGCCGTGCTCGGCGTGGTGGAGCTGGTGAACCCGCGCGGCGGCCACCCCTTCGACGCCGCCGACCAGCGGACGCTGGAGGCCCTGGCCGACTATGCCGCCATCGCCATCGACAACGCCCGGGCCTACGAGCGCATCCGCGAGCTCACCCTGCGCGACGAGCACACCGGTCTCTTCAACTCACGCCACCTCTGGCGGCAGCTGGAGCTGGAGGTGGCGCGCACCGCCCGGACCGGCCGCCCCTTCTCGCTGGTCTTCGTGGACCTCGACCACTTCAAGCAGGTGAACGACCGGTTCGGGCACCAGGCCGGCAGCGCGGTGCTGCTCGAGGTCGGCGAGCTCCTCCGACGCTGCATCCGGACCATCGACGTCCCGGTGCGCTACGGAGGAGACGAGTTCGTCGTGCTCCTTCCGGAGAGCGATCGGGCCCACGCCCGCAGGGTCGCCGAGCGCATCCGCGCCGCCATGGAGGAGGCGCTCTTCCTCCGGTCGACCGGGCCGGGCGTGTCGGTCACGGCGAGCTTCGGCCTGGCCACCTGCCCGGACGACGGGGATACCGCCGAGAAGGTGGTGCAGGCCGCCGACGCCGCCATGTACCGCGTCAAGGAATCGACGCGGAACGCGGTGGCGGCAGCCGGCGGCTGAGGCGGGCCCGCGGCCTACCGGTCCTGCACGGCCACGGTGCCGCGCAGGATCGCGTCGTTCACCTGGACCTTGGCTCCGTCGCGCAGCGTCTTCAGCCAGGCCGTCTCCACCTCGGCCTGGCGGCGAGCGCCGATGCGGGCGGCGACGTCCTCGCGCTGCCGGTCGTAGAGGGCGGGATCGGGGCGCTGCCGCTCCTTCACCTGGGCCACCACCGGGCCGGCCGGCGTGGCGTAGACGGCCGGCAGGGTCTGCCCGGCTGCGGTCGCCGCCATGGCGGCGGCGTAGAGCGCCGGGGCCTCGCCGAGGCCGGGGGCGCTGTCGCCCCCCGGATTGAACAGGCCGGTGTCGCGGGCCACGAGGGGCTCCCCGCCCAGCATCGGGCCGGACTTCTTCGCGCCCGGCTGTGCCGCGGGGAAGAGCACCTCGAGCTTCTTGCCGGCCTTCGCCTGCGCCAGAGCCTCGCGGGCCCGGCGATCGGCGACCTTCTCCGCCCCGTCGATCTCCAGGATCTCGCGAGCGAGGGTCTTCTCGACCTCCTTCAGGGGGATGACGCGTCCCTCCTCGACGGCCTCGACCAGGATGACGTGCCAGCCGAAGCGGGTGCGCACCGGAGCGGAGACCTCGCCGGGCTTGAGCGCGAAGGCGGCGTCCTCGAAGGGCTTCGCCATGAGGCCCGGGCCGAAGGTGCCCAGGTCACCCCCCTTGTCCCGGGAGGCGGTGTCCTCCGAGACCTCCTTGGCCACCTGGGCGAAGGGCTCCTTCTTCACGCGGACGGCGTACTCCTCGGCCTTCTTCCTGGCCGCCTCGTCCTGCGCGGCGGGAGCGCCCTCGGGGACGCGGACCAGGATGTGGCGCGCCTTGACCTTCTTCTTCTGGTCGTAGCGGGCGGCGTTGGCCTCGTAGGCCTTCTGCACCCGCGCCGCGTCCGTCTTGAGAAGCGCCGCCACCTCGGCGTCGGTGACCTTCACTTCCTTGCGGGCCGCCGCGACGGGGAAGCGCACGTACGCGAGGTTCACCCGGTCGGCGTCCGCGAGCCACGCCGCCCGGATCTCCTCCTCGGACACCAGCGCGTTCTCCCGGATGAGCGCCATCATCTTCTGGTAGAGCAGGTCGTCGACGAGCCGCTCCTCGAACCGCGACTCCGACCCGTAGGCCTGGCGGACCGACCGCCGGTAGAGCTCGATGTCGAACTTTCCGTCGGTCTGGAAGCTGGGGATGGCCCACACCGCCCGGTTGATCTCCTCGGGGGTGACGCGGAGCCCGCGCCGCTTCGCTTCCTGGACCACCAGGACGCGGTCCACGAGCTGGTTCATCGCCACGTTGCGCAGTCCGAGCTGGTCGGCCAGCTCGCGCGTGAAGGTCTGCCCCATCCGGGCCTGGTAGGTGCGGAAGAGGTTCCCGTAGGCCTCCTCGTAGTCGGCGGGAGCGACGACGTAACCGTCGATCTCGACCGCGGAATGGGACGAGAGCCCCTCGACCTGGCATCCCTGGGAGCCGGGACCGAAGCTGACGATGAAGACCACGATGATGATGCCGAAGAGCACGTAGGTGAGGACGCTGCGGCTCTTCGAGCGAAGGATGTCCAGCATGAGGTAGAACGCTCCCGCGGGTTGGGCTCTCCGTCCGCGGCGGCCGGCCGCGGCGGGGTTGAAGAAGTAGGTTGAGAAGCGCTAAAATGCAAGGGTTTTCGGGGAATGGGCGGGTGACGCGGGCGGGGCAGGAGCCGAATTGTTCGCACTACTGAGACGGTACCGGGAAGTCCTCGTCGTGGTGGTCCTCGCCGTGGTCCCGCTGGGCATCTTCCTCGCCCACGCGAGACACCCCGGGGATCGGACCGCGATGGATCGGTTCGTCCTCACGGTGACGAGCCCCGTGGAGAAGGGAGTCGACTGGGCGGTGACCGGCGTCCTCTCCAGCTGGCAGCGCTACGTCTGGCTCCGCGGGGTGGAGGAGAGGGCCCGCGAGCTTTCACGAATGGTGAATGAGCTGCGGGCCGAGAACGCCGAGCTGGCCCAGCTGCGCGCGGAGAACGATCGGCTCGGGAAGCTGCTCGCCTTCGCGCGCGCCCGACCGGAGCACCGGGCCGTGGGTGCGCGGATCATCGGCACCCGCCTGGATCCCAAGGGGCTCCAGCTCGTCACCATCGACCTCGGCGCCGACGACGGCGTGCGCCGGATGATGCCGGTCGTCACGGCGGGCGGCGTCCTCGGACGGATCCACACGCTCGGCCCTCGCAGCGCCGACGTCCTGGTCCTCTCCGATCGGAACAGCTCCATCGCCGCGCGCGTGGAGCGCTCGCGGGCCCGGGCCAACGTCCGGGGGCAGGGCGCTCCCGGCCCCTGCCGCCTCGAGTACGCGCTCCGCTCCGACGACCTCATCGAGGGAGACGAGCTCGTCACCTCCGGAACCGACGGCGTCTTCCCCCGCGGGTTGCCCGTGGGCCAGGTGACCCGGGTGAAGCGCGGCGGTCACGGCCTCTACCAGGCGGCCGAGGTGCTGCCCGCGGTCGACGTGACCCGCGTCGAGGAGGTGGCGGTGCTGCTGGCCACCGATCTTCCCGATGCCCTTCCCGCTGCGCGAGCCCCGGTGCCATGAAGGGGTGGATGCGGGTCCCGCTGGCGGCGGTCGCGGCGCTCCTGCTCGTGGCGCTCGGGGCCACGGCCACGCGGCAGCTGACCGGTGGCGCGGTCTCGCTGGCGCTGGCGGTGCCGGTCGTCGTCTGGCTGGCCCTGGAGACCCCGGCCATCGAGGGGGCCATCGGCGCCGCCCTGGTCGGCGCCCTGCTCGACGCCTCGGCGGGCGGGCCGAGCGGCCTGCTCACGTTCCTCTCGGTGATGGTGCTCGTCGGCGTGCGCGCCGGGGCCGGCCCCTTCGACGCCCGCACCCCGCTCGGCTTCGGCCTCCTGTCCGGCGTGGCCACGCTCGCCATGGGCATCGGCGCGGTCCTCCTCCTGCGCTACGTGACGCCGGCCACCGAGGCGCCCGGCTGGAACCTGGTCGGTCGCGTGGGGGTCGAGGCGGTGCTGACCGGCCTGGCCGCCCCTCCCATCCGCTGGGTGCTCGACCGCGTCCTCGTTCCCGCCCACCGGGACCAGCCCGGGGTGCTCCGATGAGGGAGCCGCGGTGGCGCTGACGCCCTCCTCGGCGCGCGGCGAGGGCACGACCCGCCTCCTCTGGATGGCCGGGTTCGCCGGGCTCGCGTTCCTGGTCCTGCTGTCGCGCCTCTACCACCTGCAGGTCCTCCGCGGCGAGGAGTACAGGGTCAGGGCCGAGGAGAACTTCGTGAAGGAACTGCGGGTGCCGGCCGACCGTGGCCTGGTCCTCGACCGCAACCGCAAGGTCCTGGTCGACTCGCGCCCCAGCTACGACGTGGTGCTCATCCCGTACTTCTGCGGGAAGGGCTGCGACGAGGTCGTCTCCCGGCTGGCCACGCTGCTCTCGTTCTCCTTCGAGGAGGAGCAGAGGGTCCGCGAGCACCTCCGCACCGCCCGCGGACTGGTCCGGTTCCGCCCGTTCACCGTCAAGGTCGACATCTCGCGCGACGAGCTCGACGTGGTCGAGGCGAACCGCATCGAGCTCTCCGGTGCGGTCGACGTCCTTCCCACCCCCCACCGCAGCTACCGCCACGGCGTCTGGGCCAGCCACCTCCTCGGCTACATGAACGAGGTGGGCCCGGAGGAGCTCGGCAAGCTCAACGCCGAGATCGAGAAGGCGGGGGGCGACGTGCAGCCCTACCAGGCCCGCGACTTCGTCGGGCGCCGGGGGCTGGAGAAGCGCTACGAGCGCGAGCTTCGCGGCGTCGACGGGACGCAGCGGGTGGTCGTCGACGCGCGCGGCAACGCCAAGCGGGAGAGCGACCTCATCCCCGAGGCCCAGCGCTTCGAGCCCTCCTTCCCGGGCAACAACCTGGTGCTCTCCCTCGACTGGCGCCTGCAGGAGTTCGCCGAGAAGACCTTCCCGGCCACGGCGGGGTCGGTGATCGCCATGGACGCGCGCACCGGCTTCATCCTCGCGCTGGTGGACCGCCCGGCCGTCGACCCCAACAAGCTGGCCGGTCGCATCACCCGCGCCGAGCTGGCGGAGATCCGGGCCGACCCGCTGCAGCCCGAGCTCTTCCGGGCCATCCAGCAGCACTACCACCCCGGCAGCACCTTCAAGGTGGTCACCGCCCTCGCCGCGCTGGAGGAGGGGGTGCTGCGCCCCGGCGGCACCGTCTTCTGCCCGGGACGGTACACCCTGGGTGGACACAGCTGGCGGTGCGACAAGGACAGCGGGCACGGTCACGTCGACCTGGAGCACGCCATCGGGGCCAGCTGCGACGTCTTCTTCTACGCGCTGGGCGATCGCATGGGCACCGACAAGATCGCCAAGTGGGGCGGGCTGCTCGGGCTGGGCAAGCCCACCGGCCTGGATCTGCAGGGGGAGATCCCCGGGGTCATGCCCGACGAGGCCTGGCACGACGCCCGCCAGCCCGGCGGACACCAGCACGGCATGTCCCTCAACCTCTCCATCGGCCAGGGCGACGTGAACGTCACGCCGCTCCAGCAGGTCGTCCTCTATGCCGCCCTCGCCACCGGCAAGGTCTGGCGGCCCCAGGTGGTCCTGCGCATCGAGGACCCCAGGGGCGACGTGATGAAGGAGTTCGCTCCCGAGGTCCGGGGAACGCTGCCGGTGAAGCCCGAGAATCGAGATGCGGTCATGAAGGGGCTGCTGGCCGCCGTGAACGAGCCCTTCGGCACGGCGTGGAGCGTGCGCCTCAAGGACGTGGTCATGGCCGGCAAGACCGGCACGGCACAGGTGGTGAAGCTGGGCGCGAAGCGGCTCAAGGCCTCGCAGGTCACCTACTTCCAGCGCGACCACGCCTGGTTCGCCGCCTTCGCACCCGCCGCCGACCCGGAGATCGTGGTGGTGGTCTTGAACGAGCACTCGGGGTTCGGCTCCTCGAACGCCGCTCCCACGGCGGCCGCCCTGGTCCGGAAGTGGCTCGAGCTGCAGGACGAGGACGCCCGGGCGCGCGAGGGCGTGCAGCGCCCCGCGGCGGCCCCGCCTCCGCCTCCCGCGCCGCCCCCGCCCCCCGTCCGGGGAAAGGCCGAGAAGCCGGCCCGCGCCGGGCTGGGCCTCCCTCCCGGAGGGCGCCGTGGCGCTTGACCTCTCCGGCCTGGCGACCCTGGGCGCGCCGAGGCAGCGCTCCATCGCGCGGTTCCCCTGGCACGTCGCGCTCCTCGCGCTCGCCATCTCCGCGGTGGGAGTCTGGAACCTGGCCTCGGCTTCCCGTGCGTCGCACGTCGACATCTGGATGACCCAGGCCACCTGGATGGCCGTGGGGCTGGGGCTGGCGCTCGCGGTCGTGCTCGTCGACTACAAGATCTTCCGGCAGGGCGCCTGGGTCTTCTACGGCGTGGTGGTGGTCCTGCTCGTGTTCGTGCTCTGGAAGGGCCGGATGGTGATGGGGGCGCGGCGCTGGATCAGCCTCGGCCCGGTGGGCTTCCAGCCCTCCGAGCTGGCCAAGATCGCGGTCATCCTGGCGCTGGCCCGCTGGTTCTCCACCGACCGGGAGAGCGACCCGCGGCGCGGACCGCGCGGCCTGGCCGGAATCGCCATCCCCGGGCTCCTGATCCTCGTCCCGGCGCTGCTCGTGCAGAGGGAGCCCGACCTGGGCACGGCCCTCATCACCGTCGCGGTGGGCGCCACCATGATCCTCTTCGCCGGGGTTCGCTGGAAGACGCTGGTGGTCCTGGGCACGGCCGTGCTGCTGGCGGGGGCCGCGGCGTGGCCGCACCTCAAGCCCTACCAGCGCAAGCGCGTCGAGACCTTCCTCGACCCGGAGGGGGACGTGCTCGGCGCCGGATACCATGCCACCCAGTCGATGATCGCCGTGGGGTCGGGGCAGGGGCTCGGGAAGGGCTGGGGCCAGGGCACCCAGACCCTGCTCTCCTTCCTGCCGGAGCAGCACACCGACTTCATCTTCTCGGTCTGGGCCGAGGAGCACGGATTCGCCGGCGCGCTGCTGCTGCTCACGCTCTACTTCGCGCTGGTGGGCTCCGGCATCACCATCGCCATGAACGCCCGCGATCGGTTCGGCCAGTTCGTGGCCGTGGGGGCGACGGCGCTCGTCTTCTGGCACGTCTTCGTCAACATGGGCATGGTGACGGGCGTCCTGCCGGTGGTGGGCGTGACGCTCCCGCTCATGAGCTACGGCGGGACGTCGGTGCTGGTGGTCTTCGCCGCGCTGGCGATGCTGGCGAGCGTGGGGACGAGAAGGTTCGTCAACTAGCGGCGAGCCCTTGCCACGGCGAGCCCTTCCGGGCGAGCAGGAGCCAGCTCAAGGCACCGATGCTCCCACGGATTCCTGGTCCCGCTCTTGCGGCCCGAGCCGTCGCTCAGACCGCCGCGACCTTCTTCACGCTCTCGATGATCCGGGTCCGATCCGCGCCGATCACCGTGTCGACGACCTTGCCGCCCTTGAACACGAGCAGCGTCGGGATCGACCGGATGTTGAACTTCTGCGCGACACCCTGGTGCTTGTCGATGTCCATCTTCCCGACCTTCACCTTGCCCTTGAAGTCGACGGCGATCTGTTCCACCACCGGTGCAATGGCCTTGCAGGGCCCGCACCAGATGGCCCAGAAGTCGACCAGGACCGGAATGTCGCTCTTCAGCACTTCGTTCTCGAAGGTGCCGTCCTCGAGGATCACGATGTCGTTGGATGCCATGCGCGTTCTCCTAACCTTCCGGTCGAACCCTGGCAAGCGCCCCCGCTCGCGTGCTAGGTTCCTCTCTCCGCGCAAGCGCCCGAAATGACCCGTGATCTGACCATGGCAGGTGGCCTTCTCTTCGTCTCCCAGGCGCTCCTCGATGCGTGGGCCGGCCAGGGGCGGATCGACCTCGACGGCCGCTCCATCGCCCTGCTGGGCGGCCAGGCGCGCGGCCGCCGGTACGAGCTCGATCCCGCGGTCCGCTTCCTCCGCGTGGCGGGCGGCGGCGACGA
>Ga0316617_100000286_pt1 | contig 12380 bp, 13 predicted proteins | sample OWC_Aug_M1_C1_D2_FD_207801 | JGI IMG/M metagenome (GOLD analysis project Ga0316617, IMG submission 207801) | Wetland soil microbial communities from Old Woman Creek delta, Ohio, United States - OWC_Aug_M1_C1_D2_B | ecosystem: Environmental > Terrestrial > Soil > Wetlands | place: USA: Ohio... | reverse complement strand
CCATGGTTTCGGAATCTCATTCAATTCATCGGGGTGTTTGTTACCAATGAATACCTGATGAGGAGGGTAGTGGAGGACCTCCTCGTAGCTTCTCAGATGACTGGCAATCTGCTTTAACAAATCCCTGTCTTCTAAAATATCCCGAGAGGGTTTTGATCCGTACTGGACAAAGTCTGGGACATGAACGATGACATAACCTACTTCCTTGATGACGACAGACATGCTTAATACATCCTCCTTCGCCTATTCGATGATTTTTTTGATGGACGTTTCGAGATCATCCATCTTCAGATCTCCCCCGGTCAGCCTGTCCACCTCTTTTCCATTTTTATAAAAGAGAAAAGTGGGAAGGCCGAAAACCTTTAAGTTCAAACAGAGCCGCCTATTCTTGGAGGCATCGATTTTGGAGATTTTCAATTTCGCTCCATATTTTTCTGACAATCCTTCCACATGAGGCATTAATGCCAAACAGGGAGCACACTGAGGTCCCCAAAAATCGACCAGGACAGGGACTTCGGATTGGATGACTTCTTTTTCAAAAGAATCTGTATTGACTTCGATGGCCATGAGTAACCTCCTCAGGAGTGATCGGAGTAAATTATTGAGTCCCCTCCAGTGTAAAGATCGTGGAAGCCTCTACATCGGTCTGGAGGATCTCCAATGCCCTTAGCACGTATTTACGGCGCAAGGCTTTTTCTTGTTCCCTGGTTAAGACGGAATTTCCCACCACGCAGGTGATGCTTTGACCCCGTAATATTCGATTGGCTCCAACCATCTGGGCGACATTCGGGACGGCCGTGATTTGGACGACGGGAATGCCTGTTTTTTCAATGCCGGATGCGATCGTTGCCCCGCAACGAGTGCTTGACCCTCAGGTGGAGGTGAGGATGACCGCTTCCACTCCTCTTTTTTTAATTTCTTCTCCCATCTCATCTCCCATCTCGGCGCACCGCCTTGAAACCGTGGCATTGCCAGAGGTAGAGAAGAAATGGGGATGGAGCCTTCCAATTTTTCCTTCCTTGATCAGTTCCCGCATGATATCCACTGGCACCAGCCGATTCGGGTCTTCCAGAATTTGGACCGGGAAATAGCCTGTATGGGCGATTTCGTAATCAGAGGATTTAAAGTTTTCAGGGAGGAACGTATCGATCTCATAAGTCGTCCAGCGGAGATTTCCCCTTCCGCTTAAACCATCAGGGTTTCCTTTTGGCACCAAGCCACCATCGCTGACCAGAATGATTTCGCAAGCATGAAGGTCTTTAATGGGAGGAGGGGGTGCCACTCTTTCAAACTTAGGCAGAATGACCTCGCTTTCAAAAGGTTCACCGCGAAGCTTGGCCAGCAACTTTTCTACACTTCTTTCGGCAGCGGTCTTATCCGTATATTCATTTCTCAAGATAATACGAGAGAAATAATCGTACTCACCAGGTCCGGGCAGATTTTCACGAGAAACAAGATGGGCTCCTTGCTCTCCGGAGATCAACTTAAAAGCCAGCCTGGTCATATGGCTAATACTCTCGGCCATGTTCCGAGCACTATTGCCGGTTTTGCAGATATAGGCATACTTTCGATACATGTCCACGCCAGGATTTTCTGGATACATTCCCGTGATAACAGGGATTTCAAGCCTCTCCCCCACCGCCTTGCAGATGCCCCCACAGGCGACCCCATATCTTCCTGCAGCAAAAGCTGGTCCTGCAAAAAAGAGGTCCGGATGATAAGGCTCGATCAGTTTGAGTCCTTCTTCACCAGCCTGTTCAGGATTTTTTGAAAAGTAATTGTCACCGCAAATGACTGTGGTTACCACATCGGCCTTTTCACCCAAGGCCCTTTGCAAGGCCAGTCCAGGTCCAATAGGACCTGCCTTGACCACAAAACCAATCTCCGCTTTCTCTTCGCCCCCGATTTGGCCGAAGAATTGGTTAAGATAATGAACCACTTTCAATTTTTTTCCGTTCATGGTGCCCTCACTGTTTTAATCGAAGATTAATATTCTTTAACAATAATATTGGCTCCTCCCAGATGGTCATGGACTCCAGCCATCAGAAATTGCTCCACATCGATCACGGGATCCCCCGCATGCTGGATAATGGGATCCGGGCAATAGATTTTGGTATCGGCTGTTCCTCCCAGAAAACGGTCTGCATCGAGAGGGATTTTAATTCTCTCCATGGTAGCCCCTACGGTGATGATCAGGTTCACCGCTTCTGCATTGAACAGCAGTGTATCCGCAAGGGTTCCATAACTGACCAGCGGTTGGATGAAGATGGCCGTTTTCACTCCAAGCTTCTCACACTCTTCTGCGACAAGGGCTAAATCGACATGAGGCAACCCCCCATGAATTTTTGTCAACACCACACCATCCGCCCCCAGGACATTCTTTACCAAACTGGAGGCCATCATGGCCTGCCGTGACCGGGTCACAGGTTCCATATTGGCTACACCACAGACCACTCCAGCAAAGATCAAGTCTTTCCCATGGCGTTGATAAAGCTCTTTAATGACTCCGTGGTTTTGAATCGTGTAAGTATCCAGGGCTCTAATGGTATGGGCACCCACCACTCCACCATCGAGAACTTCATTAGGATGTATGATCGTGGGCGTCAGATTTCGGACATCGGTTCCGTAAAAGCACGGATCTGAGATCCCGATATGGTCATGTTGCGGACTATAGAGTTGATAATAATAGGCCACACGGGGGAGATCCGATTTTTTATTGAGACTTGGAGGATCCAACTCATAGACCTCTACCTCATCCACAGGTTGTCCCTCGGTCGCTCGAGCAAGATAAACCGCTGCCTTTAATCCAGCGATCTTTACCGCATCTTCAAAGTCACGCTCCTCTGTCCCGTCTGCCATCGTGGGCGCGATACTGATATGTTTCATTTTTCCGTATCTGCTCATTTCAGCGACCACACCGGACATATCGAGGAGGGCGGAGTATTTTCGGTTCGAACATGGATTCGAGACAAGAACGGTGATGCCTCGCAATGACCTCGTCCGGCCACTCCCTGCAATCTGCATTTTTCCAATGAACCCAGGGAAATCCGCCTCAACCTTGTCAATTTTGCATCGGGGTTGGACGACATCCATAAGATTGACGATGCGGACCCGATCACCGGGGTAAACAAAATGGATGTCCACCGATTTAATGCGACGGTCCTTAAGAAGGATCTCTTCCAACTCCTTGCAGTTGACATACAAAACACGATCCTTCGCATAGGTCTTGGCCCCTGGTTTTAAGTCATGAATATCAATGGATTGAATCTCAAGTCTCATGAGAGCCTCTCTCGTCACAGGAATTTTTATTTCCAAAGGTTAGGCTAACATCTTTTCACGAATCGCTTTGAATTCTTTTCCAATTTTCTCAATTTTCTCTGGCTCTATGGCCAGTGCCCATATTCCAACATTTTCCTCATAGACGTCTTCTGGGGTTGCATCTCTGATCTCGGGTTCCAAGATATGGTAAACAGGGAGTCTCAACGAGACTCCTGCCAAGGGCCCGGAAAAGCTGGGATCGCCCTCCGTGACTGTTTCGGCTGAGATCAATGCTCCGTCCAAGTCACTGGCTCCAAGCACCACGATCAAGTCATTTGACGATTTAATTTTTTCTAACCCATCAGAGATCTTCTTGATCTGGGCTTGATTTTCCGGGTCCATGGTCCCTGCCGCCGTTCAGACGAAACACTCGGTCACAGCGTATACGACATTTGCCCCTCCTGCTTCGAGGCACTTGGCAATGGAGGGGCCTTGGACCCCATCTCTTTCTCCAATGACAATGGCTGTTTTACCTTTAAGCCAACCGTCCATCTCTAACCTCCTTTCCTGTCCATCAGGGTTTTAGATTTTTCCACTTTCGTTCGAGAAGATCCTTCCATCACTAAAGGAGCTTCCATTTTGATTAAAGCCTCTGAGATCTCACGGGCTGTTCTCATAACTTGAGGGGCCAAGATCTTTTCCATTTGGCTTCGGCTATATTCGGTCGTGGGCACAGCAATGTTGATGGCAGCCACGGCATAGCTATGTTGATTCATAATGGGAGCCGCCAAAGCCCTGTTTCCAATGGAGAGTTCTTCGTCATTGATGGCATAACCCTTTTTTCGGACCCCACCTAATTCATTGAGAAATTTGTCCAAACGCGTGATCGTATGAGCCGTGAGGGGTTTAAACTCCAAGGCCTTAAGAATTGGTTTAATCTTTTCTGGCGGTCCCATGGCCATCAGGATTTTTCCCATCGCCGTGCAATAAACTGGAAGTTTTGTCCCTGTTTGAATATCGAAAGGGAGATATTTTCTCTTTCGGATGCGAATGAGATAAATAATTTCCGAACCTTCTAAGATGGACAAATTGACCGTCTCCTGGACTTCCTTGAAAAGGATCTCCAAATAATATTTAGCCACTTCCTGCCACGCCAATCCGGAAATAAAAGAATGCCCGAGGGTGAGAATTTTTGGGGTAAGGTGATATCTCCTTTGTCCATCCTTATGGATGAATCCCAGTTCCGAGAGGGTATAACAGAGGCGTGTGGCCGTCGTCGTATTCGACTTCAAGGCATGGGCGATTTCAGAAAGGGTGAGCATGTGGTCAGCCTCGGAAAAGGCCTGAAGCACAGACAATCCCTTGGCCAAAGAATTGATAAAGTATCGAGGTCTTTTGATTCCGATATTACGCATAGCGTAAATAACTTTTGCAATGTTGAAATTACTTTATATTTTCCATTTAGGATTGTCAAGATTTTTTTAAGCCTCTTTCTGGCTTTGTAAGGGAAGAGGCCAGATCCTTACCCACTGATCCTCAAGGCATTTCTTAATTTTCTTCGGTTTTTTCCACGGTCTTTCGAATGCGACTTATAAGAGGAAGGACTGGGAGGAGGAGGATGAGGGCCACCACTCCCAAAATAACCAAGCAGATGGGTCGGGTGAAAAAAATCGTCCCGCTTCCACCTGACATCAGGAGAGACTGCCGGAGCGAATTGTCCATGAGCGGTCCAAGAACCATCGCCAGGACAAGTGGGGCTCCGTCATACTTGAACTTTTTCATCAGGTAGCCTAACACCCCAAAGAGAAGCATCAATCCGATCTCTACTGGATTGTTATTCAGACTGTAGGCCCCGATCAGGCAGAAGAGGAGGATCAGAGGGAACAAGACCGGGTAAGGGACCTTCAGGATTTTGACCCATATTCCAATGAGGGGGAGGTTGAGGATGAGAAGCATGAGGTTTCCGATATACATGCTCGTAATTACCCCCCAGAAGAGATCTGGGTGGGAGGTAATGAGCCTCGGCCCGGGAGGCATGTTGTAGATCATCAGAGCACCCAGCAAGATCGCCATGACAGCATTAGACGGAAGCCCGAGTGTGAGAAGTGGAATGAACGCCCCGGCTGTTGCAGAATTGTTAGCGGCCTCAGGACCCGCCACTCCTGCAATGGCTCCCTTTCCAAATTCCTCAGGGTGCTTAGAAAGTTTTTTCTCCATTCCATAGCTTACGAAAGAAGAGATGACCGCACCCCCACCTGGTAAGATGCCGAGGAAAAAGCCAAGTCCGGATCCTCGGAGGATCGGCCAGATCGACTCCTTCCAGTCCTGAAGGTTGGGGAGGAGCCCTTTAAACTTGGTTTTGAATATCTTCCGTTCACTCAATTTCTCCTCCACGTTCAGGAGGACTTCTGAGATCCCGAAAAGTCCCATGACCACGGGAACGAGCCCCACTCCATCTAAAAGAATATCGAGCCCGAAGGTAAATCTTGGTCGTGCCGTGATCAGGTCGAGACCCACATTTCCAATGACGACTCCGAAGCATGCCATCATCAGGGATTTGAGCATGGACCCACCGGCCAAGAAGGTGAGGACGGTAAGCCCAAGAACCATCAGTGAGAAATATTCAGGAGGGCCGAACTTGAGGGCCATGGCAGCGAGAGGCGGGGCCATAAAAGCGAGCCCAACCACTGCTAATGTTCCTGCGATAAACGAGGCGAATGCAGCGATTCCAAGTGCTGGCCCTGCTCTTCCCTTCCGCGCCATCTGGTATCCATCGAAGCAGGTCACCACCGAGGCGGCTTCACCAGGGATATTCACGAGTATGGAAGTGGTGGATCCTCCATACATGGCACCGTAATAGATACCTGAAAGCATGATGATCGAGGCAACCGGCGGGGCTCGGAAAGTTGCGGGTAGAAGGAGAGAAATCGCAGCGACCGGCCCGAGACCCGGAAGCACTCCTACGAGCGTTCCGATCAGAACCCCAGTGAAGCAGAAGAGAAGGTTCACGGGCTGAAGTGCAACCCCAAGACCAAAGAAGATGTGGTGAAAGATATCCATAGAGAGTTCAAATTTAAATTTTAGAATTTAGAGTTCAGAATTTGAGATTCCTAACTCATCATTCTAAAATCCCAATACTCCTTTCGGGAGTTGAGCTTTGAGCCAAATCTCGAAAATAATATAAGAGCCAACCGTGACCAGGAGCGACATGAGAAAGATACTTTTAAGGCGATAAGTGCCTTTGACTCGAAATAAGAGAAATAGAAGGAAGAAAGTGCTGATCAGAAATCCTAAAGATTTGAGTAAGAAGGTGTAGGCGACAAGCAGAACAATAACATAGAGAATCTTCCCGGTTTCGAGGCCGGCCCAGAGAGTTTGGAGACTAACCTGTGTTTTTTGATCCCTGAAGGAAGAGAGAAAGAGGGAAAGCGATAAGATGATTAGAATCGCGCCGGCAAAGAAAGTAATGAAACCCGGACCTGGCTCGTGGAGAGTGCCGAAGCCATATTTGAGAGAACTAATAGCAATTCCAATCCCAACAACGAGCCAGAAGAGGCCCGACGATTGGTCCGTATTCCTCATTCGGAGTCCAATCCCTCTAAGATTAATTTATAATAAGAACAAGAGAACCCCGCCCCATTAATCTTTCTTGTATATACCTATCCCGAGTTCTTTAAATAGTTTTCCATTTAATTCATAGTCTTTTTTGATGATCTGGATCAGCTCCTCGCTCTCCTTGATGTCGTAAGGATAGCTGAGCCGTTTGAGAACCTCCTTGACTTCCTCTGCTTCCGAAGCCTGCCTAAAGGCCTTGCTGAGGGTTGCGATGACCTCTTTGGGAGTATTGGCTGGAGCATAAAGTAAGATGATGGCCTGAACTGAAAAATCGTAGCCCTTCTCCTTGAGCGTGGGAACATTGGGATAGAAAGGCATTCGCTTATCATTCCAGCAGACGAGAAGCCTCATATTCCCGGCATCCACCTGCTCCTTCCACTCTGGAGTCTGAGAGTTTGCCTCTACGTGCCCGCCCATAACGGCTGCGACCGACTGGGGGCTTGTTGCAAAGGGCACATGTGTCCACTTGATCTTCTCTTTCATGGCTAAGTACTCCATCACCAGGTGCTGTCCGGTCCCGACGCCTGAGGTGCTGTACCGGACCTTCCCTGGATTCGCCTTTGCATAAGCAATAAATTCCTCAAAGGTCTTCCAGGGAGAGTCGCTCTTTACGGCAAGGCCATAGAGATAATAGGAATAACTGATGATAGGGATAAAGTCTTTGAGCGGATCTTGAGCATTATAGGGGACGGGTTGTAAGTGAGGGATCCGGCCCAGAGTGGCAGAACTTGTATTGGCAATCGTGTACCCATCCGGCTTTTCAGCCTTTAGCCGTCCGAGGACCAGGGTTCCGCCTCCTCCTGTCACATTGGAGACCAAGATCGGCTGGTTTAATGTCTTGGAGGCGATGGTCGCTATCGCTCTTTGGCTAATATCGGTTCCGGACCCTGCTCCCCAACCCACCCAGAGGTTGATCGGTTTTGAAGGAAAGGTATCCGCCAAGGTTTCACCCCTGACAAAGATCAATAAAGCCATCGACAATAAAATGATTAAAAGTGCTCTTTTCATACAAAACTCCTTTCTATTTGGTCTTGATTCTGTTTTCCAATTTACTAAAAAGGTTTATTTTGTCAAGTTAAATTCCCAGATTTAAAGAGATTGGACTTGGACGAGGAGATGATTTGAGAGGGTTATTCATCTCCTTCAATCATAGAGGTAGTAAGAAAGGATTAAACCATTAAAAGGAAAAGATGTTCACTCTAAGACTTAACGTCTTATCTTATCAGAGCAGGAGGGAATTTGAATTCAAAACAAAATGGGTAGTGATCGAAGTTAAAAACAAAAATGAGATCGAACACACCCGAAGCCTTATGGGGACTAAGCCTTTTCAAACATATCTTTGGGAGCGCCGCACACAGGGCAAACCCAACTATCAGGAACTTTATCAAAGGGTGTGTTCGGAGGAATGTTCCCATCGGCATCACCTTTTTCTGGATCGTAGATATAACCGCAGACGTTACATTTATATTTTTCCATCTCTTTCTCCTATACCCGTGTGGTCTCTTGTTCAATCACGTTTCGATCTATATATTTGACATAGCGTTTCGATTATTTCAAGATCTCGTCATCATAAATTTTTTCGAGTCTCAGTTTGTGCTTAGCTTCCTCATTGGCTAAAAAGGTAAAGAGCTTATTTAGCTTTTCGTCTTTATTCGATTTGTTCATGTTGGTATAGAGCTTAAGAGCACGCTCTTCCATTTTGATCGCCATCCGAAGGATGTTGGCATAAGGCATATCCGGTTTAAACTCTGTATCCGTTAGATAGGTACTGATTTTGAGATCAGGCACCTTCTCGATCTTTAGTTGGTTGATTCTTTTTACATTGATTTTTTCAAGCAGTTTCCGATGGCCCACTTCTTCCTTGGCCAGGTCTGAAAAAAGGTCTTTGGCCCCTGAAAATTTGGCTGCCTTCTTGGCGTTCGTATAGAAATCGAAAGCTTTAATCTCTTTATCAATGGCAAAGTTGATCATCTCCTTAAATTTCTTCTCGTCCATAATCGCTCCTTTCTATCCCAACTTCCTTTTGAATGATTTCCCCCACTCAGATCCTAACCCCCGCTTCATTTTACGAAATGCCTTCTTAGGGGTCAAGGGAAAATTAAACGCTTCTTCGCAACAGGCGCATCGAGCTGAGGATCACCAGGAGAGAGCTGGCTTGGTGCATGACAGCACCCAGAATCATGGTGACCCATCCTTGGGCTGATAGAATAACCAACACCGTATTAAAAACGAGTGCAAAGATAAGATTTTCTTTGATCACCCGAAGGGCCTTTCGAGAGAGTCGAATGGCTGTGGGAATCTTTTCGAGCTCATCGGTCATCAAGGCAATATCGGCGGTCTCAATGGCCACATCCGTTCCCATGGCTCCCATGGCGATGCCGACATCCGCAGCCGCCAGAGCGGGAGCGTCATTCACCCCATCACCAACCATGGCCACCACCTGACCTTGTTTTTTCCACTCTTTCACCCTTAGCACTTTCTCTTCGGGAAGAAGTTTCGCTTCGTACCTTATCCCCAATTCTTTTCCAATCCGTTCCGCGACCAGAGCACTATCCCCCGTGAGCATCCAAATTTCCGATACGCCTTGCTCTTTGATCTTATGGATGGCCTCTTTGGCGCCTTCTCTCAAGGTATCGGCAATAGAAATGATTCCCAAGAGACGATGATCCAATGCAACGAGGAGAGAGGTTAACCCTTCCGATTGCTTTGACTCCAACAGCCCTTTTGCCGAGGGAGAGATTTCTATCCCTTCTTCCTTCAACATTTCAGAACTCCCTACGACCATGATCTTGGAGTTCCACTCAACCCTTACGCCTTTCCCCCTAAAATTTTCGAAGGACTGGGGGTGAGGGATACTCAGACCTAACTCTTCGGTTTTCTCCGTCAAGGCCCTCGCTAAAGGGTGTTCAGAACGTTTCTCTGCAATTGCTGCCCAGTAAAGGACTTCTTTCTCATCCACTCCATCGAGACCTTTTATCTCCACGACTTTTGGTCTCCCTTGTGTCAGGGTTCCGGTCTTATCCATCAGAAGCGTTTTCAACCTTCCCATCTGTTCGAGAAAGACGCCTCCTTTGATCAGGATGCCTTGCCGGGCTGCATTTCCAATGGCAGCCACCACGGCTGTGGGTGTGCCTAGAACGAGAGCGCATGGACAGGCAACGATAAGAATCGTAATCGCTCGAATAGGATCTCCTGTCATCAAAAAAGTGGTCAGGGCGATCAGGAGGATGGCCGGGATGAAGTATCTTGCAAAACGATCCGTCACCCTCTGAATGGGTGACTTCTCTGCTTGGGCTTCTAATATCAAACGTTTGATCTGGGCTAATTTTGTATCGTCAGCGACCTGGGTGGTTTCGATTTCGCAAGAGCCAGATTCGTTGAAGGTTCCACAGTAAACCTTGTCTCCGGTCTCTTTTTCAACCGGAATCGACTCTCCCGTCAATGTGGACTGATTAATCGAAGCACACCCAGAGATAATTTTACCATCAACGGGGATTCTCTCTCCAGGCTTGACAATCACAACCTCCCGAGGTTTCACATCCTCAATGGGAACTTGAACTTCTTTATTCTCTCTTCTTACCCAGGCTGTTTTCGGAGAAAGTTGGATCAGGGAAGCAATGGCCTTCCGAGTTTTTCCGACAGTGACCCCTTCTAAGAATTCACCCAGAAGCATAATAAAGATGACGGTTGCAGCTTCTCGATAAGCACCGACGGCGGTGGCTGAAATGGCAGCAATGGAAACCAGGGTGTCCACATTGAGATCAGGGATGAGGAGCGTTTTGATAGCACTCTTTACAATCGGATAACCGCCAAGAATCAAGGAGGCCATGGCAAGGGCAGTCGGCAAGTTGAGGGGATCCAAACCCATCCACCCAAAAATCCAGGAGAGACCAAGGGTCACTCCCGAGAGACTTAGGAAGATGAAAGACCTTCTTTCCTTCCAGAAGGTGCGAGTTCTTTCTGCAAAGGTTTCCCTCACCGCATAACCGGGTTTGGTAATGGCTTTTTTAATTCGCTCTTCTTCTACCCGATGGGGGTCGTAGTAAATGGTGGCTGTGGAGAGAACGTAACTTACCTCTGCGGAGAGGACTCCGGGGACATGTTCCACCGAGCGTTCGATATTGAGGGCACAATCCCCACAATGAATGTTTTCAATATTGACGACAATCTTCGACTTCCCCTCGAACTTCTTTTCTTCCATCTATCCCTGCAAAAAAACCGCAAAGCGCAAGGCGCATAGCGATAAAATCAAATTATATTTTTTTCAATCTGCTATCTGCAATCTGCCATCTGCGATCTTTTTTAGTCTCCCCAACTCCATATCCCGGTGTTGTGAAGGCTATAATATTGGTCGTTGAGCAGCTTTTCATGGAGCCCCTCTTCATCGGCTAATCGTTTATACATATCCTTGCCTCGAGGATCTTTCGTTAAATCGGCGAGGGATCGATAATAAACCTGCGCTTTCTTTTCTTCTCGAATCCCTATTTTCAAAGCATCCATGTCCGTCAATTGTTCTTGGCCTTGCGGTTTTTGTGCTTTCAAAGCGATTTTCTTCTTTTTGAGAGGTGTTCCTTCATAGAGAATCCATTCGCCTTTCTCTTGAAGCGATTTCAGGAGGGCTTTCAATTTTTGAAAATGGTTCATCTCAAATTCAGAAAGTTGTAGAAACATATCCCTCCCTTTTGGGTTTCTTGTCTTCTTCGCAGCCTTGGAATAGGCTTGGTAAGCCTCCTTTTCAGCCTCGATCGCTCCTTGGAGGGCTTTGATATCTTCCCGGTCTGTCCATGGGATCTCATGCCCACAATGTTTACAGGTGAGTTTCTTTTCCCTATGGATCACATCGGCGACACTCTCAAAACCTTCGAGTGTCATATCCGCCTCGGCACCACAATGATGACAGGTAGAGATTTTTTTGGAACTCGTGTCCATCTTGATCTCCTGGCCACACGTTTTGCAAATTACTTTTTTTCCCCTCTTGATCACATCCTCTACTTTTTCAAATCCTTCAAGCGTCATATCTGCTTCCGCACCACAGTGTTGACAGGTGAAAGTCTCTTTTGTACCCATTTCTTTCCTACACTCCTTTCATCAGCCGTTGAGTGAATATCTTTATCGTGGGTTAAAAAAGATGAGTCGTTGTTGAAAAATTATTCATTAACTGGCTTATCCTTTTTGCCCGCGAGCCTCGGGTCAATATTACCGGGTCCCCCACAATCTGGAATATAGCAGGTCACATCGCTGAATGTGCAGGTCTGCTTGCAAGAAGGACATCGTTCAGGTACGTTATCGGATCCAAAGGTGTAGCCACAATTTGAACATTTCCATTGCGTCATCGAACTCACCTCCTCTCTATAATCCCCCAACCCCCTTTTATTAAAAGGATGTGAGGGAGTATTACGAATAAAGAAAAAATGTAAGAAAAATCACACCCAAAACGATTTGAATCAAAACAAAGAAGAACGTACTGTAATTGATCACCATATGAGTCAGGGCAAGGCGGTTCGTTC
>Ga0316617_100000280_pt1 | contig 12440 bp, 11 predicted proteins | sample OWC_Aug_M1_C1_D2_FD_207801 | JGI IMG/M metagenome (GOLD analysis project Ga0316617, IMG submission 207801) | Wetland soil microbial communities from Old Woman Creek delta, Ohio, United States - OWC_Aug_M1_C1_D2_B | ecosystem: Environmental > Terrestrial > Soil > Wetlands | place: USA: Ohio... | reverse complement strand
GAACCGCCGGTTTTCTCGACCTTGCCCGGGTCGCCGAAATGGGTCACCACGCCGAGACCCTGCTGAGCCGGGTGCGGGACGGGGAGATTCGATACGGCGGAGGCTACGCCGATCTCACCCTCCAGGCGCTCGACATGATCAAGCACCTGGTGGCGGCCGTCCGGCAGGCTCTGGCCGGCGCGCCGCTTCGCAAGCCGGAGGGTTATGACGAACTGCTGGCCGCCCTCAAGAACCCCGAGGCGGCCGGGATCTCCCAGGAGCCGGCGGAGGCCCCGGCCCCGCGGGTCGGCGACATCCTCGTCGCGCAGGGCAAGGCGAAGCGGGAGCAGATCGAAGCGGCCTTGAACGAGCACCCCGAGGAAAAGGCGGGGGTCGCCCTGGTCAAGGCCCGGGCGGCGAGCGTCGCCGACGTCGGCCAGGCGCTGCGCGCGCAGACGCAGATGCGATCCGGCGGGGCGTTGGTGGATGCCGGCGTGCGCGTGAGCACCCAGCGGCTGGACCGCCTGATCGACATGGTGGGCGAGCTCGTCATCGCGCATTCGATGGTGGCCCAGGACGGCCTTGTGGTCGGTGGTGGAAACCACGGCCTGGCCAAAAAGGTCGCCCACACGACCAAGATCGTGCGGGAGCTGCAGGACATCAGCATGTCCATGCGCATGGTGCCGCTGAAAGCCACCTTCGGCAAGATGGCGCGCCTGGCCCGGGACGTGTCGCGCAAGCTCGGCAAGAACGTCGACTTCATCACCGAGGGCGAGGAGACCGAGATCGACCGCAACCTGGTGGACATCGTCAACGATCCCCTGGTGCACATGGTGCGCAACGCCGTGGACCACGGGGTCGAGACCCCCAAGGAGCGCCGCGCGGCGGGCAAGCCCGAGCAGGGCCGGGTCAAGATCGCCGCCTACCACTCGGCCGGCAGCGTCGTGGTGGAGATCAGCGACGACGGCAAGGGCCTCGACCGGGAGGTGCTTCTCGCCAAGGCCCGCGAGCGCGGGCTGGTCGGCGAAAACGCCGAGTTGAGCGACCGGGAGGTGTTCAACCTCGTCTTCGAGCCGGGTTTTTCCACCGCGAAGGTCGTGACCGACGTCTCCGGCCGCGGGGTGGGCATGGACGTGGTCAAGAAAAACATCGAGCGGCTGCGCGGCACGGTGGAGATCCGGTCCGAGAAAGGGGCCGGCAGCGTGTTCAAGATGAGCCTGCCCCTGACGCTGGCCATCATCGACGGCATGGTGATCCGCGTCGGCTGCGAAACCTACGTCATCCCGACCATTTCCATCATCCGCTCCGTGAAACCGGCCGAGGAGGATGTCTCCACGGTGTTCGGAAAGGGCGAGATGCTGAGGCTGCAGGGCCGCCTGATCCCCCTGTACCGCATCGCCCGGGTCTACGGTCTATCCGGGGCCAGGGAGGAGCTGAAGGAGGCGATCGTCGTGCTGGTCGAGGATGAAGAGCGGCAGGCCGGGTTGGTCGTCGACGAGCTGGTCGGCCGCCAGCAGGTCGTCATCAAGAGCCTGGGCCGGACCATGAAGAACATCCCGGGTATTTCCGGGGGCGCCATCCTGCCGGACGGCCGGGTCGGGCTGATCCTGGATGTCGGCGGCCTGCTGCGCTTCGCCACGCCGGAGCACCGGGACGGGCATCGCGAAGAGGCAGCGGGCAGCCAGCGCCAGGCGTGGGCCGCCTGAGGCCGGAGAGGAAACGGGCCGCTGCATGAACCTCGACGTCGGCGATCTGAAACCGCAGCACTTTCAGAAGATCAGCGACATGGTCTACCGGACCGCCGGGATCAACCTGAAGCAGGGCAAGGAGGCCCTGGTGCGGGCGCGTCTCATGAAGCGGCTGCGGTCGCTGAAGATCGGCCGTGTGGAGGAGTACCTGGACTTTCTCGACAGCGGGCAGGGCGGTCGGGAGATCGCCCGGCTGATCGACGTCATGACCACCAACCAGACCAGTTTCTTCCGGGAGATGGACCACTTCCGCTTTCTGCGCGACACCGTGCTGCCCGGGTTGACCCAGGCTCGGCTGCGGTTCTGGAGCGCGGCCTGCTCATCGGGCGAGGAGCCCTACACGCTCGCCATCATGCTGCGCGAGCACCTGGCCGACGTCGACCGGCGGGACGTGCGCATCCTGGCCACCGACATCTCCCAACGGATGCTGGAAAAGGCCCGCCGGGCGCAGTACCCGCAGGCGGCGCTGGAAGAGGTCCCGGTCCCGCAGTACCGAAAGTATTTCACGGCTCTGCGCAGCGGCCCGCCGGGCAGCGTCCAGGTCGCTGCCGAGGCCCGCGAGCTGGTGCGCCTGGCCTATCTCAACCTGATGGAGCCCTGGCCCATGCGGGGGCGATTCCAAGTGGTCTTCTGCCGTAACGTGATGATCTATTTCGACCGGCCCACCCAGCAGGAGCTGATCCACCGTTTCTGGGATGTGCTGGAGGAGGGCGGGTACCTGTTCGTCGGGCACTCGGAAGGCCTCTCGGCGATCAAACACCGCTTCCGCTACGTGCGGCCGGCGGTGTACCGGAAGTGAGGCTCACTTGCTGCTGAAGGCGAAGTTTTGATGAATTTCACCGTGCTGGTCGGCGACATGAAAACCGGGCAAAACGGGGACACGCTCGTCACGCATGCTCTGGGCAGCTGTCTCGGGCTGATGGTGTTCGACCCGGCGGCGAAAGTGGGCGGGCTGCTGCACGCCATGCTGCCGCTGTCCGGCATCAACCCCGAGAAGGCGCGGGCCAACCCGGCCATGTTCGTCGACACCGGGGTGCCGCTGCTCTTCAAGACCCTGTACGACCAGGGGGCGGCAAAGGCGCGGCTGGTGGTCAAGGCCGCCGGCTGCGGCACCCCGATGGGCCAGAACGAGGTGTTCAAGATCGGCGCGCGCAACTACACGGTGTTGAAAAAGCTCCTGTGGAAGAACGGCATTTCGCTCGAGGCCGAGGATGTCGGCGGCCCGGCCAGCCGCACGATCCACTTCGAAGTGTCGAACGGCCGGGTGCTCCTCAGCAGCAATGGCACCAAAAGGCCCTTGTGAAACCCAAGGCGCATTCCGCCGTTGCGGCGGCGGTCCGGTCGGCGGAGCGGCTTGAAGCCTCTCAGGGACGAGGGGGTCTCCGGGTGGATGCGCGCTCGAACGCATTTGGTTCTGATGGAAAGAGGCAAGGGAGCTGGAATACCATGCGGTTGGACCAGATCACTCCAATGATCAAGACGTTTCCCGGCATACCCGGCGCAGCGCTCAGGCTGCTCGCCCTGACGGACGAAGCCGACGTCACGGTGCAGCAGATCGAGGGGATCCTGCGGCAGGATGCAGGGCTGACGGCCAACCTGCTGCGCCTGGCCAACTCGGCCTATTTCGGAATCCCGTCGAAGGTCGGGTCGGTGCGCCAGGCCGTGGTGCTGCTGGGGTTGAAGCGGCTGGTGCAGATGGTCATCGCGGCGTGCACCAGCGCGATCATGGACCAAAGCGTTCCGGGATACGATCTGCCGGCCGGGGAGCTGTGGCGCCACTCCCTGGCGGTTTCGGTGGCGGCCGAGGGCCTGGCCCGCGAGCTGAAAGTGAATGCGGCCGAGGAGATTTTCACCGCCGCCCTGCTTCACGACGTGGGCAAGCTGATTCTGGGCCAGTTCGTCCGCGACGACTACGGCAAGATCGAAACGGCGCTGGCCCAGGGGCTTGCGTTTGAGGCCGCCGAAAGCATCGTGCTGGGCACCGATCACGCAGCCGTCGGCGCCGAAGTGCTTTCCAAGTGGTCGCTGCCGGCCGGCATCGTTCATGCCGTGCGCTGGCACCATGCGCCGGAGAAGGCGGAGCGCGTCGACACCATGCTGGATGTCGTGCACGTGGCGAACGTGCTGTGCCTGATGATCGGGATCGGCGTGGGGCGGGAGGGGCTGCAGCACGAACCGTCGAGCGTGGTCACGCAGCGGCTCGGGCTGGGGACCGCTCACCTGGAAAAAGTCGCCAGCCGGACCCTGCAGTGGGCCAACGAGTTGTCGCAGGCGATGACCGTATAGGGACGACGGGCGCCGGAGCGTGGTGCCGAAAAGACGAACCTCACATGCGAAAAATCAGCGCATCCGCAGGTGGTCAATGGCAATCAACTTTCTGATAGTCGACGACAGCGGGGTGATGTCGTGATCCGGGTGCTGGTCGTCGACGATTCGGCGGTGGTGCGCAAGGTGATCAGCGAGGAGCTGTCGCGCTACAACGACATCCAGATCGTCGGGACCGCCGTGGACCCCTATGTCGCCCGTGACAAGATCGTTGAACTGCAGCCCGACGTCATCACGCTCGACCTGGAGATGCCCCGCATGGACGGCCTGTCGTTTCTGGCCAAGCTCATGAAGCATCACCCTTTGCCCGTGGTGGTCCTGAGTTCGCTGACCCCCAAGAACAGCGAACTGGCCATGAAGGCGCTGGACCTCGGCGCGGTGGAGGTGCTGTGCAAGCCGGGCTCCGCCTATTCGACCAAGGACATTTCCCAGCCCTTGGCGCACGCCGTGCGCTCGGCCGCGGCGGCCAAGGTCAAGGGGGGGGCGGCCCTCGCCCCGGCGGACGCGGAACCCCGGCCGGTGGAGAAGCTGCTGGTGCAGACCACCCACAAGGTGATCGCCATCGGCGCCTCCACGGGCGGCACCAAGGCCATCGAGGCGGTGCTCCGGCAGATGCCGGCCGCGGCGCCGGGGATCGTGATCGTGCAGCACATGCCGGAGCATTTCACGGCCTCCTTCGCCAAGCGCCTGGACGAAATCTGCCGGCTCGAGGTCCGCGAGGCCCGCGACGGCGACCACGTGGTCCCCGGGGTGGCGCTGATCGCCCCCGGCAACCATCACATGCTGCTCGCGCGCAGCGGCGGGACCTACCTGGTGAACATCAAGGGCGGCCCCCGCGTCCACTACCAGCGGCCGAGCGTGGACGTGCTCTTTCACTCCGTCGCCCAGACGGCCGGCCGCAACGCCGTGGGCGCCCTTCTCACCGGGATGGGGGCCGACGGCGCCAGGGGGCTGCTCGCCATGCGCGAAAGCGGCGCCCGCACCCTGGCCCAGGACGAGGCCAGCTGCGTGGTATTCGGCATGCCCAAGGAGGCCATCCAGTTGGGGGCCGCCCACGAGGTGGTGGCCTTGGCGGCCATGCCCCATTTCATTTTACAGGCCCTGCAGGCGCCCACCAACGCCCGCCGGGCCGTCGCAGGAGGTTGACCATGACCCATCTGTTCGGGGTGTTGAGCACCGCTACGAGCGCCTTGCTGACGCAGCAGCGCGCCATCAATGTCACCGGGAACAACATCGCCAACGTGAACACGCCGGGGTACTCGCGCCAGCGGTTGAACCTGGAAACGGGCATGCCGACCCAGACCGGCCTGGGGATGATGTCGTACGGCGTGACCTCGACCGACGTCGAACGGGTGTACGACCGCTTCCTCGGCGTTCAGCAGAACAACGAGAACGCCAACCTCGGCCGGTGGGAGGCGCAGAAGGGCATGCTCGACCGCGTCGAGGTCGTCTTCGACGAGAGCGGCGGCTACGGCCTGAACCAGGCCCTGAGCGATTTCTGGAACTCGTGGCAGGACCTCAGCCTCAAACCGGAGGGGCAGACCGAGCGCGCGGTGGTCGCGGCGACCAGCCAGGGCCTGGCCGACGCCATCCGCCAAAAATACGGGGAACTCGAGCAGGTCCAGAAGGACATCGACATCGCCGTCAGGGACGGTGTCGAAACCGTCAACCGCCTCGCGGCGCAGATCGCCGATCTCAACCAGAAAATCGCGCGCACCGAAATCGGCGGCACGAACGCCAACGACTACCGCGACCGCCGCGACCTGGTCCTGAAGCAGCTTTCGGAAATGATCGACATCACGAGCTTCGAGGATGCCACCGGCCAGGCGGTCGTTTCGGTAGGCGCCGGCCGGCCGCTGGTGGAAAGCGGCAACACCTGGCAGCTTTCCGCGCAGACCAATGCCGATGGGCACACGGACATTTTCTGGCCGGATGTCGACGGCGGCCTGGTGAACCTCTCGGGCGAAATACGGGGCGGCCGCATCGGAGGCTGGCTCCAGACCCGGGACGCCAAGATCGCCGGCTACCAGAGCGACCTCGACGCGCTGGCCCAAGGCCTGATGAGCGAGGTGAACACGCTCCACGCGGCCGGCTACGGGCTGGACGGAACCACGAACACGGACCTTTTCACCGGCAGCGGGGCGGTCGACATGCAAATCAACCCGGCCGTGCTCGCCGACCTCAATCTCATCGCCGCGTCCGCCCCGCCGGGAGCCTACGGCAACGCCGACCAGGCCATCGCCATCAACGCCCTGCGGACCGGCCTGACCATGAACGGGGGCACTTCCACGTTCGACGCCGCCGCCAACGCCTTGGTCAGTCAAGTCGGCTACGACGTGCAGGCAGCCAAGGCCAATGCCAGCCATCAGGCGGACATGGCGACCTACCTGGAGAACTACCGCGAATCCGTATCCGGGGTCTCCCTGGACGAAGAGATGGTCAACCTGGTGAAGTTCGAGGCGGCCTACAACGCGGCGGCCAAGATGGTCAGCATGGCGGACGAAATGCTGGATTCCCTGATGAATATGATGCGTTAAACCAGAGCCTTGGGTAGACGACCTTCAATTTTTACTAAATGTAGTTTGCGGAGGAAAAATGCGTATCACGCAGGCCATGATGTCCAACATTTTCGTGAGCAACCTGCGCAAGCAGACCGAGGCCATGCTGCAGCGTCAGGAGCAGATCGCGACCCAGAAGCGCATCAACCGGCCCTCGGACGACCCGAGCGGCATGGGCCGCGTGCTGGCCGGGCGGTCTACGCTGGCCACGATCGGCCAGTACACGGACAACATCAAGCAGGGCAAGACCCGGCTGGAGTTCACCGAGCAGACCTTGAAGCTGGTGGACGACCTCGTGCAGCAGGCGCGCCGCACCGCCCAGGAAAAAAGCGGCGACGGCGTCACCGCCGAAGAGCGGGCCCTGGCGGCCGAGGCGGTCAAGGAGATCTACGACCAGGTGCTGCAGCTCGCCAACTCCAAGTTGAACGACCGGTACCTGTTTTCCGGGGACCGGACGAACACGGCGGCCTTCACGCGGGACGCCGGCTACAACGCCACCTACAACGGCGACGCCGGTAGCTGCCGGATTCCCATCGCGGACAACGTCGAGGTCCGGGTGGATGCCGACGGCAGAAGCTATTTCCAGGATGCAGCCAACGGCGGGGTCAACATCTTCGACCAGCTCCGGGACCTGATCGCCGGGCTTGAAAACACGGATGTTTCGGCCGGCTCGGCCCAGATCCGCGCCACCGTCGACCCACTCGAAGAGGCCCATGTCCAGATCATGGACAAACGCGCCGAGGCCGGGCCCAAGCTCTACCGGCTGCAGGCCACCGAGGAGCACTGGACGAACGTCAAGAACACGGTTCAGGCGGCCATCGGGCGCGAAGAGGACGTCGACGTCGCCCAGGCCATCATCGAACTGAAGAACCTCGAGACCGCCTATCAGTCCACCATGGCGGCGGCCTCCCGGATCATTCAGCCGAGCCTGGTCAACTTTTTGAAGTAGCGACCCGGCCGCGGAGGGGTTTGCATGAAATTGGGAAGACCCATCTTCAGCCTGGTTCTGGCGGGAGTGCTGGCAGCCTGCGCGGCAACCCATGCCCTCGGCATCGATGCCGCGGGGATGGTGCGGCTGAAGAGGGCCGGTGTCAGCGACCAGACCCTCGAGCTGATGGCCAAGGAGCGCACGCTGGAAACCGCGGCCTTCACGGTGGACGAGATCGTCGCGATGAAAGCCGCCGGCATCGGCGAGAAGGCGCTGCAGACACTGATCAGCGAGGGCTCCTTCATGAAGGACCGGGAACCCGTCGTCTACGGCAACGGCCTGCGCTCGATCCGCATGGCCACGGCGGCGGACATCATCGCCTTGAAGAAGGCCGGCGTGGGCGACGACGTCCTGCAGGCCATCGTGGCGGCGAACCGGCCGAATTCGGAGGTGGAACGGCAGGAGGCGCTGCGGCTGCTGGACCAGGTGGGGATATGGGTCGAACCGCGCACATCAAGAGAACCCCGCCTGCCCGGGCGGTGATCGGCGCTGGGGAGTGACGGTATGGTCGAGAGTCTGAGTGCAAGCTGGGTCCCTGAGAATGTTCCGGATGCGGGGAGTGGACGCCCGGAAGGCTCCCGCGCCCTGCGGGAGGCGGAGGCGCTGCTGGACAGCCTGCCGACGATTCTGATCGGGCTGGGGCAGGATTTGCGCGTCGCCCGCTGGAACCTGATGGCGGGCAAGGTGTTCGCCCACACGGCCGAAGAGGTCTGCGGCCGGCCCCTGGATACCGTCGAGATCCCGTGGGACTGGGACCGGGTCCGGCTCGGCCTGGAGCGCTGCCGCGCAGACGGCATTCCGGTAAGGCTCGACGACCTTGCCTTCGTGCGCGCCGGCGGCAGAGACGGGGTGCTGGGGCTCGTCATCAACCCGCTGCTGCGGGATGGGGACGTCTTTCTGGGGTTCACCATCATCGGCGCCGACATCACCGAGCGCAAAATGCTGGAAAAACAACTGGCCCAGGCCCAGAAGCTGCGCTCGATCGGCCAGCTCGCATCCGGCATCGCCCACGAGATCAACACCCCCACCCAGTACGTGGGCGACAACATTCGCTTTCTCAAGGACGCCTTCGAAGAGCTCATCGGCGTGCTGCGGGGCGACGAGGAGCTGCTCGCGGCGGCCCGCGGCGGCGGCGTGAGCGCCGAGCTCCTGCGACGCCTGCAGGAGGGCCGCGAACGGGCGGACCTGGAGTACCTGGTGGCGGAGGTCCCGGTGGCCATCCAGCACACCCTGGAGGGGGTGGAGCGCATTTCCAGGATCGTGCGGGCCATGAAGGACTTTGCCCACCCCGGCCGCGAGGAAAAAACATCGGCCGACCTGAACCAGATCATCGACACCACGGTCACGGTGGCCCGCAACGAGTGGAAGTACGTGGCGGACATGCAAACCGATTTCGACCGCAGCCTGCCGCCGGTTTTCTGCCACCCCGCGGAGATCGGGCAGGTGATCCTGAACCTGGTCATCAACGCGGCGCACGCCGTCGAGGACGTGGTCAAGCAGGGGCGGGCGGCGAAGGGCGGCATCACCATCGCCACCCGACGACGGGACGGGTGGGCCGAGATCCGGATCAGCGACACGGGCAGCGGGATCCCGGAAAACATCCGGCACCGCATTTTCGACCCGTTTTTCACCACCAAGGAAATCGGCCGGGGCACGGGCCAGGGGCTGGCCATCTGCTACCCGGTGATTGTTGAAAAGCACGGCGGCACGATCTCCTTCGACTCCGAGGTGGGCCGGGGCACCACCTTTACGATCGGTCTGCCGCTCGGAGAACAGGCAGGTGTGGTATGACGACGACGATGGAGCGGTATGCGGTGATGTTCGTGGACGACGAGCCCCTGGTGCTGCAAGGGCTGCAGCGCATGCTGCGCAGCGAGCGCCAGGAGTGGGCCATGCGGTTTGCCCGCAGCGGCGCCGAAGCGCTCCAGGTGATGGAAAAAGAGGCCTTCGACGCGGTGGTGAGCGACCTGCGGATGCCGGGCATGGACGGCGCCGAGCTGTTGACGAAGGTGATGGACCGGCATCCGCACATGGTGCGCATCGTGCTTTCCGGGGAGATGGACCGGGACCTGACCTTCAAGACGGTGCACTGCGCCCACCAGTACCTGGCCAAGCCCTGCGATGCCGACGTCCTGAAGGCCACCCTGGCGCGGGCCTTCTCGCTGCGGCGGCTGATCAACGACCGGCGCCTGAAATCCCTGCTGCCCCGCCTGGAATCCCTGCCCAGCCTGCCGGCGCTGTACACGGAGATCATCGCCGAGATCCAGGCGCCGAACTCCTCGTTCAAGAAAGTGGGGGAACTCATCGCGCGCGACGTCAGCATGACCGCCAAGATCCTGCAACTGGTCAATTCCGCCTTTTTCGGGCTGGCCCGCCGCATCGCCAACCCCCAGGAGGCGGTCTCCCTGATCGGGTACGACACGGTCAAGGCCCTGGTGCTTTCGGCCAAGGTCTTCTCCCAGTTCGAGGTGAAGCGGATTCCCGGGCCCTGGCTGGATGCGTTGTGGCGGCACAGCATGGAGACCAGCCTCTTCGCCCGCGGCATCGGGGTGGTCGAAAAGCTGCCGCGCAAATCCCTGGACGAAGCCTTCACCGCCGGTATTCTGCACGACCTGGGCAAGCTCATCCTGGCTCAGAATTTCCCCGACGGCTACGCCGAGGTGCTGGAACAGAGCCGCCGTCAGCCGCAGCCCCTGTGGGAGGTTGAAACCGAGCGCTTCGGCGCCTCCCACGCCGAGCTGGGGGCCTACCTCATGGGGCTGTGGGGCATCGGCGAAGAGGTGGTCGGCGCGATCGCCCATCACCATCAATTGCCGCTGACCAGCGTCCCCGGACGGGTGGCCGCCGTGGTGCACGCCGCCAATGCGCTCGAGCACCACCTCTCCGCGGGCCCGGCCGAGGAGCCGGGGGCCGTGATCGCCCCGGAGATTTTAAAACAACTCGGCATCGCCGAGCGCATGCCGGCATGGGAGGAGACCTGCCGCAAGATGCGCCTGGAGGAGGCCCTGCGTGCATAACCGCGTGCTTTTTGTCGACGACGACCCGAAGATCCTGGCGGCGTTTCGCCGGCAGCTGCGCAAGACAGCCGATATCGAAACGGTGCCGAGCGGGCCCGAGGGCCTGGATGCCATTCGCAACAAGGGGCCCTTCTCGGTGGTCGTCACCGATTACTGCATGCCGGAGATGAACGGCGTCGAGTTTTTGAAACGGGTGCAGGAAATCGCGCCGGAAACCGTGCGCATGCTGCTCACCGGCAGCGCGGACCTGAATGCCGCCATTGAAGCGGTGAACCAGGGCAACATCTTCCGGTTCCTGACCAAGCCGTGCACGACCGAGGCGCTCACGGATGCGCTGTTGACGGGCATTAAAAAGTACCGGCGCACCCACAAGGAGCGCAAGTTCAACGAGCGCACCCGCCGCTCCCTGGCGCAGGCCATGGACATCCAGCAGAGCCTGATGCCGAGCGCCGGCCCCCCCGTGGACGGGCTGGACATCGCCGGCCGCAGCATCTACTGCGACCAGACCGGCGGGGACTACTACGACTATTTCGAAAAAAATTCCGCCGCCGACCCGCGCGTCGGAATCGTGGTAGGCGATGTGTCCGACCACGGGCTGCCGTCGGCCCTGCTCATGACCACGGCCCGGGCGTTCATCCGGGAGAGCGCCCACCGGGGCGGGAGCGTCTCAAGCATCGTGGGCGGCGTCAACCGCCAGCTCACGCGCGACGTCCAAGCCTCCGGCCGCTTCATGACGCTGTTCTACGCGGAGATCGACCCCCCGGCGAAGAGCATCCGCTGGGTGCGCGCCGGGCACGACCCGGGCATGCTCTACGACCCCGGCTCCGACCGCTTCGAGGAGCTGGCCGGGCAGGGGGGCCTTCCGCTCGGGGTTTTCGAGGAAGCCGTTTACGAGGAATACCACCGCGCGCTCGCACCCGGCCAGGTCATCGCCATCGGCACCGACGGCATCTGGGAAGCCCGCAACGGCCAGGGGATGATGTTCGGCAAGCCGATGCTGCAGAAGGTGATCCGCGAACACGCCGACCGGACCTCCGCCGAGATCGTGCAGCAGGCGCTGGAGGCGCTGAAAAAGTTCCTGTTCCCCCTGGACATCCAGGACGACGCTACGCTCGTGGTGGTCAAGGTGGAGCGGTGAATGGCCGCGCCCAGGATCGACTGCCGCCGCTGCCGGCACTATTTCGTCACCTGGGATGAAGACTTCCCGCACGGCTGCCGCCGGATGGGCTTCAAAAGCCGCCGCGCCCCCAACGATGAGGTCCGCTGCGCCATGAACGGCCGAACCTGCCGGCTGTTCGAGCAAAAACAGATCCCTGCCGCCAGCTTTCAAAAACCTTTGCGTTAAGCTTACCCCATCTCGGTTGGTGCCGCTTACATTTTTATATTACTCTCACCAGTTATTACTCCGGCAATTCAACGCACCGACATTGGGTGCGATACTCCTTGCTGTTCCGAAGGACATAGATCAGCGTATTGAGCCGCCGCAGTAATAGAAAAACCCTGTTAGGGGGGGTGGCCTAACAGGGTCAGTCGGAGGTGGGAATGAAGGAAAGGAGGAAACTTCATTCCGGTTTGACAAGTTATTTATGCAATTCAAATGCCATCGATTAAAATTTTGATCAGTTTTGTCGCCGATTCCCCCTCTGAAACTTGAAAAAATAATTTTTACATATAGTTAGCATCAGAATAAATAAAACCTGGTTGCTCGGTCACAGCAAAGTCTTCGCCAGCAAATGGGGTTCCGGCCATATTTTTTGTCAAAATCCCGACACTTTTCCAGTCAAGTTTTCCGGGGAGATGCCGATAGCCATGAATGAAGGCAGCA